>JABLTT010060409.1_pt1 | contig 121247 bp, 110 predicted proteins | sample 7160061 | NCBI WGS metagenome assembly JABLTT01 (sample SAMN14651232, study PRJNA627086) | human gut metagenome | isolation source: feces | host: Homo sapiens | reverse complement strand
GGTTTCATTCACGGATGTGAAAATCCTAATGGCAATATGTCATACCAACTACTTCCCTTATTATAATAAAATAAGTGTAGATGTTAGAGTTAATTCCTCTCTAACAACTACACTTTTATGGTACTAAATGGCAAATGCGTAACCGTAGTGGCCTCCACCGGGGTAGACTTCCGGGCATTTCATTTATTAACATCCGCAGCCAGTCACGAGACTTGAAGGAAACAATAGATAAGGATTATTGTGAATGCGGAATGCCAATAGAAAACAAAAGCATAAATGTATTTCGCGCAAGCAGAAACAGAAAAAAACATCCCGTAACAATCAATGTTTCGACATGATTTACGCATTTACGAATAAATAAATTCACTGTGATCATGCATACATTCACGAGCATGAAAAGCTCCAATATGCCGAGTACCGGCAAGGTGTACAGTTGAAATATCTCCATCAGTATAGTCATACAGATGGAGACAATAAGAGCAAACCACAAATAGTACTTTTGTTTTTCGGTCATAATAGTTCCTCCCCACATAGAAAGACTAAACTATAGTTACATTAAATTTAGTAAATAATACCATAACAAGTCATAAATGAAAAGCCAGGAAGACATTTTACATAAAATTCAGAATACCCTCTTGCAATCTGAAAAAACATGTGCTAACATTTAAAACAAATTTTAGTATAGTAAAGCGATGAAAGAGACTCTGGACTCTGGAACCTGACAGGAATGTGGTGTCACCGACTGAGAGCACTGCTTGGGGAATGAGGACAATAGGGAACACTCTGGAGCAGACCAGCTGAACAAGTAAATATGGTAAAGCTGAATGAAAAGTAGGTTGGTACGTAGACTGCACGTTACGCACGAAAAGAGGAATCTTAGAAAGCACTATACAGCTTTGAGATTCAATGCGGGTGGTACCGCGGATAACGATGATGATATCCGTCCCGGGATACAAGTATGTATTCCAGGGCGGATTTTTATGTTTATAACCGTTATTCGTCCCGGGAAGAAAAGGAGGAAAAGAACATGGAGTATTTAACAGGTGTAAAGCCAAAAGAGACAAAAGAAATCAGTGAATTACTGGAACAGGCAGAAGCAGGAGCAAAGGTAAAAGTCAACGGAGCAGTGCATACGATCCGTGACATGGGAACTGTTGCATTTGTGATCTTAAGAAAAAGAGAAGGTCTGCTTCAGTGTGTCTATGAAGAAGGCAGTGCTGATTTCGAACTGAAAGACATCAAAGAAGCAGCAACAGTCGAAGTAGAAGGCGTCGTAGAAGAGAATGAAAAAGCACCAAATGGAATTGAAATCCGTATGGAGAGCGTAAAAATCTTAAGTGAGCCGGAAGACGAGATGATGCCGCTTGCAATTTCCAAATGGAAATTGAATACATCTCTGGAAGCAAAATTAAACTACCGTTCCATTTCTCTTAGAAATATCCGGGAACGTGCGAAATTCAGAATTCAGGAAGGACTTACAAGAGCATTCAGAGATTTCCTGTACAGTCAGGAGTTTACAGAGATCCATACACCGAAGATCGGGGCAAAAGGTGCAGAAGGCGGAGCCAATATTTTCAAATTGGAATATTTCCACAGACCGGCTGTACTGGCACAGAGCCCACAGTTCTATAAACAGATGATGGTCGGTGTATTTGACAGAGTGTTCGAGACAGCACCGGTATTCAGAGCGGAAAAGCATAACACAAAGCGTCATCTGAACGAGTATACAAGTCTTGATTTTGAGATGGGCTATATTGATGGATTTGAAGATATCATGGCAATGGAAACAGGATTTCTTCAGTATGCAATGGAACTGCTGAAAAAAGAATATGACAGAGAATTGAAAGTTCTTGGGGTAGAACTTCCGGATGTCAGTCAGATTCCGGCAGTAAAATTCGCAGACATCAAAGAGATCGTCGCAGAAAAATATAACCATAAGATGAGAAACCCATTCGACCTTGAACCGGAGGAAGAAATACTGATCGGACGTTATGCGAAAGAAGAGTGGGGAAGTGATTTTGTATTTGTTACACATTATCCATCCAAGAAGCGTCCATTCTATGCTATGGATGATCCGAAAGATCCAAGATATACATTAAGCTTTGACCTGTTGTTCAGAGGACTGGAGATTACGACCGGCGGACAGCGTATTCATGACTATAAGATGCTGACAGACAAGATTGCGGCAAGGGGAATGACAGAAGAAGGAATGGAACAGTATCTTGCGACATTTAAGCACGGAATGCCGCCGCACGGAGGTCTTGGAATCGGACTGGAACGTCTGACGATGCAGTTGTTAGGAGAAGACAACGTAAGAGAGACTACATTATTCCCAAGAGATTTAAGCAGACTGGAACCATAGCGGGGAGTAAGGTATAATAGATATGATACCGGTGATAACATATCATGAGAGGGAAATCATATGTTTGGAAAAAGATGTAGTTTATGCGGAGGAAAGTTAAACAGTAGAGGAATCTGTACGGAATGTGGGCTTGATAACAGCAAGTCGGATAAGAATTACCGGATCAACCGGAGTGATTGTGACGGAATGCCGCTTACACATGTACATGGGGAGAAAGAAAAACACAGACCGGACAGGAAAGCAGATCATAGGGAAATAAATCACAAAGAGACAAATCATAAAAAAAGAGATTACGGAAAACAAGGCTACCGTATGAATGAGTCTGATATGACCGGGAAAAAACGGAGAAAGCATGTGCAGACTCCGGATATTACAAACCGGAGAAGACCATTGAAAATAGTGATTTTGGCAATTATCGTGATTGCAGTTTTGGGTAATCTCTATGAGGAACATAAGTACGATATAGAATATGCAGTTGGAGATGCAGTTCAAGGTGTATTTCAGGATACGGGAGATCAAAAGACAAATGATACGGATGAAACAGACTATGATCATTATCAGTATGTGACTCGGGAAATCCCGAAAGAAGGAGAAAGTGCAGACTATGAACTTGCTTCCGGCAATTATGTGGCAGGTGTGGAGATCCCGGAGGGAATCTATACAGTGACACCGCAAGATGACTATGACACCGTGCAGATCGATGATCCTGAGAACAGCATCTATCTGTATGAATATACTGAGGGCAAGAAAGACAAGATTAAGGATATCCGTCTTTATAGAGGAGCGCATCTTACATTAAATTGTAGGACAACAGTAAAACTGCATACCGATAATGCACAGGATGTAGAGGCAATGGAAACGGCCGGACAGAGTAATCCGCTCACAGAATCAGTGGATATCAAAGGTCAGAAAACGTTGACGGCTGGAAGAGATCTCGAACCGGGAATATATGATCTCAGCCGTGTATCAGGGGCTGGAAATGTGGATGTAATCATTTATTCGGACGAACAGGAAGAAATAAATTCATGGAGCCAGTGTCTGTCGGAAGATGGAATAGACGGAGAGACATTCCATTATCTGGTAATTCCGGAAAATGCAACAATGGAAGTGTCAGAAGACTTGAAAATAAGGCTTACACCGTCAGAACAGATTGCATCAACAGATTATTATGGCTTTTATAACAGATAAGTTTACTGAATATAAAGTATAGGGGAATTGATAACATCAGGAAAGAAGGAGCAGAAAGATGGCAAACAAAATATCAGATGAGACCATAGAATACGTTGGTATTCTTGCAAAACTGGAATTATCCGGTCAGGAAAAAGAAGATGCCAAAGCAGATATGGAAAAAATGTTAGATTATATAGATACTTTAAATGAACTGGATACGGATGGAATCGAGCCAATGTCACATGTATTTCCGGTGAAGAATGTATTCCGGGAAGATGTCGTGACAAATGGAGACGGCAGTGCGGAGACACTGGCGAATGCACCGTTGGAAAAAGACCAGAGCTTCAAAGTACCAAAGACAATCGGATAGGAGGAAAACGGTTATGGATATTACAAGTCTTACAGCAGTAGAGCTTGGAAAGAAGATCAAAGCAAAAGAAATATCTGTTGTGGAAGCCGTGAAAGCCTCCATTGCACAGATTGAAAAAGTAGAAAAAGATGTAAATAGTTTTGTGACGCTGGATAAAGAGGGCGCATTAAAACGCGCAGAAGAAGTACAGAAATTAATTGATGACGGAAAACTGACAGGGCCACTGGCAGGTGTGCCGGTAGCAATCAAAGATAACATGTGTACGCAAGGAATGCTCACAACCTGCAGTTCGAAGATTCTCGGCAACTTCCAACCGATGTTTACCGCAGAGGCAGTTAAGAATCTGGAAGCAGCAGGAGCAGTTATCTTAGGAAAGACGAACATGGATGAATTTGCCATGGGAAGTACGACAGAGACTTCATATTTCGGACCGACAAAGAACCCATGGAACTTAGAGCATGTTCCGGGAGGATCTTCCGGGGGAAGCTGTGCAGCGGTGGCAGCAGAAGAAGCACCATATGCACTTGGATCTGACACAGGCGGGTCCATCCGTCAGCCAAGTTCTTTCTGCGGCGTAGTCGGAATCAAACCAACATATGGAACAGTATCCCGTTACGGACTGATCGCTTATGGTTCTTCTCTGGATCAGATCGGACCTGTTGCAAAGGATGTGACAGACTGTGCAACAATTCTGGAGACGATTGCATCTTATGATCCGAAAGACAGCACATCAATCAGACGTGACAGTTATGATTTTACATCTGCACTGGTAGATGATGTGAAGGGCATGAGAATCGGTATTCCGAAAGATTATTTCGGAAATGGTCTGGATGCTGAGGTAAAAGAAAATATTCTTCGGGCAGTAAAGGTTCTGGAAGAAAAAGGCGCAGTTGTAGAAGAATTCGACTTAAGCCTTGTAAAATATGCGATTCCTGCATATTATGTCATTGCATCAGCTGAGGCAAGCTCCAACCTTGCCAGATTCGATGGCGTAAAATACGGCTATCGTACCGAGGAATACGAAGGACTTCATAATATGTATAAGAAATCCCGTTCCGAAGGTTTTGGACCGGAAGTAAAGAGAAGAATCATGCTTGGTTCATTCGTTCTGAGCTCCGGATATTATGACGCATACTATCTGAAAGCACTGAAAACAAAAGCCTTAATTAAGAAAGCATTTGATAAAGCATTTGAAAAATATGATGTGATCGTGGCTCCGGCGGCTCCGACAACGGCACCGGAACTTGGGAAGAGCTTAAGTGATCCGATCAAGATGTATCTGGGAGATATTTACACGATTTCCGTCAACCTGGCAGGACTTCCGGGAATCACAATCCCGGTAGGAAAGGATTCCAAAGGACTTCCGGTAGGTATGCAGTTGATCGGAAATTGTTTCGAAGAAAACAAAATCATTCAGACCGCATATACATTTGAACAGACGAAGGCATATGAAGCACCAGAACTTGCAAAGGAGGACAGATAGTCATGGCAAAACAGTATGAGACAGTCATTGGACTTGAGGTCCATGTAGAACTTGCAACAAAGACAAAAATCTTCTGCGGATGCAGCACGGCATTCGGAGGAGCACCGAATACACATACATGCCCGGTTTGTACCGGTATGCCTGGATCACTTCCGGTATTAAATAAACAAGTTGTAGAATATGCAATGGGAATCGGCCTTGCAACACATTGTGATATCACAAGAGTGTGCAAATTCGACCGTAAGAACTATTTTTATCCGGACAACCCGCAGAACTACCAGATCTCACAGCTCTATCAGCCAATCGCAAGAAATGGCTATGTAGAGATCACAGTTGGTGATACAAAGAAGAAAGTCCGCATCCATGAGATGCATATGGAAGAAGATGCCGGAAAGCTGGTTCATGATGAATGGGATGATACATCTCTGGTAGATTTTAACCGAAGTGGTGTGCCGCTTGTAGAGATCGTATCCGAGCCGGATATGCGTTCATCAGAAGAAGTTATCGCTTATCTGGAAAAATTAAGAACGATCATCCAGTATCTGGGAGCATCAGACTGCAAGCTTCAGGAAGGTTCGATGAGAGCGGACGTGAACTTATCGGTAAGAGAAGTCGGCACACAGGAATTCGGAACCAGAACAGAGATGAAGAACCTGAACTCATTCAAGGCAATCGCAAGAGCCATTGAAGGAGAAAGAGAGCGTCAGATCGAACTTATCGAAGAAGGAAAAGCTGTTATCCAGGAGACCAGAAGATGGGATGACAATAAAGAATCATCTCACGCAATGCGTTCCAAAGAAGATGCTCAGGATTATCGTTATTTCCCGGAACCGGATCTTGTACCGATCGTGATCGACGATGAGTGGATTGAAAAGATCAAAGCAAAACAGCCGGAATTCCGTGATGAAAAACTGGAACGTTATAAGAAAGAGTTCGATATTCCACAGTACGATGCAGAAATTCTCACAGAGTCCAAGCATATGGCGGATATCTTTGAAGAGACAACAGCAATTTGTGGAAAACCGAAGAAAGTATCCAACTGGCTGATGGTAGAAACCATGCGTCTGTTAAAAGAACACGGCATGGAACCGGAAGATATCAGCTTCTCACCGGCAAATCTTGCAAAACTGATCGGGCTTACAGAAGCAGGAACCATCAACAGTTCCGTTGCCAAAGAAGTATTCGAACAGGTATTTGAAAAAGATGTAGATCCGGAAAGTTATGTAGAAGAACACGGATTAAAGACAGTCAATGATGAAGGCGCACTGGAAGAAGTGTTAAAAGAAGTCATTGCGAAGAATCCAAAAGCCATTGCCGATTACAAAGGCGGCAAAGAAAAAGCACTCGGCGCATTGGTCGGACAGACTATGAAAGCCATGAAAGGAAAGGCAAATCCTGGAATGGTGAATCAGAAATTGCGGGAGATGTTGAAGTAATTTTTTATTTAATTAATTATCGCGGCCTCTCAGTCCATGAGAAAAACTTGGTGCTCTGTTTGCTACTAAGATTCCGTGATGTAAGAAAATCTAAGGATGTCCAAATCTCCTAAAAGCAAAGGCATTCCACTCATAACTCGTTTCGCTCAAACAATTCGTTCCATGCCTTTAACGGAGATTTGAACACCCTAAGTTTTTCTAAACATCACTCCATATACGCGACAAACAGAGCACCAAGTCTTTCTCATGTCGTGCTTGGCCAATGATAATGAATTCAATAGAGGGTTGTAACCTTTGTGTGCAGCCGGAAAGTTGAGGTGGAAGCCTTGATTTTCCGGATTTTTTGTACACTTTCGGTATCACGCCGGTTACGCTTCCACTATTGAATCATTACAGTATGCGATAACGTAAGGAAGAAAAGGAAGAGAGTCCAGCTGCGTGCATATGAGATCATGGTTAGTATTTCTTAAGCATCAAAATTGGCCGTTAGCAGTCAAAAAATCATTGTCTGAGCTTGCGAGTTATGTTTTTTTGACTGCTGCTTTTAGGACAATTTTTATGCTTTAGAAATACTCCATGATTGAATCAGCACGCAGCTGGACTCTCTTCCTTTTCTTCCGGCCGGGTATCAACCGCTTAATGCATTAAATAGAAAATTGCCCCTGTGGTTTCCACGAAAAAGATGGTATAATTGACATACGAATATACGCACACGGAGGAAGTATGCATGAGTGAATTTGTGACTTTGAAAGATGTTAAGAAGATATATCAGATGGGCGAAGTTGAGATCATGGCGGCCGCAGGAATTGATTTTGAGATTAAAAAGGGAGAATTTGCAGTTGTTGTTGGTCCGAGTGGAGCCGGGAAAACCACAGTTCTCAATATTCTTGGCGGCATGGATACGGCATCTGAGGGGCAGGTGCTGGTAGATGGGCAGGATATTGCTACGTATTCAACGAAGCAGCTGACTGCATATAGAAGAGACGATATCGGATTCGTGTTCCAGTTTTATAATCTGATACCGAATCTGACAGCACTGGAGAATGTGGAGCTTGCACTCCAGATATGTAAGAATCCGATGGATGCAAAAGAGGTATTGGAAGAAGTAGGACTTGGAGACCGTCTGGATAATTTTCCTGCTCAGTTATCAGGAGGAGAACAGCAGAGAGTGTCGATTGCAAGGGCACTTGCGAAGAATCCGAAATTATTACTCTGTGATGAACCAACGGGAGCGCTTGATTACAATACAGGCAAATCCATTTTGAAATTACTTCAGGATACATGCCGGAACAATGGTATGACAGTTATACTGATCACACATAACTCGGCAATAGCACCGATGGCAGACCGGGTGATCAAGATCAAGAACGGACGGGTTGATAAGATCATCGAAAATCCGCAGCCGGTTCCGGTTGAGACCATAGAATGGTAAGACAAAGAGGTGAGGATAACAGATGGCAAGAAAGATAACACGAAAGAATTTTTACATGGAGATCCGACGGAATTTTGGCCGTTTTATTTCAATTCTTTTTATTGTTGCTTTGGGTGTTGCGTTCTTTTCTGGAATCCGGGCATCGGAACCATCTATGAGAATTACGGGAGATGCGTATTTTGATGAATCGGATCTGATGGACATTAAGGCTGTCAGTACGCTTGGAATTACGAAAGAGGATGTAAGTGCGGTCGGAAACGTAAAGGGAGTGGGAAAGGCTGAAGGTGCCTACAGTGCAGATTTCCTGAATATAAAGAATAAGAAACAATATGTACTTCATGTGATGTCAGCGATGGAGGATATGAATAAGATCACGGTAAGGGAAGGACGTATGCCGGAAAAAGCAGGGGAATGTCTGGTTGATGACCAGATGAATTATAAAATCGGCGAGACGATAAAATTAAAGTCCGGAACAGATGACAAGGTGACAGATACATTGAAGACGGACGAATTAAAAGTAGTCGGAAAAGGAAATTCCCCATACTACATTTCACTGAGCCGAGGAAGCACAACCATTGGAACCGGTACGATAAGCGGATTCGTAGTGGTTCCGGAGAAAACCTTTGATCTGGATGTGTATACGGAAATGTACGTACAGGTGGCAGGTGCAAAAGATCTGACTGCTTATACGAAGGCATATAAAGAGAAAGTAAAGACCGTCCAAAAGAGAATCGAAGCAATCACAGAAGAAAGAGGAAAGATCCGGAAGTCGGAACTTGAAGATAAGGCAAATGAAAAACTTGCGAAAGCGCAGAAAAAGCTGGATGATGGCAAAGCGGAATCGAAGCAGAAGCTTGAGGATGCCAAAAAGCAGATTACCGATGGAGAGACGCAGGTTTCGCAGGCAAAAGAAAAGATCGCGAGTGGAAAGTCGCAGATTGCAGCAGCAAAGCAGACGATAGATACAAAACAAAAAGAATTGGATCAGGCGAAAAAGACGTATCAAAATGGACTGAAAGAGCTTTCCCAGGGAAAGAAACAGTACGAACAAGGAAAAGCTGCGTATGATTCCCAGTATGCAGAAGCGCAGGCAAAGATTCAGGCAGGAGAGGAAGGCCTGGTTACATACAGAGCCGAACTGGATAAAGGCTGGGCGGGATATCAGACTCTTCTGAATACGATTGAGGCACTAAAAGCACAGGCAGCAGGCGGTTCGGGACAGGATCCGGATCAGGAGAATCCCAACCAGGATCAGGAATTATTACAGAAGATCCAGGTAATGGAGCAGCAGGCGCAGGAGACCAAGAAGACACTGGATGCAAAAGAACAGGATTATCAGACCCAGAAGGCCGGACTTGATGCAGCAAAGCAAAAACTCGCAAGTGGGAAAGCCGAGCTTGACCAGGCAAAAGCAAAGCTGGACGCCAGTGAAGCAAAGCTTACCAGTGCAGCTGCAAGTATAGAATCCGGACAGAAACAATTAGATGCCGGTAAAGCAGAGTTGAAAGCACAGGAACAGACATTGCAAAATGGCGAGACAGAAATTGCTCAAAATGAAGCCAAACTTGCCGATGCGAGAAAAGAATATGAGGACGGAAAAGAGACGTCTGAGGAAGAAATCGCAAAAGGTGAGAAAAAGCTTGCTGATGCAAAAGAACAGATTAAGAAGATAAAGAATCCAAAATGGTATGTATACAATAGAAGTACACTGGTAGAATATGATGGATTTGGGGAAAATGCAAACCGTATGCGTGCAATCGGAAAAGTATTTCCTGTGATGTTCTTCTTAGTTGCTGCTCTGATCAGTCTGACCGGTATGACCCGTATGGTGGAAGAGCAGAGAATTGAGATCGGTACAATGAAAGCACTGGGATACGGTAATTTTTCTATTGCTTCCAAGTATCTGGGATACGCGCTTCTTGCAACAGCGGGAGGAAGTATTCTGGGAGTGCTGACAGGAGAAAAGATCTTGCCGTATATTATCATTTATGCATATGAGATTATGTATCCGCATATTCCGAAGATTTATGTACCATATCATATGAGTTATGCGGTGATGGCATCGGCCGCTTCGATCGTGTGTACCATGGGAGCGACACTTGCATCCTGCTATAAAGAACTGGCTGCAGAACCGGCTGTGCTGATGCGTCCGCCGGCACCAAAAAAGGGAAGAAGAGTGTTCCTGGAAAGAATCGGATTTATCTGGAAACGAATGAATTTCACATGGAAATCAACAATCCGAAACCTGATGCGTTATAAAAAACGTTTCTTTATGACGATATTCGGAATTGGCGGCTGTATGGCACTGATGCTGGTTGGATATGGGGTAAAGGATTCGGTATATGAGATCGCAGATATTCAGTACGATGAGATCCAACTGTATGACGGGCACATTTTCTACAAGGATGATGTAACAAAGACAGAGAAAGAAGAGTTGAAGGAATATCTGAAAGAAGATACGGATATTCAGACTTATATGGATGCGAGGATGCAAAGCGTGACGGCATCAAAGGGAAATAAAAAACGCAGCGTTTATCAGTGCGTATTTGGCAATCCGGATATTGTCGGAAAATATGAAGATTTCCATGACAGGAAGACGAAAGAATCATACAAACTTGCAGACAATGGTGCAATTGTCAGTGAGAAGACGGCAAAACTTCTGAATGTAAAAGAAGGAGATACGATAAATCTTAAGGACGGTATGGCAAAAGGTGTCACAGTAAAAATTGCGCATATCTGTGAGAACTATATGGGACATTACATATATTTTACGCCGCAGTATTATAAGAAAGTATATGGAAAGACAGCAGAATATAACTGTATCATGTTCCGGGCAAAGGATGGATATTCAGAAGAGCAGGTGAAAAAATCCGGAGAAAAAATCCTTGCGAAAGATCAGGTACTGACAATCTCTTATCTGCATGATATTAAGGATCAGCTGGATGATATGCTTGCCAGCCTGAATCTGGTGATCATAGTCCTGATCGTTTCGGCGGGAATGCTTGCATTCGTAGTACTTTATAATCTGAACAGTATTAACATTACAGAGCGTCAGAGAGAGCTTGCAACTTTGAAAGTGCTTGGCTTCTATGATGTGGAAGTAGCGGAATATGTATTCCGGGAAAATATCCTGTTGACGCTTATTGGAGCTTTCGTAGGTGTGATATTCGGTAAAGTCCTGCATCTGTTCGTAATTCAGACGGTGGAAGTGGATGCGGCGATGTTTGGACGAAGCATTTATCTTCCGAGTTATATCTACAGCTTTTTATTTACGATAGGATTTTCATTATTCGTAAACTGGGTAATGTATTTTAAGTTAAAGAAAATTGACATGGTAGAATCATTGAAAAGCATAGAGTAGCCGGAAAAATGGTACGGCACATATAATATTAATATAAGGATATTCGGCGAAAATATCATAAAAATATCAAAGTTTATAAATGGTTTATAAATTTCATAGAATTGTTAGCACTCTTTTTAAAAGAGTGCTAATTTTCTATTGACTTTTAAAATATGCAGTATTATCATATCTGTTAGATGAAAAATGTAACAAAAAAATGTGGGCCAGTCGGCAATACGGCATCTTTTGTCACTAATATGATAGAAATATAAAAGTAGAAATAGGAGTGATTTACAATGGAAGCAAAGAAAGGTAGTTTGTCAATCAGCAGTGAAAACATTTTCCCGATCATTAAAAAATGGGTATATTCCGATCATGATATTTTCGCACGTGAGTTGGTTTCCAATGGATGTGATGCGATCACAAAACTGAAGAAGCTGGATATGATGGGTGAATACCAGTTACCGGATGATTACAAACCGGCGATCAAAGTTGAGGTTAATCCAGAAGAAAAAACTCTGAAATTTACAGATAACGGTCTTGGAATGACAGCCGATGAGGTAGAAGAATATATTACACAGATTGCATTTTCAGGAGCTACACAGTTCCTTGAAAAATATAAAGATAAGACAACAGAAGATGATATGATCGGACATTTCGGTCTTGGATTCTATTCTGCATTTATGGTAGCAGATGAGGTGCATATCGATACACTCTCTTACAAAGAAGGCGCAAAACCGGTACACTGGGTAAGCAACGGCGGAACTGAGTATGAGATGGAAGAAGGCGACAAACAGGAAGTCGGATCTACAATGACCCTGTATCTGAATGAGGACAGCCTGGAGTTCGCTAATGAATACAGAATGAGAGAAGTTCTGGAGAAATATTGTTCATTTATGCCGGTAGAAATCTTCCTTACCAAGGCAAATGCAGAGCCTGAATATGAGACGATCGACGAAGCAGATCTGAAAGATGATGATGAAGTGATCGAGCATATTCACGAAGATGCCAAGATGGAAGAAAAAGAGAATGAAAACGGCGAGAAAGAAATGGTAGAGACAGAACCTGCCAAAGAAAAAGTAAAGATCAAAAAACGTCCGGTTTCATTAAGTGATATCCACCCACTGTGGACAAAGCATCCGAATGAATGCAGTGATGAAGATTATCTGAACTTCTACCGCAAAGTATTCATGGATTACAAAGAGCCACTGTTCTGGATCCACCTGAATATGGATTATCCATTTAATTTAAAAGGAATTTTGTACTTCCCAAGAATCAACACAGAGTATGATTCTATTGAAGGAACAATTAAGTTATACAACAACCAGGTATTTATCGCGGACAATATTAAAGAAGTCATTCCGGAATATCTGATGGTATTAAAGGGAGTCATCGATTGTCCGGATCTGCCGCTTAACGTATCACGTAGCGCATTACAGAATGACGGATTTGTGAATAAGATCTCTGAATACATTTCCAAGAAGGTTGCAGACAAGCTTTCCGGAATGTGCAAGACAAAGAGAGAAGACTATGAGAAATACTGGGATAACATCAGTCCGTTCATCAAGTTCGGATGCCTGAAAGATGAAAAGTTCTGTGACAAGATGAAAGACGCGGTTCTGTTCAAGAATCTGGATCACAAGTATCTGACACTGAAAGACTGTATCGAGGCAAATGGTGGAACCGTAGAAGATCCGAATGCCAAGACAGAGGACAACAAAGCAGATGATCAGAACACAGAGAAGAAAGAAGAAGACAAGACGATCATCTACTATGTAACCGATGAGATCCAGCAGAGCCAGTACATCAATATGTTTAAGAAACAGGGCATGGATGCAGTAATCCTCGGCCACAATATTGATTCACCGTTTATTACACAGTTAGAGCAGCGCAATCAGAACATCAAGTTCCAGAGAATTGATGCAGATGTAACAGCAGGAGCAAAAGAAGAAGTTGCCGAAGAGGAAAAAGAAGCATTCCAGAAGACATCTGACAGCCTGGTAGAAATCTTCCGTAAAGAGCTTGGTGACGAGAAACTGGATGTTAAGATCGAAAAATTAAAAGATGAAAATATAGCTTCTATGATGACATTATCTGAAGAGAACCGCCGTATGCAGGAAATGATGAAGATGTACGGCATGAGCGGAATGGATATGGGTACAACAAGTACACTGATCCTGAATGCAAATCATCCGCTGGTTCAGTATGTAGTTGATCATAAGGGCAGCGAGAATACAAGTATTATCTGCAAACAGTTGTATGATCTGGCAATGCTGGCACATAAGCCATTGAATCCTGAAGAGATGACAGCGTTTGTAAAGAGAAGTAATGAGATTATGATGCTGCTTACGAAGTAAGTCTGGCAGAGAGTTGAAGTAAAGAAGACCATGCAGCTGTGGAAAGAGAAATCCATAGCTGCATGGTTTTTGCTTGTATTCTAGTATTCGCCTTCGATATTTTTGGATTTTAAGATGGATTTTACTTCGGTATCCCATTCTCTTTCGATGGATTTATCCATAGAAAAGGTTTTGAGGGAAGTGCCGGTAATGCATTGGAGGGTGCTTCCATCGTAGTGGAAATTGAGGTAGAGTCCCTGAATGTCTTCTGGGCGGTAAGCGGTCAGGCCGTGGGCTGTCAGGAAGGCAGGAATCTGATCGTCCGGGAGAGCAAGGACAATCTTGAAGTTCAGAGGAGTGCGTTTGCCACGGATGATCTGGAAGCAGAAGTCACGGATCTTTTCCCAGCGGGAGTAAGTCTCTTCCAGTTTTTCGTCGAAGAAGTCTTCCTGGAGATAACCGCTTATGGTGAATTTGTTAAATGTAGTGAATTCTCCTTCGATAAAGAGAAATGTATCAAAAGTATCCTTTAAAAGAAGATGGGACATACAATTTTTGGCTGATAACTGGTATACGTTCATAAGGAATAACCTCCGGATAAAAATAAATGTAATCTGTATTATAGCACAAAAATTGATATAAATTGACATGGGAATGAAAAAACAGTAAAATAAGTTGAATATATATTTATCAACAAAAAGAAATGTAGAAGAGAGGAATTTTTTTGGAAATAGATAATAAAAATTCTGAGGAGAAGGAAGCTAAACAGCCGGCAGAGATTCCGGAAAAAGAAAAGGATCATGTGCTTAGGACTGCAGTAATTCTGGCAACAGTGATCATTGTGCTTGGAGGAATCGTTGTAGCAGTAAGGCTTAATAATCCAAAGCAGGACACAACGAAAGGCAGGAAGATCCTGAGTGAGATGGATCGTACGGATGTCGGAAAAGTAAATAAAAAAATCCAGAAACTTGAAGAGGAAGAACGTGTGAAGGAAGAAGCAGCAGATAACAGATCCGTAAGCGAAAAGTTTGCGGATTGTCTGATCCTTGGAGATTCGATCACACAGGGCTTATATGAGTACGGAGTGCTGGATGAGGCGAATGTACAGGCAGACCGCGGAACGGAAGTTTCGGAAGTCAGCAGTAAAAAGATTGAGGAACATATAAAAAAAGCCAAAGAGATGAAGCCGGAAGTGCTGTTTCTTGCCTATGGAATGAATGATATTGAAGCACAGAATGGAAATGCGTCCGGATTTGTGAAAGCATATAAAAATGTTATAGAGGATCTGAAAGAGTCACTGCCGGATACGAAGATTTATGTCAATTGTATTCTTCCGGCGGCGCAGTCGGCGATTGAAACAAGACCTTTATTTGCCAATGTTCCAAAGTTCAATCAAAAACTGAAAAAATTATGTAAAAAAGAAAAAGTGACATTCATCGATAATACAGATCTGGTAAAACAGGAGTATTATGCCGATGATGGGATCCATATGTCACCATCTTATTATACGAAATGGGTAGATCATATGGCGGAGGCAGCAGGATTATAATGAGAAAAGGAAGACTGGATATTATTAATACATGTAAGTATCTGATGGTGATCGCACTGATTGCCTATGTGGTATTGCTGGTTTCCGGAGAGGGAGATAATACCGTATCCGTAGATACGATACAAAAGAATATTGAAAAATCTGTTTCTCTGAAAGGCATGAAAAAGGGAAGTTCTCAGGACCTTAAGAAGTATTATGGTCTGAATGCCAACGATTATGCCGGAACAATGTTGTATATACCGGATGATGTCATGAGTGTAAATGAGATACTGGTAGTAAAAGTAAAAGATAAGAGCCAGGTAGAAGATGTGGAGAAGGCTGTAGAGGAGCGTTTGTCTACACAGAAGAAGAGTTTTGAGGGCTATGGTGTAAAACAGACCAGGCTTCTTCATTCTGCAATCGATGAAACCAGGGGGTATTACATATTATTAGCTGTTTCAAAAGATGCGGACCGCATAGAAGCCGCATTTAAGAATAGTATTTATTAGAAGGCAGAGGAATTAGAAAGATGTTATTTAGCAGTATTGTTTTTTTATTTACATTTTTACCGGCTGTGTTGGTGTTGTATTACCTGCTGCCGGAGAGATTCCACAATCCGGTTTTGCTGCTTGCAAGTCTGATTTTTTATGCATGGGGTGAACCGGTCTATATTTTCCTGATGCTGTTATCCATTTTGTTCAATTATTTCAGTGGACTTGATATAGCAAGAAATCTGACGGACAGAAGGCTGGCAAAAAGAAGCCTTATATTCAATATTGTGGTGAACATTGCAATCCTGGGATTTTTCAAATATGAAGGCTTTGTGCTGGATTCACTGAATGCGGTGCTGCCGGTGCATATTACATATCATCCGCTGGCACTGCCGATCGGTATCTCATTTTATACATTCCAGATATTGTCTTATATTATAGATGTTTATCGGGGAAATGTTAAAGTTCAGAAGAATATCCTGAACTTTGTATTATATGTAACAATGTTTCCGCAGCTTATCGCAGGACCGATCGTACAGTATGCAGATGTTGAAGAGCAGCTTGTAAACCGCAAATCATCATGGAACAAGTTCGGAGAAGGGTGCATGTATTTTATACGTGGACTTGCAAAAAAGGTATTGCTTGCGAATACTTCCGGTATGATATTTACGGAAGTAACCGGACTTGGAAAGGGCAATGTGTCGGTACTGAGTGCATGGCTTGGTGCTTTTGCCTATATGTTTCAGATTTATTTTGATTTCAGTGGTTATTCGGATATGGCAGTGGGACTTGGAAAGATGTTTGGATTTGAGTTCTGTATGAATTTTAATTATCCGTACATAGCGAAAAGTATTACTGAATTCTGGCGCAGATGGCATATTTCTCTGAGCAGCTGGTTCAGGGATTATGTATACATTCCGCTCGGGGGCAACAGAGTATCGAAGAGCCGGCATATCTTCAATCTAATGGTTGTATGGTTTCTGACCGGATTATGGCACGGAGCTGCATGGAATTTCGTGGCATGGGGATTGTATTACGGGATCATACTGATCATTGAAAAATATATCCTGTCACCGGTACTGGATAAACTCCCTTCGGTTGTACGCCATATTTACAGTATTGTGCTGGTTGTGATCGGATGGGTATTATTCTTTAGTCCTTCATTTGGAGGGGCGGCCAGATATCTGGGAATGATGTTCGGAGCAGGAGCACACGGAGTGGCAGACAGGGAAAGCCTGTATCTGCTTACAACGAATCTGGTATTGTGGATCATTCTGATCATTGGTTCTACTCCGCTTACAGATGTCAGATATCAGCATATGCTGCGCCAGAAGAAGTGGAATACGACGCTTCTGAATGGAATCGTATATGCGGTACTGTTCATTTTGTGTATCGCGTATCTGGTGACAGAGACATATAATCCGTTCCTGTATTTCAGATTTTAGGAGTAAAAATGAGACAGTCAAGAAAAAAATGGGAAAGAAGAAGAGAAGTGCATAGAAATAAATTAGCAGCGGTGATATTTGTCATAATGATGATCGCTTTTTGTGTTGTGAATCTGGCAACGGGTGACCGGGAATTCTCGGCGACAGAGAACCGGGCACTGGAACAGAGACCGGAACTTACAATTTCAGGAATAGAAAGCGGAAGATGGATGGAGCAGTACGAATCCTATGTATCAGATCAGTTCGCGGGAAGAGATTTCTGGGTAATGCTAAAAAGCAGGGTGGATCTGCTGGCAGGAAAGAGAAAAGCGAATGGCGTGTTCAAAGGAAAAGACCATTATCTTCTGGAGGATATTGCAAAACCGGATGAAGATCAGATGAAAGAAAATCTGTCTGCAATGAAAATGTTTCAAAAACAATATAAAGATATACCAATGTACATGATGCTGGTTCCGAATGCGGCTAATATCGAATCGGATAAACTTCCGGGATATGCAGTTACAGAGAATCAGGAGAAGCAATTTAAAGCAATTCACAGTACACTGGGATCTGTTTATACATGGGTGGATGTTAGTGATATTTTAAAAAAACACAGATCAGAAGAAATCTATTATCACACAGATCATCACTGGACAACACTTGGCGCGTATTACGGTTATCAGGCTCTTTCAAAAAGCATGAAGCTTGATACATCTAAAACCTTTGACATGAAGCCTTATGCGGTGACCAATGCATTTAACGGAACACTGGCTTCGACGAGCGGATATGAAACGGGATATGACGAACCGATATATATCTATGCACCCGACAATCTTAAGAATGCAACAGAGGCTGTAGTAAATAATGTAAATGAAAAAAAGAAGACGGCAACTCTTTATGATACTTCCAAGCTTAAAGGAAAAGACAAATATGCACTTTTTCTTGGCGGAAATTATCCGATCCTTGACATCAAGACGACGGCAGATTCGACAGACAGGCTTCTGATCATCAAGGATTCTTATGCCAATAGTCTGATTCCGTTCCTGATACCTTATTACAGGGAAATTGTGGTTGTCGATCCAAGGTATTATTATGATGATATTGAAAAGGTCATGAAGAAGGATAATATCACAAGTGTATTATTTTTATATAATGGAAATACTTTTGTAAAAGATAACAGTATCAGCGGGGTGTTACGGAATGATTAGGCTGAATAAATATTTAAGCGAAGCCGGTGTGTGCTCAAGAAGAGAGGCGGACCGGCTGATAGAATCCGGCGTTGTAACGGTGGATGGAAAAAATGCCGTACCCGGAATGAAGGTTGAAGACGGACAGGAAGTCTGTGTGGGGAAAAAACGGATAAAAAGCAAGACAAAAAAGACAGTCCTGGCGGTATATAAACCCGCTGGGATTGTTTGCACAGAAGATAAAAGGGAAAAGAAGAATATTATCAGATTCCTGAATTATCCGCTACGCGTGACCTATGCGGGAAGACTGGATAAAGATTCGGAAGGACTTCTGATCATGACCAATGATGGTGATCTGATCAATGGCATGATGCGTGCAAGATTCTCCCATGAGAAAGAATATAAGGTCACAGTTAATAAAGAAATCACACCGGAGTTCATAGAAAAAATGAGCCGCGGAGTACATATCAGAGACAGGGAGAAGAACCTGGATGCGGTGACCAGGCCGTGTAAAGTGAGAAAGATTGGAAAATACACATTTTCCATTATTCTGACGCAGGGTCTTAACAGACAGATCCGCAGGATGTGTGAGGCACTTGGCTATAAGGTGACAACACTGAAGAGAATCCGTATTATGAATGTAGAACTAGGTAATCTGAAACCGGGAGAGGTAAGAGAATTAACAGAACAGGAGTTAAAAGAATTATATGGGACAGTCAAAGAACGAGAGAATGAAAGAGCTGGTCAGCCTTCTGAATAAAGCTTCCAGAGCATACTATCAGGAAGCACAGGAGATCATGAGTAATTATGAATATGACAGATTGTATGATGAACTTAAGGATCTTGAGGATGAGCTTGGTATTACCTTGTCAAACAGTCCGACGGTAAATGTCGGATATGAAGTGGTAAGCGAACTGCCGAAAGAAAGACATGAAAGCCCGATGCTTTCTCTGGATAAGACGAAAGAAGTAGAAGAACTTAAGAACTTTGTGGGAGATCAGAAAGTTCTGATGTCATGGAAGATGGATGGTCTGACGGTTGTACTGACTTATCGTGATGGAAAGCTTTATAAGGCGGTCACCAGAGGTAACGGAGAAGTCGGAGAAGTGATCACGAACAATGCGAAAGTATTCAAAAATGTGCCGGTCCAGATTGCATATCAGGGAGAACTGATCTTAAGAGGAGAAGCAGTCATAGGATATAAGGATTTTGAAAAAATCAATCAGGAGATTGAAGATGTAGATGCCAGGTACAAGAATCCAAGAAATTTGTGCAGCGGTTCTGTCAGACAGCTGAATAACCAGATCACGGCTAAACGTAATGTAATGTTCTATGCATTTACACTGGTGCAGGCAGACGGAGTTGATTTTCAGAATTCCAGAGCCTGTCAGATGGAATGGCTGAAGTCACAGGGATTTACAACAGTGGAGTATTATATGGTGACCAGAGATACTGTTGAGGACGAAGTTGCTAAATTTTCGTCTAAGATCAGTGAAAATGATTTCCCGTCGGACGGACTTGTATTAACATATGATGATATAGCGTATGGACGGTCGCTTGGAAGAACTGCAAAATTTCCGAGGGATTCTTTTGCGTTCAAATGGCAGGATGAGATCAGAGAGACAGTATTAAGAGAGATTGAGTGGAGTCCGTCGAGAACTGGACTGATCAATCCGGTTGCAATCTTTGATCCGGTAGAACTTGAGGGAACAACAGTAAGCCGTGCAAGTGTTCACAATATCAGTATTATGGAAGAACTGGAACTTGGGATCGGTGACAGGATTGAAGTATATAAGGCTAATATGATCATCCCGCAGATTGCAGAGAATCTGACAAGAAGCGGAGTAAAAGATATTCCGTGTAAATGTCCTGTCTGTCAGGGAGAGACAAAGATCCGGCAGGTCGGCAACGCAAAAGCATTATACTGTATGAATCCGGAATGTCAGGCGAAGCACGTCAAATCATTTGCACTGTTTGTCAGCAGGGATGCACTTAATATAGAAGGATTATCAGAAGCAACACTGGAAAAATTCATTTCCAGAGGATATATTCATACATTTGCAGACATCTTCCATCTGGATCAATACAAAGAAGAAATTCAAAAGATGGAAGGATTCGGAGAAAAATCATATAAAAAACTGACAGAAAGTATAGAAAAGGCAAGAACGACGACCCTGCCGAGAGTCATTTATTCTCTGGGAATTGCAGGAATCGGACTTGCCAATGCAAAAGTTATTTGCAGAGAATTAAAATATGATGTAGAATCTCTTCTGAAGGTTTCGGAAGAAGAATTAAATGAGATTCAGGGAGTCGGAGAGGTTCTGGCAAAAGCGTTCGTCGGATATTTTGCAGATGCAAAACATGTGGAGAATTTCAGAAGGCTTTTAAATGAGCTGACCATTCCGGAAGAGACGGTAACAAAACAGCAGATTTTTGAAGGCGTTAATTTTGTAATTACCGGAAGCGTAAAGCATTTTGCCAATCGTGGAGAAGTAAAAGAGCTGATTGAAAGTCTGGGTGGAAAAGTGACTGGATCAGTCACATCAAAGACAAACTATCTGATTAATAATGATGTGACGAGTACGTCATCCAAGAATAAAAAAGCGAATGAGCTGGGAATACCGATTATTTCAGAAGAGACATTTCTGGAACTGGTAAATCAGGGGGAAGCATAAAAGCAGGATAAAAGTCAGAGTGAAATGCGTAAACTACGTTAAGAAGGAGAGAATAATGGCAAATCAGGATGATAACAACAATCAGGAAATTGAAAAAGTAGAAGATGTAGAGGTTGAGACAACAAAGAATACATCTGATACAGATAATAAGAAACAAAATAATGACGATGGATATGAAAAAGTCTGCTTTATCTGCAGACGTCCAGAGAGCGTTGCAGGAAAAATGATTGAACTTCCGAATCATATCTGTGTCTGCAATGACTGTATGCAGAAAAGCTTTGATGCAATGTCAAATGGCCCGATTGATTACAGTCAGCTGATGAATATTCCGGGAGTACAGGTATTTAATATGGCTGATATGGAACAGAGTATTCCAAAGCAGCAGAAGATCAAAAAGAAAAAAGAGGGCGAAGAATATAAACCATTAGTAGATATCAAGAATCTTCCGGCACCACATAAGATCAAGGCAAAACTGGATGAGTATGTGGTAGGTCAGGAATATGCAAAGAAAGTTATGTCTGTAGCTGTTTATAATCATTATAAACGTGTGGCTACTGATTCTATGGATGATATTGAGATTGAAAAGTCCAATATGCTCATGATCGGACCTACAGGTTCCGGTAAGACGTATCTGGTAAAAACACTGGCAAAGATTCTGGATGTACCGCTTGCGATCACAGATGCGACTTCACTTACGGAAGCCGGATATATCGGAGATGATATTGAGAGTGTGGTTTCCAAACTGCTTGCAGCTGCAGATAATGATGTAGAGAAGGCAGAACAGGGAATCATCTTTATCGATGAGATCGATAAGATCGCAAAGAAGAAGAATTCAAGTCAGAGAGACGTAAGCGGTGAGTCGGTACAGCAGGGAATGTTAAAACTTCTTGAAGGAAGCGATGTAGAAGTACCTGTCGGCGCAACCAGTAAAAATGCCATGGTTCCGCTTACAACCGTGAATACAAGAAATATTCTCTTCATCTGCGGCGGAGCGTTCCCGGATCTTAACGGAATCATCAAAGAGCGTCTGACCAAACAGGCAGCAATTGGTTTTGGTGCAGACTTAAGAGACAAGTATAATAACGATAAAGAGATACTGAAGAAAGTAACAACAGAAGATTTACGTGCATTTGGAATGATTCCTGAGTTCTTAGGACGTCTGCCGATCGTGTTCACTTTACAGGGGATGAGTGAAGAGATGCTGGTAGAGATTTTAAAAGAACCTAAGAATGCAATATTAAAACAGTATCAGAAACTGCTGGCATTGGATGAGGTAAAACTGGAATTCAATGACGATGCCCTTCATGCAATTGCGAAGAAGGCATTGAAGAAAGATACCGGGGCAAGAGCACTTCGTGCGATCATTGAAGAATTCATGCTGGATATCATGTATGAAATCCCGAAGGATGACAATATCGGAGAGGTTATCATCACGAAGGAATATATCGAAGGAACCGGAGGACCGGTAATTATGTTGAGAGGTCAGGAAGTACCAAGACTTCAATAATACATTTTACATATAGACTATTATATAATTTTTTTACTTGGAGAAGAATGGAGGAAAGACAGCGATGGGGGAATTATCAGCTATTCCAATCTGGCTCTGCATACCCTTTGCAGGGCTGTTGCTTAGTATTGCGGTAATGCCGCTGTTCAAGCCGGACTGGTGGGAAAAACATCAGCCGCTGGCAGTTGCATTCTGGTCAATCTTGTTTATTATTCCTTTTACAGCGAAATATGGAATATTTACAATGAGTGAGACTGTTCTGGAATGTGTGGTAAATGATTATCTGACATTTATCGTTTTACTGTTTGGATTATTCTGTGTAGCAGGTAACATTACGATTGACGGTGAATTTGCCGGATCACCGAGGATTAATACGGCGTTGTTTGTTTTTGGTACACTGCTTTCCAGTGTGATCGGAACTACAGGATCAAGTATGCTTCTTGTACGTCCGTTTATTAAGATGAATTCATGGAGAAAGAGAAAGAGTCATATCATGATCTTCTTTATCTTCCTGATCTCTAATATGGGAGGATGTCTGACACCGATCGGAGATCCGCCGCTTCTGATGGGATTCATGCGTGGGGTACCTTTTTTCTGGAGTATGAAGTTATTCCATATTCTGGTTTTTAATATGGTGATCCTTCTGGTGATATTCTATTTCCTGGACAGAAGAGCATACAGAAAAGATATTGCAGAAGGAAGAAAACCGGATATCAGAGAGCCGGGAACACATTTTAAAATTGTAGGACTTCATAATCTTATCTATGTAGCGATGATCGTCGGAGCCGTGATCTTAAGTGGAACACTTCCGGGAATGTCCGCATTCCAGAATGCAGACGGAACCGTAAAAGGACTTCATATCCTTGGAGAAGTTACAGTTGGATTCCCGTCAATAATTGAGGTTGTGATCATCCTTCTGGCTGCATTCTTATCGTTTAAGACGACGAACGAAGAAGTCCGTATCCGTAACCACTTTACCTGGGGTGCAATCCAGGAAGTTGCGGTTCTGTTTATCGGAATCTTTATTACTATGCAGCCGGCACTTATGATCCTGAAAGCGAATGGAGCGGAGCTTGGAATCAGCAAACCATTCCAGATGTTCTGGGCTACAGGAGCTCTGTCAAGTTTTCTTGATAATACGCCGACATATCTTGTGTTCCTTACAACAGCAGGAGCACTTGGATTCAAGGGCGGTGTGGCAACAACGCTTGGTGCTGTTCCGGTTAAGATGCTGGAGGCAATCTCGTGCGGTGCTGTATTCATGGGAGCAAATACATATATAGGAAATGCACCGAACTTTATGGTAAAATCTATGTCGGATGAAAACGGTGTGCGTATGCCGTCGTTCTTCGGATATATGGCATGGTCACTGACATTTTTGATACCGGTATTTATTATCGATATGTTGATATTCTTTTTATAGAAGGGGGTGCGGAAAATGCAGGAGAATAAGAATAAATATTATGACATTGCAGAACGGATCTATGATCTGGACGGAGAAGTATATGAATGTGTAGGATCTTCTCTGGGCCGTACCTTTACAGGAGATAAACGTGCCTGTGTGGACAATTTGGTTATGCTGATGCGTACCAAGCCGCAGGGACATCTTCTTAGAAGTGAGCTGGCATTGATCAGTAACATGGCACGTACGATCCGAAAGGATGAAGACCGTTCCAGACTGATGAAAAAATACGATGAGATATTAAAGGAAATAGCAGAGCTTCCTGCAAGTTTCGGTAAGGTTGAAATTCTGGATGAAAACAGGGCGAAGTTGAATACAGCGAATCTGCGTCAGAAGTTTTCAAAAGACGATCATCTTATTATTTGTATCGGAAGAACGCAGGGGAGTGCCGGAAATGATATTGGATTTGCACTGGCAGATGCACTTAGAATCAACTACTATGATGCAGAAATCTTTAATGAAGTATTAAGAAGACTGGATGCGGAGAAGGATTCTGTGACAGATGTGGCGGATCTGGGAACGGATCTGATCGAGAACAAATATCAGGGATCTGGAAGGACGATCAAAGAGCGTCTGAAAGACTTTGACCGCTATCATGGATTGACAAGAGAAGACGCAATCTTCTTCAATCAGAGTGACCTGATCTGCAAAATGGCAAAAGAAGAAGATTTTATTGTAATGGGTAGATGTGCAGATGTGATACTTGCGAATAACCATATTCCACATATCAGTATTTTTATTACGGCACCGTTCGAACAGCGTGTGCATCGTATTATGGAGGTCAATGATCTGGATCAGAAGAAAGCGGTACGTCTGCTTAAAAAGCTGGATCGTCAACATGCAAGATATTACAATTATTATACCGGTCAGAAATGGGGAGATGCTATGAACTATGATATCTGTTTTAACAGTGCAAGTTATGGTATTGAAGAGTCGGTAGACATTATTGAACGTATGCTGAACCAGAATACGAATTCATAATAAAAGATTAATGAATGACAGGGAACCTTTCATATACATAAAACAAATGTATATGAAAGGTTTTTTTGATTTGGAAGAGAACTGTAAAGAAAAGATTATTTCCGAAGATTACTGGGATTTTATTATTCCATTATACAGAGATGAGGAACTTAAGGAAGTGAATCCGGAAAATGTGTGTATTCAGGAGATGGATTTTGGATATAAAAGTGTATCTGTAGACAGAAGGATTCTGCTTCCATTATCGTTCAGAGAATATTGGTACAGTACGATCCCAAAATGTTATGCACTTCTGGATATGCAGCCGTTAGATGCAGCAGGAATTATTACATTGCAGAACTATCCGACACTTCAGCTGATGGGGGATGGGATCATGATCGGCTTTTTAGATACCGGGATAGATTATCAGAATCGTGTGTTTCGCAATCTGGATGGGACGACACGGATTGTGGGAATCTGGGATCAGACGATTCAGACAGGAAGAACACCACAGGGGCTTTATTATGGAACGGAATATACGGAAGAAATGATCAATGCAGCACTTAGATCGGAGGATCCGCTTCAGATAGTACCGAGTGTGGATACAGACGGACATGGAACATTTGTTGCAAGTGCGGCTGCAGGAGGAGCAGAAGTTGGAAAACGGTTTCTCGGGGCCGCACCGGAGGCTTCTATTGCAATGGTCAAATTAAAGCCGGCAAAAAATTATCTGAAAGAATTTTTCGCAATAGCACAGGATGCCGTATGTTATCAGGAAAATGATATTATGCTGGGACTCCGCTATCTGAATGACCTGGCAAGAAAACAGGGAATGCCGTTAGTGATCTGTGTAGCCCTCGGAACAAGCTTTGGAGGACATAACGGAGATTCTATTCTGGCAGATATATTGGACATTTATGCGACGGTAAGAAACAGGTGTGTTGTAGTCGGAACAGGCAATGAGGCGGCCAGAAGACATCACTATTTTAACCGTTTTACGGATGCACAGGATACGAGGACAGCAGAAATCCGGGTAGGAGAAGGGACACAGTCTTTTGCCGTTGAATTATGGAGTACACTTCCGAATATCGTAATGGTGTCGGTTACTTCGCCGTCTGGAGAGCGTACGGGAATGATTCCGATACGTCTGGGGTATCTGTTTGATTTTTTATTTACATTTGAACGGACAACGATTACTGTGGAATACAGATTATTACAGAGGAATAATGATGCACAGCTGGTATTTATAAGGTTTCAGAATGCGGTTCCCGGAATATGGAAAATAGATATAAAGCCGGCGATGCAGACAACCGGAGATTTTCACATATGGCTTCCGATGGAAGAATTCCTGGAGGGAGAGGTATATTTTCTGGAATCAAATCCCGACACTACATTTACAGAGCCTTCAGGAGGAAGAAATACAATGACTGTGGCTTTTTATAACAGCAGGGAGAATGGAGTTGATATTAATTCGGGCAGGGGGTATACTAGAGATGAAAAAATAAAACCGGATTATGCTGCGCCGGGAGAAGCGGTCACAGGAGCAGTACCTGGCGGGGAATTTAAGAATCGGACCGGTTCGAGCGCCGCAACAGCGATTGCAGCAGGCGGATGTGCCCTGATCATGGAATGGATCAGTGAGCAGCCGGGGGCAAGAGGAGTGTCGTCCAGTCAGGTCAGAAATATTATCGTGATGGGAACACAAAAGCTTCCGGGAATAGAATATCCGAATACACAATGGGGATATGGGACGATGAATTTGTACCGATCATTGGATATTTTAAGACAGCTGTAAAGAAGAACGAGATAAGGAGAGGATACTAATGGCAGATTTTTTTGAAGAATTCGGCAGAATGGTTTCAGATGTTGCTAGTGACATCACAAAGAAGACAGGAGATACTCTGGAGATCCAGAAGATTAAAAGCAATGTTCGTTCGTTAAAGAGAGCGAATGAAAGAGATCTTGCAGATATCGGACGTATGGTATATGAAAAATTCCAGAGTGGAGAAGTGTCAGACATGGATTATGTAACGCTCTGCGAAGAGATAGAAAAACGTGACGAAGAGATAGAAAGACAGGAAGAAGAGATCGTAAAGATCCAGGGAGAAGTATAAATGCGTACACGCATACCCGGTGCGGTCGGAACACTGTTCGCTCTTGATATGGCTGTAAAACAGTACATAGAAGAGAATATAAGCGAGACGGAAGAAAAAAGTCTCTGTGGGACAGGGATTCTGATCAGAAAAGTATATAATAAAGGATTTGCATTTAACTCTATGGATTCCGAACCGGAAAAAGTAAAGAAAGCGTCGGTGATGACGACAGCAGCGATCGGACTTCTGACAATTATAGAAGCTTTTAGGAAAGGGCATATGCTTAGTAAGATAGCCCTGACATTCTTAAGCGCAGGAGCTTTAAGCAATACTTATGACCGTGTTGTCAGAGGAAAGGTAGTGGATTATATCGGTATTAAATCCAGTCACAAAATACTGGGCAATATAACCGCCAATCTGGCAGATATCTATATTTTGCTCGGTTCTGTATTTGCATTTTTGAAAAAGAAAATAGATTAGGGCTCAGGGAACAATCTGGAAAGATGACAGGGTTCGTTGTTTGTCGCCATGCGGTTCGAAAGAAGCCGCCAGATAAATCTAAAATAGAGCATGAAAAAAGCGGGTGATGGGAATCGAACCCACGTATCCAGCTTGGAAGGCTGGTGTTCTACCATTGAACTACACCCGCATAATACATTATAAATCGGGGTGACAGGATTCGAACCTGCGACCTCCTGGTCCCAAACCAGGCGCTCTAGCCAAGCTGAGCCACACCCCGTTATTTGACGTGTCCTTAAGACAAGTAATATAATATCATGATAAAATGTAAAAAGCAAGTAAAAAATGAAAAAAATTGAAAAAAGTCATAATTATATAAAAAAACGACACAAATACGAAAAGTCAGAATCAATATTAAGGAAATGATAAGTTGTATCCGCTGGAATGCTGTTGTATAATTAAGAACGATGTCGAGAAAATAGATTATTATTAAGAGGACTGAATTGACAGATGAAGGAGACTAATAACGTAGAACAACGACCAAGAACTTCTCTTTCAAAAGGTGCAAGAAGAAATCAGATATTAAGGCGTATAACAGTAGTCGGTGTGATAGCAGCAGTAATAACTGCTGCTTTTGCTGGCTATAGTCTGCACCATGAACGTGTAGAAGAAAAACAGAAAGTAGAAGAGCTCAGAAAAGAAAAGCAGGATAAAAAAGAGGCGGCAAAAGTAAAGTCAAAGCCGGAAACTGCCGAACAGAAATTGGAACGTATACGAAAGCAGGCAACGGAACACGGATATCCGAAAAATGTGATCGAACTGTTGGATAAAAATGTGGAAACAGTAGATTTTGTGGCCGATTATGAAAAGAAAAAAGATAAGCCGTATGCAGATACGATAGGAAAAGATCTTTCGCAGGGAGGGATACCGGAACTTTTGCAGTGGGATGAACGATGGGGGTATGCTCCATACGGAACCAGTATAGTAGCGGCAAGTGGATGCGGACCGACCTGTATGGCGATGGTAGCAGCCGGACTGAATCAGGATGCGTCGATCACTCCGGCAAAGGTAGCTGCTTACGGAACGGAACATGGTTATGTGGACGAAGAGAATAACACGTACTGGAGATTCATGGATGAAGCCGGAGCAAACTGGAATCTTAACAGTACTGCAGGTCTTTTGTCAGAAGAGCAGGTAGCTTTAGAACTTTCGCAGGGACATCCGATCATATGCAGTGTCGGTCCGGGAGATTTTACCAAGATTGGACATTTTATCGTACTGACAGGTTATGAGAATGGCAATGTGAAAGTGAATGATCCGTTCAGCATAAAGAATTCGAAAGCAACATGGGTATTTGCCAATATCAAAGACCAGATAAAAGCGATGTGGGTATTTTCAAAAAAATAGCGATCAGACGGCAGGCGCCGGTGGAAGATCGTTTTCGGGAAACAGGAGAGAAAGATATGAGATATGATTTTACAAAGATTATAGACAGGCATGGAAAAGATGCGATTGCAGTAGACGGACTTGGAAAGAATCCGGGATTTGCACCGGAACCGCCAAAAGACGGATTTGATGTGATCCCGATGTGGGTGGCAGACATGAACTTTGAAACTGTCCCAACGATTCCAAAAGCGATCATGGACAGGGCAGCACATCCGGCATATGGATATTTCAGTCCGGTGGAAGAGTATTATGATTCGATCATACGCTGGCATAAGATCCGCAATAATGTAGAAGGACTGATGCCGGAATATATCGGATATGAGAACGGAGTATTAGGCGGAGTAATCTCTGCTCTGACAGCTTTTGCCGCACCGGGAGATGCCGTACTTCTTCACAGCCCGACTTACATCGGATTCACCAAATGCATCACAGAGAATGGATACAAGATTGTACACAGTCCGCTCAAAAAAGACGAAAAAGGAATCTGGCGGATGGATTATGAAGACATGGATGCCAAGTTAAAGGCAAATAACATCCATGTAGCAATCTTCTGTAGTCCGCATAATCCGACCGGACGTGTATGGGAGCGCCGAGAGATTGAAGAGGCGATGGAAGTATATAAGAACAATGAATGTGTAGTGATCGCAGATGAGATCTGGTCAGATCTGATCTTAAAAGGCAGCCAGCACATTCCGACACAGTCGATCAGTCCGGATGCAAGAAACCGTACGATTGCATTGTATGCACCGAGTAAGACATTTAACCTGGCAGGTCTGGTAGGAAGTTATCATATAATCTTCAACAAAATGCTGCGTGACCGGGTGGAGGCAAAATCAAGAAAATCACATTATAATACAATGAATGTATTATCTATGCATGCGCTGATCGGGGCTTACGAGGCAGAAGGATATACCTGGGTCAATGAGCTTTGCCAGGTATTATCTGAAAATGTTGATTATGCAGTGAATCATATCCGTGACTACTACAGAGGAATTGAAGTAAGTAAGCCGCAGGGAACTTATATGTTGTTCCTGGACTGCGAAGACTGGTGTGAGGAAAATTATAAGTCACTGGATGAGCTGTTAAAAGCAGGATGGGACGTAGGCGTTGCATGGCAGGACGGAAGACCGTTCCACCAGAAATATGGAATCCGTATGAATCTTGCATTACCGCTTGGCAGAGTAAAAGAAGCATTCGAGCGTCTGGATGAGTACGTATTTCATGTGTAAATATCTGGAAAATATACAGAAATAAAAAGTATAATGCTGTAGATTCCAAAGGAAAATACAGCATTTATTAAGAATGAGAGAAGTGAGAAAATTTGGATAATATAATTGTATCGTTTAATGTAATTGCACCGGTATTTTTTCTTATGGTATTAGGATATTTTCTGGTCAATTATACATCTCTGGCGGACGGAAAGCTTACAAAACAGGCAAATGCCATTGTGTTTAAGATATTTTTACCATGTATGTTATTCTACAATGTCTACCAGAGTGATATCGGTTCTGAGATACATAGCAGGATCAGGCTGTGCATCTGGGCAGCAGGGGGACTTCTGATACTGTTCGTATTGTTGTGTCTGATCGTTCCAAGGATCGTAACACAGGAAAATCAGCAGGGTGTAGTTATCCAGGGAATTTTCCGGAGCAATTATGTGATCTTCGGAGTTGCAGTCGTACAGAATATGTATGGCCCGAAAAGTACGACGACAGCGGCAATTTTAAGTGCCATCCTGGTACCGATGTATAATTTCCTTGCAGTAGTCGTGCTGTCAATCTTCGGTGAAAAAAGGGAAAATGACTGGAAAAAGATCATTCTGGATATTATAAAGAATCCACTGATCATATCTTCGGTATTAGGGATTATATTTTCACTTCTTGGGATCAGACTTCCGACAGCTGTCGATACAACGGTTCAGGATCTGGCCAAATTATCAACACCGATTGCGTTTATGATTCTGGGTGGGGATCTGGACTTTTCAAAAGTAAAAGGAAACTTAAAAACAGCATTTGTGGTATTGACGATCAAGCTGGTAATCTTGCCGCTTATCATGATTCCGATGGTGGTTATGATGGGTTACCGGGATGCGGACCTGTTGTCCGGGGTGCTGGCATATCAGACGCCGGTTGCAGTATCCAGCTATATCATGGCGCAGCAGGCGGGAGCGGATGGACAGCTTGCCGGGCAGCTGGTTGTGTTCTCATCGGTGCTTTCGATATTTACGTTGTTTGTGACGATATTCATATTGCGGACGATGGGGCTCCTTGCGGTTTAGTACCATAAAAGTAATCACTCTCTTTCAAAAAAATCTTCCTGAAAAGTTGATTTATCAGGTTAATAGGAATAGAATTATGAAATGAGTATTTCTAAAGACAAGGACGTTACAACATGGAGAGAGATTTAACAACAGGAAGTGTATTTAAGACAGTCATTTATTTTTCACTGCCATATCTGTTATCGTACTTTTTACAGACGTTATATGGTATGGCAGATTTATTTATTGTCGGTCAGTTTGGCGGGGTCAGCAGTACGACGGCGGTATCGATCGGAAGCCAGATCATGCATATGCTGACAGTTATGATCGTAGGGCTTGCGATGGGAGCGACGGTTATGATCGGGCGCTGCATCGGTGCAAAAGATTATAAGAAAGCATCGGAGACAATTGGAAACACGGCAACGATGTTCATGGGAATTGCGATCATACTTATGATTGTATTACTGGCGGCAGTCAGACCGATCGTCAGTGTGATGTCGACACCGGCCGAGGCAGTAGAAGGAACGATCCGTTATCTGACAATCTGCTTTATCGGGATTCCTTTTATTACAGCTTATAATATTATCAGTGCAATCTTCCGTGGAATCGGTGATTCCAAAAGTCCGATGTACTTTATTGCAGTAGCATGCGCAGCGAATGTCGGTCTGGATTATCTGTTCATCGGAGTCATGGGACTGGATGCGGCCGGAGCAGCACTTGGAACGACCATCGCACAGGCAGTCAGTGTCATTGTTTCACTTACCGTGGTCATAAAAAAGGGCACAGGGATCAAATTAAGAAAATCGGATCTTCGTCCGAAGAGACATACGATGAAAAACATATTGAAAGTCGGTGTGCCGGTTGCACTGCAGGATGGATTTATCCAGATATCGTTTATTGCAATCACAATATTTGCCAACCAGCGTGGATTAAATGATGCGGCGGCGGTAGGTATTGTGGAAAAGATCATAGGGATCCTGTTCCTGGTACCGTCTTCTATGTTGTCAACGATATCGGCACTGGCATCGCAGAATATTGGTGCAGGCAAGCATGACCGTGCACGCCTGACATTGCGGTATGTATTATGTATGACAGTAGGATATGGATTAGTTGCGGCAACGATTGTGCAGTTTGTATCTGTTCCGTTTGTTGGACTATTCACGAATGACGGGGCAGTACAGATACTTGGAGGACAGTATTTACGAAGTTATGCATGGGACTGCGTATTTGCAGGAGTACATTTCTGCTTAAGCGGATATTTTTATGCATATGGCTTGTCTATCGTATCATTTATCCACAATTCCATATCTATCGTATGTGCCAGAATTCCATTGTCTTATTATGCGGCAACGCATTTTCCGGATACATTATTTCCGATGGGATGTGCGGCACCGGCAGGATCGATCATCTCAATCATTATCTGTGTTGGCGTACTGATATGGATGAATAAACACACGGAAAAATATATGGAAAGAACGTAGTGATCGGAGAGAAAATATATGACGATCGGAATTATAGAAGACGACACATTATTACATCAGGCACTCAAAACAGCACTGCAAAACGCAGGCTATCAGACCGTATCCGTATATACAAAACGAGAGGCTCTTACTACAATTACAGGCAGTGAGAGCCTTCTTCTCATTGACATTGGACTTCCGGACGGCAATGGACTTGCATGTTACAAAAAGATCCGGGAAAAGGCAGAGATACCGGCCATTTTCCTGACAGCAAGAGACGAAGAAACGGATATGGTGACAGCATTTGACACAGGAGCAGACGATTATGTGGTAAAACCATTTTCCATGAAAGTGCTTCTAAAGCGCATAGAGGCAGTGATCGGACGGAACAACAGAGAAAAACAACTGGCATGCGGAGAAATAATATTATTTCCTGATAAGAAGCAAGTATACAAGAACGAAAAGGAAATTATCCTTACAGCCAGAGAATATCAGTTACTGGAATATCTGATGTACAATCAGGGAAATGTACTGACGAAAGAAAATATCCTGGAATATGTATGGGGACTGGATGGCCAGTTTGTAGTGGATAATACCGTCAGTGTTACGATCAACCGGCTGCGGAAAAAGATAGAAACAGATGCAGGATCACCGATATATCTGAAAAATGTATTTGGATTGGGATACAAGCTGGAGTGCGTCTGAAAAAGTAATGGCAGATACAAAAAGGAAGAGAAAAGAATGAATATCATAATAATCGTAGTGGCAGTAACGGCAGGAGTAATTCTGGGTGGAACTGCCATATATGTTTATCAGGGAAAATGCAGACAGAAAGAACTTAAGTTATTGGCAGAATGTATGGAAAAGATATTGCGAGAGGAAAAGATCCGGGAAACAAAAGCAGGAGAAGAGACATTATATGCAAGACTGGAATCCAGACTGGTAAGGATCCAGGAAATGTTAAATGGACGGACAGAAGCTGCGGAGAAGAGTAAAGATGAGATCCAGAAGCTGATTTCAGAGATTGCACACCAGATGCGGACACCCCTTGCCAATATCAGGACATATCAGGAATTATTAGAGGAAGAATGGAGTAAAACCGGGACAAAGACGGATGAAAATGTGGATAACTATCTAAATGCAATGAGATCCGGAGAACAACAACTGGAATTCCTGACAGAAGGATTTGTGAAGATGTCCAGACTTGAGCAGAACATGATTCAGATACGGAAAGAAGAGACAGATCTGTTAAAGACCGTGAGAAACTGTCTTGGAAGAATTCAAAAGCAGGTAGAAGAAAAACGGATTGCATTCCGAATAGAGCTGCCGCAGGAAGTCAACTGTCCGCATGATGCCAACTGGCTCGGAGAAGCAATCGATAATATTCTGGATAATGCCGTGAAATACAGTCAGATTGGCGGAACCATAGAAATGATAGTCCAGAAGAATGAAATGTGTGCAAAGATTCTTGTAAAAGACAACGGACTTGGAATTGAAAAAGGAGAAGAGCATAAGGTATTCCAGAGATTCTACAGAGGCAAGAACGTGACGACACAGAAAGGCTATGGAATCGGGCTTTATCTGGCAAGAAAAATTATAAGCCTTCATGGCGGATATATAATCGCAAAAAGTAGATATCCGGAAAACGGCCTGATGATGGAGATAAATCTTCCGGTCTGTTAGAAGTTTGTTAGATTTGTCCTGTATGCTGTATGAGACAAGTGAAAGTTCCGATACGAAACGGACACAATTATAAGCAAGGAGAAAAAATCTTATGGAAATGATAAAAGCAGCAGGATTAAAGAAATATTATGTGACAGATAATTACGAAGTCCATGCGCTGGACGGAGTGAGTCTGTCCGTAGAAGAAGGGGAATTCCTGGCAATCATCGGTACATCAGGAAGCGGGAAGACGACATTACTTCAGATCCTGGGCGGCCTGGATGAACCCACTGCAGGTGGCGTCTGGATACGCGGCAACAGTCTGAAAGATATGACGGAAGATGAACGCACGATATTCAGGAGAAGGAATATCGGATTCGTATTTCAACAGTATAATCTGATCCCTGTTATCAATGTATATGAGAATATCGTACTTCCGCTCAGACTGGACGGTGCAGAGATTGATGAAAAATTGCTGGAAGATATTGTTAGAACGTTAAAGATTGGAGAAAAGTTAGAGAATCTCCCGGAAGAACTGTCCGGCGGACAACAACAACGAGTGGCAATTGCAAGGGCGTTAATGGTAAAGCCGGCAGTACTTTTGTGTGACGAGCCAACAGGAAATCTGGACTCTGTCACAAGTATGGAAGTAATTTCATTGTTGAAGACTTGTGAAGCAAGATTCCACCAGACGGTGATTGTTGTGACCCATCAGGAAGCGATCGCACAGATGGCAGACCGTATCCTGCGCGTAGAAGACGGGAAATTATACAATGCGGAGGTGTAATGAAATGAATGGATTTACACCGAACAATAATACGAACGTGATCCGGATGCTTTCGGAAGCTATCAGAAAATGTAATAAAAGCAGAAACCGGATTCTTATGGGAGCAGTCGTTTTATGTATTCTTACACTGACATTTGTCTTTGGAACGGCTTACGGAAAAATAAATGCAGAATATACGAAAAATATTCGGATGGATGGAACAACGGCATCCACTTACATAGAAGAGGGAACAAAGCAGCAATATGAAAAAGCACGTTCCTTAGGATATGTAAGAGAAACCGGAAGAAGAATGAAAATGGGTGAAGCCACAGAATCCGGAAAGAAAGAATCTATCTGTTCCATACAAGTGCTGGATCAGACTGCATGGGAAAAGATGATGAAGCCCGCCTATACCGGTGTCCATGGAACCTATCCCAAAAAGCAGCAGGAAATTATGCTTCCGGTAAAGACATTAAAAAAGCTTGGAATTGATAATCCGAAAAGAGGGATGAAGATAGCACTTGATATATCGATCAGCTTTTTTCAGACAGAAAAAGAAGAGTTCGAATTATCTGGATGGTACAGTGCTTATACAGAAGATAATGGAAGAAGCAAAGCAATCGGATATGTGTCAGAAAAGAAACTGAAGGACTGGGGGTATGATATTGAAGAAGATTCGGATATTCTGATCTGTCAGTCGAATGACATGGACTGGAAGGATACAGAAGAAAAATTATACGAAGATGTACCGATGAAAGACAATTCCCAACAGATCATTGCGACAGATACTGCAAAGAACCGGGCCGTAAAAGAGATGACGGGAAGTTACGGGATGGCAGTAGTAGAGGCCGTTGTGATTATCTGCGGAATATTCTTACTTGTCTACAATGTGATGCAGATATCCATGTCGGGCGATATCCGGCAGATGGCGCTGCTTCATACGATCGGTACAACGAAAAAGCAGATCCGTAAGATCTATATCCGGCAGATCATGCGGACGATAGTGCCGGGATGTATTACAGGGACAGTTTTGTCGGTTCTGCTGCTGCGATATCTGATACCGGAACTAGTGGGAAGGCAGTATCTGAATGGGTATGGAGGAGCGGAAGAACTGCAGATTTTTCGGATGGAAATCTTGTTGTTAGCGGTAGCCTTCACGTTACTGGTAATTCTGGGTGCATCGGAACAGGTGATCAGGCAGACGGTAAACAGAACCTGTATAGAGGGAATGCATTACACGGAGCAGACCGGAAGAAAGAAAAGGCATCGTAGAAGGCCAGACCTGGGAAATGGCACTTTTAATAAGAAAAAAAGAAGCGAAACACAGGAACTGTGCTTTATGGCGTGGAAAAACGTCACAAGATACCGGCAGAGATTTGTCATCACAGTCATTTCAATGTTCCTTGGAATAGAAATGTTCCTGATCGTTATGGTGATCATAACTGGAAGTGATTATGCGAATATCATTAATCAGAGACCGGATTTCCTGATCGCAGGGGAATTCAGTGAGTTTGCAAAAAAAGAGGGAAGCGGGACAGAATATCAGACACAGTCGCCGGATCAAGATCCAATGAAATCAGAAGGAGATAATTTCGAACTCTTATATGACAATGAATATGGTGAATTTTCACCGATATCCGAAAAGGTGCGGAACCGCTTGTGGAATCTTGACGGTGTGAAGAAAAAGAAATCTTATATAACCGAAGGAGCCTATATGCTTTCCAGTATATCCAGAGATGGACTACGTCCACTGGAAAAGGATACTTATCTGGGAAAAAATGTGGAATATGCAGAAGAAAGCAGTACTGATTATGAATCCGGGGCAAAGATGATCGAAGGACTGGATGCCGATACTGTTCAGATTGTCAGTGAAAATGAATTAAAAGCATTAAAAACTTATGTAGAGAAAAACAAGTTAAAAGTTGATATGGACAGTCTGGAAAACGGAACAGGGGTAATGATCATCCATGATCATAAGTTGTCACAAAAGCAGGGAAGACAGGCAGAAAAAGCAGTGGGAGAAACGGTATGTTTATCTCCGTTAAAGAATAAAGAAACGTGTATCCGGTGGAATTCCATGACGGCCAAAGAAAGAGACAAGGAAGATGAGATAATAAAAGCAGAAACGCCGTCTACAGAATATACGTTAAGCGGCTATCTGGATAATCAGGCAGATGGCTTCCCGGAGATCCACCAGACCTGGCATGGTGCAGAAGGAGATATCTATTATCTGGTCAGTGAAAAAGGATTTAACCGTTTATCTACGAAGAGAAAGACATTTTGCATGGAATTAAACGTAGAGAAAAAGAAAGAAAAAAAGATTATGCATGAAATCCAGAAGATTCTTTCGGCAGAAAACCAGCGGCGGAAAAGCAATACACAGACAAGCCCGGACGGCGAAGGAGAAGCAGGCATTTTCTACATTGCAAGATCAGATCTTATGCAGAAAAATGCAGACTACATCCATGGAAACAGAATTATGTTCGGAAGTATCAGTGTAATATTATTGTGTGTCGGACTGGTTAATTATTTTAATATTATGTTTACGGGAATTGTGGGCAGGAAAAAAGAGCTGGAGATTATGAGAAAGATTGGAATGACACGCCGGCAGGAAAGAAAGCTGTTATTGCTGGAAGGCAGCTATTATGTACTGCTTGTCGCAGGCCTTGTAGCGTCAGTTGGATCAATCATACTAAAAGGAATCAACGTTTATATGAGAAAACAGCTTTCTTATTTTACCTTTCATTATCCGGTAGGAGCGATTGCAGGAAGTATTGTAATTATGGAAATAATGTGCGTTATAATTTGTAACCTGCTTATATTGAAAAAAATGAAAAAGTAGGTTAAATAAATAATTTCACCAACTGCGTCTTATCCAGCACAAAAATCGATACATCCATAAAAAGATGCGCCAGTAGCGTACTAAGGATCACACCGTTGGAAGTCAACAGGAATCCACAGTGGAATCCATACCAGCATACGATGGCGGAATAACTTCCCATCAGTACCAGAAGCGGCAGATTTCTTGCGACACCTTGCAGTGTTTCTTTGATATCTTCCAGTGTAGAATCAAAGTACAGGAAACGGCCGACTGCCAGTGTGATAAAATACATGATCAGTGAATCATAGTTCGAATCATGGTAGATGAACTTGATATATAATAAGATCAGAATAATATAAAAGGCAGAGATCAGCCGCACGGACGCCTTTTGTCTGGTCGGAATTGCAGTTAACGGAACGAACAGGATATCGAACCAGTTTGTCATAAATACAGAAAATACCAGAAATAAAAGTAAGATAATGTTCTGGTATTTCTGCCAGTAAAAGGCAGCTTGTGGGATCCGCTCATCGATAATATAATAAAGAGACAGGAACAACAGTACCGAAGTACTGGAAAATACCATCTCATAAAAGCTTTCAATAAGCGAGATTTCTTTTACTTTGTGGATATGGTTCAGCTTCCGGATTTGTTTTGGCGTCAGATCCTGTGTATTAAGTTTATAGTGTTTCTTAAGCTTTGCTGCCAGAATAACGATCGCAAGCACTGCGATCAGGCAGAGCAGGGAGACAAGCATGAAGCCTCCGGCATTCTTAAAGTTAAAATAATGAATCAGATAATATTGGAACATATCATATACCTTCTTTGATGTAATATTTTTTCGGTTACATATTGTAGCACTTTGAAAAAATATTGCAAATAGGAGAAGTAGTAGTGGCAGGTCTTGTAGATATGAAATTGAGTTAAGTGTCAAAAAAATTAAAAAAATTTAAAAAGTGCTTGCATTTTAGAAAACATCATGCTATTATAAATGAGCATTATTGATGCGGGTGTAGTTCAATGGTAGAACACCAGCCTTCCAAGCTGGATACGTGGGTTCGATTCCCATCACCCGCTTTTTTGCTGCCCTTTTTATGAAGGGAGATATGTTGGCATTTACGGCTATGATTTCCTGGGGCTTCTATTCCGCAATCATCAAGAAAATCGGTGAATGGGATTATCCGACGGCAGCGGTGACCAGGAGAATCTATTTTTACGGAATGTTATTCCTGATTCCGGTTCTGATGTGGCAAGGGGTGTCATGGGATGTGACAGTATTTAAAAAAGCCGGAGATTATACTTAATTTTCTGTTCCTTGGAGTCGGAGCAAGTGCTTTGGGCTTCTTCTTATGGAATCTTTCTACCAAATGGATCGGTGCGATCAAGACGAGTGTATATATTTATGTGTCACCGGTTGTGACGGTTGTGCTATCTGTGGTGATACTGCATGAGAAGATGACGTTCGTATCTGTGACGGGAGCTCTGTTAATTCTGCTGGGACTGATCGTATCGCAGAAGAAAATTAATCAGAAAAAATAAAAGATTATAAGAAGCTTTGAATCCGGTGGATTATTGTGCCGGATCCAAGGCTTTTTTTGCCGTTGGTCGCTTGAAAGAAGCTGCAAAAGAAGATGCCGGTAAGAAATTCTGCAGATAATAAGCTGGATAAGAAATGAAAATGTGGATATCGGGTTCTGCGGTCAGCTGGAAATATACAGATATATATGAAAAAATATACAATAAAATATGGAAATATTCCTGTGACAAAACAGAAAGTTTGTTGTAAAATAACCGATACAGTTCAAAAAACAATAATTAAGAAATGGAATATTTCAGATAAAATCATAGTGGAGGTTTACAGATATATGGAAAACGAACTTTTTGAAAAAGCGCCGGTACATAAGGCATATTTTAATATGGCATTACCGCTGGTATTCAGTATGGTCATTTCACTGGTCTATAATATGGTAGATACATTCTTCATTGCAAGAACGGGAAATACGAATCTGGTAGCAGGTGTGTCACTTGGAGCACCGATGTTCACGGCTATGATCGCACTTGGAGATATCTTCGGACTGGGTGGAAGTTCTGTGATCGCAAGATTATTCGGACAGAGGAAAGATGAGGATGCAAAACGCATCAGTTCCTTCTGTTTTTATGGAGCAATTATCTGCGGAGTGATCGTAACGGTATTACTTCTGATCTTCCGTGCACCGATGCTGCATTTATTAGGAGCGGATGCAAATACTTACAAATATGCATCACAGTACTATACATATCTGGTGCTGGGTTCTGTATTTATTATTGTATCATTTACACCGAACAACCAGCTCAGGTCAGAAGGATTTTCGAAAGCATCCATGGAAGGTTCCGTCCTTGGTGCAGTAGTGAATATTATATTAGATCCTATTTTTATTTCGGTACTGGGTATGGGAGCCGGCGGAGCCGCGATTGCAACAATCATCGGGTATATTGCGACGGACGCTTATTATGTGTGGATATATTTGAAAAAGAGTAAAAAGCTGTCGATTGATCCGGGACATATGCATATTAACATGCAAGAATTCAGACAGATCCTGGCAATCGGAATTCCTGCATCGATCACGAACTTTATGCAGAGCTTTGCAGTTACTGTTACAAACAGGAGTCTGCTTGTATATGGAAACAATAAAGTTGCGGCGATGGGAATCGTGATGAAAGTAAATATGATCGCGGCGTTGATTCTGGTTGGATTTGCGTTCGGATGTCAACCGTTGGTTGGTTATAATTATGGGGCAAGGAATAAGAAACGTCTGAAAGAGATTCTCGCATTCTGTTATAAATTCGAATGTGGTCTGGCAGTTATACTGGCAGTAATCTTATCCGCCGGTGCAAGACCCTTGATCCGTGTATTCATGAAGACACAGGAGATTGTAGATTCGGGTGTGCTGATGTTACGTCTTCAGCAAGCAGGAATGATGTTTATGGCAGTCGTTCTGGTTACGACCTGTGTATTCCAGTCGGCGGGAAAAGCAATGGGAGCATTCTTGTTATCAGTCAGCCGTCAGGGGGTGATCTATGGAATTGTGATCGTTATTGCTTCGCATATGATCGGATATCATGGTGTGTTGGCCGCACAGGCTGTTTCTGATTTCCTGACAGCATTGATGGCTGCTATCCTGCTGAAACATGAGTTGTGGAGTGAATTAACCGATATAAAAAGGAATGAAGAAGCAGTATAGAAGTAGTATAATAAAAAGAAAGTATAGATGCAGGAAGGAAGATATGGATCATGTCATTAGAAAGAGCAAAGAAATATCTGGAAGAAAAAGGTTATGCAGATCACGTGATTGAACTGGAAGAATCAAGTGCGACGGTACAGCTTGCAGCAGAAGCTCTCGGTGTAGAGCAGGGAATGATCGCAAAGACGATGTCATTTCTGGTTGATGGAGAACCAATCCTGATCCTGACAGAGGGAACGGCGAAGGTTGATAACCGTAAATATAAGGATCAGTTTCATGTGAAGGCGAAGATGATTCCATTCGATGAAGTAGAAGAATATATCGGACATGTCCCGGGCGGTGTGTGTCCATTTGGAATTAAAGATGGAATTAAAGTTTATCTAGATGAGTCTCTGAAACGTTTTGAGACGGTATATCCTGCAGCGGGTAATGACCACAGTGCAGTCAGACTTACGATTGCAGAACTGGAAGACGTTGCCGGGGCATGTGGATGGATTGATGTATGTAAAGAAATGTAAAGAAAGAGAGAAAGTGGATTGTCGGTAGATGATCCGCTTTTTTCTATGCATTTGCAAGTCTGTAGTGGAGAATCATTATAATCTACTGTACCGTGAAGATGAAAGAGAATTGATTCCTATCTGTAAACAGATGAATGTCTCACTGATGCCATATAGCCCGCTTGCAGCAGGACACCTTGCAAGACCGACATGGAAATCCGAATCTTTAAGAGGAAGAACGGACAGAGTTGCGGTTGGCAAATATGACCGTATGGAAGACGCAGATATGAAGATTGTCACCCGCGTATACGAACTTGCAGAAAAGTATCAGTGTAAGATGTCGCAGATCGCAATCGCATGGCAGTGGGCAAAAGGTGTTACTTCGCCGATCATCGGTGCAACGAAGATGCAGTATCTGGATGATGCGGCAGGTGTATTGAACGTTCGACTGACAGCAGAAGGCATTGCATATCTGGAAGAGTGTTATGTACCACATCCGATTGTTGGTGCGATTGATAAGAATCCGGCGCAGGGTGTGATGTTGTTGGATGAGAAGAAATAGAGAAAATTATGAATAGACAGTAAAGCAGATGGAGAATATCTGGTTGATAAAATTAATATTTCAGAAAGGCAAGTATCACAAAAAAAGATACTTGCCTTTTTCGTAACTATGCGATCATAAGAAACTATCAATGATGGGTACTGTCGCGCTAGATTATATTTTTACTGGAATGGCAGGAGAAAAAGTGCTGCATACCCGGAGCCGGGAATATGTTGTGGATGAAATATGGAAGTAGATTTTTCATTTTACAGGTACACAAATTTTTTAAAAAAATTAGCACTCACCTCTTGACAGTGCTAATAATGCGTGCTATAGTACAGATAGAACAAAGGAAGAGAGATAAAGAATCAAAGATATGAAGCCGACAGCATTCATACAAGATTCAAACATCCGGAATCCCGAAGTTCCAGCAAACAACACCTCGGAATTCTCCGATCGTGCTAATTATAAATTTTTACCATTTGGAAGGAGATATGACTTATGATGATGCCTAGTATTTTTGGAGAAAACTTATTTGATGACTTTATGAACGATTTTTCATTCCCGACATTCCCGAATGTTGACAAAGAACTGTATGGAAAACACGCAAAGAACTTAATGAAGACAGATGTAAAAGAGACAGAGAATGCATATGAGATAGACATTGACTTGCCGGGATTTAAGAAAGATGAGATCCAGATGGAACTGAAAGACGGCGTACTTACCGTCAGTGCAGCCAAAGGACTGGACAAAGATGAGGAAGACAAGAAAGGTAACTACATTAGAAAAGAGCGTTATGCAGGCAGCATGAGCAGAAGCTTCTATGTAGGAAAACATGTAACCGTAGAGGATGTACATCCGAAATATGAAAGTGGAATCCTTTCCTTCAGTGTTCCGAAAGCAGAAGCAAAACCGGTAGAAGAGAAGAAACATTACATTTCAATCGAAGGTTAATGACAGGCAGATGCGGGAAACGATAAGTGACGGTATAGCCTGTATGGCAAAAGAGTAAACGTACCCCACAGGTGTTAAGCCTGTGGGGTACAATATCATAAAGAGAAAATAATCAGGATAACGTAAGAAGCTCACATATTCCACGAAATCCTGTTCACATAGATGAAGATGATAAAAAATAATATAGAATAAATGACGGGAGGGAGAACTATGGCGGCAAAAAGAGATTATTATGATGTTCTTGGAATCAGCAGGAGTGCGGACAAGAGTACAATAAAAAGAGCATATCGTAAACTGGCCAAGAAATACCACCCGGATACCAATGCCGGAAATGCACAGGCAGAAGAAAAGTTCAAGGAAGCGACAGAAGCCTATAATGTGCTGAGTAATCCGGAGAAAAAGAAATTATATGATCAGTTTGGCCATGCAGCTTTTGATGGCAGTGCAGGCGGCAGTGGAGCATATGGCTATGGAAACGGACCTGGCGGCGGTACTTACAGTTATACCGGACCGAATGGAAGCTTCCATGAATATCATTTCGAAGGCGGCGATATGGACGATATCCTGAAGAATATATTTGGCGGCGGATTCTCGGAAGGCAGCGGAAGCGGGTTCCATGGATTTGGCGGATTTGGAAATAGTGGATCAGGAAGGACACGTACGTCCGGAAGAAGTTATGAAAGCAGCGGATTCGGAAATGGATTTGGAAATCATGGATTCGGCGGAGAAGGAAATTTCCGTCAGGATGGTTCCGATGTGACCGCTGAGATAGATGTGACATTTGACGAGGCTGCATTTGGAGGAGATAAAGTCATCCGGCTGTCAGACGCACAGGGCAGTAATGCAGCAGGAAAATCACTGAAAGTGCATATCCCGGCCGGCATCAGTGACGGAAAAAGTATCCGTCTGCGTGGCAAAGGAATGCCTGGACTTTCAGGAGGCAAGGCAGGAGATCTGTTGCTGAAAGTGAGAGTTGGTAAACGACCAGGATTTGAGCGAAAAGATATGGATGTATATTCAACTGTCATGATTCCGTTTACTACAGCAGTATTAGGTGGTGAAGCAGTTGTACAGACGCTTACCGGAAGGGTAGTGTGCAAGATTAATCCGGGAACACAGTCCGGAACAAAGATTCGGTTAAAAGGTAAAGGAATCGTGTCTATGAAGGATGCAGGAAGATATGGAGATCAGTATGTGACTGTTCAGATAGATGTACCAAAGAATCTAAGCAATGAGGCAAAAAGAAAATTGAAAGAATTCGAAGCTGCGTGTAAGAACGGAAGCAGAGGGGCAGCATAATTTATAAATTGTTATGCATCATTTTATCCAAAAGGATTTAGATAAAAATTCAGGAAAGGTAAAATGATGCATTTTTTCTGTATTGACGCTCACTTTGGAAAGAATTATAATAAAATAATTAGAGACAATGAATTTGTATACCCATACAGGTTATTGAAATATATGCTAAGGAGATAAGTAAGATGAGCAAGATTATTTTAACTGGTGACCGACCGACAGGACGTCTTCACGTTGGTCATTATGTAGGTTCTTTGAAAGAACGTGTAAAATTACAGAATTCAGGAGAATATGACGAGATTTATATTATGATCGCAGATGCGCAGGCATTGACTGATAATGCCGAACATCCGGAGAAGGTACGTCAGAATATTATGAACGTAGCATTGGATTATCTGGCATGCGGAATCGATCCTGAGAAATGTCACATTTTTATTCAGTCCATGGTTCCGGAACTGACAGAGTTAACATTCTATTATATGAATCTGGTAACCGTATCCAGAGTACAGAGAAATCCTACGGTAAAAGCTGAGATCCAGCAGAGAAACTTTGAGGCAAGTATCCCGGTTGGTTTCTTCTGCTATCCGATCAGTCAGGCTGCAGATATCACGGCATTCCGCGCGACAACAGTTCCGGTTGGAGAAGATCAGATGCCTATGATCGAGCAGTGTAAAGAGATTGTTCACAAGTTTAACAGTGTATATGGAGAGACTCTGACTGAGCCTGAGATCGTACTCCCATCTAACAAGTCATGCTTAAGACTTCCGGGTATCGATGGAAAGGCCAAGATGAGCAAATCACTTGGAAACTGTATCTATCTTTCTGATGAAGAAGATGTTGTTAAGAAGAAAGTAATGTCCATGTTCACAGATCCGAACCACCTGCGCGTGGAAGATCCTGGACAGGTAGAAGGCAATCCGGTATTCATTTATCTGGATGCATTCTGCAAGGATGAATATTTCGAAGAATTCTGGCCGGAATATAAGAATCTGGATGAACTGAAAGCGCACTATCAGCGTGGAGGTCTGGGTGATGTCAAAGTGAAGAAATTCCTGAACAAGGTTCTTCAGGCAGAGCTGGCACCAATCCGTGCAAGAAGAAAAGAATGGGAGCAGAAGCTTCCGGAAGTATTCGAAATCCTGAAAGAAGGAAGCAGGGTAGCTGAGGCGAAAGCAGCAGAGACATTGAAAGATGTAAAGGTTGCTATGAGAATCAACTATTTTGATGATGAAGATTTCCTGAACTAGGAATCTGCGGACAGCTGAAAAATCATTATATTGCATTTGTTAATATGAAAATAAAATCCTCAAAATACCGGATGATATGGTATTTTGGGGATTTCTTTTGTTAAGAATTGCGGTATAATAAAACTATCAGTAAAAAAAGCAAATTGTATAGATAATACGGGAGTGAAGGGGTGTAATGCTATGAAAGAGATAACGAAAGAGACACTTCTGAAAGCTATGAAATCGCGAGATGCGGGAGAGCATCCGGTATTTCGTGAATGTGAATTCAAAGACATGGATCTAAGCGGAATGGATCTGCATAATATGGACTTCACATTGAGTTCCTTTCAAAATGTAAATCTGGAACGTGTGAATTTTGAAAACTGCAGTGTGGAAAATGCATTATTCGACGGCAATTCCCTGCATGGTGCAAATTTTCAGAATGCAAATATGAAGACGGCAGCATTCCGTGGATGTGATATGCGGGAATGCAACTTCAAAGGAGCCAACCTTTACGGGGCTGTATTGGAGCATGCGAAGCTGGATGACATTCAGTCAGACGAAGCAACGCAGTGGTTCCGCATGCACTGTCCAGAGACCGGACCGATCCTTGGCTATAAGAAATGTGTGAATGACAGAGTGGTACAGCTTCTGATCCCGGCAGATGCTAAACGGACTTCGGCAACACTTCCTTCCTGCCGGTGCAGCAAGGCAAAGGTACTTTCGATAAAAAATTTTGATGAAACGGAAGAATTCGAAGAAGCCTGGTCGCTGGTCGATGAGAATTTTGTATACAGAAAAGGACAGTGGGTGGAGGTCAAAGATTTTAACGAGGACAGATGGATGGATTCCACGACGGGGATTCATTTCTGGATGAACAGAAATGAAGCACTCGGGTATTAAATCCCCTGCATTGGAAAAAGTTTACTGATAGATGAGAAAGAAAAATAAATGGAGGTGCAAAAGGCAAATGAAAGCAGACATCAGATGGTTGGATGATCCGCAGGTATTTCGTGTGAATCGTCTGGATGCACACAGTGATCATAAGTTTTATGAGAATAAAGAAGATTATAAGAAGCAGGATCAGCGGTTAAAACAATCGTTAAATGGAATCTGGAAGTTCCACTATTCAGTGAATGCATTGGAACGTCCGGCTGATTTTTATCAGAAATGGTTTAACTGTAAAAATTTTGATGAAATGAAAGTGCCACAGCATATAGAACTGGCGGGATACGATAAGATTCATTATATCAATACGATGTATCCGTGGGAAGGACATATTTACAGAAGACCGGCAGGATATGGAAAAGAAAAAGGGAAAGGTATGTTCAGCCAGGCCGAATATAATCCGGTAGGTTCTTATATCCGGAAGTTTGATCTGAATGACGGACTGAGAGGAAAGAGGATTATCTTAAGTTTTGAAGGTGTGGAACAGGCATTCTATGTATGGGTGAACGGAGAGTTCGTGGGGTATGCAGAAGACAGCTTTACGGTTTCGGAATTTGATATTACATCATATGTAAAAGATAAAGATAATCTGCTGGCAGTGGAAGTACATAAGCGCAGTACGGCGGCATTTCTGGAAGACCAGGATTTCTTCCGGTTTTTTGGTATTTTCAGAGATGTGAACCTGTACGGAATACCGGCGGTTCATGTTGAAGATCTGTGGATCCGTCCGAAGTATCATCCGGAAGATGGAAAGGCAGAACTGGAGCTGGATATCCGATTATCACAGAAAAAGAAAGAAAATAATATCCAGGGTAAAATAAAAGTTTCTTTGCAAGATATCTATAGTGATGAAAATCATGTATTACTGGATGAAACGGAGAATCTGAACAACCCGGTGATCCAGAAGAATCTTCCGGTAGAAGGATCAGTGAACAATGAGATTCAGTTCCGTTATGAATTAGAAGAATCCGTACATGCATGGAGCAATGAAGATCCGTATCTGTATGAGCTTCTGATAGAAGTTCAGAATGAAAAAGGCGAGACAGTAGAAGTGGTTCCATATCAGATTGGATTCCGTAAGATAGAATTAAAAGGCAGAAAGATGCTGCTGAATGGAAAACGTCTGATCATCAATGGTGTAAACCGGCATGAATGGAATGCCAGAAGCGGAAGATGTATTACCGAAACTGATGAGAAATGGGATATCGAATGTATCAGACGCAATCATATCAATGCAGTCAGAACCTGCCATTATCCGGATCATATTTCATGGTATTACAGATGTGATCAGGCGGGGATCTATCTGATGGCAGAGACAAATCTGGAGACACATGGATCGTGGCTGAAACAAGGTGTGATTGAACCGTCGTGGAATGTTCCGGGAAGTATCGGATGCTGGAGAGGATGTACATTAGACAGGGCAGTATCGAACTTTGAATCATTTAAGAATCATGTGTCGGTACTCTTCTGGTCACTTGGAAATGAATCGTATGCCGGTGATATCCTGGTGGAGATGAACCGTTACTATAAAGAAAAAGATCCGGACAGACTTGTGCATTACGAGGGCGTGGCAGAGAACCGGCCTTATGAGGATTTAATTTCTGATATGGAGAGCCAGATGTATGCTCCGCCGGAGAAGATAAAAGAATATCTGGAAAATAATCCGAAGAAACCATTTATCTTATGTGAATATATGCATGATATGGGAAATTCTCTGGGAGGAATGGAATCTTATATCAGATTACTGGATCAGTATGAGGATTATCAGGGAGGCTTCATCTGGGATTATATCGATCAGGCACTGTTCGTGAAGGATGAAGTGACAGGACGTGATGTATTGCGTTATGGTGGTGACTTTGATGACAGGCCATCGGATTATGAATTTTCGGGAAATGGAATTTTATTTGCGGACAGAACGGAAAAGCCGGCAATGCAGGAGGTGAGACATTACTATGGATTACGCAGATAGAGGAAAATTAGGAATTGTGTATGGAGATGTAACACTTGGAGTACACGGAGAAGACTTTCATCTGATCTTTTCTTATCAGACAGGCGGTCTGGAATCCATGGTAAAGCATGGAAAGGAATGGCTGTATCGCACACCGAAGCCGACATTCTGGAGAGCAACCACAGACAATGATCGTGGAAATGGATTCCCGTTTAGAGCCGGTATGTGGATGACTGCCGATATGTTCCAGAAATGTGTGGATATCCAGGTACGGATAGACGGAACCAGGATAGAAAAACCGAGCGCACCGGTAAATAATAAATATTCGGATAAAGAAACTGCGGAACGTGTGGAAGTTATATTTACATATGAGACATTAACTGTTCCGTCAACACAGGTAAAGGTATCGTATCTGGTATTTGCTGATGGAAATGTCAGAGTAAGAGCGCACTATTACGGGAAAGAGGGAATGCCGGAGCTCCCTGCATTCGGTATGCGCTTTGTCATGCCGACAAAGGCAGACGGATTCGTTTATGAAGGATTATCGGGTGAGACATATCCGGATAGAAAAGCCGGGGGTATTCACGGAATTTATGAAGTAGAGGGTCTTCCGGTTACACCGTATCTGGTTCCGCAGGAATGTGGCATGCATATGGATACCGAGTGGGTGACAGTGAAGAGAAGTACGGTTTTGGATAACCGGAATCGTCATATAGAACAAAGTGGACTTACATTCCGGGCGGGCAGTGAGATCAATCATTCCACGTTTGCATTTTCATGTCTTCCTTATACTGCAGAAGAGCTTGAGAATGCAACGCATCAGGAAGAGCTGCCGCCGGAAAGAAGAACGGTACTTTGTATCTATGGAGCGGTCCGTGGTGTAGGCGGAATCGACAGCTGGGGCTCTGACGTGGAAGAGCAGTACAGGATTCCTGGAAATAAGGATATTGAAGTAGAATTTATAATGTAGATCTGCTTTTGCATAACCGGATACAGTTCTTTAGCCAGTCACACATCGCTTCCTCGCGGGCAATACCCCCGCTTAAGACGAGATAGTCAGTAAACAGCTCGTCATCTACAGGCGGAAGAACGGTAAACTTTTCCATATCTTCTTTCAGATAGTCCAGGCGGTCAAGATGCTGGCTTAGCTGATCCTGCAACAATTGTATACGGAATTCCGGGGAAGCAAGATGGGAAAAGAAAAGCTGTAAACGGAATTCATCTTTGGGAAGAGACGGCATCGGATAGAGCGTCTCTTCCCATTTTTTGAATGCTTCTTTTCCGGCATCTGTGATAGTGTATACTTTCTTTTCCAGTACGGTTCCTGTTATTTCTATATGATATTCGATCAGACCTTCTTTGGTCAGGGCTTTTAATTTCGGATAGATCTGACTGTGGCTGGCATTCCAGAATTCGAACAATGCTGAGTTGAACTCTTTGGTCAGTTCGTAGCCGGTCATGTCTTTTTTCATCAGTAATCCGAGGATTGCATATTTTAGTGTTTCCATGATACATCCTTTCTATAGTTAATCGGTTCTTTAGAATATGAGTCTCTTTGGTGAGTATAGCATAAATCTGGCGCTTGTTCCAACAGATATAAAAATATATTGATACAAACATGTCTGTATTGACATGTTTTAGGCGAAAGTGATAGGATAATAAGAGTTGTTATAAGAAAGGAGTATAGAAAATTGAGTAAAAAGAAACAAAATAATTACATCGTAAAGAGATATATCATCTTTTTGATTGGACTTTTTGTAAATTCACTTGGAGTTGCGCTGATCACGAAGGCGAATCTGGGAACTTCACCGATTTCATCTATCCCGTATGTACTGAGTCTGAATTATCCATTTACATTAGGGAACTTTACAATTTTCTTCAGTATTTTACTGATCGTGTTGCAATTGATCCTGCTTGGAAAGAATTTTAAAGTGGAACATCTGCTGCAGATTCCGGTATCACTGATCTTTGGATATTTTATCGATGCCTGTATGATTCTGTTAGGATTTGTGAATCCGCATTCTTATCCGGTAAAAGTGATCGATCTTCTGATCGGCTGTCTGATCCTGGGTGTCGGAGTATATATGGAAGTATTGGCAGATGTTGTTATGCTGCCGGGAGAGTCCTTTGTCCGTGCAGTAGTATTCCGCTGGAAGACAGAATTTGGTATAACAAAGATCTGCTTTGACGTAAGTATGGCAGTGATCGCGGCGGTTCTGTCATTCGTTCTGGCAGGAAGACTGGATGGAGTCAGAGAAGGTACGGTTGTTGCGGCACTTCTGGTTGGATTTATCGCAAGAACGATCGGACGTTATTTGAGTTTTATGCCGGAAAAGTTATTTGGTGTTGTGAACGAGACAGAGGAGGCTTCCGGTGCTGTGGACAATGAAGCTGTGACAACAGGTCATTTCTGTATTGCGATCGGACGCCAGTATGGAAGCGGTGGACGCGATCTGGGAGCAAAGCTTGCTGAGAAATTAAATTGTGACTTCTATGACAAAGAAATCATCCAGCTTGCGGCAGGTTCGACCGGATATACACCGGAATACATATCAAAAAGAGAGGAAAATATGACGAACAGTTTCTTATATGATCTGGTTCATGAAATGTATGCATATTCCGATGAATATGAGCCGCCGAAGGATAAGATCTTTGAGGCAGAAGCAGAGGTCATCAGGTCTGCAGCTAAGAAAGGAAACTGTGTCATCGTTGGAAGATGTGCAGATGCAATCTTAAAAGATGATCCGGATTGTATCGGCATATTCTTAAGTGCGCCGCTTAAGACGAGAATTCAGATGGTAATGAAAAGATATGGTCTGGATGAAAAAGCGGCAAAACGCAGGATTGAACAGACTGACAGAAGACGTGCAGACAATTATAGATACTATACGAGAAGAATATGGGGGATGTCCGGTAATTATCAGATGTGTATCGATACTTCGCTTGGTGAAGACTATGTGCTCAATACCGTACTGAATCTGGTGAAGAATGTAAATCGCCATGTATCCGAAAGCAGAGCAGAATAAGAATTATCTCCTGAAAGCTTGACATGAATATATGGATGCGATAGATTAATTTATGGATTTGAGAGTATGAAGGAGAGAAACATATGAATTTACATGAATTCCTTATCGTGTGTCCACTGGTATTTCTTGCCGGATTTGTCGATGCGATTGCCGGAGGTGGCGGATTGATCTCATTACCGGCATATATGTTCGCAGGGATTCCGGTACACCATGCGATTGCGACAAATAAATTATCATCAGCGACTGGAACAGCGGTGTCGACATGGCACTTGGTGAAGAGCAAATGTGTTGACATATGTTTAGTCCCGGGTACGGTAGCCTGTGCATTTGTGGGTTCAATTGCGGGGGCGAACCTGGCGCTGATCATCAGTGACAAAGTACTTAAGACGGTACTGGTATTTGTGCTTCCTGTTGTTGCATTCTGTGTATTGCGGGACAAGGATCTGAAACCGGTGATACCGGAAGGATTTACCAGAAAAAAACAGTATCTGATCATGGCAGCATGTTCTTTTGTGATCGGCATCTATGATGGATTCTACGGACCGGGAACCGGAACATTTTTACTGCTTGCATTTACCAAATTAGGAAAGCTTGATATGGAGAAAGCAACCGGTAATGTGAAGGTCGTCAATCTGACATCGAATATATCGGCATTGATCACATTTATTCTTGCAGGAAAGATTCTTTGGGTGCTGGGACTTTCGGCGTCGGTATTCAGCATTGCCGGACATTATCTTGGCGCACATATGGTTGTGAAGAACGGTGTGAAGATCATTAAGCCGATCATCCTGCTGGTGTTGGCGTTATTGCTGATCAAGATTGTCCTGGGAATATAAAAATGAATGAAATCCTTAAAGTGGAGTGATATGAAAAATCTTTTGCTTTAGGGATTTTCTATTGTTATATGTTTGAAAGGAACTGTCAGTTTTTTGAGATTCTGTATATGAAGATAATTGTGCCAAGTTCCTGAAAATAGAGTATAATAAAAGAAAATGTATAACGAATGCAAGGAGGATTCTATCATGACAGAAGACACAAGAAAATTCGTAGAAGAGAAGACAAAGGAAATATTAAATGCAGGTTCATGCTGTCCGGAATTAAAAGAGATGGCAGAAAAATGGCTGGCAGCAGAAGGAACTACAGATGAAAAGGCCGTGACAGAAGCATATCTTCAGGAATTATCTGAGGATGTACTGCCAATTGATGCACTGATCAGCTTTGCTTCATCTGAAAAAGGAGCAGAGGTATTCGGAGCAGAACAGGCAAAATCTATGGCAGAAGCCGGAAAGGCATCTAAAGCGAACGGCGGTAAATATTGTATCTGCCCGGCATGCAGTGCAGGCGGAGCAATCCTGGATAAGAAAAATGAAATACTTTAAATTGTCATGTATTTGAAAGAAGCTGTCGGCGGCAGGGTATGTGTTTGGAAAGAAGCTTTTGAGTTGGGGGGGGAGAATTTTTTAATTTTCCCTCCCAAATTTAGTGTATTGCAGTAAAAGAGTTCACAGTGTATAATGTACCCATGATTTTTAGAAATGAGGTACAACATGGAAAATCCAAATAGAAACTTTAAATCCCAGACCTGTGAAGATTTCATAGAAGTCCTTGCAAGTAAAGCAGCTGTTCCGGGCGGCGGCGGGGCATCAGCGTTAGCCGGAGCCATCGGGATCGCACTTGGTAATATGGTCGGAAGTCTGACTGTAGGAAAGAAGACCTATGCAGATGTAGAAGAAGAGATCATCGAATGCAAAAAACAGGCAGATGAGATTGCAAAAGAATTTTTAGAACTGATGGATAAGGATGCGGAAGCATTCGAGCCGCTCAGTAAGGCATATGGACTTCCGAAGTCTACGCCGGAAGAGCTTGCCAAAAAGGAAGAGATTATGGAAGAGGCGCTGAATACGGCATGTAGTGTTCCGATTGAGATTATGAAGACCTGTGCCAGAGGCATTGATCTGGTAGAAGTATTCGCTGCAAAAGGAAGCCGGATTGCATTAAGTGATGCAGGAGTCGGAGCAACACTTTTAAAATCCGCAATGCAAGGGGCTTCACTGAATGTATATATTAATACAAAATCAATGAAAGACAGAAGAAAAGCAGAAGAGCTCAATCATCTGGCAGATTCCCTGCGGGAAGAATACGAAGCAAAAGCAGACCGGATATTTGCGGAAGTAAACAGCCGTATCCGGTAAAATCCAGTGAGATAAAGACGGATAAACCGGAAATGTCCGGAGAAAATACAAAATAAAAGGAAAGCAGCAGGAAAAATGGCAAAATTACTATTAGGAAAAGAAGTAAATGCTTCTATCAATGAAGAAATCAAAGCAAAAGTAGAAACTTTAAAAGCACAGAATATCACACCGACACTAGGAATTATCCGTATCGGTGAAAGAGAAGATGACATCGCATACGAAAGAGGCGCAACAAAACGCTGTGAGACACTGGGAGTAGCATATGAGAAATTCCTTCTTCCTGCAGATGCAGAAGAAGAAGAGGTATTAAAGACGATCGACCAGGTAAATAAAAGTGAAAAAATCCACGGAGTTCTGTTATTCAGACCGCTTCCGAAGCATCTGAATGAAGACAAGATCGTGAATGCACTGGCCGTAGAAAAGGATGTAGACGGAATTACCGATCTTTCCATGGCAGGTGTGTTCATGGGAAAAGATATGGGATATGCACCGTGTACGCCGAGTGCCTGCATGAAGGTACTGGATCATTATGGAATTGACTGTACCGGTAAGAAAGTGGTAGTTATCGGAAGAAGTCTTGTAGTCGGAAAACCTGCAGCGATGATGCTGATCAAGAAGAATGCGACCGTAACCGTCTGCCATACCAGGACGGTGGACATGCCATCTGTAGTAAAGGAAGCAGATATCGTAGTTGTAGCGGCCGGAAAAGCAGGAGTGATCGATGGAAGCTATCTGCGAGAAGGACAGATCGTGATTGATGTAGGAATCAATGTGAATGAAGAAGGAAAGCTCTGCGGAGATGTGAATTTTGAAGAAGCAGAGAAGATTGTGGAGGCAATCACACCGGTCCCAAGAGGCGTCGGCGGAGTGACGACTTCAATTTTGCTGGAACATGTGGTAGATGCCGCGATTGCACAGAACAGGTAAAGAGAAGCCGGGGATTATATCGCTGGTCTGAAAAATGACAATAAAAGGATGGTAACCTTTATGTGTAGCCGGAAAGTTATGGCAGAAGCCTTGATTTTCCGGCTTTTATTCCAGTCCGGGTAGCCAGCTTAGTGAATTAAGTAGAAAAAAATTACCAGATCCCCATTACATGCTGCATTCCAAGGCTCACAATTGTAATTCCAACCCAACAGCAGGCACCCAGCAGAAGTGGTTTTCCTCCGGATTTAATAAGCTTCACAACATTACTGTTAAGCCCGATTGCGGCCATAGCCATAATGATAAAGAACTTCGATAATTCTTTTAACGGAGCAAATACGTCAGCGCTGACACCCATACTCATACATACTGTTGTGATGATAGCTGCAATGATGAAGTATAAGATGAACATAGGAAATGCTCTCTTCAGGCTGAATTTGTTTGCGGAAGAATCAGCAGTTCCGGCTTTTGAGGCAGATCTTGCACGGATCAGGGATAATACCAGTGTGATCGGAATAATTGCCAGTGTACGTGTAAGCTTTACCGTAACAGCAGTATTCAGTGTCTCGCTTCCAAGGTTCCACATACTGTCCCAGGTAGAGGCGGCAGCCGTTACGGAAGAGGTATCATTGATCGCAGTTCCTGCGAATAATCCGAAAGATCCACCGCCTGTTGTGTCAAAACCAAGTGCGCTTCCAAGTACCGGGAAAAGTACGGCTGCAATGACGTTGAAGAAGAAGATAACGGAAATTGCCTGTGCAACTTCGGTATCATCTGCATCAATGACCGGTGCGGTGGCAGCGATCGCAGATCCTCCGCAGATGGAAGAACCGACACCAACCAGGATGGAAGTGTTAGAAGGTACTTTGATAATTTTACGGAGCAGCCATGCGATGATCAGGGAAGTACTGATGGTACATACGATGATCGGGAGTGACTGTTTTCCGGTCTGTAAGATGACGCCAAGGTTCATTCCGAATCCAAGCAGGACAACTGCTGTCTGCAGAATAATCTTAGAAGTCCATTTGATTCCTGATTCGGCTTTTCCTTTGTTCGTCCACACTAAAGTGATCAGCATTCCGGCAAGGATTGCGATGACAGGGCCGCCAACAACTGGGAATGTCTTTCCAAGAAGCCAGGAAGGTACGGCAATCACAAAACAAACCAGTATACCGTTTAGGTTTTTTTTCAAAAAATTCATGTTTTTTCCTCTTTCTCATTTTTTTGTTAGTTCATACAGGTTTCCAATTAGAGATTATAACACTGGTAAACGATAATAAAAAATTATATAATATTATTGAACGATAATAAAAAATTATTGACAGATATGAAAGAGAATTAATAAAAATCATTTGTGAAAATCAAATTGACAATGAAGGGAAGAAAATTATGCTGGATTTTAGAACAGATACATTTCTTACGGTATGTGAGACGATGAACTTTACAGAGGCAGCAAAAAGATTACATATTACACAGCCGGCGGTTTCGCAACATATTCGTTTCCTTGAAAAGGAATATAATACCAGATTGTTTTCTTATTGTAATAAACAACTGTATCTGACGCCTGCAGGGGAGATACTCAGAAAACGTCTGATGACAATGAAAAATGATCAGCTGGCAATTATGAATGAGATAAGAAATGAATCCCATAAGATGGAATCTCTTTCTATAGGGGTTACAATGACGATCGGAGAATATGCAATTGTAGATAAAATAGCAGATTTTCTGATCGGTCATCCGGAGATGAATGTACACATACATTATGGAAATACAACACAGCTATTAACATTGCTGGATGAAGGAATTATTAATCTGGCACTTGTAGAGGGGAATTATCCGAAGGAAAATTATGAACATAAAAATTACAGTACTGAAGAATATATAGCAGTTTGTGCCAGAGATCACATATTTGAAGTAAAATCTCCGGAAACGATGCAGGAACTGGTGAAGGAGCGCCTGCTTGTACGTGAACCGGGATCCGGGACAAGGAATATTTTAGAAGAGTTACTTCTTGCAAGGGGAATGGGGATAAAAGATTTTCTTCACTATACAGAAGTGGAAAATATGCATACAATTATCGGGCTTTTAAAAAGAGATTGTGGAATTTCATTTATGTACAAAATTGCGGTAGCGGATGAACTTAAGAACGGAACATTGAAAGAAATCAGGCTTTCAGATTTTAAAATGCAGCATGATTTTGATTTTATCTGGGAAAAGGGCAGTATTTATACAGAAAAATATATTGGAATATGTGAGGAACTTCTGAAAAAGTACTGATATTGGCAGGGGAAGGCATTCTATTACATTATTATCTGTGCTGCACCGGAGAAAAGTGTTACGGAGATGATGAAGTCATCCTTACAGGAATAATTCATATGCATAAATGCCAGAGCATTACCGTTTACAGAAATGCTGATTTCTGTTAATCTGAAAGCAGAAATCAGGAGGGATAAGAAGTATATGATGACAAGAGAGGAAGCATTAGCATACGGAATGTCATTTTATAATGTATATGAAGAAAAGCCATTTCGTGATCCGAACTGGCAGCTGGTGCGGATTAAAGGAAGTAAAAAAACATTTCTGTGGATATATGAACGGGAAGGCTATATCAATCTGAATGTCAAAGTGAATCCGGAGTGGAGAGACTTCTGGCGCTCGGCGTATGAGTCAGTGACGGCCGGATATCATCTGAATAAAGAACACTGGAATACGATCATTCTGGATGGGACCATTCCGGAAGAAGAGATCAAAAGAATGATCGCAGAAAGCTATGATCTGGTTACGGACAGTCCGACAAAGAGAATCTATGAAGCAGTGAAGCGTATTCCAAAAGGACATGTGGCAACTTATGGGAAGATTGCAGAGATGGCAGGAGAACCCAGGATGGCAAGAGCCGTGGGCAATGCATTGCATAAGAATCCGGATCCGGAACATATTCCATGCTTCCGTGTAGTTAATGCAAAAGGAGAACTGGCCGGAGCATTTGCATTTGGAGGCCAGAATGTGCAGGCAGAACTTCTTCGGGCGGATGGAGTCGAAGTGATAAACGGAAGGGTAGATCTGGAAAAATACGGAATATAATTGACAATGCATTTCCAGAGAGGGCAAAAGGTGCTCAGGATGAGGCCTTTCTGCATGGTTATACCGTATTATTTGGAAGTACTGATAATAACTATATACAGGAAGAAAAGTTTTTGGATGCATTAAAAGCAAAGATGGTGGACGGTATTATATACGTCAGTTTCAATCCTGCAACAAGTGAAAAACTTCTGGAAAACATAACGGTTCCGGTGGTTTTTATGGACAGAAAGATAAAGAAAAGGGAGAATATGGGAAGTGTTCTGATCGATAAATTTTCTGCAATGAAGGATGTAGCGGCATATATTGCCGGAAAAGGCTGCAGACAGCCGGCGTATATTACAGCAGATATCTCGATATCGCCAAGCAAAGAACTTGGGAAAAAATTCCGGAAGACATTAAGATCATGGGATTTGATGATATTTACATTTCGAAATATCTGAATCCGAAACTTACTGCGGTCAGACAGGATGCGTATGAGATGGGAAGACAGGCAGCTGGAATGCTGATCAGATATATAGATCAGGGAATGCCGCTTACAGACAGGATCCTTCCATATGAGATTATGGAGCGTGGAACTCTGTATAATATGAAAACGTTTAACCAATTTACTTAAAGGAGGATATACACATGAAATATCGTAACGTAGGAAAAGCAGGAATCAAAGTCAGTGAGATTGCACTTGGAAGCTGGATGACAGATCTGAAAGAAAGTTCCGAGGAAGATGTGGCAAAAGAAGTTGTAAAACTTGCCTATGAGAATGGAATTAATTTCTTCGACTGTGCAGATGCATATTCAGGAGGAGCAGCTGAAAGGTTCTTCGGAGAAGTGTTAAAAGAATTCCCGAGAAAAGATCTGGTGATCTCAAGCAAGGTCTATTTCCCGACAGGAGATGGCGTGAATGATAGAGGACTTTCCAGAAAGCACATTATGGAAAACTGTGAGCAGTCTCTGAAAAATATGAACTTAGATTATCTGGATCTGTATTATTGCCATCGCTATGATGAGAACACAGATCTGGAAGAGACACTTCGTGCGATGAGTGATCTGGTTGCTCAGGGAAAGGTGCTGTATTACGGTGTAAGTGAAGAATGGGGAAGTGCAAGAATTGAAGAAGCACAGAAGATCATTGATAAGCGTGGTTTATATCCAATCACAGTGATCCAGCCACAGTACAATATGGTAGACCGCTATATTGAGCATGAGATCATGGGAACTTGCAGAAAATACGGAATCGGTATCACTTCATTTTCACCGTTGTCGCAGGGACTTCTGACCGGTAAATATAAAAAAGGACAGCCATATCCGGAAGGATCCCGTGCAACACATCAGGCAGACAAACAGATCAATAATCTGCTGACGGATGAAAATCTTGCAATTGTGGATGAACTTTCCAAAGTGGCAGATGATCTGGGAACAAATGTAGCAATCCTGTCACTGGCATGGATTCTGAAACACCCGGAGATCAGCTGCGTGATCGCAGGGGCAAGCAAGCCGTCGCAGCTTGAGAATAACCTCAAAGCTGTTGATCTGGAGATTCCGGATGATGCGATGGAACGGATTGAGAAGATTCTTGGATTCCAGAGATTTGAACGCCATGTAGGATAATACTGATATAAATGCATAGAGGCGGGGAAAAGTTATTTTCCCCGCCTTTAATCGCCATGCAAATGTGTAACAATGAAATAAGTTCTTGACAAATTTTGAAATCTGCATATAATTATCAATGGTAATTAACAGAGGTAATTATTTGGATTACTGTTTATTAACAGAATTTTATGAATGCATTGCAATATCAAGAGAATGGTAAGCAATAATTGTATGATGATTATATAAGGAGGACAAAATATGACAAGTGAAATCATAAAAAGGATGTTCGACGCATGCTATCAGGCAAAACGGACCCGGGATATGCTCCCGCCGCTGCCGGAAGGTGTCAGAGCATCCTTTATTCAGTATCTGGATGTGATTCAGTCATTGGAAAGAAAGGGCATACAGGTAAAAGTATCGGATCTCAGCGATGCAATGGAGCTTCCAAGACCGGGTGTTACAAGAACGGTCAAAGAAATGGAAGAAAAAGGATATCTTCAGAAGATTGCTTCCGAAGAGGATGGACGTGTCACATACATTACTGTTACGAAAAAAGGCTCAGAATTGTCACAGAAATATGACGAACAATATTTTGACAGCCTGCTTCCATATATGGAAGAAATACCGGACGAAGATGCAGAATGCATGATACAGACGATCGAAAAATTCTATCAGATCATGTGTGAAAGGAGGAAACACTACGATGAACGATAAGGCAGATTTTACACAGGGAAGCATTCTTAAGAAACTGATTGCATTTATGATGCCGGTGCTGGGAGCACTGATTCTTCAGGCGGCATATGGAGCAGTGGATCTTCTGGTGGTCGGAAGATTTGGTTCGACATCAGGACTTTCGGCAGTGTCCACAGGAAGCCAGGTATTGAATCTTGTCACTTTCGTAGTGATTCAGTTTGCGATGGGAATCACGGTTTTGATAGCAAGGTATCTGGGCGAAAAGAGACCGGATCAGATAGGTTCGGTTATTGGCGGCTCGGCAGTTGTATTTACTATGATTGCAGCCTGCTTATTTATCGTTATGGTAGGATTTGCACATCCGATCTCAGTACTGATGCAGGCTCCAAAAGAAGCAGTTGATCTGACATCAGTATATGTGCGTATCTGCGGAGGCGGTATCTTCTTTATCGTCGCATACAACCTTTTATCCGCAATTTTCCGTGGATTGGGAGATAGTAAATCTCCGTTACTATTTGTATTTGTTGCATGTATCGTGAACGTGATCGGAGATCTGGTACTGGTGGCAGGACTTCACATGGATGCAGCAGGTGCGGCGATCGCAACGGTTACAGCACAGGCACTCAGCGTAGTATTTGCCGTAATCCTTCTGATCAAAAAGAAACTTCCATTTAAGATTACCAGAAAAGATTTCAGCCTGAACAGCCAGTGTAAGAAATTTCTGAAGATTGGGCTGCCGCTTGCACTGCAGGAGTTTTTGACACAGATGTCCTTCCTGGCACTTTGTGCATTCGTAAACCGGCTTGGTCTGGAAGCTTCTTCAGGTTACGGTGTTGCATGCAAGATCGTCAACTTTGCGATGCTGGTACCAAGTGCGCTGATGCAGTCGATGGCATCTTTCGTATCCCAGAACATCGGAGCAGGAAAGACGAAACGTGCGAAGAAATCCATGTTCACCGGAATCGGTGTCGGCCTGGTTGTGGGATGCATGGTATTCTTACTGGTGATGTTAAAAGGCGATATGCTCGCAGGATTCTTTACGACAGATGCAGCCGTTATCCAGAAAGGCTATGCATATCTGAAAGGATTTGCACTGGAGACAATCGTGACAGCGATCCTGTTCAGTATGGTCGGATACTTCAATGGTAATAATAAGACGGTCTGGGTAATGACACAGGGATTGATCCAGACCTTGCTGGTACGTCTTCCATTTGCATATGTCATGAGTATCCAACCGGATGCGAGCCTTACGAAGATTGGTCTTGCGGCGCCGGTATCGACGATGGTGGGAATTGTGCTGAATGTTGGATTTTATATTTATCTTGGAAAGCAGGAGAAGAAAATAAGTAAAAAATAAAAATATTATTGTGATTATGATAAAATATAGATAATAAAAATGAAAGGAAGAAATGATTCAAATTCGACCAGTTTCTGATTTAAGAAACAAATTTCCTGAAATTGAGACAATTGTAAATAGTGGGAATCCTGTGTATTTAACGAAGAATGGTTATGGTTCTATGGTAGTTTTAAGTTTAGAAGAGTATGCAAGTCTTACTGACAATGTAGAAATGAAACTTGATGAAGCAGACAGGCAGGCGGCAGCAACTGAGGAAAGACTTTCTCATGAAAGTGTATTTAAGAATGTAAGGAGCGTAATACATGGAAAATAAATCGTATCAACTTCGTTATCTTCCGATGTTTGAGACGGATGTGAGTTCAAAGGTTTTACAATAATTTTTCGTGGAAAATACCAGAAAAAATTTATTTGACTTTTGGAAAAACAGGAAATATAATAGTCACAAACGAGTAGCGAGTAAGCGTAAATCCAGTTTACCTGCTGCTCGTTTTTTATTTGTTAAAACATAATATTTGTCATGAAAAAGTGTGTAGCCTGTCAGCGTAAGTCCAACTTATACGACAGAGCTGCATTTTTTTGTGCAGAAAAGGGAGGAATGAAAACAAAATGGAAGAAAGTAACAAGATGAAAGACATGCCGGTAAATAAGCTGATGATCCAGATGGGAATCCCCATGATTTTATCTATGGCATTACAGGCGGTTTATAACATTGTAGACAGTGCGTTTGTGGGAAATATGAAAACGGGCAGTGAAGCGGCACTAAATGCACTGACTTTAGTATTTCCGGTGCAGATGCTGATGGTTGCAGTGGGAATCGGAACCGGTGTAGGAACTAATGCACTTCTTGCAAGAACACTGGGACAGGGAAACAGTAAGAAAGCAGCAAAGGTAGCAGGAAACAGTCTGTTCCTTGGTGTGATTATTTATGTGGTATGTTTGTTATTTGGAATTTTTGGAGTGAAAGCTTATATTTCATCTCAGACCACAGATGCAGAAGTACTTGAAATGGGAGTCAGTTATCTGAGGATATGCTGTGTGATTTCTTTTGGAATCATTTTCTTTTCACTATTTGAAAAATTACTCCAGGCGACAGGACGATCTCTTTATTCCACAATCGGACAGGTAGTCGGAGCTGTTGTAAATATCATTCTTGATCCAATTATGATCTATGGTATCGGTCCGGTTCCGGAAATGGGAGTAAAAGGTGCAGCTTATGCGACAGTAATTGGTCAGATAGCATCTGCAGTTTTACTGCTTGTTTTCCAGATAAAGCTGAATAAAGAATTTGAGCATGATGTGAAATACATGAAGCCGGATGCAGGCATTATAAAAGAAATCTATGCGATTGGCCTTCCGGCCATCATTGCACAGGCATTGATGTCTATTATGGTATATGTAATGAATCTGATTCTGAAATTCAATCCATCTGCACAGACAGCTTATGGATTATTCTATAAGGTTCAACAGTTTGTGCTGTTCCTCGCATTTGGACTCAGAGATGCAATCACACCGATCATTGCATTTGCTTATGGAATGAGAAGCAAGAAGAGAATCCAGGATGGAATCAAATATGGTCTGATCTATACGGTTGCATTGATGATTCTGGGTATTGCAATCACAGAGATTTTCCCAGGGGCATTTGCGACGCTGTTTAATGCCGGACAGTCGAGAGCATATTTTATCAGTGCAATGAGAGTCATTTCTTTAAGTTTCTTGTTTGCAGGAATTAATGTTGCTTATCAGGGAATCTATCAGGCAGTGAACAGTGGTATGGAATCACTGGTTATCTCACTTCTGAGACAGCTTGTAATTATCTTACCACTGGCTGGAATTTTTTCTATATTTGCCAGAAATGGTCAGATGGGAGTTGCATTAATCTGGTGGGCATTCCCGATCACGGAAGTGATTGCATGTCTGGTGGGATATGTATTCTTAAAGAGAATCAGAAAAAACAAGGTTTTGAAGTAAGGAGGAAACAGGAATGGTAAAACGAATCATTACGATCAGCAGAGAATTTGGAAGCGGCGGACGTTTCATCGGCGAGGAAGTGGCAAAGAAGCTGGGAATTGCTTATTACGATAAAAATATCATCAATCAGATAGCGGAAGAATCAGGACTGTCACCGGATTATATTCAGGAAAGTGCCGAATTATCGCCAAAGAAAGGACTGTTTGCCTATGCATTTGCCAGACGGGATATCACGGGAAAATCTTTGGAAGATATGGTATATGAAGCACAGAGAAAGGTGATTCTGGAACTTGCGGATAAGGAATCTTGCGTTATTATAGGAAGAAATGCAGATTTTATACTGAAAGACAGGGATGATGTGCTGAATGTGTTTATTCATGGAGATATGCCGGAAAAGATACAGCGTATCAGCAGGTTATATCATGTCAATGAGCAGGAGGCTGTAAAGCTGATAGCAGATACAGATAAAAGGCGCATGACAAATTATAACTTTTATACCGGGCAGAAGTGGGGAAAGGCCAGCAATTACACGTTGTGTCTGAACAGTTCACAGCTTGGATATGGCAGATGTGAAGCGGTTATTATGGAGTGCAGATAGATCTGTGGGGACAGAAAAGTATCCGGGGCTAATGAAGATAATTTAAAAATGATTTCCAAATTGAAAAGGAGAGGTCAAAATGGCAAAAGCCAGATATAAGACAAAACAGATGACTGAGTTACATACTTTTCTGCAATCCGTGCAGGGACAGCATGTTACTGTACAGGAAATCAGAGAATACTTCAAAGACCGTGAAAGTGCAGTCGGAACGGCAACAATATACCGGCAGCTGGAAAAGATGGTAAAAGAAGGTTTGGTTGAGAAATATGAGGTAGAAGGTACAAACAGTGCCTGCTTTGAGTACATAGGAGAGAGTGAGACATCTGATTATGAAAGCTGCTATCATTGCAAGTGTGAAAAATGTGGAAAACTGATTCATATTCAATGTGATGAGATTGAATGCCTGAGCAGACACATGACAGAACATCATGATTTTCAATTAGATCCCAAACGTACTGTCTTCTATGGAATCTGTAATGAGTGTAGAAAAAATACTTAAACCAAAATAAGAACGTTAATGAGAAAGGAGAAGGATATGACTACGGAAAAAAGAAAACATCTTGCAGCATGGTTTAGCATCATCTTTATATTCGTGACATTGGCTTCTCTTTTCTATATTGTCAAAGAAGAAAATCATAAATGCACAGGAGAAGACTGTCCTGTCTGTGCGTGTGTTTAAGACTTTTTTTGTGTAACTTTGTGCTCGGTGATATTGTCCGTTATCTGTGCGGTTATAGGAATTTTGTTATCCATACTTGCCGGAACACCGGTTGGCTCGTCTATCGTGGCTGCAGATATGGCAGCATTCTTTATCAGTTGTGTAGCAGGACGGATGATGGGGAGAAGATGATATGAGAAGAAAAAATGGATTATTCTTGGCGTTTGTATGCTCTTTTGCATGATAAATATAGCTGGATGTGTAAAAAAAGAAAGCAAGAAGATTACTACAGGCTCTTCCGTGGATAAAATCGTAAAGGAAAAGACAGAAAAAAAGAAACTCAGAATACAAAACGTAAAGAAACGAAAAAACAGCAGGAAGAGAACAGTCAGGAATCGAAGGAACAGGGAGGGCAACAGACACCAGGCAGTGATGTTGATTATGACCTTACAAATATGAATAAAGATATGGTCTATGCTACTGTTTATCAGCTGATGGTAGAACCAGATAAATATATTAGAAAGACACTTTGCATCGATGGCTTATATTATACTGGACAAAACGAAAAAACTGGAACATACTATCATTATAGCATTATAAAAGATGCACTGGCCTGCTGTTCACAGGGACTGGAGTTTGTCTGGGGAGATGTGTCACATGTATATCCGGATGAATATCCCAAAGATGAGACAGAGATAGAGGTAAAGGGAACATTTGAAACGTATAAGGAACCGGGAGACGATACATTATACTGTCACCTTGTGAATTCAGAGATGCAGGTAAAATAAAAAATGAAAAGATGATAAGAATGAAACAGGTTGCAACGAAGATAACGGAATATGTAAAGAAAAGCAAAAGAGCAAAATTATATGGAGTATTTGGTCTGATATATCTGATTGCAGTTATATTTGTCATGAATGATGCATGGCTGTATCAGACACCAATTGCAAAACTTACAAAAGTAGAGACAAGCATAGCAGGAGAGAATAAAAGCACCCGCGGAACACAGGAAATCAAATATAAGCAAAAAATCCGGGGTGTGATATTAAATGGAACGAATAAGGGGAAAATCGTTGATTTTTCTAACGAATATACCTATACAGGAATGTTAAAACAGAAATATCACAAAGGGGATAAAGTATTGCTGAACGGGTCTGAAAGTAATGTGGGATCCAGTATACAGAGCGTAAAAAGAGATACAGAACTTGTTGTTTTGCTTGGACTTTTAATATTTGTACTGATGACAATCGCAGGAAAGAAAGGCGTGCTCACGATTATAACGGTTGGAATCAATATTGTGATATTTTCAGTAGGATTTTTAAAAAGCGGTGATGATGCGGATGTTGTAGCAATCTGTAATAAAATGGTACTCTTCTTTGCAATTGCTACATTGATCGGATTAAATGGACTTCACAGGAAAACATGGGCGGCCTTATTGTCAACACTATGTATACTGGCAATGATCATGGGAATATTTGAGGTAGTGATCAGTCATACCGCAGAACTGGATTATTCTACGATGGAATATTTGGGAAGCATTGATAATCCGGATGAGATTTTTCATGCGGAGATCCTGTTATCCGGACTTGGAGCAATCATGGATGTTGCAGTGGCAATTGCGGCAGCTTTGAGTGAAATTGTTACGAAGCGGCCAGAAGTTACATTCCGGGAGTTATTCCGGTCCGGAAGAGAGATTGGATATGATATTATGGGAACGATGATCAATGTATTGTTGTTCGTGTTTGGCTGTGGCCTGATTCCGATGTGTGTGATCAGGATGAATAACAGTGTCCGGTTTATGACGATCATCAAATTACATATTCCGTGTGAATTATGCAGATTTTTCATAGAGAGTATTGGAATTGTACTGGCAATACCAGTATCTATCCTGATCACATCTGTGATGATGAAATTAACGATAAGGAAGGTGAAGAAGACATGTTGATGATACTGGGATTGATTCTGTTATTTTTGATCATGATTATTGGCGGGGACAGAGGTGTGATATCATTGATAGCACTGGTTGGAAATATGCTGCTGCTTAGCCTGGCTATCTGGCTGATGGCAGCGGGAGCACCGGTACTTCTGGTTACGGTCGGAGTAGGAATCATCATTTCATGTGTCACATTATTTTATCAAAATGGTACCAATGAAAAGACGAAGAGTGCATTTACAGCCGTATTGATTACAATGGCGGTCTTGTTCTTCTTTATCTATATGGTGGTGTGGAGAAGTGAGGCAGGAGGACTGAATGAAATCCAGGCTGCGGAAGATGATGTATTATATTACAATATGAATCTGGATATTAATATGAGAAATGTTGCGACAGCTGTGATCATACTCAGCACGTTAGGTGCTGTGTTAGATATGGCACTTACGGTTACAACTTCCGTTTACGAGGTCAGTATTCACAAACCGGAGATAAAACTGACAGAACTTGTAGAAAGTGGAATGAAGATCGGAAGAGAAGTAATCGGGACAACGGTGAATACATTGCTATTTGCGTATCTTGGAGAATCACTATTATTATTTTCTTATCTGAAGATGCAGGATTATACACTGGAAACATTATTAAATTCGAAAATATTGTTCCAGAATTGTGTATCAATGATATTTGGTGCGATCGCCTGTGTAGTGGTGATGCCGGTTGCGGCGGTATTGGTGGGAAAACGTATTAATATCGTATAATTGCTTCTGGTTTTCTGTATTATAAGCAAAAGGCAGCAGATCATGTTTTATTTATCGCAAGAACATCTCTTGTAAGTCAAAAGGTAAGATTGAATAATTGAATATAACCTTTTATTTGGTGAAACGGGTAAAATAGAATACTCGTCTGTTTTTGTACGATTTTTTACAAAACAATAATAAAATCGGAGGTTTTTTATTCAATGAAAAAATTTATTTCTATTTTTTTGGTGGCAGCCATGGCGGCAGGATGCCTTGCAGGCTGCGGTCAAAAGAAATCCAATGAACAGTCTGATAGTACAGATGATGGAAAAATCAAAGTTGTTACAACAACATTCCCGGAATATGACTGGGTAAAAGAGATTGCCGGTGATAAAGCGTCGAATATGGATCCTACGATGCTTCTTGATAACGGAGTAGACTTACATAGTTATCAGCCGGCTTCGGATGATATTCTGAAAATATCGGATTGTGCTCGTTTTGTTTATGTTGGCGGAGAATCTGATGGCTGGGTAGATGATGCTTTGAAAATTGCTACAAATAAAGATATGAAGGTGATTAACCTGCTTGACAGGAAGAAATTCATGATGAGCATGGAATCACCTCTTTTTTGTATGAAGAGAAAAAGCCATTTGACTATGATAAATTTATGGCATTTCTGGAAAATGATTATCCGAAAGAAATTATCCTTGCAAAAGAATATGTGTGGTTTTATGACGATGACATACATGTACAGCTTTTTGAACAGGCTGGAAGAAATGCTTCGGTAACGATTGTATCAAACTGGGTAGCAGCATTTGGAAAAAAAGAAAGAGAACGTGAAATGCGAGAACATCCGGAAATCCTGGAAGACTGGGATGAAAAAGATATATTTTGTAAATGGTTTTCTGGAAGCAGGAAAGACAACTTTTGTAAAAGAACTTTTATCCCAGGACTATTTTGATACGGGAGAAAAGACATTAGTTTTGCTGTGCGAAGATGGTACAGAAGAGTACACGGATGATTTTTACAGGGAACATCATCTGACAGTAGAAATGATAGAAGACGAGGAAGAATTTACAGAGGAAAAACTGAAGGAAGTGGAAGAAAAAACAAATCCGGAATGAATCATCATCGAATTTAATGGAATGTGGAATCCAGAGCATAAATTAGATTACTGGTCTGGAGAACAGATTATGATGATTGTGATCATAGATGCATCGACTTTTATCCGGGCATTAAATCCGCAAACCAATTTTTAATCATTTTTTTGACAGGTACAGTTATTGGAAATCTGTTTCAATATATCTATGAAGAAATTTTATGTGCAGGAACGGTAGTTATAATGCTTTTAGCTACGCATGGTACGGGAACTGATATACTTGCTTTATTTGGAAGCTTGACAGGAGCTATACTTATTAGCGTGATAATATTGAAATGTAGAAATAAAAGGAATGCAAAAAAATGAGAAAATTATAAGTATGGCAATGTGTGGAGGCATTAATCTGTCGCAGTGCATTCCTGTGGCGGAATAGGAATTCCGCTACTTCTGCAGGGGATATTGAAAATAATAGCAGGTCTGTTCATAGTGATCATGGGAATAAACATGTTGGGATGGATTCCGGTATTAAGAAAGTTCCAAATCAGATTTCCACAAAGGTTGGTTGATAAAATAAACAAGAAAATTTTGCTGTTGCATCGTTAAAAAAACAGGAAAGGTATTATATCTGGAATTAGGAGTTGGATTTAATTCTCCTGGTGTTATAAAAATTCCATTCTGGAATATGGAGGCAGAAAACCCGGATGCAGTATTTGCGAGCGTAAATCTTACATTTTGGAGTATAACATTGAAAAGTGTTGCAAACCCTGTAAAATCAAGTGTTGCAAAAAAAAACAAAAAATTAGCACTCACCTCTAGACAGTGCTAACAAAGTGTGTTATAGTACAAATAGAACAAAGGAAGAAAGATAAAGAATCAAAGATATGATTCCGAATCGAAACTCCAGAAGTTCCAGCAAACAACATCCAGGAATTATCCGATGATGCTAACAATACATTTTAAACATTTGGAAGGAGAAATGACTTATGATGATGCCTAGTATTTTGGGAGAAAATTTATTTGATGATTTTATGAACGATTTCAGATTACCTGCATTTCCGGATGTAGACAAAGAACTGTATGGAAAACATGCAAAGAATTTAATGAAGACAGATGTAAAAGAAACCGAGAAAGGTTATGAAGTAGATATGGATCTTCCGGGATTTAAGAAAGATGAGATTCAGATGGAGCTGAATGATGGAGTGCTTACCATCAGCGCAGCCAAAGGACTGGACAAAGACGAGGAAGACAAGAAAGGTAACTACATCAGAAAAGAGCGTTATGCAGGCAGCATGAGCAGAAGCTTCTATGTAGGAAAACACGTAACCGTAGAGGATGTACATCCGAAATACGAGAACGGAATCCTCTCCTTCAGTGTTCCGAAAGAGGAAGCAAAACCAGTGGAAGAAAAGAAAAATTATATTTCCATTGAGGGATAATTAAATAAGGTAAGAACCGTTGCCACGGTGGGAGCAATCCTTCTGTGGCAAAAAAATACAACAAAATTAGCACTCACCTATTGACAGTGCTAATAAAACGATGTAATGTTATATTGCAAATAGAACAAGAGTGAAAAGGAGGTTGTCTATATGAATATAAATAAATTTACACAGAAATCACTGCAGGCTGTTCAGAACTGTGAACGTATTGCAATGGACTATGGCAACCAGGAGATTGCACAGGAGCATCTGCTCTATGCGTTGCTGACACAGGATGATAGCCTGATCGCGAAACTGATGGAAAAGATGGGGCTTGATAAGAACCTCATCATTAACAGAGTAGAAGAAGCCATTCAGAAACGTCCGAAAGTCCAGGGCGGACAGCAGTATGTCGGACAGGATCTGAACAATGCACTGGTACACGGTGAAGACGAAGCAAAAGCTATGGGAGATGAATATGTATCTGTAGAACATCTTTTCCTGGCAATGATGAAATATGCAAGTAAAGATATGAAGGCACTTTTCCGTGAAGTGGGAATTTCGAGAGAAGGATTTTTACAGGCATTATCAACCGTCAGAGGTAATCAGAGAGTGACCAGCGATAACCCGGAAGATACTTATGATACATTGAACAAATATGGTACCGATCTGGTAGAAAGAGCAAGAGAACAGAAGATGGATCCGGTTATCGGACGTGATTCCGAGATCCGTAATGTGGTCAGAATCCTTTCCCGTAAGACGAAGAACAACCCGGTCCTGATTGGTGAACCTGGTGTAGGTAAGACAGCAGTTGTAGAAGGTCTTGCACAGCGTATTGTACGCGGTGATGTACCGGAAGGACTGAAAGAGAAGACAATCTTCTCCTTGGATATGGGTGCTCTGGTAGCAGGTGCCAAATATCGTGGTGAATTCGAGGAACGTCTGAAAGCAGTACTCGAAGAAGTCAAGAACAGTGACGGAAGGATCATTCTGTTCATCGATGAGTTACACACCATTGTCGGAGCAGGTAAGACAGACGGAGCCATGGATGCCGGCAATATGTTAAAACCTATGCTGGCAAGAGGTGAACTCCACTGTATCGGTGCAACGACACTGGATGAATACCGTCAGTATATTGAAAAGGATGCCGCACTTGAGAGACGTTTCCAGCCGGTTATGGTAGAAGAACCCACCGTTGAAGATACCATTTCTATCCTTCGTGGATTGAAAGAGCGTTATGAAGTATTCCATGGTGTGAAGATCACAGATGGTGCCCTGGTAGCAGCCGCAACATTATCTGACCGTTACATTTCCGACCGTTTCCTTCCGGATAAGGCTATCGACCTTGTAGATGAGGCGTGTGCCTTGGTTAAGACAGAACTGGATTCTATGCCGGCAGAGATGGATGAGCTGAACCGTAAGATCATGCAGATGGAGATTGAAGAGACGGCTCTTAAGAAAGAAGATGACCGGTTAAGTAAAGAACGTCTGGAACACTTACAGCAAGAACTGGCAGAGCTTAGAGATGAATTTTCCGGTAAGAAAGCACAGTGGGACAATGAAAAAGTCGGTGTCGAACGTGTACAGAAACTACGTGAAGAGATTGAGCAGGTCAATAAAGACATCGAAAGAGCACAGCATTCCTATGATCTGGAGAAGGCAGCAGAACTTCAGTATGGCAAACTGCCACAGCTTCAGAAACAGTTAGAAGAGGAAGAAGCAAAGGTAAAAGACGAAGATCTGTCTCTCGTACACGAAAGTGTCAATGACGAAGAGATCGGAAGAATCGTATCCCGCTGGACAGGAATTCCGGTTGCCAAGTTAAATGAAAGCGAACGAAGCAAGACTTTACATTTAGGTGATGAACTGCATAAGAGAGTCATCGGACAGGATGAAGCGGTAGAACTGGTAACAGAAGCCATCATCCGTTCCAAAGCAGGAATCAAAGACCCGACCAAACCAATCGGTTCGTTCCTGTTCCTTGGACCTACCGGTGTAGGTAAGACAGAGCTTGCCAAAGCACTGGCAGAGAATCTGTTCGACGATGAGAACAACATGGTACGTATCGATATGAGTGAGTACATGGAGAAATATTCTGTGTCACGTCTGATCGGAGCGCCTCCGGGATATGTTGGATACGATGAAGGCGGTCAGCTTACCGAGGCAGTCAGAAGAAGACCTTATTCGGTTGTACTGTTTGATGAGGTAGAAAAGGCACATCCGGATGTATTCAATATCTTGTTACAAGTATTAGATGACGGACGTATCACCGATTCACAGGGACGTACCGTGGACTTTAAGAATACGATCCTGATCATGACATCCAATATTGGATCTCAGTATCTGCTGGATGGTATGGACGAAAATGGCAACATCAGCCAGGAGAGCCAGAATGCGGTAATGGAAGACTTAAGAGCACACTTCAGACCAGAGTTCCTGAACCGTCTGGATGAGACGATCATGTTCAAACCATTGACGAAAGACAATATTTATGACATTATTGACTTATTAGTAGCTGATGTCAACAAACGTCTGGCTGATCGTGAGATTTCAATCTTCCTGACCGAAGATGCGAAGAAATATGTCGTAGACGGAGGATACGATCCGAACTATGGTGCAAGACCACTGAAGAGATTCCTCCAGAAACATGTCGATACACTGGCAGCAAAACTGATGCTGCAAGGTGACGTTGGAGCACAGGATACGATCATCATAGACGTAGAAGACGGTAAGCTTGTGGCAAGGAGTCAGAGCGTGTGCGAATAATATTTCACATAGATGTCAATTCAGCTTATCTTAGCTGGACAGCAGTAGAACAATTGAAAAACGGAGCCGGGGTGGATATCCGGACGATACCTGCGATCATTGGCGGAGACCAGAAGTCCCGCCACGGTATCGTACTGGCCAAATCCATTTCGGCAAAAAAATATGGCATTCGTACGGGGGAACCTGTTGCGAATGCCTTTCGTAAGTGTCCGAATCTTAAGACCTATCTGCCGGATCATCAGATGTACCGTGAATATAGCAGAAAGCTGATGGAATTTTTACGTACTTACACGACACATATAGAACAGGTCAGTGTGGATGAATGTTATATGGATTTTACGGAGATTGCGGACCGGTTCACATCTCCGGTGGAAGGTGCGTCTGAAATCAAAGATGAGGTGTATAAAAGGTTCGGATTCACGGTGAATGTGGGGATATCTTCCAGAAAAGTCCTGGCAAAGATGGCATCTGACTTTGAAAAACCAAATAAAGTGCATACCTTATTCCCAGAAGAAGTCCCGGCGAAAATGTGGCCGCTGCCGATCAGAGAATTATTCATGGCAGGCCGTTCCAGTGTAGAGACGATGAAGAAGCTTGAAATCTATACGATCGGAGATCTGGCGAATACGGATCCGGCAATTTTGGAACTGCATTTGAAAAGCCATGGAAGAAAGCTATGGGAATTTGCCAACGGGCTGGATGATTCGGAAGTGGAAAGTGTCCGTGCAGAGGCAAAAGGAGTCGGCAATTCCACGACACTTCCCAAAGATTTGATAACAGAAGCAGAGGCATTGCCGGTATTGAAAGATCTGGCTGTAAGTGTGGGACGACGGTTGAGAAAAGCCGGACAAAAAGCCGGGATGGTGAGCGTAGAAATTAAGTACCACACTTTTAATCAGGTGTCTCATCAGAAGCAGATGGAGAGACAGACGAACCAGGATCAGGATATTTATCAGGCATCTCTCGAACTGTTCCGCGAATTGTGGAGCGGGGAACCTATCAGACTTCTTGGAATCCGGACGTCCAAGTTATCGGAAGAAAGCGAACCGGAGCAGTTGAGTCTGTTCGATATGAAGTTCGAATCCGAAGAGACGAGAAAGAAAAAGAAAAATCTGAAAGAGGCGTTGAAGAAATTAGAAGGAAAATATGGGGATGGGATTGTAAAAAAGGGATGGTAAAGGAAAAATCCTTGACAACCATAATGAAATTTGCTATAGTTATGAATATAAGAGCAGTTGCGAATTATATTTACATATAATTTGTGGCTGCTTTCTTTGTTTGTCCATAAATGAAGAAAGCGGACAATCATCGAACGACGTTAGTCGTGAGATGTATGTCCGCGGAAAATGTAAAAATAAATCTAGGAGGAATGGAAATGAAAAATGTAAATTGGAAAGAATTATTCATTGATATCCTTGTGGATATCGTAGCAGGTATGATCATCGCAGTTGGTATCTATAACTTTGCGCTGAATGCAGATTTCCCGGTAGCCGGATTTTCCGGTATCGCGATCATTCTGTATCACATATTCGGATTGCCGGTCGGTGCCGGAACCATTATTCTGAACGTACCTGTTGCAATCTTCTGTTATAAATTTTTAGGAAAAGAATTTTTCTTAAAATCTATGAAATCGATGATCATTTCGTCATTATTGATGGACTACGTAGCGCCACTGTTCCCAGTCTATAACGGCAGCAGACTGCTGGCCGCTCTGTGCATGGGTGTGTTATGTGGAATCGGATACGCTATGATCTTCATGAGAGGTTCTTCAACAGGCGGACAGGACTTCATCAGCGTAGCGATCAAGAAAGTAAAACCACACATTACACTTGGAATCATTACATTTGTTCTTGATATCTGCACGATCATCCTTGGAACAGTACTGGTATTCAAGGATGTGGACGGCCTGATCTACGGTGTCATCGTTACTTATCTGATGGCAATGGTAATGGACAGAATCATGTATGGTATTGACGAAGGAAAGATGACCCTGATCGTAACCGATAAAGGTGCCGAGATCGCAGAACAGATAGATGCCTACTCAGGAAGAGGTTCCACAATTCTGAAAGGAATGGGAAGCTACTCTAAGAAAAACAAAGACGTCGTAATGTGTGCATGTAATAATAAGCAAATGTATACTATTAAAAAGATGGTGCATACCATCGACCCGAAAGCATTTACAATCATCGTAGAATCCAATGAAGTTGTGGGAGAGGGATTCAAGGAAGAAATTCCGGATATTGAACTGTAAAATAAAGAAGTGTATGGTCAAATGTGAAAGACCATACACTTTTTCTATTTGTAATATCCTTCAGATACCAGAACTTGTTTGCCGAAACGGATTTTTTTAATACTGAACCGCTTACTGAATAATATCGAAATCAGTGATCCGATAAGGAGACCGATATTCCGGATGTTGCTTCCATATGCAGTTACCGGTGCGTGTTTTAACGTGGAATAAGCGGTTCCTTGGAAAAGATTTTTGAAAAAATCTTCTATCCAGTAAAAGGCTCCGGAAACGGACCATGGACTTTTTAAAACAAATATAAAAATAAGAAGACCAGCCAATTACCGGCTGGTCTTCTTACATTGAAAAGAGAATATTTATTCTGCATATAATTTTACAAGCTCTGTAACCACATCCACACTCTTATCCATACCCTCTACAGTAATATGTTCATAAGGTCCGTGATAAGCATGTCCGCCTGTTCCAAGGTTCGGGCAAGGCAGTCCCTTGAAGCTTAACTGGCATCCGTCTGTACCGCCGCGGATCGGAAGTACAAGTGGTGTCACATCTGCATTTTCACATGCTTTTTTCGCATTGTCAATCAGATGCATACAGGTGGAGATAATCTCAGCCATGTTACGGTACTGTTCAGAAATGGTAAGTGTTACAGTACCTTCGCCCCATTTTTCATTCATGTCTTTCTCGATTAATTTTAAAGTCTTTTTCTTCGCTTCAAAGAGATCTTTGTCATGGTCTCTTACGATATAATGAAGTTCAGCTTCCGCAACTTCTCCGGACATACTTACCAGATGATAAAATCCTTCATAGTCTTCTGTTCCGCGAGGTGTTTCCATAGATGGAAGTGCGTTGTTGATTTCCATAGCTACAAGACTTGCATTGATCATGGTATCTTTGGAAGAGCCAGGATGCACGTTGAATCCTTTGATCACAAAATCAGCCTTACAAGCATTGAAGTTCTCGTACTGGATCTCACCTTCGGTATCACCGTCCAGTGTGTATCCATAGTCTGCACCAAACTGTTCTACGTTGAAGTGAGAAGCACCGGTACCGATCTCTTCATCCGGTGTAAATGCAACGCACAGAGGTCCGTGAGGAATCTTTTCTTCCTGAACACGTTCGATCATAGTTAAGATCTCAGCAATTCCGGCTTTGTCGTCTGCACCGAGAACCGTTGTTCCATCGGAGGTGATCAGTGTACGTCCCTTAAGACTTTCCAGATGTGGGAAGTTCTTAGGACTTAATACAGTATCACTTGTTCCAAGCTTAAGCTCGCCACCGTCATAATTTTCAGTAACGATTGGTTTGATATCATGGTCACAGTAATCAGATACAGTGTCCATATGTGCGATGAATCCAATCGCCGGTTTGTCCTCCAGACCTGCGGTAGCCGGAAGCTTGCCATACAGATAACACTGGTCATCCAGAACAACATCCGTCAGTCCAAGATCTTTCATTTCCGCTTCCAGAAGTCTTGCAAGATCGAACTGGCATACAGAAGATGGTACAGTTTCGCTGTTTTCGTCACTTGGTGTACGGACAACGACATATTTCAGTAATCTTTCATAAGCTTTCATAAGTTACATTCCCCTTTTCTTATTTTTTCAAAATATTCTAACTATTACTATAACATAATTTTTCCTTTGCTGCATGGAAAAATGATGGTATACTTATGATATTGTAGGAAAATAGGAGGCAATCAGATGAAATTAACCCAGTTACTGGAACGTTTAGAATATGAAGTAGTACAGGGAGACGACCAGATTGAAGTCACAGAACTGATCAACGATTCCCGTAAAGTGACAGAAGGAAGCGTGTTCGTATGCATCAGCGGAGCGGTTTCCGACGGACATGCTTATGTACAGCAGGTTGCGGAAAAAGGAGCAGCGGCTGTGATCGTAGAAAAAGATGTAGAAGCACCGGAAGGATTGACAGTCATTAAGGTAGAGAATACCCGTTACGCACTGGCATTAACTTCGGCAGCATATTTCGGATATCCGGCAGAGAAGCTGAAAGTCATCGGTATCACAGGAACAAAAGGAAAGACAACGACAACCTATATGGTGAAATCCATTCTGGAAGAAGTCGGCATCAAAGTCGGACTGATCGGTACGATTGAGGCAATCATCGGAGATAAGAGTATCCCGGCAAATAATACAACGCCGGAATCTTATACCATTCAGAAATATTTTTCAGAGATGGTAGAAGAAGGCTGCGAATGTGTAGTTATGGAAGTTTCTTCACAGGGGCTGAAACTGGATCGTACCGCAGGAATTCCATTTGAGATCGGAATCTTTACGAACCTTGGAGAAGATCATATCGGACCGAATGAGCACAAAGATTTCAATGAATATAAATATTGTAAGAGCCTGTTATTCAAGCAGTGTAAGATCGGAATCGGTAATGTAGATGATAAATGGTTCGAAGATATATTCAAAGACGCAACATGCAAAGTGGAAACATTTGGATTTTCTGAAAAAGCAGATATTCGTGCAACGGATGTAAAGCACATCTCAAGACCTGGATACCTTGGAGTACAGTATCATGTAGCAGGACTTATGGACTTTGATGTAGAGATCGACATTCCCGGAGACTTCAGTGTATATAACTCACTGACAGCAATTGCTGTATGCAGACATTTCGGTGTGCCGGTAGAAGATATTAAGAAGGCGCTGAAGGTTGCAAGAGTCAAAGGCCGTATCGAGATGATCAAAGTATCTGATGACTTTACATTGATGATCGACTATGCACACAATGCCATGGCACTCGAAAGTCTTCTGGATACATTAAGAGATTATCATCCGGAAAGAATCGTGACCGTATTCGGTTGCGGCGGTAACAGATCTAAGACCAGACGTTACGAGATGGGTGAAGTATCCGGTAAATTATCCGACTTTACGATCATCACATCTGATAACCCGAGATTTGAAGAACCACAGGCGATCATCGATGACATTGTAGTAGGAATGAAGAAGACAGATGGAAAATACATCACGATCTGTGACAGAAAAGAAGCAATCAAGTATGCGATCGAACACGGCCAGCCTGGAGATGTCATCATTCTGGCAGGAAAGGGACATGAGACATATCAGGAAATCAAGGGTGTGAAACACGATATGGACGAACGTGTTCTGATCAAGGAAGTATTAGAGGAATTAAAGAAATAAATGTACGCTGATATTATCGTTGATATTACGCATGAAAAATTAGATAAAGTCTTTCAATACCGCATCCCCTCTCATCTGGAGGGGATGCTTAAGGTTGGAATGGAAGTTGTAGTTCCGTTCGGCATGGGAAATAAAGAAATCAAAGGCTATGTAACCGGATTCTCCGAACGTGCGGAGTATGCACCGGAGAAGATGAAAGAGGTCTTAAAAATTGCCGAAGAAAGTGTGGCGATTGAAAGTAAACTTGTTGCACTGGCAGCCTGGATGAAGGAATCTTACGGGGGAACGATGATCCAGGCACTGAAGACGGTACTTCCGATCAAGAAGAAAGAAAAAGCAAAGGAAAAGCAGAAGGTACGGCTTCTTTTGCCGGAAGCAGAGGGAAAAGAAAAGCTGGAACTGTATCTGCACAAGAATCAGAAAGCAAGAGCCAGACTTCTGGCGGCACTTCTGGATCAGCCGGAACAGGATTATGATTTTCTGATCCATAAGCTGAATCTGACGAGAAGTGTGGTAAGGGCACTGGAAGAGCAGAAGGTTCTGGCACTGGAATCGGAACAAGTATACCGTAACCCGGTGATTTATCAGCAGAAAGAGCAAAAAGAAATCATTTATACAGAAGAACAGCAGGCGGCAATCCGGACATTTTCGAAGGATTATGAGCAGGGAATCCGTAAGACTTATCTGTTATACGGGGTGACAGGAAGCGGCAAGACAGAAGTATATATGGAAATGATCGATAAAGTCCTAAGTGAGGGCAGACAGGCAATCGTACTGATTCCGGAGATAGCACTGACCTATCAGACCGTGATGCGGTTCTACACAAGATTTGGCGGACGGGTGTCTATCCTGAATTCCAGGATGTCACAGGGAGAGCGTTATGATCAGATGGAACGTGTGAAAAAAGGTGAAGTCGATATCATGATTGGTCCGAGATCGGCTCTGTTCACACCGTTCGAACGACTGGGACTGATCGTCATTGACGAAGAGCATGAACCGACTTATAAGAGTGAACAGGTACCGAGATTTCATGCAAGAGAGACGGCAATCGAAAGAGCACGGATGGAGGGCGCAAGTGTAGTACTTGGTTCGGCAACTCCGTCTCTGGAAGCATTTTATGCGTGTGAGTGTGGCAGATATCAGATGCTGAGGCTTAGGAACCGCACCGGGAAGCAGGCACTTCCGGAAGTATATGTGGCAGATATGCGGGAAGAATTAAAGCATGGGAACCGTTCTATCTTAAGTGACCGGTTAAAATTACTGATGCAGGACCGGCTGGAGAAGAAGGAACAGATAATGTTATTCCTGAACCGGAGAGGATACGCAGGCTTTGTTTCTTGCAGAGCCTGTGGATATGTAGTAAAATGTCCTCACTGTGATGTATCACTGTCGGTACACCGGGGCGGAAAAATGGTCTGTCATTACTGTGGGTATGAGACACAGACTGTTAAGAATTGTCCGGTGTGCGGGTCTCCGTATATCGGAGGTTTCCGGGCGGGAACACAGCAGATTGAAGATCTGGTGAAGCGGGAATTCCCACAGGCAAGGGTTCTTCGGATGGACATGGATACCACGAAGAACAAAGGCGGACATGAGAAAATCCTGGCGAAATTCGCAGACGAAGAAGCAGATATCATGATCGGGACACAGATGATCGTAAAAGGACATGATTTTCCAAATGTGACGCTGGTCGGTGTTCTGGCGGCAGATATGTCGCTGTATTCGGATGATTACCGTTCCGGAGAACGTACATTCCAACTCCTGACACAGGCGGCGGGCCGTGCGGGACGAGGCAGACGTCCGGGGGAGGTAATAATACAGACTTACAGTCCGGATCATTACAGTATCCGGATGGCAGCGAGACAGGATTACGAAGGCTTCTATGAAAAAGAGATGAATTACCGGGATCTGATGGGATATCCGCCGGCATCACAGCTGATGGCAGTCCTGATGACCGGATCTGATGAAAATAAGCTTACAACGGCAGCAGAATATCTGAAGAAATATGTAATCAGGGTAAGCGCAGACGGAGAAGTGCAGGTAATCGGACCGGCAAGTCCGTCGGTTGGAAAAGTCAATGACGTTTACCGGAAAGTCATATATCTGAAAAGTGAGGAATATCAGGTGCTTGTGCGGATCAAGAACCATATGGAACGCTATATCGAGATCAACAGAGGATTTGCGAACATGAGGATACAGTTTGACTTTAATCCGATGAATATTTTTTAAAAGATAAAGGAGACAAAAGAGATGGCACTTAGAACAATCAGAGAATTTGGGGATGAAGTTCTGAACAAAGAATGTAAAGAAGTAACGAAGATGACGCTTCGCACAAAAGTACTGATCAACGACATGTTAGATACCATGTATGAAGCAATGGGCGTAGGGCTTGCGGCACCACAGGTTGGGATCCTGAAGCGTATCGTAGTCATTGATATCGGAGAAGGACCGATCGTCCTGATCAATCCGGTGATCCTGGAGACATCCGGAGAACAGACAGGCGAAGAAGGATGCTTAAGCCTTCCTGGAAAAGCAGGAATCGTGACAAGACCGAATTATGCGAAAGTAAAAGCATTGAATGAAGATATGGAAGAAGTGATCCTGGAAGGAGAAGGTCTCCTTGCAAGAGCATTCTGTCATGAGATCGACCATCTGGATGGTAAGTTATATACCAGACTGGTAGAGGGTGAAGTACATGACGTGAACTATGAGGAGGAAGAATAGCATGAAAGTAATATTCATGGGAACACCGGACTTTTCGGTCGGAACACTGGAAGCACTGATCGAAGCCGGACATGAAGTCGTACTTGCAGTCACACAGCCGGATAAGCCGAAGGGACGTGGCGGCAAGATGCAGTATACACCGGTCAAAGAAGCAGCACTGGCACATGGAATCCCGGTCTTTCAGCCGGTGAAGATCAGAGAAGCGCAGGCCGTAGAAGAACTTCGCAAATATAATGCAGATATCATGGTCGTTATCGCATTCGGACAGATCCTTCCAAAAGAAATTCTTGAGATGACACCATACGGATGCATCAATGTACATGCGTCCTTATTGCCAAGTTACCGTGGCGCGGCTCCGATCCAGTGGGCAGTTATCAACGGGGATAAAGTGTCCGGTGTAACGACGATGCAGATGAATGAAGGCCTGGATACAGGAGATATGATCATGAAGACAGAAGTGCCACTGGCAGAAGATGAGACAGGCGGAAGCCTTCATGACAAGCTTGCTAAAGCAGGTGCAAAGCTCTGTGTTGAGACATTAAAGGCACTGGAAGATAAGACCGCAACGTGGGAAACACAGGGAGAAAGCCCGACAGCATATGCGAAAATGCTGGACAAAAAGCTCGGAGATATCGATTGGAGCAAGTCTGCGAAGGCAATCGAATGTCTGATCCGGGGTCTGAATCCATGGCCGAGTGCTTACACAGACTGGAATGGTAAAGTCATGAAAATCTGGGAAGCAAAAGTTCTGGATGAGAATACCGATGCAACCCCGGGAACAATCGTGAAAGTGGAAAAAGACGGATTTTCTGTACAGACAGGAGACGGACTTCTGAAAGTACTGGTACTTCAGATCCCGGGAAAGAAGAGAATGGAAGCGGACGCTTTCTTACGAGGTTATCAGATCGAAACAGGATGTGAACTTTCTTCACAAATGATTAAGAATTGTTAAAAATGTATGAAAACCTGCTATTTGGGGAAATTTTCATATATAATGCAGGTCATAGAGAGCAAGGAGGCTGATAATTATGTATTATCCAATGTATTTTGATCCAACGTATATATTAGTGCTGATTGGTGTCGTGATCTGCCTGATCGCATCTGCGAAGATGAATTCCACATTCAGCAGATATTCCAGAGTAAGGAATCATTCCGGTATGACAGGAAGAGATGCTGCAGAGCAGATCCTTCACAGGGAAGGACTGTATGATGTGCGGATCGAGCATATTTCCGGCAATCTCACTGACCATTATGATCCAAGAACAAAGACGCTGAGACTTTCGGATGCAACGTATAATTCTACATCAGTAGCAGCACTTGGCGTAGCAGCGCATGAATGCGGGCATGCAGTACAGCATGCGACGGGATATGTGCCGCTGAAGTTAAGAAGCAGCCTGGTGCCGGTGGCGAATTTCGGAAGTTCGATCGCGTGGCCGTTAATTATCCTTGGATTTTTCTTCAACAGCAGTACGACCTCTTCACTGTTCATCAATCTTGGAATCCTTGCATTTTCACTTGCAGTGTTATTCCAGATTGTGACATTACCGGTGGAATTTGATGCGTCGCACAGAGCATTAAAGATCCTTGGTAATACAGGCATGTTGTATGAGGATGAAGTCAGAGATACCAGAAAGGTGCTGACAGCGGCAGCGCTTACTTATGTAGCCGGAGCAGCATCTGCAATTCTGCAGCTTCTGCGTATACTGCTTCTGACTGGAAATCGAAGAAACGATTAATTAACGAAAGGGAAGGGGATATAAACCGCTTCCCTGATTGTATATCTATGGGAAGAGGAGGGGACGTATGCAGGCGTCTGTAAATGAAAGAGAATTAGTGCTGGACATGCTGCTTCAGATCACGAGAGACGGTGAGTACAGCCATATTGTTATAAAGAATGTTCTGGATAAATATCAGTATCTGGACAAACGAGAACGTGCATTTATCACAAGAGTGGTAAATGGAACCCTGGAACGCATGATTGAGATCGACTATATCATTAATCTGTTTTCAAAGGTAAAAGTAAATAAGATGAAACCGTTGATACGAACGATCTTAAGAAGTTCGGTGTATCAGATGAAATATATGGACAGCGTACCGGATTCGGCAATCTGTAATGAAGCGGTGAAGCTTGCAGGCAAAAGGGGATTCGTGAATCTGAAAGGATTCGTCAACGGAGTGCTTCGCAATATCAGCAGGAATCTTGACAAGATTAACTATCCGGATGAGAAGGATAAGGTGTCTTACCTTTCCGTGAAGTATTCGCTGCCGGAATGGCTGGTCAAACAATGGCTGAACGTATACGACGAAGAGACAGTAAAGACAATCGGAAGTGCATTCCTGGAAGAAAAGCCATTAACAGTCCGGTTTAATGAACATAAGATCAAAAAAGAAGATCTGGTCGGAATCCTGAAAAAAGAAGGTGTAACGGTTGGTCAAGTGCCGGAGATTCCGTGTGCATTATATCTGTCAGGATATGATCACCTGTCCGCACTTCCAAGCTTCTGCGAAGGACTTTATCAGGTGCAGGATTTAAGCTCTATGCAGGTAGCATTATGGTCAGAAGTGAAAGAAGGAGACCAGGTACTGGATGTGTGTGCCGCACCGGGTGGAAAATCCATACATATCGCAGAACTTCTGAACGGAACCGGCCATGTGGAAGCAAGAGATTTGACTGAATATAAAGTCGATCTGCTCCGGGACAACATCGAAAGAAGCGGCCTTACCAATATTGAGGCAGTATGCCAGGATGCAACCGTGTATGATCCGGATAAGAAAAAGAGTGCGGATATTGTAATCGCAGATCTTCCGTGTTCCGGACTTGGTGTACTTGGAAAGAAACCGGATCTGCGTTATAAGATGAATGAAAAGACGGAAGCTGACTTGGTGGAATTACAGAGGAAGATCCTGTCGGTGGTAAAGGATTATGTAAAACCGGACGGGAAGCTTCTGTATAGTACCTGTACCATACACAGAGAAGAGAATGAGGGGAATGTAGAATGGTTCCTGAAAGAATATCCGGAATTTGAACTGGTGAAAGACAAACAGATGATTCCGGGTAAAGATGCAGGAGATGGATTCTACATAGCAATAATAAAAAGGGTGAACCATGAGTAAGAAAGATATATGTTCCTATAATTATGATGAATTAAAAGAAGAGATGCTTGTAATCGGAGAGAAGGCATTCCGGAGCAAACAGATCTATGAATGGCTTCATGTAAAGCTGGCAGATGATTTTGATGAAATGACGAATCTGTCAAAAGCCTTACGTGAGAAACTGAAAAAAAATTATGAGATCCGCAAAGTGAAGATGATCGATCATCAGATATCAAAAGAAGATCCGACGGAGAAGTTCTTATTCGAACTGGAAGACGGTAATATGGTAGAAAGTGTTCTGATGAAATATAATTACGGCAATTCCGTATGTATCTCTTCACAGGCGGGCTGCCGTATGGGGTGCAGATTCTGTGCTTCAACGATCGGTGGACTGGTAAGAAGCCTGGAGCCGTCTGAGATGTTAAGGCAGATCTATCACATCCAGAAGATTACCGGAGAACGTGTTTCGAATGTTGTTGTGATGGGAACCGGAGAACCGCTCGATAATTATGATAATTTTGTAAAGTTTATCCATATGTTGAGTGATGAGCACGGACTGAATATCAGTCAGAGAAATATTACGGCGTCTACCTGTGGAATCGTTCCGAATATGAGACGGCTTGCGGAGGAAGGACTTCAGATCACACTGGCACTTTCACTTCACGGTTCCAGTCAGGAAAAACGTAAGAAACTGATGCCGGTAGCGAATAAATACGATCTGTCGGAAGTACTGGATGCCTGCGATTATTATTTTGACAAGACAGGAAGAAGGATTACTTTCGAGTACAGTCTGGTAGCCGGAGTGAATGACCAGCCGGACGATATCCGGGAACTTACGACGATTTTAAAAGGGCGAAATTGTCATCTTAATCTGATTCCGGTGAACCCGATCAAGGAAAGAGATTTTAAAAAGCCGGACCGCAAAAATGCCCTGGAATTTAAAAATAAACTTGAAAAAAACGGAATTAATGTTACTATAAGAAGGGAAAGAGGCTCTGATATTGACGGAGCCTGTGGACAGCTGCGTCGCAGACACGCAGCCAAAAGCGAGGGAGAGACAGATGAAAATTTATGCAATGACTGATGTAGGAAGAAGACGTGAGGTCAATCAGGACTATGTATATGTGACAGACAGACCGATTGGACCATTTCCAAATCTCCTTACGGTCGCCGACGGAATGGGCGGACATAAGGCGGGAGATTTCGCGTCCAGTTATACGGTAAATGTATTAAAAGATGAACTGAAGAAGACACCGATGGATAAACCCGAGGAGATTCTAAGGAGCGTAGTCAGTATTGCAAATCATAAATTAATCGAGGCAGCTTCAAGAGATATAAAACTGGAAGGTATGGGAACGACACTGGTAGCGGCAACTGTTGTTGGCAATACATTGTACTTTGCTAATGTGGGAGACAGCAGACTTTACCTGATCAACGATAAGATCCGTCAGCTTTCCAAAGATCACTCGCTGGTAGAAGAGATGGTAAGACTTGGTGGAATCAAAGCAGAAGAAGCAAGAAACCATCCGGATAAGAACATCATTACACGGGCAATTGGTGTAAAAGAAGATGTGGAACCGGACATTTATGAATATCGTCTGAAAAAGGGTGATATGATATTGATGTGTACAGATGGCCTCAGTAATATGGTAGAGGATGAAGACATGTTCAATATTGTCAAAGGTTCCAGAGACGTAGTGGAAGCTGTTCAGATGTTGATAGAAAAAGCAAATAGCAATGGCGGGAGAGATAATATAGGGGTTATCGTAGCAGAGCCACTTGCTGATGAGGTGAGTGTATGGTAAAAGATGGAATCGTACTAGGCAAGAGATATGCTGTACTTAGTAAGATCGGTGCCGGCGGAATGGCAGATGTCTATAAAGGCCGGGATCAGATGCTGAACCGATATGTAGCGATTAAGGTATTAAAGAAACAGTATAAAGAGGATGAAAATTTCGTGAGAAAATTTCGTTCGGAGGCACAGGCAGCAGCCGGACTGATACATCCGAATATTGTAAATGTATATGATGTAGGGGAGGACCGTGGCCTTAACTATATGGTTATGGAACTCGTAGAAGGAATTACATTAAAAGAATATATAGAGAGAAAGGGAAGACTTTCTCATAAAGAGACGATCAGTATTGCGATTCAGATGTGCAGCGGTATCGGCGCAGCACATGCATCGGGAATTATCCATCGCGATATCAAACCACAGAATATTATTATTTCCAAGGACGGAAAGGTAAAAGTTACGGATTTTGGAATTGCGAAGGCCATAACGTCCAATACGGTAAGTACGAATGCGATGGGATCGGTTCATTATACGTCGCCGGAGCAGGCAAGAGGCGGATTCAGTGATCAGAGAAGTGATATTTATTCAATTGGTATAACTTTATTCGAAATGGTAACCGGTCAGGTTCCATTTGACGGGGAGACAACGGTAGAAGTTGCAATGAAGCATCTGCAGCAGGAGATTACACCGCCGTCAGAACTCGTACCGGATATTCCGTACAGTCTGGAGCAGATCATTCTGAAATGTACGCAGAAAAGTTCAGAGAGAAGATATGAAAGTACAGGGGCTCTGATTCAGGATCTGAAGCATTCACTGGTCGATCCGGATGGGGATTTTGTAGTGATCCCTCCAATCGGTGGTATGACAGATACCGTTATCATGACAGACAAAGATCTGGATGATATCCGGAATGGAAATGATGATGAAGAGTATGATACAGAAGAGTATGATACAGATGAGTATGATACAGATACCATGTATGGAAATGATGACAACGACGAAGATTATGAGAATTATGAAAGTGGCAGAGGGGCAGATGAAGTCAATCCGCATATGCATAAGATCATGAAGATACTTACAATCGTAGTTGTGGCGATCATCGTGCTGATCCTTGTATTTACTGTTGGTAAGGCGGCAGGCGTATTTAAATCATTTGGTGGAATTACAACTCAGGACGAGGAAGATAAATCAGGCAAGGTCACAGTACCGGATGTCCGTGGTATGTCTGAAGAGAATGCAAAGGCACTGCTGAATAAAAAAGGACTCGGAATTCAGGTTGTGACAAGAAAAGAGTCTAAGAAGTATAAGGCAGGAAAGATCTCAAAACAGACACCGGAAGCCGGAGAAAAGGTATCAAAACATACCAAGATTGAAGTAGTTGTAAGTTCAGGACTAGTTGGAAGCAAAAAGGCAATACCGTATGTCAGTGGTATGAGTGAGACAGAGGCACAGAATGAACTTGAGGAGGCAGGATTTAAAGTAACTTCAAGTTTCCAGTATGATGACAGTGTTGAAAGTGGAAAAGTAATCAGTACAACACCGGAAGCAGGTACAAAAGCTGAGAAAGGTTCGACGGTTACGATGCTGGTAAGTCAGGGAAGCAATAAGAAGACAGTGCCGGATGTAAGAGGTATGGCAGATGCAACTGCACAGAGTACAATCAAGAGTTACGGATTTAATGTAGGAACTGTAACTTATGATTACAGCGACAGTGTAGAAAAAGGAATGGTCATCAGTCAGACAGTAGAACCTGGAACAAAGGCTTCTGCAGGAACGAGTATTTCTATTACCGTAAGTAACGGACCGAAACCGGAGGAAAAGATAGAAGTACAGAGTTTTGTCGGTCAACAGGAATCAGCACTGAAGAGCTGGGCATCGTCAAAAGGACTTTATACCAATATATCTGATTCACAATACAGTGACAGTTATGCAAAAGGATGTATTATTTCCATGACTCCTTCTTCAGGAACAGTTTCCAAAGGAGGAACAATCAGTTATGTGATCAGTCTTGGATCAAAATCACAAGATAGTAATAACACTGGAAATAATGGTGACAATTCCGGAAATTCAGGAAATAACGGCCAGAATTCCGGTGATGGAAATAACGGTGGTAATCAGTAAAAAGATATGCAGGGAAAAATTATAAAAGGAATTGCCGGATTCTACTACGTTCATGTAGTAGAATTCGGTGTTTATGAATGTAAAGCAAAAGGGGTATTTCGTAAAGAAAAGATAAAACCTCTGGTCGGAGATAATGTAGAGATAGAGGTTCTGGATGAATCCGAGAAGAAAGGCAATATCGTAAAAATCTTGCCTCGTCAGAATGAATTGATACGTCCGGCAGTGGCTAACATCGATCAGGCATTGGTGGTTTTTGCAATCACAAAACCGAATCCGCATTTTAATCTATTGGACAGATTTCTGGTCATGATGGAAAGCAAAGAAATTCCGGTGGTTTTATGCTTTAATAAAGAAGATATTGCAACAGATCCTCAGATAAAAGAACTGGAAGAAATCTACGAAACATGTGGCTATCCAATGGTATTCGTAAGTGCAAAAGAAGAACGGGGAATTGAAAAAATACGTGAATTGCTAAAAGGAAAGACGACGGCAATTGCAGGGCCGTCAGGGGTAGGAAAATCTTCGATCATCAATATTCTGCAGCCGGACGCCGAGATGGAGACCGGTGCGATCAGCACAAAGATTGAGCGTGGCAAACATACGACACGACATTCGGAACTATTCGCGATCGATGAGGATTCTTATATCATGGATACACCCGGATTTAGCTCATTGTACGTCAATGATTATGAAAAAGAAGAATTGAAATATTTATTCCCGGAATTCCGGGAATATGAAGGAATGTGTCGGTTTAATGGATGTGATCATGTGCATGAGCCGGGATGCGCAGTAAAAGAAGCTTTGGAAGAAGGAAAGATTCATAAGATCCGTTATCAGAATTATATAGAAATGTATGAGGAATTGAAGAATAAGAGGAGGTACTGATGATAAACTATGTATTAGCACCGTCAATACTGGCGGCGGATTTCAAAGTTTTGGGTCAGGAAATGAAAAAGACTGAGGATAATGGAGCGGAATATATTCATTTTGATGTCATGGATGGAATGTTTGTACCAAGCATTTCATTCGGTATGCCGGTTATGGCATCGATTCATGATGCTACAGAGCAATTCATGGATGCACATCTGATGGTTCAGGAGCCAATCCGTTATGTGGAAGCATTTCAGAAAGCAGGAGCTGATTCTGTAACTGTACATGTAGAAGCCTGTGAGGATGTAAAAGCTACGCTGAATAAGATCCGCGAATGCGGAATGAAAGTAGGACTTTCTATTAATCCGGAGACGGATGTGAAGGAAGTTGTACCGTATCTTGAAGAAGTGGATATGATTCTGGTGATGTGTGTTCATCCTGGATTCGGAGGACAGAAATTCATTCCAGAGTCATTGGACAAGATTCGTGCGATTCGTGTGATGTTAAATGAAAAAAATCTGGAGACGGATATTCAGGCAGATGGCGGCGTCTATGTAGAGAATGTAAGAGAAGTACTGGATGCAGGAGCGAATGTGATTGTTGCCGGCTCCGCTGTATTCAGAGGGGATGCCGGAGAAAATACTGCAAAATTTATGGAGATACTAAAGAGTTATGAGTAAGAGGATTATCATCATCAGTGGTGGGGAACTGAATGAAGAATTTGTATTATCGATTCTTGAAAAAGAAGAGAATCAGTATGTCATCGGTGTGGACAGAGGTATGGAGTTCCTTTGCAGACATCAGATACTGCCGAATTATATTGTTGGCGATTTCGACAGTGTAAAAAAAGAAATCGGTGATTATTACCGCAATGAGACGAATGTTCCTATTCGTGAATTTAATCCGGTAAAAGATGCATCGGATACAGAGATTGCAATAAGACTTGCGATGACACTAGGGGCTAAGGAAATCTTGATCCTTGGAGCGACCGGAGGGCGAATTGATCATCTCTGGGCTAATGTACAGAGCCTTGCAATTCCATTTAAAGCAGGGATTGATGCCGTTATTATGGATACGCAGAATAAGATCCGTCTGATCGGAGGCGGGGAGACACACCTGAAGAAAGGTGAAACATATGGGCCGTATTTTTCAGTGTTCCCGTTGGGGGAAGAGGTATATGGATTTAGTATTAAGGGGGCAAAGTATCCGCTTGATAATCATACCCTGATTCCTTATGACAGTCTGTGTGTAAGCAATCAGTTTCAGGAAGATGAAGTTACGATCAGCTTCATGAAAGGGATTGTAATCCTGATGGAGACAAAAGACAGATAAAATTTTCATAATAGAATTTAAAGCAAAATTATTCACAAAAAAGTCCTAGCATGGTATAATACAAAATACTGTGTTAAGACTTTTTTATTGTGATATAAGAGTGCCGGAATGAGAATGATTACCGGCAAGACTATCAGACATAGAGTGCCAAAAAGAGAAAACAGATAGATTCACAGGAGGAAATAGAAAAATGAAATTAGGAATCGTAGGATTACCAAACGTAGGAAAGAGTACACTGTTTAACTCACTTACAAAGGCCGGAGCAGAATCAGCTAACTACCCGTTCTGTACCATCGACCCGAATGTAGGAGTTGTAACTGTACCGGATGAAAGATTAAATGTACTGGGAGAGATGTATCACACAAAAAAAATCATCCCGGCAGCAATTGAATTCGTTGATATCGCTGGACTCGTAAAAGGTGCTTCAAAAGGAGAAGGACTTGGGAACCAGTTCCTTGCCAATATCCGTGAAGTAGATGCAATCGTACATGTAGTGAGATGCTTTGAGAACAGCAATATCGTACACGTAGACGGAAGCATTAATCCACTTCGTGATATCGAGACAATTAACTTAGAGCTGATCTTCTCTGATCTTGAAATCCTGGAAAGAAGAATTTCCAAAGTTTCCAAAGTTGCAAGAAATGATAAATCAGCAGCAAAAGAACTCGGACTTCTGAATAAGGTTAAAGCACATCTCGAAGACGGAAAGCTTGCAAAGACATTCGAAGAAGTAGATGACGAGGAAGAACAGGCATGGCTGGAAAGCTACAATCTTCTGACTTACAAACCAGTGATCTATGCAGCAAATGTATCTGAAGACGATCTGGCAGATGATGCGGCTAATAACGAAGGGGTACAGGCTGTTCGTGAGTATGCCAAGGGAGAGCAGAGTGAAGTATTCGTTGTATGTGCAGAGATCGAAGCAGAGATTTCAGAACTGGATGATGATGAGAAGAAGATGTTCCTGGAAGATCTTGGATTAAAAGAGTCTGGTCTGGAAAAACTGATCAAAGCAAGCTATAAACTGCTTGGACTTATCAGTTACCTGACAGCAGGTGAGCCGGAAGTCCGTGCATGGACGATCACAGAAGGAACAAAGGCACCTCAGGCAGCTGGAAAGATTCATTCTGACTTTGAAAGAGGATTCATCCGTGCAGAGGTTGTATCTTATGATGATCTGATCGCATGCGGAAGTCACACAGCAGCCAAAGAAAAGGGTCTGATCCGTCTGGAGGGAAAAGACTATGTGGTAAAAGACGGAGACATCATGCTGTTCCGTTTCAATGTATAAGCATACTAAGCATGCTGAAAACACATAAGAAAATGTATAAATAGAAAAGCTGGCATGGTATGTGCCGGCTTTTCTGCCAATCTGGAAAGTCATATCTATAAAGAAAAAGGAAAGGGAAAAAGAAATGCACAGAACAATTGATTTTCCGAATCTGGGAATTCATTTAAAATCTGTCGGAGATCATATCACCGTATTTGGATTTGATATTGCATATTATGGGATCGTCATAGGAATTGGAATCCTGGCGGGACTCATGCTGGCAGTAATGGAAGCAAAGCGCACACATCAGAATGTAGAGGATTATTATGATCTGGCAATATACGGAGTAATCTTTTCGATTATCGGAGCAAGAGCATATTATGTGATCTTCTCCTGGGATATGTATAAAGACGACATTAAGAGCATCATTAATATCCGTGAGGGAGGACTTGCTATATACGGTGGTGTAATTACTGCAATTATTGTAGTATTCATATTTGCAAAAATAAAAAAATTATCACCGTTTCTTTTATTTGATACCGGCGGATTTGGTCTGATCACCGGACAGATGATTGGAAGATGGGGAAATTTTTTTAACCGAGAAGCATTCGGTGAATATACAAATGGCTTATTTGCAATGAGACTTCCGGTAGATGCAGTCAGAAGCTCAGACATTACTATAAAGATGTGGAATCATGCAGAGACCGTAAAAGGGGTCATGTACATTCAGGTTCACCCGACATACCTGTATGAATCCATGTGGTGCCTGATGGTGCTGATCATTATGCTGCTATACCGCAAACACAAGAAATTCGATGGAGAGGTCTTCCTGATCTATCTCTTAGGCTACGGTCTTGGCAGATTCTGGATCGAAAGCCTCAGAACAGATCAGCTTTTATTGCCGAAAGTTGGACTTCCGGTATCACAACTTCTGGCAGGCACAATTGTGATAGTATCAGCAATCCTGGTTATTACAGGCAGAAAAAAAGCCGCACGCATCAAAAGTACGGAGTCAAATCAGTAAGACAGATATAAAAAAGCAGGCATTCTTTCAATAGAACGCCTGCTTTTTTATACCAAAGTATACAACAGAACTTGCCGGTGGTAAGTCCTGTGATCTACATATTAATTTTGCTAAGTGCAGCTGCATCAGCCACAATCGTAACATCATTGTGAAGCTGAAGGATAGAAGCAGGAACTTCCGGAGTAATTGGGCCGTATAATACTTCTTTTAAGATTGCAGCTTTATCTTCTCCGCTTACGACTACGAGGATCTTCTTTGCCTGCATGATATTTTTAATACCCATTGTGTAGGCCTGTCTTGGAACATCATCTTCAGATTCGAAGAAACGTTTGTTGGCTTCAATTGTGCTTTCTGTCAGATCTACACAGTGTGTCTCTTTTTCAAAAGCAGCACCTGGCTCGTTGAATCCGATGTGTCCGTTGTGTCCAAGACCGAGAAGCTGAAGGTCTACGCCGCCCTGTTTGCGGATGATCTCATTGTATTCACTGCAGGCTTTGTCAGAATCTGCTTCCAGTCCGTTCGGAACGAAAGTACGTGTTTTATCGATATTTACATGATCGAAAAGATTGGTGTTCATGAAATATCTGTAGCTCTGGTCATTTTCCGGACTGAGTCCTTTATATTCATCGAGGTTCACGCTTGTAACCTGAGAAAAATCAAGATCACCTTTCTTATACCATTCAATCAGCTGTTTATAAGTACCGACCGGTGAAGATCCGGTTGCAAGTCCAAGTACACAGTTTGGTTTCATAATGATCTGTGCAGAAATAATGTTTGCTGCTTTACGGCTCATATCCTGATAGTCTTTTGCTTTATAAATTACCATAATAATAACCTCTCCTTATTCAATTGTTTTTTGTTTCTGAATACCAGTATATACATTATAAATGAATTTTCAAGTGAAATAGAAAGAACAGAAACTACTTTCAAAACTGGAAAGAAACTACCTGGAATTGTGCAAGTTGCACAAAATGAAAGACGAAAAATAAGGAAAAATGGAGAGGGGAATTGAAAAGAATGAAAGAGCTTTCAACAACTACAAAGACACTTGAAAATAAAATCGAACAATATTATACTGATTGCAGAACGAAGGAGGGAACAAAACAATGAATCAGAAAGTAGAAAATCTGAAAGGAAAATTAATCGTTTCTTGTCAGGCATTATCGAATGAACCTTTACATTCTTCATTCATTATGGGAAGAATGGCACTGGCTGCAAAACAGGGAGGTGCAAGCGGAATTCGTGCAAATACAAAAGAAGATATCAAGGAGATCCAGTCACAGGTTGATCTGCCGATCATCGGAATCGTAAAAAGAGATTATGATGACAGTGATATCTACATTACACCAACGATGAAAGAAATCGAAGAACTGATGGAAGTAAAACCTGAAATCATCGCTATGGACGCTACTATTTCAAAGAGACCTGGCGGAAAGACATTAGATGAGTTCTTTAAAGAAGTAAAAGCAAAATATCCGGATCAGTTATTCATGGCAGACTGTTCTACAGTGGAAGAAGCACTGCATGCGGATGAACTTGGATTTGACTTCATCGGAACTACAATGGTTGGTTACACAGAGCAGAGCAAGGGCGATAAGATCGAGGCAAATGATTTCGAAATCTTAAGAAAGATTGTCGCAAAAGCAAAACACAGAGTCATTGCAGAAGGTAACATCAACACACCGGAAAAAGCAAGACACGTGATTGAACTTGGAGCATACAGCGTTGTTGTCGGTTCTATTATCACAAGACCACAGCTGATCACAAAATCATTTGTGGAAGAAATGGAAAGATAATTCCCTAAAGGATTTATTGATAACATTATAAAAAGATAAAACAATATATCAAAAAAGAAAAGGAGAAAAAACAATGAGAAATCTTGAAAAGTACAAAGGCGTGATCCCAGCATTCTATGCATGTTATGACAACGAAGGCAATGTAAGTCCGGAAGGCGTACAGGCACTGACAAAGTACTTCGTAGAAAAAGGTGTAAAAGGTGTATACGTTAACGGTTCATCAGGAGAATGTATCTACCAGAGCGTAGAAGACCGTAAGATCATCCTTGAGAACGTTATGAAAGCAGCAGAAGGAAAGCTTACAGTAATCGCACACGTTGCATGCAACAACACAAAAGACAGCCAGGAGCTTGCAAGACATGCAGAAAGCCTTGGAGTTGATGCAATCGCAGCAATCCCACCGATCTACTTCCACCTGCCAGAGTATGCAATCGCTCAGTACTGGAATGACATCAGTGCAGCAGCACCAAACACAGACTTCGTAATCTACAACATTCCACAGCTTGCAGGAGTAGCTCTTACACAGGGACTTTTCGCAGAGATGAGAAAGAATCCTAACGTAATTGGTGTTAAGAACTCTTCTATGCCGGTACAGGATATCCAGATGTTCAAACAGGCAGCAGGTCCTGACTACATCATCTTCAACGGACCAGATGAGCAGTTCATGAGTGGACGTGTCATCGGAGCTGAAGGAGCAATCGGTGGTACATACGGAGTTATGCCGGAATTATATCTGAAATTAGACGAGTATGTAAGAGCCGGAAAGATGGAAGAAGCAAGAGAAATCCAGTATGCTTGTGATGAGATTATCTATAAGATGTGCTCTGCACACGGAAATATGTACGCAGTGATCAAAGCTATGTTAAAGATCAACGAAGGTCTGGAACTTGGCGGAGTAAGAGAGCCACTGCCGGCATTAGTAGAAGAAGACATGGCTATCGTTGAAGAAGCAGCTAAGATGGTTCGCGACGCAAAAGCTAAATATCTGTAAGATTATATAAAAAATACGTGAAAGAAAAATATCTGTAAGGAGAGAGACGATGCAAGGGTTTACCGTAGTAGATTTAGTTATTTTAGTAGTTTATCTCGCGGCTGTACTGTTCGCCGGCCTTCATTTCGCAAAGAAAGAAATGAAAGGAAAAGAGTATTTTAAAGGAGACGGAACTGTACCGTGGTGGGTAACTTCCGTATCAATTTTCGCAACACTGTTAAGTCCGATTTCATTCCTGTCATTAGCAGGAAACTCATACGCAGGAACATGGATCATGTGGTTCGCACAGCTTGGTATGCTGTTAGCTATCCCGATCACGATTAAATTCTTCCTGCCAATCTACAGCAAACTGGATATTGATACAGCATATCATTATTTGGAACTGAGATTCGGAAGCAAAGGACTTCGTGTACTTGGAGCTGTAATGTTCATCATTTACCAGATCGGACGTATGTCAATCATCATGTACCTTCCATGTATGGTACTTGGAAGTCTGACTGGAATCAGCGTAAACTTATTGATCATTATCATGGGTATCATTGCTATTATTTACTCATACACAGGAGGTCTGAAATCCGTACTTTGGACAGACTTCATCCAGGGATCTGTACTTCTGATCGGTGTTACTTTCGCACTGATCTTCCTGCTGGTACACTTAGACGGTGGATTTGGAGCAATCATGCATGCACTTACAACAGAGCATAAATTCCTTGCTGTAGATCAGCCGATCTTCAACCCTAACATTTTCAAAGACAGCGTATTTATCATGATTGTTGGTGCCGGATTCAATACAATGGGATCCTATGTATCAAGTCAGGATATTGTACAGCGTTTTACAACTACAACAGATACTAAAAAACTGAACAAAATGATGCTTACAAACGGAGGATTATCTATCTTCATCGCAACAGTATTCTACCTGATCGGTACAGGATTATACGTATTCTATCAGCAGAATACACTTCCACCGGCAGCAGCTCAGGACCAGATCTTCGCATCTTACATCGCATTTGAGCTTCCGGTTGGTGTAACAGGACTTCTGTTAGCAGCTATTTATGCAGCAGCACAGTCTACACTTTCCACAGGTCTGAACTCTGTAGCATCAAGCTGGACACTGGATATTCAGGCAAGACTTTCTAAGAAAGAATTAAGCTTTGAGAAACAGACAAAGATCGGACAGTATGTATCTCTGATCGTCGGTATCTTCGCAATCGTAGTTGCTATGGTACTGGCTAATGGCGGAGTAAAATCTGCATACGAATGGTTCAATGGATTTATGGGATTGGTACTTGGTATCCTGATCGGAACATTTATCCTTGGAGCATTTACAAAGGTTGCAAATACATTCGGAGCAGTATGTGCATTCGTTGCAGCATCTGCAGTAATGGTATATATCAAATACTTCGTACCTGCTGATCATGTATCAATCTGGTCATACTCAATCATCTCAATTGTAGTATCACTGGTGATCGGTATTCCGGCAAGTATCATCTGGAGAAAGGTAAAAGGAGACGATTCCGTACCTGCTCCTGATACAACCATTTACAAAAACTAAGAAGGAGTGAAAAATCCGTGATTTTTGGAAATATCAATAATTTATCTGAATTTCCATTTCTGGAAGAGCAGGTAAAAGAGTGCTTTGAATATGCAAAGACACACGACCTTGCATCTTATGAAAAGGGAAGTCATGAAATCGATGGTGACAGACTGTTTGTCAATATCGTAGAATATACAACAACAACACCGGAAGAACGTTTCTGGGAAGCACATAAAAATTATCTGGACGTCCATGTAATGATCCATGGAAATGAACAGATCGATCTGAACTTCATTCAGAATATGGAATTAAAAGATTTTGTGGAAAAAGATGATTTTCTTCCAATGGATGGAGAAAAGAATTCTTCAGTAGTCCTGACAGATGGAGATTTCCTGATCTGTTATCCAAGTGACGGACACAGAACAGCGGTTCAGGTTCAGGAACCGGAAGCCATCAAAAAGGCAATATTCAAAGTAAAGATCTAATCAGAAAAGTCGAGGGCAAACCATGAAAGAACGGTTTGCCCTTTTCTGGCCTAACGAGTATAATGAAGGATAGTGAAAGAGGAAAAGAAGAAATGAAAAAATATATTAGTATTGATATCGGCGGCACAGCCATCAAATATGGGATTGTAAGCGAGAATGCAGAAGTACTGTTAAAAAAAGAAATGAAGACAGAAGCACAAAAAGGCGGACCGGCGATCCTTGAGAAAGTGATCGGTATCGTAGAAGAGTTAAAAGGTGAAGCAGATGCAGGTGTGTGTATCTCTACTGCAGGTATGGTGGACATCGAAAAAGGAGAAATCTTCTATTCTGCACCGTTGATCCCGAATTATATCGGAACGGCATTTAAAAAGACAGTAGAAGAACGATTCGGAATTCCATGTGAAGTGGAAAATGATGTAAACTGTGCCGGACTTGCAGAGTATAAAGCAGGTGCGGCTGCAGGAAGCAAGGCAGCAGTGATGTTGACGATCGGAACCGGAATCGGCGGCTGTATCCTTCTGAATGGTGAAGTGTTCCACGGATTCAGCAACAGTGCATGTGAAGTTGGATATATGCATATGGATGACAGTGATTTCCAGACACTCGGAGCAGCAAGCATCCTGACAAAGAAAGTAGCTGCGTGGAAGGAAGAACCAACCGAAAACTGGAGCGGATATCACATTTTCGAAGAGGCGAAAAAAGACGATGAGATCTGTAACCGTGCAATTGACGAGATGGTGGATGTACTTGGAAAAGGAATTGCCAATATCTGCTATGTAGTGAATCCGGAAGTTGTCGTACTTGGCGGCGGAATCATGGCGCAGGAAGCATTCCTGAAGGACAAGATTGAAAAAGCAGTGGAAAAATACCTGGTGTCCAGCATGTGGGAGCATACAAGTATCGCATTTGCCAAAAACCAGAACAATGCCGGTATGTTAGGCGCATTCTATCATTTTCAGGGAAGACATGCATAGTCTGGAGTTATAAAATAAAGAAGCAGGAATAGTAAGATATGGAATATTATGTAAAATCAGTCGTTCCGATCATAGAATCGAATTATGATAAATTTACGACAGTGGAACGGAATATCGCAGATTTTTTTATACAGAACAGAAAGAAAGTGGATTTTTCATCAAAATCCATTTCCGAGAGACTCTTCGTATCAGAAGCGTCGTTATCCAGATTTGCGAAGAAATGCGGATATCGCGGATACAGAGAATTCATCTATCAGTATGAAGAGACATTTGTAGAAAAGCAGGAATCCATTACCGGTAATACGCGAATGATCCTGAATGCGTATCAGGAACTTCTGAATAAGACTTACAGTCTGGTGGATGAGGCGCAGATTGCAAGGATCAGCAGATATCTGAATCAGGCGGAGCGTGTGTTCGTGTGCGGAACTGGAAGTTCCGGTCTGGCAGCAAGAGAGATGGAACTGCGTTTTATGCGAATCGGTGTGGATATTGATTCGCTGGTAGAAAGAGATATGATGCGTATGCAGGCGGTATTCCAGGACAGAAGAAGCCTCGTATTCGGAATCAGTATCAGCGGATCCAAGGAAGAGGTCTTGTTTCTTCTGAAAGAAGCATATCGGAAAGGTGCGAAAACGATTCTTTTTACGGCGAACAACCGGGGTGACTTCGAGCAGTTCTGCACAGAAGTTGTTCTGATTCCATCACTCAGACACCTGAATCATGGGAATGTAATCTCACCGCAGTTCCCGATTTTGGTCATGCTTGATATTATCTATTCTTACTATTTGGAACAGGATAAATATGAAAAAGAAGTTTTGCATGATAATACACTGCGTGCGCTGGAAGAAGGAGAAGGGATGCACAGGAGTTTTTAGAATGTTAAGAGGTATGTTGGGAAAAAATAAAATGGAGGATATATAAAATGATAATCAAAAATGTAATTGTCTATACAGAAGACAAAAAATTTACAGCAGGCGGCATTGTTGTTCACGATGACAAGATCGAAAGCATTTACACGACAGAAAACGTACCGGATATGCTGGGGGAAGAAGTCGTTGACGGACAGGGGGCATACGCAATCCCGGGACTGATCGATCTGCATTTCCACGGGTGTATGGGAGATGACTTCTGTGATAACAGTAAAGAGGCTATTGAAAATATTGCAAAATATGAGGCTTCTGTGGGTGTTACAACAATCGCACCGGCAACGATGACACTTCCGGTAGAAGAACTGGAAGATATCTTAAGAACAGCAGCAGAATACAAAAAAGAACAGAATCCGAAGGGAGCGGATCTTGTAGGCGTGAACATGGAAGGCCCGTTCATCAGCCCGGTGAAAAAAGGAGCGCAGGATGAAAGAAATATCATGCCTTGTGATACGGCCATTTGTCAGAGATTCCTTGATGCTTCGGAAGGACTTGTGAAGTTTGTAGGACTTGCGCCGGAAGAAAGCGAGGACGCAGTTGCATTTGTAGAAGCAATGAAAGATAAAGTGAACATTTCGCTTGCACATACCAATGCGGATTATGCACATGCGAAAGCAGCATTCGATGCCGGAGCAAATCATGCCGTACATCTCTTTAATGCGATGCCTGCATTCACTCACCGTGAACCGGGTGTAGTAGGTGCAGTATCAGATAGTGAACATGTAATGGCAGAAATTATCTGTGACGGTGTACATATCCACCCATCTATGGTAAGAGCAGCGTTCAAGATGATGGGAGCAGACCGCATGATCCTGATCAGTGACAGCATGCGTGCAACCGGAATGCCGGACGGACAGTATACACTTGGCGGTCTGGATGTAAAAGTAGTTGGTAATCATGCAACACTGGTATCTGATGGAGCACTTGCAGGATCTGTTACAAACCTTGCAGACTGTATGCGTACGGTAGTTAAGAAGATGGAGATCCCGCTTGAGACAGCTATTGCATGTGCGACGATCAATCCGGCTAAGAGTCTTGGAATTGAAGATACATATGGTTCGATCGCACCGGGAAAGAAAGCGAATATCGTATTATTAGACGAGAATTTGGAGCTTAAGATGGTAATTAAGGACGGACAGGAATTATAATTCATGCAATTTATAGTATAAGGCCATTTGGTGTTAAGGACAGATGAAAAAGATTATATTTTTAGGTGACAGTATTACAGATGCCAGTCATTGCTTTTTAGAAAATCCACTGGGAAACGGTTATGTGAATATGGTGGCTGAGAAGTTGAATGACAGTGGCGGCGGAAGGAAGAAGTACGACATTATGAATCGAGGACATGATGGATTCACGATTCATGGAGTGAAACGTATATTGGAGAAGGAATGCATTTTAAAACGACCGGATGTCGTAAGCATTCTGATAGGATGCAATGACGTCGGAGTTATGATGAATACAGGAAAGAGCCTGGAAGAACAGCAGTTTGAAGCCTGTTATGAAGCCATTGTGAAAGAAATTACAGAGCAATCGGATGCAAAGCTTATCTGTATGTCGCCATTTATAGTGCCATATCCCAGAATGTATGAAAACTGGATTCCGGGAATAAAACAGACAGAAAGAATCGAAAAAAAGATTGCAGAAAAATATCATGCGGACTTTCTTGCGCTTCAGGACATGATAATATTGAAAGCAGAAAAAGCAGGATATGAGAGTGTTACAACGGATGGTATTCATCTGACAGAATATGGAAATGAAATAATTGCAGGAGCATGGCTGCAACTTTTTGAAAAAATAAAAGATGGAGATTAAAAATCATCTTGACAAAGTTCATCAAATCAGTTAGTCTTTAACACAGACAGGAAAATAATATACAGATATCACAAAGGCTTGGAAAAGAAGAAGTAGTGATTCACACACCCATACAGAAAGCTGCCGGTTGATGAGAGGCGCATGAAAGAGTGAAGAATGAATACGTCTTGGAGCTGCACACCGAAATGATACACGATAAGAATTATGAGTGTTTTTGAAAGTAGGCTGTGACGTCGGGCACACGTTATAGTGCAAAGGTCTGTGAACACGCAGATTGAATGAGGCTGAATACGCAGGTAATCAGCGAAATAAGGTGGTACCACGGTTAATATCGTCCTTATCCAATATTGATTGGATAAGGACTTTTTTTGACCAGTTATGAGGGAAAATTGCTTTCTGAAAAGCATATTTGCAAGCTGAAGTAAAGTGAGAATTCTGTAAATCATTAACATAATAAAAGGAGAATAAAAATGGGAATTTATGAAGAACTCGTTGCAAGAGGTCTGATCGCACAGGTAACAGACGAAGACAGGATCAAAGACTTGGTCAACAATGGAAAGGCTACATTCTACATCGGATTTGACCCGACAGCAGACAGCCTTCACGTAGGACATTTCATGGCACTGTGCCTGATGAAACGTCTGCAGGAAGCAGGAAATAAACCAATCGCACTGATCGGTGGAGGAACAGCTATGATCGGTGATCCATCCGGAAGAACAGATATGCGTCAGATGATGACACCGGAGACAATCCAGCACAACTGTGACTGCTTTAAGAAACAGATGAGTCGATTTATCGATTTTTCAGATGGAAAAGCATTGATGGTTAATAACGCTGACTGGTTGATGGGACTGAACTACATCGAAGTATTACGTGAAGTCGGAGCACATTTCTCCGTTAACCGTATGCTGACAGCAGAGTGCTACAAGCAGAGAATGGAAAAAGGACTCAGCTTTCTTGAGTTCAACTATATGATCATGCAGGCATATGACTTCTATGAGTTATACCAGAAATACGGATGTAACCTTGAGTTTGGCGGGGACGATCAGTGGAGCAACATGCTTGCAGGTACAGAACTGATCCGTCGTAAACTCGGAAAAGACGCTTCTGCTATGACGATCACACTGCTTCTGAACTCAGAAGGTAAAAAGATGGGTAAGACACAGAGCGGTGCTGTATGGCTTGATCCTAACAAGACATCACCATTCGAATTCTACCAGTACTGGAGAAATGTTGCAGATGCAGACGTGTTAAAATGCATCCGTATGCTGACATTCCTTCCATTAGAAGAGATCGACAAGATGGACAGCTGGGAAGGTGCACAGCTTAACACAGCAAAAGAGATCCTTGCATTCGAGCTTACAAAACTGGTTCACGGTGAAGAAGAAGCACAGAAGGCACAGGAGGCAGCAAGAGCATTATTCTCAACAGGTGCAGCAGCAGATATGCCAAAGACAGAACTGACAGAAGAAGACCTTACAGACGGTAACATCGATATCCTGACGATGTTAGTAAAATCAGGACTGACAGCTTCTAAGTCAGAAGCACGCCGTGCCGTACAGCAGGGTGGAGTATCTGTAGATGGTGAGAAGGTGACAGATGTATTCCAGACATTTGCCGGAGAAGCATTAAGTGGAGAAGGCGTAGTCCTGAAAAAGGGTAAGAAAAACTTCCGTAAAGTGTTAGTAAAGTAGTATAATTATAAAAGAATACAGTAAAATTGCAGGCAGTGAATACTCACTGTCTGTAATTCTAAAAGCAAAGATGTACTCTTGCTACTGTTTCATACTTAATTTTGTGAGAGTACATAAAGACGATAAGGAGGATATGGAAATGGCATTTAAAGAAGTAGCAATTGAAAGTCTGGAATTCAACCCATTCACAAAGATTTCAAAAGAGTGGATGCTGGTAACAGCAGGAGATGAAAAAAAGAGTAACACCATGACAGCAAGCTGGGGTGGTGTCGGAATCATGTGGGGAAAGAATATCGCAACTGCATATATCCGCCCACAGAGATACACGAAGAAATTCATGGATGAGACCGGTATGTACACGCTTTCTTTCCTGTCAGAAGATTACAGAAAAGCATTAAGCGTATGCGGATCTGTATCAGGAAAAGACGTAGAAGATAAATGGAAAGAAGCAGGTCTTCATCCATATGCGGTAGACGGAACAACTGCAGTTGAAGAAGCAGATCTGATCTTCGTATGCAAGACTCAGTATACACAGGATATGAAACCGGAATGTTTCGATGTTAAGGAAAATGATGAGAAATGGTATCCGGATAAGGATTATCATACAATGTATATGGGCGAGATCGTGAAAGTATTGAAAAGAGTATAGCCAATCATGCAAAAGAAAATTGATTTGGTAAACGGACCTGTATTATCATCTCTTACCAGACTGGCTGTCCCGATCATGGCGACGTCATTGATCCAGATGGCGTACAATATGACCGACATGATCTGGATCGGCCGTATCGGAAGTTCGGCGGTAGCGTCTGTTGGGGCAGCAGGAATGTATATGTGGCTTTCCAACGGACTTGCCGCGCTTGCAAAAATGGGAGGGCAGGTTAATGTCGGACATGCACTTGGGGCATCTAATAGTGAAGAGGCCGCAGAATATGCATCCAACGCGTTACAGCTTACGTTGATTTTGGGGATTATTTATGGACTTGTCTGTATATTAGGGGCAAAACCACTGATTCATTTTTTCCATCTGAATCAGGCACAGGTGATCCGGGATGCCATATATTATCTTGAAATTACTTGCGGTCTTGTCTTGTTTTCCTTTTTAAATCAGACGTATACCGGATTATTTACGGCAATCGGTAACAGCAGGCCGGTATTTCTGGCAACAACGACCGGACTGGTTGTTAATATCGTCCTGGATCCGGTTCTGATTTTTGGAATCGGACCATTTCCGGTTCTTCGAGTGACCGGTGCAGCAATTGCTACGGTAACCGCGCAGATGATCGTTACAGTTATGTTTTTTATATTTGCGATGAAGGATACCGTACTTTTTCAATATGTAAGATATCTGAAGAAGCCGGATCTGCATCATCTGAAAGGAATCGTCAGAATCGGTTTTCCAACGTCTGTTCAGAGTATGCTGTTTACCGGAATATCGATGATCATTGCCCGTCTGGTCGCGGGATATGGAGATGCGGCGGTGGCTGTCCAGAAAGTTGGTTCACAGATAGAATCAATTTCGTGGATGACAGCGGATGGGTTTGCAGCAGCGGTGAATTCATTTACATCGCAGAACCATGGCGCAGGTAAGAAGAGACGGATCTATCAGGGATATGTCAGCGCATTAAAAGTAGTATTTGTATGGGGGATTTTCTGTACGCTATTATTAATATGCTGTCCGGCTCCGGTATTCCGGATTTTTATTACAGAAAAAGATGTAATTCCGCTTGGAGTGGATTATCTTCGGATCCTTGGTGTATCGCAGCTTTTTATGAGTCTTGAGATTACGACGGCAGGTGCATTTTCGGGGTATGGAAAGACCGTGCCGCCATCTGTGATCAGTATTATATTTACGGCGCTCAGGATTCCGCTTGCGCTGATACTGGTTCATACAACACTTGCGCTGAACGGGATCTGGTGGAGTATTACGATTTCGAGTATTCTGAAAGGTGTGCTGCTGTTTGTATGGTTCTACATATTCATGCGGGGAGAGAAAATTATATATAACAGGAAATAACCTGCCAGCGGCAGGTCTTTCAGATAGGGAAGTATGCAAGAGGCACTGTCAGTGGCAGTGTCTTTTGTGTCTTTAAAGAACGAAATGTGGTATAATAGAACAGTGAGTGATCTGCCGGAGCATAGTTTATGGCAGACACAGAAAGGATGGATGAGTAATGTGGGCTTACAATAGTATTTTTTATCAGATTTATCCGATCGGATTCTGTGGGGCACCGGTGCACAATGACGGTGTGTGTGTTCCTCGTATCCGCAAACTTATGGACTGGTCTGAGTATCTTCAGACATTAGGAGTAGATTCAATTCTGTTAAATCCGATCTTTGAATCGGACAATCATGGATATGATACAAGAGATTTTAAGACGATCGACTGCAGGCTTGGAACGAATGAAGATTTTAAAGAGGTCTGTGAAGATCTGCATAAACATAACGTAAAAATTGTACTGGATGGTGTATTTAACCATGTGGGACGAGGCTTCTGGGCATTTAAAGATGTACAGGAGAAGAAATGGGATTCACCGTACAAAGACTGGTTCCATATCAGCTTTGACGGCAACAGCTGCTATAATGACGGATTCTGGTATGAAGGATGGGAAGGCCATTTTGAGCTGGTCAAATTAAACCTTCAGAATCCGGCAGTCGTAGATTATCTGATGGAATGTGTAAAATACTGGATTGACGAATTTGATATCGACGGTCTCCGTCTGGATGTGGCTTATAGTCTGGATCACAATTTCATGAGACGTCTCCGCTCTTATACACAGGAATTAAAACCGGACTTTGCACTGATCGGAGAGGTATTGTTTGGCGATTATAATATTATCGTGAATGATGAGATGCTTCACAGCTGCACGAATTATGAGTGCTACAAGGGATTATATTCCAGCTTTAACAGTATGAATATGTTCGAGATCGCACATTCCCTGCACCGCCAGTTCGGAAGTGATCAGTGGTGTATTTACAGAGGAAAGCACCTGATGACATTTGTGGATAATCATGATGTTACAAGACTGGCAAGCATTCTGACGAATAAGAAACATATTCCGCTGGCATACGGACTGCTTATGGGTATGCCGGGAATCCCGTGCCTGTATTATGGAAGTGAATGGGCTGAGCCGGGGGAGAAAGCACCGGATAATGACTATGCGCTTCGCCCTTGCTTTGAAGAACCAAAGCCAAATGAGCTGACAGAGTTTATTAAGAAACTGATCCGTGTACGCCAGGAAAGTGATGCACTTTGCAATGGTGCTTATAAGAATGTAGTGATCCAGAATCATCAGCTGGTATTCGAGCGCTGCTCAGAGAAAGAACGAGTGATCGTTGCAATCAATGCTGCGGATTATCCATACACTGCCAATGCAGGAGAACTGAATGGAACGGCAGCAGATCTGCTGACCGGGGAAACGGTTACGATGAATGGTCAGCTTGAACTGAAACCATATAGTGTACAGTATTTAAAATTTTAGTATGAAAAATGTACGGGAAGATTCTCGGGAAAAGTACATTTGATCAACGAAAATAAGTAAAAATATAAGAAAAATATGTCAAAAAACAGTTGACACACACGGTACAGTATAATATAATGAGCAAGTATGACAAAAGGAGAAACAGTAAGAGGCCAAAGCCCCGGAATCTTGCTGATTCTGATATATTATCATGAAAATGTTAATGATTCACAGGAGGTAAACCACAATGAAAACTTATATGGCTAATCCAGATAAGATTGAAAGAAAATGGTATGTAGTTGACGCTTCGGAATATACATTAGGACGTTTAGCATCAGAAGTTGCTAAGGTTTTAAGAGGAAAGAACAAACCGGAGTTCACACCACACGTTGATACAGGCGATTATGTAATCGTTGTAAATGCAGAAAAGGTTAATGTAACAGGTAAGAAACTGAATCAGAAGATTTATTACAATCACTCTGAATATGTAGGTGGAATGAAAGAGACTACATTAGCAGAGATGATGGCTAAGAAACCAGAGAAGGTTATCGAACTTGCTGTTAAGGGAATGCTTCCAAAGGGACCTTTAGGAAGATCTATGATCAAGAAACTTCACGTATACGCTGGACCAGAGCACGCTCAGCAGGCTCAGAAACCAGTTGAACTGAAATTCTAAGAAAGGTTAAAAGGAGGATTTTACAATGGCTACTGCAAAATTTTACGGAACAGGTAGAAGAAAAAAATCTGTTGCTAGAGTATATTTAGTACCAGGAACAGGTAAAATTACTATCAATAAAAGAGATATCGATGAGTATTTTGGACTTGAGACATTAAAGGTTGTTGTTCGCCAGCCATTAGCTGCAACAGACACAGAAGGAAAATTTGATGTAATCGTTAATGTTAAGGGTGGTGGATACACAGGACAGGCTGGAGCAATCCGTCATGGTGTTGCAAGAGCACTTCTTGAGGCTGATGCTGATTACAGACCAGTTCTTAAGAAAGCTGGATTCCTTACACGTGATCCACGTATGAAAGAACGTAAGAAATACGGTCTCAAAGCAGCTCGTAGAGCACCACAGTTCTCAAAGAGATAATTTATACGAATCATTCGAGATATACAAAAAAGAAGTACACAGCAGCCCCGGAAATGCAATGTTTCCGGGGTTTTTCTTTGCATAGCAAAGCATACAGATAAAGCTGCCATCGGCAGCTTTATCTGTAGTTCAGTTGATCTTATTCCTGCAATAATTGCTTTTCAAAGGTGGATAATAATTTGTTGATCGTAAAGAAATAACTCTTGCATTCGCTGCATGTTTTTGCATCGACTTCGATATCACCAAGAATGATGAGTTTGGCAGCCTGGAGTGCTGCAATAATGGTACGAAATTCGTCGGGTGTAATATCTGTGGCGTGATTAATCAATTTTTTCGCCGCAGAACAACAGAGTTGATAATTAATTTCTGCCTGGGCTTCTGATTCTGCAAGTCCAAGACGAGGCAGAACGGTAAGAGCATAAGCGGTTGCTTCTATGTCAGAATGATTAAAGGCATAGGAAATATGGCTCATAGTAAAACCTCCTTAAGTTTTTAAGAAAATTATAACATAAAAAGAGAAAGAACGCGAGAATATGAGTAAAAATCAGAGGAAGACTTATTAAAGAAAAGGGTTTACATTATAGATAATAATGTATACAATATAAAATATAAGTACATGGAAAAACTTTGATAAGGAGAATAAAAATGCTTGGTTTAAAACCAATAAAAATGCTGCCAGCAAGGGAACGAGTAGCGGCAGCACTTAGAAAGGCGATTATTTCAAGACAGATCACAGAGGGAGAAGTCCTGACACTGGAGAATACGGCTCAGGAACTAGGCGTATCGATCACACCGGTCAGAGAAGCCTTTCAGATTCTGGAAAGAGACGGGCTGATCGATCTGAAGCAGAATAAAGGTGCAACGGTATTGGGAATCAATGAGACAACACTCAGAGAACATTTTCAGATCCGGGCAGCACTGGAAAGTGAAGCATGTGCGCTGTGTTGCAGGAATCACATCGATATGAGCCGGATTGAACAGGTTCTGACGGTCTCAAAAGAGATGATTAAAAAAGAAGATTATGAGAATTATTCGAAGCTCAATCAGTCTCTGCATATGGAGATTTGGACAGCAGCCGGTAATGAAAAATTGAAGAAAATGCTTTCTGAACTCTGGAGCGGATTATCTCTTGGAGTTAAGATGACAGAAGCAGAATATGCAAAAAAGTCAATAAAAGAACATGAAGATATCATTGAAAGTATGAAAAAATATGATACGATGGAGGCATGGAGAAGGATGCACCAGCATATAGAACGAAGCTTAGAAGATGTATTATCGGAGTTTTAGAAGTAATAGTGCACAAAAAGAATAGGTAAAAATTATGTAAAACGTCGAACTTGTGATTAATGATTGACAAGTCTGGCGTTTTTAATTATGATTTGATTATGGATACATTATCATTTATAAATGATAAAAAATAAATGATAAGAGTAAAAACAAAGGAGAGAGAAAAATGAGTAACAAGAACTTAATCGTGAACACTCCGGAACCAAAGCCTGGTATATTGGAGCGAGGAGATCTTTTTGCTATTGCGATAGGAATGGTAATCGGATCAGGAATGGTAACATTGATCGGACCGGCGATGGCAATGACAGGATATTCCGTATGGCTGGCATATCTGACAGCTATCGTTATGGGATTTTTTATGGTATTTCCGTATATTATCCTGGGGGGAACTATGAGAGTGGCAGGAGGACCTTACTCGATTGTAACAAATTTATCCGGTGTAAGTGCAGGAGGACTGGTAGCGTATACGAAGCTTGTAACTCCAATTCTGAACAGCTCTTTTGCACTGGCATTAGGCTTGTATGTAAATAATCTTCTTCCGGGAATTACAGTAAAAGCAATTGCGGTTGTGGGAATCTGCATCTTATTTGTATTAAATCTTCTAGGAATGGATATTTTTGCAAAGGTTAGTAAGATCTTATCAACAATCCTGCTGATCACAATGGTACTTTATGTTGTCTTTGGACTGACACAGATCAAGCAGCCAATCTTCCAGTTTTCTGGGGATAAGATGTTTACCGGAGGCTTTAAAGGATTCATGCTTGCTGCATTACTTCTGATCAACTCAGCAAATGGATATTACAATATCCTCTGGTACGGAAAAGATGCAAAGAAAGCGACAAAGGATGTACCGTTTGCAAGTATGGCATGTGTGCCATGTCTTCTGTTCATCTATGTGGGGCTTGCCATGGTAACAGGCGGTGTGCTTCCGCATGATGAAGTTGCAGGAGCACCGACAATCTTACCGGCAGCGCAGGCAATCCTTCCTGGTGCAGTATATAAGATTTTCATGATCGGCGGACCAATCATGGCGATCATTACTACACTGAACAGTGTATTCAATGATGTCAGATATCCTCTTGCACAGGCTGCAAAAGACGGATGGCTTCCAAAGTTTATTTTAAAAGAGAATCGTTTTGGAGCACCGTATCTGATTTATACATACACACTGATCGTTGTTCTGATCCCAATCGTTACGGATATGAGCATTGTAACAATCACAAACATTTTCCAGGTAATTACATTCTTCATGAATGTGACTGTTGTATATGCAATTTCAAGACTTCCAAAAAGATATCCGGAAGCATGGGCAAAGAATAAATTCCATTTTTCAAATGGGGCATTATATACATTCTGTACTGTAAGTATCATCATTTATACAGTTATCTTTGTAAAGGGTATTTTCAGTATTAAAGTATCTTATGCAGTAGCAGCGGTTATTGTTATGCTTGCACTGATACTGATCGGAATCTATTTGACAAAGAAAGGTGGTATCCGTATCGAGACTTCACTCTGGGATCCATCTGTAAAAAAGGAGGAAAAGTAAGATGGCAGCAACTTATGTAAAACCAGGTGAACTGGGACTGAATCCGGAGAAATTGACAGAGATGTTAACGGAACTGGAACAGACAGTGGAAATCCACAGTATCTCAGTACGGTTTGATGGAAAAGTTATCTTAGAGGGTGCATGGGAGCCGTTCTCACTGGAGAAGCCGCAGATGCTGCATTCACTTTCAAAAATCGGAACAAGTATTTGTCTGGGATTTGCACTCGATGAGGGGAAGATTCATCTGGAAGATAAACTGCTTGATTATGTAAGAGATGAACTTCCAGAAGAATACGATCCGGCACTGGAAGATCTGACGATCTATCATTTGCTTACCATGCAGGCAGGTTCCAAAGAATGCTACAATAATGTATGGTTTTCGAAGCTTACAAGAGACTGGGAGACAAACTGGTTAAAACAGCCGAAGATAAGAGAAGATATCGGAAAAGCATTCCATTATGATTCCGGATGTAGTTATACACTTTCAAGAATTGTCACAAAGGTTATGGGAAAAAACTGTCTGGCACTGATGCAGGAGCGTGTATTTGACAAGATGGGATTTGGTGAGATCAACTGGCTGACCAGTCCGGAAGGACACAACACCGGTGGATGGGGAATGTACCTGACTGCAGGAAAGATCTCTGCACTGGCACAGCTTCTGCTTCAAAAAGGTGAATGGAATGGAGAGCAGCTGATACCGGCATGGTGGACCGAAGAGATAGGAAAGATGCGCGTTGTGATTCCGGAAGATGAGAAGAAAGCACTGACGCATTATGCTTATCATATCAAGGCCGGAAAAGAGATTTTTGCGGCAGAAGGAGCATTTGGACAGTATCTGATCTGTTTTCGTGATTATCCGGTTGCAATCGGAATCACGGCGGGGGCATCGGAATATCTGGCAGCAGATATCTGTCTGAAATACATAAAAGAAGCAGTTCAGATCCCGTGTGAAAAAGAAAATCTGGAAGAGGCACAGGAAAAACTGGAAGAGAAACTGGTACATCTGACACTTCCGAAGCCGGAAGGTGACAAAAAAGACACAAATGAAGCAACAAAGAAACTATTAAATAAAAGAATTGTGTTTACAGAGAATCCAAGACAAATTGAGTCGGCAGTGATTTCAACGGTAGGAGAGGAATTAAAACTGGAACTTACTGTGGCAGGAGAAAAGAAGATTCTTTTTGCAGGATATAAGGACTGGAAATGTAATGATATGTATCCGAATGATTTTACGAAGAGATATCATGCGGTATCTTATGCGTTTGATGAAGATGCATTGTATCTTTCTGTGGGACTTCTGAATACATCATACAGAGAAGAATATTGTCTGTGGGTGAATTCGGAAAATGTAGTAGTTGGAACATGGAGACCGAATGTAACGTATCTTCCGGCAGAAGAAGATATGACATGGAAGTTTACCGGAACATTTGAACCGTCATGCATTCTGTAGACAGAATGAACGGTTAGTGGAAAAAGGAGAACCCCGTGAGGCAGAAGAAGCTGTCCCACGGGGTTTTTTGCATTGCATATTCGATAAAAGTTCATCTATTTACAGATGAACATATTTACAGTATGATACTGTAAACAACAAAAATGAACGGAGAAGATATATGAATGAGATAGCAGTTGTAACAGAGCAGGATATACCGGATATTCTTCGAATGATCCATGAAATCTATAGTGAACTTCCGAATAAGGAATGGTTCAGTCTGGATAGCGATGAGGAAGTAACAAGCCATATGATGACCGGTGGCTTTGGATTAAAGGCAATGTGTGATGGCAGACTGGCAGGTGTCTTTATCGCACGGGCAAAGAATCTTGGGGATGAGAATCTCGGATACGATCTGAAATTTGATGAAGAACAGCGAAAGCAGTCGGCACATATGGAGATTGCCATGGTAAGAAAAGAATACCGCGGACAGGGGTTGCAGAGAAAGATGATGGAAGAGTCAGAACAGATTCTGAAAGAACAGGGATATCATTATCTGCTTGGAACGGCACATCCGGACAATGTGGCAAGTGTGAATACATTCCTGAAATTACAGTATGAACAGGTGATGACGAAGGAAAAATATGGCGGGATGAAGAGGAGTATTTTCTGTAAAGCGATATAATGCAGATGTAATACAGAATGTACGAATCAAACCGGAATATATTATGATTGCAAGGTTCTGGTTGAAACGTTATAATGTAGATGTCAGCAGAGAGTTTGCTGGCATCTTTTCAAATTAAAAAAGTGAATAATCAGGGAGAAATTTATGAGTATATTAAATGTTGAACATCTGACACATGGTTTCGGGGACAGAGCCATATTCTCAGATGTTTCTTTTCGACTTTTAAAGGGAGAACACATCGGTCTTGTAGGAGCCAACGGAGAGGGAAAATCTACCTTTATGAATATTGTGACCGGAAAGCTTGTGCCGGATGAAGGAAAAGTAGAATGGTCTAAGAATGTACATGCAGGATATCTGGATCAGCATGCGGTCCTCGAAAAGGGAATGACCATCCGTGACGTGTTAAAATCTGCATTCGATCCGCTGCTTCAGAAAGAACAGCGTATGAATGAAATCTGTGATCTGCTTGGAACGGCAGATGAAGAAGAGATGAACCGTCTGATGGACGAACTCGGAACCATTCAGGATGAGCTTACGTTGCACGATTTCTATACGATTGATGCAAAGGTAGAGGAAGTGGCAAGAGCACTCGGACTTCTGGATCTGGGTCTGGACCGTGATGTTACAGATTTAAGCGGAGGACAGAGAACGAAAGTCCTTCTTGCAAAACTGTTATTGGAAAAGCCGGATATCCTGCTTCTGGATGAGCCGACCAACTACCTGGATGAGGAACATATTGCATGGTTGAAGCGCTATCTTCTGGATTATGAGAATGCATTTATTCTGATCTCGCATGATATTCCATTCTTAAACGAAGTGGTCAATATCATTTATCATATGGAGAATCAGGAACTGAACCGTTATGTGGGAGATTATGATCACTTCCAGGAAGTCTATGCAGTGAAGAAAGCGCAGCTGGAAGCTGCTTACAGAAGACAGCAGCAGGAGATCAGTGAGCTGAAAGATTTCGTGGCACGTAATAAGGCACGTGTATCTACCAGAAATATGGCGATGTCCAGACAGAAGAAACTGGATAAGATGGATGTGATCGAGCTGGCGGCAGAGAAACCAAAGCCGGAATTTCATTTCCGTTATGGACGGACACCCGGAAAGATGTTATTCGAGACACATGATCTGGTGACGGGATATGATGAACCGTTATCGAAACCATTGAACTTCAGTATGGAGCGTGGACAGAAGATTGCACTTGTCGGAACGAACGGAATAGGTAAGACTACATTATTGAAGAGTATTCTGGGATTGATCCCATCGTTATCCGGAAGTTGCGAACTGGGAGAGAATCTGGAGATTGGTTACTTTGAGCAGGAAGTAAAAGGAGAGAATAAGACAACTTGTATTGATGAGATCTGGCAGGAGTTTCCTTCATTTACACAATATGAAGTCCGTTCTGCGCTGGCAAAATGTGGACTGACAACGAAGCATATTGAAAGTCAGGTCAGAGTATTAAGCGGTGGAGAACAGGCGAAAGTCAGACTTTGTAAGCTGATCAACAGGGATACGAATATATTACTTCTGGACGAACCTACAAACCATCTGGATGTGGACGCAAAGGATTCATTGAAAAAAGCTTTGCAGGAGTACAGAGGAAGTATTCTTTTAATCTGCCACGAACCTGAGTTTTATCAGGATGTAGTGAATGAAGTGTGGGACATGAGTAAGTGGACGACAAAAGTATTCTAACTGGGGATGATATAATTGGAAGAAACAAAACATGATAAAATGAAATACCGTCTGGCGGATGCTATGAAAAACTGTATGAAGAAGATGCCGGTAGAAAAGATTACGGTAAAAGAAATCGTAACAGAATGCGGAACGACAAGGCAGACATTTTACCGGAATTTTCAGGATAAATATGATCTGATCAACTGGTATTTTGACCGGATCCTGTTGGAATCGTTCCAGCATATGGGAGAAGGTAAGACGGCTTATGAAGGTCTTGTTAATAAGTTTCATTATATAGAAGAAGAAAAATTATTCTTCAAAGCTGCTTTTCGTAATGATGATCAGAATTGTCTGCGAGATCATGATTTTCAGCTGATCTTAAGATTCTATGAGAACCAGATTCAGGAAAAGACAAAACAGCCAATTCCTGAGAATCTGCATTTCCAACTGGAAATGTATTGTCAGGGATCTGTATATATGACAACGCAGTGGGTACTTGGAGATATGAAAAAGCGCCCGGAAGAGATGGCGAGAAATCTGGTTGCAGCAATGCCGGCAGAGCTGGAAACACTATTTAAGAAATTAGAACTCCTGTAAAAGGGAGTTCTTTTTTTATACCAAAGTATGCGAGAGAAGTGTTTTTTGGTATCGCCATGCGTTCGAAGGAAGCTTCCGATGGCTGTTGCTGGACAGAACAAAGTTATTTATATAACAAATAAAAATGAATGGTATTGTGAACAAAGCATAAAAAGTTACAAAATAACAAAAGTGTAACATGCAAAAGTTACAAAATAATCACTTTGTAACTTTCATAACAAGAAAAAGGTTGTTAAAATAAAGACATAAAGAAAAGAGATGCGGATAACAAGAAAATAAAAATATTTCGCATCGCGAATAAAGAATATGTATAAAAGGAGTGTCAGTTATCATGGCAAACAGAATTAATTTAAACCAGACATCATTTCACGGAGCAGGAGCAATCAAAGAGATTGTAGCAGAAGTTAAAGTAAGAGGACTGAAAAAAGCACTGGTATGTTCAGACCCGGATCTGATCAAATTCAATGTGACAACAAAGGTAACAAAAGTACTTGATGATGCAGGACTGGAATATGAATTATATTCTGACATTAAACCAAATCCGACGATTCAGAATGTACAGCACGGAGTTGAGGCATTTAAGAAAGCGGGAGCTGATTATATTATCGCAATCGGCGGAGGATCTTCTATGGATACATCCAAAGCAATCGGTATCATCATTGCCAATCCGGAATTCGAAGATGTAAGAAGTCTGGAAGGAACAGCACCAACCAAGAATCCATGTGTTCCGATCATTGCAGTGCCTACAACAGCAGGAACAGCAGCAGAGGTAACGATCAACTATGTTATCACTGATGTCGAGAAGAAGAGAAAATTCGTCTGTGTAGATCCGCACGACATGCCTGTTATCGCAGTCGTAGATCCGGAGATGATGTCTTCTATGCCAAAGGGACTGACAGCTTCGACAGGTATGGATGCCCTGACACATGCAATTGAAGGATATACAACAAAGGCAGCATGGGAAATGACAGATATGTTCCACTTGAAAGCAATCGAACTCATTTCCAAATCTTTAAGAAGTGCAGTTGCCAATGAAAAAGAAGGACGCGAGGGCATGGCACTCGGACAGTATATCGCAGGAATGGGATTCTCTAACGTAGGTCTTGGAATCGCACATTCTATGGCTCATACACTTGGAGCTGTATATGATACACCACATGGTGTTGCGTGTGCAATGATGCTTCCAATCGTTATGGAATACAATGCAGAATGCACAGGAGAGAAATATAAAGAAATCGCAAAAGCAATGGGCGTTGAAGGCGTAGATGATATGTCAGTAGAAGAATACAGAAAAGCAGCAGTAGATGCTGTACGTAAATTATCTGTTGATGTCGGAATTCCTACAAAACTGGAAGCTCTGAAAGAAGAAGACCTTCAGTTCCTTGCTGAATCCGCTCACGCAGATGCATGTGCACCGGGTAACCCGAAAGATGCAAGCGTAGAAGATCTGAAAGATCTGTTCAGAAAATTAATGTAAGATATGAATAAAAAACAGGGTCAGAGAAGAACGGTTCTCTGACCCTGTTTTACATTTACCAGGTATTTGGAAGAAGCTGCCGGTGGCAAGCCCTGGGCGATTTAAAATATTTTACTTCCGTTTTTCACCGGAGTCAGAGAAGTAAGAAGGATACATCCTTCATCGGTATCACTTCCGAGCAGACGTACTTCACTTTTTACATCACCGATTCTCATGGGTTCAAAGTTGCATACACAGACTACCTGCTTTCCAACCAGTTCTTCAGGCTCATAGTTGGTTAACTGAGCGGAGCTGTTCTTGGTTCCGAAATCGCCGAGATCTACGGTGATTTTATAAGCAGGTTTTCTTGCCCTTTTATTCAACGATACAGCTGTAATAGTGCCAACTCTCATGTCGACTTCATCAAAATGTTCTAATGTAATCATAATGAATACCTCCTGTTTTAAAACAGTGAAGTGCATACTATTGTACTTCATGCTCTATAGATAATATATTTATACTACCAGATATTTGTCGGAAATGGAAGATAGAAACCGCTGTATCTATTGAAAAGAGCGAACCGTTTATTTATAATAGACGATGTCAGTTTTTTGTGCCGGACGCTTGTAAAAAAGTCGGTGACAGATCAGGAAGATTAAAAAACTGGCAGTACAGATCATGGAGGAAATTATGTCAGCATTATTTTTTGATATTGATGGAACAATTTTAAGTGAGATTACACATAAAATACCGGAAAGTGCACTGGAGGCATTACGTAAGGCACAGGAGAACGGTCACAAGACATTTATCAATACCGGGCGTACCATATGCAGTGTACCACCGATGATAAAGAGGATATCATTTGATGGATTCCTGTGTGGATGCGGAACGCATCTGATCTATGGAGAACAGGTTGTGTTTCATCATTCGATTCCCTATGAAAGAGGACGTGAAATTATTAAAAGCATGAAGGACTGTAAAGTAGAAGGATTTCTGGAAGGAACAGAGGATATCTATTATTCGAACCGGATCTCCAGACTGGAGCCGGTAGAAAGCAGCAGAAGGTATATGGCAGGACTTGGGCTTGGAAGAGAACAGGCAATGGAAGATACAGGCTATGATTTTGATAAGATACTGATCTATATAGATAAGATGGCAGATGGGGAACGATTCTTTAAAGAAACAGAAGATGTATTTAACCATATCGACCGTCTGGGAGGTGTCTATGAATGTGTACAGAAAGAGTATTCCAAGGCAACTGCAATTGAGTACATACAGAAAGAACTGCATCTGGCTGATGATGAAATCTATGCATTCGGAGACAGCAGCAATGACCTTGATATGATCAAAGCTGCCGGACATGGAGTAATCATGGGGCATCATGATCCGGTTCTGGAGCCATATGCAGAATACATTACAGATACAGTGGAGAATGACGGGCTTTATAAGGCGATGGAGCATTATGGATTGATTTAGAATTTGCAGAGCGTGTATCAGAGTATTATAATATACGGAGAGAAGAAGGGAAGTGCATTTTCATGGGAGAACAGTTAACCGAAAGTGATGTTAAGAAGATCAAAGAAGAGATTGAATACCGCAAGATTGTTGTGCGTAAGAAAGAACTGGAAGCTGTAAAAGAGGCAAGAGCGCAGGGCGACTTAAGCGAGAACTTTGAGTACAAGGCAGCAAAACAGGATAAGAACCGAAATGAAAGCCGTATCCGTTATCTGGAGAGAATGCTTAAGAATGCGAAGATCGTATCAGATACATCGAAAGCAGATGAAGTCGGAATCAATAATACGGTCGAGGTCTATTTTGAAGATGATGATGAGACAGAGACATATCGTCTTGTAACCAGTATCAGGGGGAATTCCCTTCAGGGCCTGATCAGTATTGAATCACCACTCGGCAAAGCGATACAGGGACATAAGGTCGGAGACCGTGTACTTGTTAAGACCAACGGAAATGACGGATATTATATCGTGATCAAAAATATTGACAATACAACAGATGACAGTCATGATACATTGCGCAAATATTAAAAGCGTAGTATAATGGAGATCATTAAAGGAAAAGGGGAGTTCGTAATCTGAGCGGGCTGAGAGTAGACTAAAGATGTCTTGACCCGGGAACCTGATTTGGATCATGCCAACGTAGGGAAAGAAAAGTTGCCGACAGGGCAGATGTATCTGAAAAACAGGTAGATCTGTCCTTTTTTGATTGCCATGCATTCGAAAGGAGCTGCCAGTTACCAAAGTATCCGTAAGGGGCTGCCAGTGGCAGGCCCTGGAGGTGGAAGGTCCTGTAGATGGAAAAATCGGGAATACATGAATAACAGGAGGAAGAAAATATGTTAGGAAACTGTATCGAAAATGTAAGAAAGAATGTACCGTTGGTACACAACATCACCAATTATGTAACGGTAAATGACGTTGCGAATGTATTGTTAGCCTGTGGTGGAAGCCCGATCATGTCAGATGAACCGGAGGATGTAAAGGAAATCACTTCAATCTGCGGAGGGCTGAATATCAACATTGGTACTTTGAGCAAAAGAAGTATTGAGGGAATGTTCGCAGCCGGAGCGCGTGCCAATGAGTTGGGGCATGCAACGTTATTGGATCCGGTCGGAGCAGGAGCGAGCACACTTCGGACGAATACAGCTGTCGAACTGATGGAGAAGATCAGGTTCGATGTGATCCGTGGAAATATCTCGGAAGTAAAAACACTGGCACAGGGCAGCGGAACAACAAAAGGGGTAGATGCAGATGTGACAGATGCCGTAACAGAAGAGAATCTGGAAGAAGGTATTGCATTTGCCAAAGCATTTGCCAAAAAGGCGGGATGTATCGTTGCGATTACAGGTGCGATTGACCTGGTAAGTGATGCAGACCGATGCTATGTGATCCGCAACGGTCGTCCGGAGATGGGAAAGATTACGGGAACAGGATGTCAGTTATCGGGAATGATGACAGCGTTCTTAACAGCGAATCCGGAACAGAAACTGGAAGCAGCTGCAGCAGCTGTATGTACAATGGGGCTGGCCGGAGAGATCGGATGGAGTTATATGCAGAAAGGTGACGGTAACGCTACTTACCGCAACCGTATCATTGATGCTATCTACAATATGGATAAAGAGACATTGGATAAAGGTGCAAAATATGAGATCAGATAAGGAGCTCGAAAAAGATCAGATGAAGGAGAAGACAGAACATATGTGTAAAAAGATGAAAAAAGAAGATTTACTTCTGTATGCGGTGACAGATCGCCACTGGTTAAATGGTGAGACGTTATACAGTCAGGTAGAGAAAACGCTGGAAGGCGGTACGACATTCGTACAGCTGAGAGAAAAAGAACTGGATGAAGCACATTTCCTGAAAGAAGCAAAAGAAATCAAAGAACTTTGTGCCAGATACCGGGTGCCGTTTGTGATCAATGACAATGTAGATATTGCACTGGAAATGGACGCCGATGGTGTACATGTCGGACAGAGTGATATGGAAGCAGACGACGTAAGAGCAAAGCTTGGACCGGATAAGATCATCGGTGTATCTGCACAGACGGTAGAACAGGCAGTTCTTGCCGAAAAGAGGGGAGCTGATTATCTGGGAGTCGGAGCAGTATTCCATACAGATTCGAAAGCCGATGTTGCTGAGGTAAGTCGTGAGACATTAAAAGCAATCTGTGATGCGGTAGACATTCCGGTAATCGCAATCGGCGGAATCAGTAAAGAAAATGTATTAGAGCTTGCAGGAACCGGAATCTGTGGAATTGCCGTGATCAGTGCGATATTTGCAGAAAAAGATATTAAAAAAGCGACAGAGAAACTAAAAAGTTTAACAGGAGAAATGGTGAAAGCATGATAAAAGGAGCAATATTTGATGTAGACGGAACCCTTCTGGATTCCATGGAGATCTGGGAAGACGTAGGAGTCCGTTATCTGAACAGTATCGGTATAGAGGCAGAGCCGGATCTTGGGACGGTGTTATTTACAATGAGCATCCAGGAAGGTGCAGCATATGTAAAAGAACATTATCATCTGTCCCAGGAGCCGGAAGAAATTGTGCAGGGAGTTCTGGACATCATCAGCAATTATTATAAGAAAACCGCACTATTAAAGAGTGGAGCGAAGGAACTTCTGGAAAAGCTTGATAAGCATAATATCCCAATGACGGTTGCATCATCCAATAATAAAAAAGAGATAGAGATGGCATTTGAGCGTCTGGGAATTGCAAAATATTTTGACCGGATCTTTACCTGTGAAGAGGTCGGTGCGGGAAAGACGAAGCCGGATATTTATCTGCGGGCAGCAGAATATCTCGGAACCCGTCCGGAGGAGACGGTTGTATTCGAAGATGTCATTCATGCAATCCGTACTGCAAAGCAGGCAGGGTTCCAGGTTGTAGGAATCTATGATGAAACAAGTAAGGATGACCAGGAAGAGGTTCGGAGAGAAGCAGACTGGTATTGTAGAGAGTGGGCAGAACTTATGAAAAAAAAGACAGCACTTACAATCGCCGGAAGTGATTCAAGTGGAGGTGCAGGAATTCAGGCAGACATCAAGACGATGCAGGCAAACGGAGTCTACGCAATGAGTGCAATCACCGCACTGACAGCTCAGAATACAACCGGAGTAACCGGAATCATGGAAGTATCTCCGGAATTTCTGGAACAACAGTTGGACGCAGTTATCACAGACATCCGTCCGGATGCAGTGAAAATCGGTATGGTGTCATCAGAAGAGTTAATAAAAATGATATCAAAGAAACTAAAAGAGTACCATCTGGAGAATATCGTAGTTGATCCAGTGATGGTAGCAACAAGCGGATCCAGACTGATCAGTGAAACCGCGATTGATACATTAAAAACACAGCTGCTGCCAATGGCAACTGTGATCACACCGAATATCCCAGAGGCAGAAGTTCTTGCAGAAATGGAGATTAGATCAGAAGATGATATGGTGGAAGCAGCAAAGAAGATTCATGAAATGTATCACTGTGCAGTCTTATGCAAAGGCGGACACAGCCTGAATGATGCGAATGATCTCCTATACCAGGATGGAGAAACAACATGGTTCCACGGAAAAAGAATCAACAACCCGAACACTCACGGAACCGGCTGTACCTTATCCAGCGCAATCGCATCCAATCTGGCAAAAGGATATTCTCTGGAAGAATCTATTCACCGCGCGAAAGAATATATCAGCGGGGCGTTGGAAGCCATGTTAGATCTGGGAAAAGGAAGCGGACCGATGGATCATGGGTTTGAGATGCGGGGTAAATTTTCTATTTAGTTCATCATCGTGGCTTACCCCGGTCCATGAGAAAGACTTGGTATTGTGTTTGTTGCTGGATGTCACGATGCAGAAGTTCTAAG
>JABLTT010013264.1_pt1 | contig 123356 bp, 84 predicted proteins | sample 7160061 | NCBI WGS metagenome assembly JABLTT01 (sample SAMN14651232, study PRJNA627086) | human gut metagenome | isolation source: feces | host: Homo sapiens | reverse complement strand
TTCTTTTCTTGCGCCATTAACGAACGAACAGCCATGCGAAGCAGGGCGGTAGAGCGCGATAGCGCGGGTTCGTGAGTGGACGGGTGAGAATACGTTCTTATGATGTAATATGAACACTTGACAAGGTATTTTCAGGAGGAAATCAAAATGAAACAGAAACTTTCTAATTATATAGCAGAAAAGCTTCTCGCATCCGGCATCACGGATGTGTTTATGATCACGGGCGGCGGCGCGATGCATCTGGATGACGCGCTGGGGCATCAGAAAGGACTTCATTGCCTCTACAATCATCATGAGCAGGCATGTGCGATGGCAGCGGAGGCGTATGCCCGCATCCACAACAAGATTGCGGCAGTGTGCGTGACGACGGGACCTGGCGGCATCAATGCGATGAACGGCGTTGCGGGCGGATTTCTGGATTCAATCCCGATGTTTGTCATTTCCGGACAGGTGCGTTATGACACGACAGCGCGCAGCACGGGACTTCACCTGCGCGCGATGGGCGATCAGGAGTATGATATCACCAAATCGGTTGCCAATATGACAAAATACTGTGAGATGGTGATCGATCCGATGCGTATCCGCTTCTGTGTGGAAAAAGCCCTGTATCTGGCTTACAACGGTCGTCCGGGTCCTACCTGGCTGGATATTCCGCTGAATGTGCAGGCGGCAATGATCGAGACAGACGATCTGATCGGCTTTGATCCGGAGGATTATGAGGCGGGCGGAACCGGCTGGGCGGCAGAGAGCGCGTCCGAGATCCCGGAGGATACCGCCGGAAAAGGTGAATTTCGTGCAAAACTTCCGGCACGTGTGACGAAGGAGACGGCGCGTGCGATCATCGAGAAAGTCCGCACCTCCAAACGTCCGGTGATCAATGCCGGAAATGGTATCCGTATCGGCGCGGCGCACGATGTTTTCATGCGCGTGGTTGAAAAGCTGGGAATCCCGGTTGTGACCGGCGCGGACAGCATCGACTGTATCTATGACGAACACCCGCTGTACATCGGAAAAGGCGGCAACGTCGGCGATCGCCCGGGCAACTTCGCGATCCAGAACAGCGATCTGGTGCTGTCGCTCGGAAGCCGTCTGAGTTTCCGTCAGGTCGGTTACCGTTTTACTACCTGGGCGCGCGAGGCGTATGTGATTGTGAATGATATCGATGCCGAAGAGCTGAAAAAGCCGACCCTGCATGTGGACATGCCGGTTCACGCGGATGTGAAGGATCTTCTGACCGTGATGGACGAGGTTCTTTCGGAGGAAGGAAAAGCGGACGGCGCGGCTTCGATGACGCAGGAGTACAAGGAGGCGCAGGCAGAGTGGCTGCGTATCTGCCAGGGCTGGAAGCATGATTATCCGGTGGTTCTGCCGAAGCACATGAACGGCGGCACGGAGACAGAGGCAAACGTATATGCATTTGCGTATGAGATGAGCCGCCGTTTAAATGAGAACCAGATCGTGGTTGTGGGGAATGGATCTGCAAATGTTGTGTGTGGACACGCAAATATTGTGAAAAAGGGACAGAGATTTATCTCGAACTCCGGCATCGCTTCGATGGGCTACGGACTTCCGGCATCGATCGGCGCGTGCGTGGCAGATCACAGCCAGGATATTATCCTGATTACCGGAGACGGCAGTATTCAGATGAATTTACAGGAGCTTGAGACAGTTGTCAGCCACCGGATGCCGATCAAGATTTTCATTATCAATAACGGCGGTTACCATTCCATCCGCCAGACCCAGAAGAATTTCTTCGGCGAGCCGCTCATCGGTATCGGCGTGGACAGCGGCGATCTTGGATTCCCGAGCATGGAAAAGCTGGCGTGGGCGTATGGATTCCCATATGTAGCGATTCATGGAAACAAGGAGCTGGGCGAGAAGGTAGAAGAAACGCTGGCGATGGACGGCCCGGTGATCTGCGAGGTATTTGTAACGCTAGATCAGAACTTTGAGCCAAAGTCCGCGGCGAAGAGACTGCCGGACGGAACGCTTGTATCGCCGCCGCTGGAGGATCTGTCCCCATTCCTGCCGGACGAGGAGATGGACCGTATCATGCTGATTCCGCGTATTAAAAAATAGTAAAGGAAACGATAGAATGAAGATAGTTGTCACAGGTGCCACCAGCTTTGTAGGTCTGGGGGCGGTGCGCGAGCTGTTACATCGCGGACATCAGGTATACGCCGTACTGCGGGAACATTCGACGAAAGCGGATCTGCTGCGGGAAAATGGAAAATTTCCGCAGGGACTCACGATTTTGGAGGAGGATCTGGGGAATCTCTCGAAACTGCCGGAACGGATTCCGGGCGGATGCGATGTGTTTCTCCATATGGGCTGGCGCGGTGCAGGGAGTGATTCACGGAAAAATGAGTCAGTCCAGGAGGAGAGCGTGCAGGACGCGCTGAATGCCGTCCGCGTGGCGAAAGCCCTCGGGTGCCGGCGGTTTCTCTTTACAGGTTCGCAGGCGGAGTATGGCGTCAAGAGCGAGCTGACAGACGAGGAGACGGTCTGCGAGCCGACCTCCCCGTATGGACGCGCGAAACTGGCAGTCCGGCAGCAGGCGGAAGTGCTCTGCCGGGAACTGGGACTGGATTATGGGCATGCACGGATTTTCAGCACGTATGGACCGGGCGATCACCCGTGGTCGCTTCTTTCCTCCTGTGTCCGGGTCTTCCGGGCAGGGGAGAAGATGACGATGACCGCCTGCACGCAGCTCTGGAACTTCATGTATATTGACGATGCGGGGCGCGCTCTGGCGGATCTGGCAGAATATGCGGGAAATCTCACGGATCACGGATGTGTCTACAATCTGGGCGGTCCGATGGATGAGACAGGGCCGCTGCGCGGGTTTGTCGAGACGGTCTATGAGCTGTGCGGCAGGCAGGGCAGCATGGAATTTGGCGTCCGCCCGCCGAATGCAGAGGGAATCGTCAATCTGATCCCGGATATCCGCAAGATGGAGCGGGTGGTTGGCTGGAAGCCACAGGTATATTTTGAAGAAGGAATGAAGAGAATTCTGGCTTTTCAGAAATGATTTTTCTGCCCTCTGTGCAGAGTGACGGGAGAGAATGGTAAATATTTGGACATATTTTATCAGTTTATGCCAAGTAAATAGCGAAGCAACCAAAAATCGTTAAGAAAATTGTAGGTTGTCAAAAGAGAGAAAGACGTTTAAAATAAAGGCAGTATAGCCGAAGCGGCTTTCTCTTTTTTTTGTGTTCGAAATTTGGTGGAACGAAACAGAAGAGTTCAAACAAAAAGCAAATTAATAGGAATCAGAAAAGTATGAAAAAAATCAGTATATTAATTCCCTGCTACAATGAGGAAGAGAATGTAGGTCCGATCAGCGAGGCGGTTGTGGAGACGCTGGAGCGCGATCTGCCGGAATATGACTATGAGCTTGTCTTTATCGACAATGATTCGACGGACCAGACGCGCCCGATTCTTCGGAAGATCTGCAGCGAGAATCCACGGATCAAGGCAATTTTTAATGCCAAAAACTTTGGACAGTTCAATTCCCCGTATTATGGAATGTTACAGTGTACCGGCGACTGCGTGATCAGCATGGTGGCAGATTTTCAGGATCCGGTCGATATGATCCCGAAATATGTCCATGAGTGGGAAAATGGCTACAAGATTGTCATCGGCATCAAGACGGGAAGCAAGGAAAACCCGATCATGTATGCGCTGAGGAGCTGCTATTACAAGATGATCAAGAAACTCTCCGATGTCGAGCAGATTGAGCATTTTACCGGTTCGGGTCTGTATGACCGTGATTTTATTGAGATTCTGCGGGAGCTTGACGATCCGACGCCGTTTCTGCGCGGAATCGTGGCGGAGCTTGGTTATAAGCGCAAGGAGATCCCATATATCCAGCCGCAGCGCCGCGCAGGCAAGACACACAACAATTTTTACCGGCTCTACGATGCCGCGATGCTCAGTGTGACCTCCTATACGAAGGTCGGTCTGCGCCTGGCGACGATCTTTGGAAGTATCTGCGCGGCGATCAGTATGATCGTGGCGATTGTATATCTGGTGATGAAACTGCTTCACTGGTATGATTTTCCGGCTGGTATGGCACCGGTTCTGATTGGAATGTGCTTTTTAGGGTCGGTTCAGATCTTTTTCATCGGTCTGGTGGGAGAGTATATTTTATCGATCAATTCGAGAGTCATGAAGCGTCCGCTGGTAGTGGAGGAAGAGCGGCTGAATTTTGATACACCGGTGAAAAAAGTTGGGGGCAAACAGCATGAAATGTAATGTCGATGTAGTTCGGATTCGTGAAAATTCGATTCAGCTCAATGGCTGGGCGATCGGAAAGACGCCGGAGACGGAGATCACCTATCAGGTTGAAGATGGGGCACATCAGCCGATCCGGTTTCAGTATGTGGCGACCCGCCGCGACGACGTCAGCCAGATTTATTTTGGGCGAACGGTAGAAAAAGAGCTTGGATTTGATATCCAGTTCCCGTATGAGCGCGGAAAAGATTATTATCTGATCGCAAAAGGCGAGGGACGCAAAATCCGCATTAAATATAATGAAGAACTGATCCGCAAGCGCAGCAGTGTGGCGCACAAGCGGATGCAGAAGATCCGCGATCTGATGAACATGGAGACTGTGCGGGTCTGCCTGGATTTCTGGAAGGAAAACGGTCTGAAAGCCCTGCTGGTAAAATCCAAGCACAAACTGCAGGGAATTGACAATGACTACGATTACGGCGAGTGGTATTCACTGACGAAGCCGACGGCGGAGGAGCTGGAGGAGCAGAGGAAAAAGGTGTTTGACGCGCCGGTTAAATTCTCGATCGTGATTCCGGCATTTAAGACACCGGAGCGATTCCTACGGGAAATGCTGGATTCGATCGCGGAACAGACATACGCAAACTGGGAGGTCTGCGTGGCGGACGGCAGTCCGGCAGGACAAAGTTGCGAGCGGGTGCTGGAGCAGTATGCGAAGAAGGACAGCCGCTTTAAATACGTAATTTTAGGCGAAAATAAGGGCATTTCCGGCAATACGAATGCAGCAATGGATATGGCGACCGGCGATTATATCGTGCTGGCAGACCATGACGATAAGCTGACACCGAATGCTCTCTATGAGTGTGCGAAACTGTTACAGGAACATCCGGGATGCGACTGCTTCTATTCGGATGAGGATAAGCTGGATATGGACGGCGGCGCTTTGTTTGATCCGCATTTTAAGCCGGATTTCAATATCGATCTGCTCTGCAGCGTCAACTATATCTGCCATCTGTTTGTAGTCAGCCACGATCTGGCAGCGCAGGTGGGCGGCTTCCGTCAGGAATACGACGGAGCGCAGGATTATGACTTCATTTTCCGTTGTACGGAGAAGGCGAAGGAGATCCGCCATATCCCGAAGGTGCTGTATCACTGGCGCTGCCACAAGGATTCGACAGCGAGCAACCCGGAGAGCAAGCTGTACGCATTTGATGCGGGTGCGCGCGCGATCACGGATCATTATAAACGCGTCGGTATCGAGGCGGAGCGCGTGGAAAAAGGTGTGGACTACGGCATTTATCACTCTGTATATAAAATTCAGGGGGAACCGCTGGTATCGATCATCATTCCGAATAAGGATCACCATACGGATCTGGATCTATGCCTGCGGGCGATTGAGACGCGGGCAACGTACCGCAATGTTGAGTTTATCATTGTAGAGAACAACAGCACGGAGAGGGAAACCTTTGAATACTATGAAAAGATTCAGAAGGAATTTTCCAATGTCTATGTGGTAACCTGGGAGCGCGAGTTTAACTATTCGGCGATCAACAACTTCGGCGTGACCTTCGCAAAGGGCGAATATCTGCTGTTTTTAAATAATGATACCGAGCTGATTGCGGAGAATTTCATCGAGGAGATGCTGGGACTGTGCCAGCGGGAGGACGTCGGCGCAGTTGGCGCGAGACTGCTCTATCAGGATGATACGATCCAGCATGCGGGCGTCGTGATTGGTTTCGGCGGCATCGCAGGGCATACGTTTATCGGGCTTCATAAGGCGGAAAACAGCTATTTCCACCGTGCGATGAGTACACAGGATTACAGCGCTGTGACGGCGGCGTGCCTGATGACAAAGAAAGCGCTCTTTGATGAGGTCGGCGGCTTTACGGAGAAGCTGGCGGTCGCATTTAACGATATCGATTATTGCATGAAAGTGCGGGCATCAAATCATTTAGTGGTTTACAATCCGTACGCATTGCTGTATCATTATGAGTCGAAGTCAAGAGGACTGGAGGATACGCCGGAGAAGGTGGCACGTTTTAACAGGGAGATCAAGATTTTCTCGGAGCGCTGGCCGGAGATCCTTAAAAATGGAGATCCTTATTACAATCCGAACCTGACGCTGCGGAAGTCCAATTTCGCCCTCAGGGATCTGAAAAAAGAGAAAATCGGAGAACCGTATCATCTGGAGGTATAACCCGGGATGGAGATTACAACGACAATTATTATTCCCAATTATAATGGGTTGAAGTTTATGGACGAATGCATCCGTTCACTGAATGCACAGACGTATCCGAATTTTCGGACGCTGGTGGTGGACAACGGTTCGACGGACGGAAGCGTGGAGTGGCTGAAGGAACATCAGATCGATACGATTTTCCTGCCGGAAAACACGGGATTTTCCGGCGCAGTCAACGTCGGAATTAAGGCGGCAGACACACCGTATGTGCTGCTTTTAAATAATGACGTCCGGGTGGACGAGTATTTCGTGGCGGAGATGGTGCGTGCGATCGGTCAGTCGGAGCGCATCTTTTCCGTCAGCAGCCGGATGATCCAGATGTACCATCCGGACAGGCTGGATGATGCAGGCGATATGTATTCCCTGCTTGGCTGGGCGTACCAGCGCGGCGTGGGACGGGATCTTACGCATTACCGCCGTTCAAGCCGGGTATTCTCGGCGTGCGCGGGCGCAGCGATCTACAGGAGAGAGGTATTTGAGGAGATAGGCTATTTCGATGAGATGCATTTTGCCTATCTGGAAGATATTGATGTGGGATATAGAGCCCGGATTGCGGGGTATGACAATATATACTGCCCGGCGGCGCTGGTATGGCACGTCGGAAGCGGAACCAGCGGTTCCAAGTACAATTCATTCAAGGTTAAGCTGGCGGCACGCAACAATGTGTATCTGAATTATAAAAATATGCCGTGCTTACAGCTTATCATAAATGCGATTCCGATCGCAGCGGGGATTTTCGTGAAATATTCATTTTTCAGGAAACTCGGGTTTGGAAAAGATTATCTGGAAGGTCTGAAAGAAGGCATACGGACGGCAAAGAAGTGTAAAAAAGTGGCGTACCGCCCGGAACGGCTTAAAAATTATCTGGCGATAGAGCTGGAACTTTTAGCCGGGACATTTCTCTATGTCTATGAATTTGCTGTGAGACAGATCGAGAAAAAAGCAGCATCTGATAAATCGTGAGGAAAAGGTTAGAGTTGTTACTGGGCACGTATGCGTGGACAGTAACTTAGAGTTTGCGCGATGTGTGAACGGTCATGGTTTAGCGGATGCAGCACGGAGAAAGGCTGCTTATCAGACAATGTCTGAGCGGCAGCAAGCAAGTGAAAGATGAGGTAGCTTATGAATTATGAGGATGATGAGCTGGAGCGCATGAGGGCGCGCCGCGAGGGCAGAAGCAGCCGTGCCAGTCAGGCAGGGCATTCTTCGCGCAGCAGTTCTGCTTCCGGCACCAGCCGCAGAAGAGTCAGCAGTACAGTCGAAAATAGCCAGAGAAAAGGTGAGGCGGGCAGCAGTTCAGTACGTTCCGGCTACAGCGGTCCTAAGAGCGCTGGAAGTGGAAAAAAGAGTTCGGGACGCCGCGGCAGCCATTACCGTAAATCGGCGCGCCACAGAAAGCATATGATCATTGCGGCGGAGATTGTCGTGATTATATTGATGATTCTGGGCGGTGCATTCTGGTATATGTATCACAGAACCTTCGGTTCTATGCAGAAGATTGATTTCAATGAGGACCAGGTTAAGAACGTCAACCTGTCCCAGGAACAGATCGATGATATGAAGGGCTACATGACCGTAGCGTGCTTCGGTGTCGATTCGCGAAGTCAGCACGGGCAGATGAATGTCGGAAAAGGTACGAACGCGGATGTCAACATGATTGCCAATATCAATCTGGAGACGGGTGAGATCCGCCTTGTATCGGTATTCCGGGACAGTTATCTGAATATCAACGATAAAAACTCTTATAATAAGATCAACGCCGCTTACGCACAGGGCGGTCCGGAGCAGGCAGTTAAGGCGCTGAATAAGAACCTGGGTCTTAACATTACCCAGTATGCGACGTTCAACTGGAAAGCGGTTGCGGATGCTATCAACATTCTGGGCGGTGTAGATGTCGAGCTGAGTGATGCAGAGTTCTCCTGGATCAATGCCTTCATCACGGAGACAGTAAAGGAGACAGGTATCGGTTCTCATCAGCTGACCCATGCGGGCAATGTACATCTGGATGGTATCCAGGCAGTTGCATACGGACGTATCCGTTATTCAGATACGGACTATGCGCGTACCGAGCGTCAGAGAATTATTCTTCAGAAAGCCTTTGATAAGGCAAAAAATGCAGACTGGGCGACACTCAACTGTCTGATTCAGACGATCATGCCGCAGCTTGCAACCAATGTTGATATTACGGATTTGATTCCGCTGGCACGCAATATCGCGAAGTTCCATATCGGTGAGACCGCCGGATTCCCGGCAGCCAGAGGCGAGCAGGATGTTGGAAAGATCGGCGACTGCGTTATCCCGCAGACACTGGAGTACAACGTAAAAGAGCTTCATAAGTTCCTGTTTGATGAGGAAGATTATCAGGTTCCGTCCAATGTCAAGGAGTATAGCAACCATATCGCGCAGGTAACAGGTCTTACGACGAATGCGAAGCTGATCGGTCATGTTCCGGTCGATCAGGGTGTCAGCGCCCAGACGTTTATCAAGAAACGGGCGAGCCGGATTGCCGCGAAGGCAGCGGCGGAAGCATCCGCTAAGAAGTCATCGACGAGTGCTTCGGACGAGTCGGATGACGAGAGCGGAGATGAGACCAAGAAGGGTGAGAGCGAGAGCTCGATCGGATTGGACGAGATCTTTGATCCGGATGAAGACTGGATTGACTGGGAGGAAGAAGAGTCGAAGAGCAACAGCAGTAAGGGACCAGGAACAACGACGACTCCCGGCAAGAACAATCATACGGATAGGGAAACCGAGGCGGATGATTCTTTATCCGGACCAGGCAGCACATCGGAGACGAAGTCTTCCATTGCAAAACCGGGATCTACAACCACAACGGCGGCAGAGACATCGGCATCCAGTGAAAAGACTTCTCCGGGTGCGTCGGATAATTCCGGTGTGAAAAGTCCGGTCACAGAGATTCAGGAACCGGGGGATTCCGGAAACAGCGATGTAGCAGGTCCCGGCGGTCCAGCAGGTTCGGGAGCTTAATCCGAATTCAGGTGATATACTATGATAAAAGATAACCAGAAACGGCTGAACCATTTCCACGTAGTGCTGGACGCATGTGTCATCGCATGCGCCTACGCACTTGCGTGGTTTATCGTCAATGGAACGCCGTGGTTTAATGTAACAGGGCATAATAAGAGCGCAATGGCAGTCGTCTATCTGGCGGCTGGCGTTCTTATTGTACCGTTTTATTTGATTTTATACGCATTTTTTCATCTTTACACGCCCAAACGGGTTCAGGGAAGACGGGTGGAGTTAGCCAATATTTTCAAGGCGAACATCATCGGTCTTTTGGTGATCTCACTGATGCTTTACCTGGGCGGTAAAAATGAGTATTTCCACAACTTCTCCCGTCCGATGGTATTTTTGTTTTTTGGCATCAATCTCTTTGCTGAGATTCTGATGCGGAATATCCTGCGGATAGCGCTCCGGTCGATGCGGTCGAAGGGATATAACCAGAAGCATCTGCTTCTGGTCGGTTACAGCCGGGCAGCGGAAGGATTTATTGACCGTGTGAATGTCAACCCGGAGTGGGGCTATAAAATTCGCGGTATTCTGGATGACCATGAGGAGTGGGGCAAAGAATATAAGGGAGTGCGCGTGATCGGCAAAATTGACGATCTGGATACGATTCTGGCGCTCAATACGCTGGATGAGATCGCGATCACCCTGAGCATCCAGGAGTATGGAAAACTGGAAAAAATCGTGGCAGGCTGTGAAAAATCGGGTGTGCATACGAAATTTATCCCGGATTATTATAACTTTATCCCGACCCGTCCGTTTATGGAGGATCTGCAGGGACTTCCGGTGATCCACATTCGCCATGTGCCGCTCACGAATCTGCTCAACGCAACGATGAAGCGGACGATGGATCTGGTCGGCGGCATGATGGCGCTCATCCTGTTTTCACCGGTGATGCTGGTGACGGCGATTCTTATAAAGGCGACTTCGCCGGGACCGGTCATTTTCTGTCAGGAGCGGGTGGGACTTCACAATAAGCCGTTTAAGATGTATAAGTTCCGCTCGATGGCGGTACAGTCGGCGGCAAAGGAGAAAAGCCAGTGGACGACGCCGGGAGACCCGCGTGTGACTCCGATTGGAAGATTTATCCGGAAGACGAGCATTGACGAGCTTCCGCAGCTGTTTAATGTTCTGAAGGGCGATATGAGCCTGGTTGGACCGCGCCCGGAACGCCCGTTTTTCGTTGAAAAATTCAAGGAAGAGATTCCGCGTTATATGATCAAACACCAGGTGCGTCCGGGAATGACCGGATGGGCACAGGTCAATGGTTACCGGGGCGATACCTCGATCACGAAGCGGATTGAGCATGATCTGTATTACATCGAGAACTGGACGCTGGGATTTGATTTTAAAATCATGTTTTTGACGGTTTTTAAGGGCTTTATAAATAAAAACGCGTATTGATGAGGAAAACCACATGGGATATGAAGAAGAAAGAGATAGGTCAGGACACCGCCGGAGCCGACGGGCAAAACCGTCGGAGATGGAAGACGATGGTCTGACACTGATCACGGATTCATTTACGGAACGCCGGGAGGACGGATCCCACCGGAGCGGAGATAGAAGCCGAAGTGGTCAGAAAGCGGCAAAGAGGGGACAGACGCAGCCTGGCAGCAGCCGGGAGAGCCGGAATCAGGAGAAAACCCGGACCATGAACCGGTCGGATATTTACGCCGACCCGGTTAAATTGAAAGCGCGCCGGAAAAAGAAGCGGAAGATATGGTTTATTCTTCTGGAGATTGCAGTGCTGATCGGAATTCTCTGCTTTGCGGGATATTCGTATATCAGCAGCCGTCTGGATCTGATGCAGCGGCTTCCGTGGAACCCGGATGAGATCAAAAACGTCGAGATTTCGGAGGAGAAGCAGGAGCAGATGAGCGGTTATTGGACGATCGCGGTTTTCGGCGTGGATAGCCGTAACTCATCGGTCGGAAAGGGCAATAACTCGGATGTTAATATTCTCTGCAACATCGATCAGGGAACCGGTGAGATACGTCTGGTTTCGGTGTACCGGGATTCATATTTAAATATCAGCGACAAGAATACCTACAACAAAATCAACGCCGCTTATATGCAGGGCGGACCGGAGCAGGTTGTCAAGGCGCTCAATAGGAACCTGGATATCGATATTGACGATTATGCGACCTTTAACTGGAAAGCCGTTGCAGATGCGATCAACATTCTGGGCGGCATTGACGTGGAGATCACGAAATCAGAGTTTTATTATATCAATGCGTTCATTTCTGAGACGGTCAAGGCGACCGGCGTCGCTTCGACCCAGCTTAAATCAGCGGGCATGAACCATCTGGACGGTGTGCAGGCGGTTGCATATGGGCGTCTCCGTCTGATGGATACGGACTATGCCCGTACCGAACGGCAGAGAAAGGTTATTTCCCTCGCGTTTGAGAAGATGAAAAAAGCAGATTGGGCGACGATCAATAATATTGTGCAGACGGTATTTCCACAGGTGGCGACCAGCATCGAGATCAATGATCTGTTGAAGATAGGACGAAATATTACGCGTTACCATCTGACCGAGACGACCGGTTTCCCGTCGGAGCTGAGGGAAAAGAAGATGGGACGCAAGGGCGCCTGCGTCATCCCGCAGACGCTGGAGAGCAATGTCATCGAGCTGCATCATTTCCTGTTTGGCGATGAGGAATACACGCCGACTGAGACGGTCCGGACGATCAGTCAGAAAATTGTATCAGATACAGGCGTTCATGGCACGAAACAGGAAGAAACGAAGGCATTGCCGAAGACGACCGAGGCGACGACAATTTCCATCCTGGATCCGACGCAGGAGAGCGGCGCGGACGAAAGCCAGGAAGCCGGGAGCGGCAGCGACGAGTCGGAGAAAGAGACCGGTAATGCTTCGGAAACACAGGAGAATGACGTTTCTGAGCAGGAAAGCCGTCCGGACGGTACGCATGCATCAAAGGAAAATGCGCGGGAGAGCAGTGAGGCAGAGTCTGGCGGTTCTTCGCCGGCATTTCCGGGCGGAAATTCTGGCACCGGCGAGACGGAGAATGGCAGAGAAAAACCTTCCGGCAGCGGTTCCCCGAATGGAAGCAGTGCACCGGGAAGTAAGACGGATGCGGGAATCATCATTGAGTGATGAGAGAGTGTGAAACGGAGGAAATGCTTTGAATTTAGATGGTTTGTACCGGATGCAGGGAATGTTATTTTCCCTGATGATTCTGGGTGCATTCTTAAAGAAGAAGGGAATTATCACGGATGAGGGAAAAAGGGTCATTGCGGATCTGGTCATCTTTGTGACACTTCCCTGCAGTATCATCGAGTCATTTGAAGTAGAACTGAGCATGGATATCTTAAAGAGCAGCGCACAGGCGCTGCTCGTCTCGTGTATGGTTCAGGTGGCTTGTTATATCTTAAATATGGTACTGTATCCGGGTGTGGGAGAGGAAAAGAAGAAGGTCCTCAAATACGCGACGATGGCGTCCAATGCCGGGATTCTGGGAAATCCGGTGGCGGAGGGCATCTTCGGCTCGATGGGGCTTTTCTACGCCTCTTTTTACCTGATTCCGCAGAGAACTGCGATGTGGTCGCTGGGAATGACGTATTTTACGAAGGCGCCGGATCGGAGGACGCTGATTAAAAAGATATGCACGCATCCGTGTATTGTCTCCGTATTCATCGGCTTTGGGCTGATGCTTTTGCAGATGCAGATTCCGGGATTCCTGGGAGATACGGTACATAGCTTAAACAAGGCAAACACGGCAGTCTCCATGATTTTCGTCGGAACCGTTCTGGCGGAGGCAGATATGAAGACGATGATCACGCCACTCAGCTGCTACTATGCCGCCGTGCGCCTGATCCTGATTCCGGCGCTTGTGTGGATCGGCTGCCTCCTGTTCCATATCGACACGCTGGTGATGGGGATTTCTGTGGTGCTGGCAGCGATGCCGGCAGCAAGCACGACGGCGATTCTTGCCGCGAAATATGGCGGGGATGAAGTCTTTGCGACGAAGTGCGTGGTATTTACGACGCTGCTTTCGATGGTGTCGGCACCGGTTTGGTGTATGGTGCTGCAGCGGTAAAAAAAGCGAATTATGAGAGTGAAATAGCAATCTGTAAAGAAGCAATTCAAAAAGAAAACAAAAAATAGAAGTTGCATATCATTTTTAAATATGATATAGTAAAGAAAAGGGAAAGTCAGAGACACATGGTCTACCCTTAGTGTTTTACATTAACCTCTTATGAGGTCTGCCGTCACTAGTGCGAGTAGTGGCGGCTTATTTTTTATCCTTAAAGATCTCATACATAAGACCGATAAGGGAGACAATGAAGATACCTATCTGGAACAAATCCGAATATGTAACGTACATTGGCATCGCCCTCCTTTCTGGAGGGTAAAGCCCCTCCAATGTAGGAAGGGTAGACCGCCTTCTGTGCTCCGACTTTCCGTAATCATAGTATATCATGATATAATGAGCGCAAGTGAGCCAGAAAGCTGCTTGCAGATTTCTGGCGAACGGCGAATGGCGATCACGATAGCTGCGCCAGCAGCGGTAAGCATCGAAGATGCGAATCGTGATATAATAAAAACAGCAACCTGCATATATGCAAAAGTGAAATAAAAAATATGGGCTGCCGTCTTTTAGTTACTTTTCATCCACAACCTGGAAAATGTAGAACTTCAGATAATAGGACGTCTCATCCCCCGCCCACAGAATCGGATGGTCGGCTGCCTGGGTGCGGTATTCGATCTGGCGCAGGCGGCGGTGGGCGCTGCGGGCTGCCTCCTGAATCGCCTTTGTGAAGAGCTCCGGCGTCATGAAATGGGAGCAGGAGCAGGTGGCGAAGTAGCCGCCGTCCTTTACCAGACGCAGACCGCGAATATTGATCTCGCGGTAGCCCTTGATGGCATTTTTGACCGAGCTGCGGGATTTTGTGAAGGCAGGCGGATCGAGGATCACGACGTCGAATTGCTCACCTTTTGCCTCTAATTCCGGAAGCAGGTCAAAGACATCCGCGCACTGAAAGGTGGTAGTGCCAGAAACACCGTTTAACTCTGCATTTTCACGCGCCTGTGCGACGGCAAGTTCGGACGCATCCACGCCGATGACCTCTTTGGCGCCGGAGACGGCTGCATTTAAGGCAAAGGAGCCGGTGTGGGTAAAACAGTCCAGAACGCGTTTGCCCGGGCAGAGACGCTGGATTGCCAGACGGTTGTATTTCTGGTCGAGGAAAAAGCCAGTTTTCTGCCCGTCCTTGACATCTACCAGATAGCGGACACCATTTTCAACGATCTCTACTTTTGTATCAAATGGTTCCCCGATAAAGCCCTTATAGCGCTCCATGCCCTCCTGTAAGCGGACCTTAGCGTCGCTGCGCTCGTAAATACCGCGGATATGAATGCCGTCTTCCTCAAGCACCTTGACGAGTTTTTCCAGAATCAGCGGTTTCAGACGGTCAATACCGAGCGCCAGGGATTCAACGACCAGCACATCGGAAAATTTGTCGATCACGATGCCCGGAAGGAAATCTGCTTCGCCGAAAATCAGGCGGCAGCTGCTGGTATCAACTGTCTGACGGCGGTATTCCCAGGCATTGCGGACGCGCATTTCGATAAAAGCATCGTCGATGACAGTATCCTTTTTGCGGGAAAGCATCCGCACGGTAAGCTTGGAGCGGGTGTTGATAAAACCACATCCGAGCGGATAACCGTCAAAATCTTCGACACGAAGGATATCGCCATTTTCAAATTCGCCCTCAATTCGTTCAATTTCATTATCATAGATCCACATACCGCCGGCTTTCAGGGAACGAGCCTCGCCTTTGCGGATATGGACAACTGCCTGTGTATTCATCATGGATGTAACAGTCCTTTCATATAAAATGTAAAATTCGTTTCTTTCATTAAGTATACAAGAGGAGAGAAGGACTGACAAGTGAAAACCGAGAGATGTTTTTAAGCTTCACAGGTTTATGATTTTATTTTCACAATTACATCACAAATAACTGATAGACTATCTCATGTAAACAGAGAGAGGGCAGAAAGCCTGAGATAGAATATAAGAGTATGAACAATCCGCTGCGGGAAGGTTCGCAAAATGGACAGTACGCGGCTGTGATTCCTGAGAACAGGAGGTATGAATATATGTATGACGAGAATGAAAGAAATGAGAGACACGATCAGGATGTAGATTATACGGAGGGCGCTTATTCGGACAGCGCTTATGAGGAAAAGAATAACGATACTGCTAAAAAAGAAGAAACTTCCGATTATGGCGGTTATCATGATTCTCGTTACCGGGGCAGTCTCGATGGAGAACCGGAGGCAGCAGCCGGAGAAGATCCGAAAGAGAATGCAGAGAAGCAGCCGGAACGCAGCTATATTCCGGAAGAACGGAGTGGCCGGGGACATGGCTCTAAGAATACTGGTAAGAAAATTGCGGCACTTGTGATGTCGGGCATTTTGTTTGGCTGTGTGGCAGGCGGAACCATGGTCGGCGTGAATGCGCTTTCAAACCGGCTTCTTCCGGGTGAGACCGCACAGGAAACGATCGGTCAGGTTTCCCAGGAGACACAGGCAGATGCGGGCACTAAAACGCAGGCCTCCATTGGCAACGATGTTTCTTCGATTGTAGAGAAAGCGATGCCGTCCGTTGTAGCGATCAACAATAAGATGATTTATACACAGGACAACTGGCTGTTTGGTCAGCAGCAGTACGAGGTGCCGAGCAGCGGTTCAGGAATCATTGCCGGACAGAATGACACGGAACTTCTGATTATTACCAATAACCATGTCGTTGAAGATTCCGAGGAACTTTCGGTTACCTTTATTGATAACCAGAGCGTTAAGGCAGCGGTCAAAGGTACTGATTCCGATTCGGATCTGGCAGTCATTGCCGTACAGCTTTCGGATATACCGGAAGAAACGAGAAAACAGATTAAGGCAGCCGATCTGGGCGATTCTGATTCCATGAAGCTGGGACAGGGTGTTGTGGCAATCGGTAACGCACTGGGACAGGGGCAGTCGGTTACCGTCGGTTATGTCAGCGCTTTAAATAAAAAGATAACCATCAACGACGTAGAGCGGACACTTCTGCAGGTCGATGCGGCGATCAACCCAGGCAACAGCGGCGGCGCACTTTTAAATATGAACGGTGAAGTTATCGGTATCAATGCGGCGAAGTATTCGGACACCAGTGTTGAGGGCATCGGCTATGCGATCCCGATTTCACAGGCAAAGGATATTATCAGCGACCTGATGACGAAGACGACGAAGGTAGCTGTCGATGAGAATGAGCAGGGCTATCTGGGAATCCAGCTTCAGAATATCGACAGCCAGATGGCGCAGGCGTATGGCATGCCGGAAGGTATCTATGTATACAAGATTGTTGCGGGCGGCGCGGCATCCAGGTCGGATCTGCGGGAGCGCGATATTATCACCAAGTTTGACGGTGAGAAGGTAAAGAATGGTGATGATCTCAAGAAACTGCTGACTTACTATAAGGCAGGTTCCACCGTTACCATGACGGTACAGAGTCTGGAAAATGGCAAATATGTCGAGAGAAACGTACAGATTACACTGGGCTCCAAGAGCGATATGCCGCAGAGCCAGGATAGCCAGAACGAGAGCCAGAGTGAATCACAGGCAAGTCCGCAGAGAAAACTGGGAAGATAGAAAATACCCCATCAGCGAAGTGGGCTGGAATGTATAGTTGCCCGTAACGGTGAAGATACGGAACTGTTGCGAGGCGGAAATGAATAAAATCAGGAAGATATAGAAAAGAAGGCAGGTGAACCGCCGGTAGATCCTCTTGTAATCAGAGAGGGCGGTGATTCATCTGTCTTTTTGTTTCATAGGAAATTTTTTGTTTTTAAAACGAAATGACGGCTGCTGTTATGATTTACGTTTTTCACAAGCTATGATAAAATGAAAAGGTGCTTTTAGATTGGAGGAAATATAAAAATATGAGTGATAACCAGAATATAGATACGACAACCAATATAAACGAAACAGATACAAATAAAACCAGTACAGATCATTCGGATGATTACGAGAAAATCTGCTACGTCTGCCGCCGCCCGGAGAGCAAGGCGGGAGAGATGATCACGATGCCGGGCGGGATGAATTTCTGCCATGAGTGTATGCAGAAAGCATTTGACTCGATTTCCAAGTCGGGCATGGACTTTTCCAAGCTTCAAAATATGCCGTTTATGAACATGAATCTCAATGATTTTGCGGGCATGCAGATGCCGAATACAGAGATTCCAGAGAAAAATAAGATCAAGAAAAAGAGCAAGGCAAAAGACGCGGAGAAATTTCTGACGATGAAGGATGTTCCGGCACCGCACCAGATCAAGGCGCAGCTGGATGCGTATGTGATCGGGCAGGAGCGGGCGAAACGGGCAGTTTCAGTGGCAGTCTACAACCATTATAAGCGCGTGATTCTCCGGCAGCAGGACGAGCTTCGGGCAAATGAAAATACGGAAGAAAAGGCGGAAAACGCGGCGGCACAGGGAATGCAGATGCAGGGCGGCGAGCCGGAGATTGAGAAATCCAACATCCTGATGCTGGGACCGACCGGAAGCGGAAAAACGTACCTGGTCAAGACGCTGGCGAAGCTTTTGGATGTGCCGCTGGCGATCGCGGATGCGACGGCGCTCACGGAAGCTGGATATATCGGAGATGATATAGAAAGCGTAGTCTCCAAGCTTCTGGCAGCGGCTGGAAATGATGTGGAGAAAGCTGAGCAAGGCATCATTTTCATCGATGAGATCGATAAAATTGCGAAAAAGAAAAATACGATGAGCCGCGATGTCAGCGGTGAGTCGGTACAGCAGGAACTTTTAAAACTTTTGGAAGGCAGCCAGGTAGAGGTGCCGGTCGGCTCAAACCAGAAGAATGCACTCACGCCGATGGCGACTGTGGATACGAACAACATCCTGTTTATCTGTGGCGGCGCGTTTCCGGGATTGGATGATATCATCAAGGAGCGCCTGAAAAAGCGTTCCACGATGGGCTTCAACTCCCATTTGAAGGATGAATTTGACAATGATCCGGATATTTTGAGCCAGGTGACAACGGAAGATCTGCGGAATTTTGGCATGATTCCAGAGTTTCTCGGACGTCTGCCGGTGCTTGTGAGCCTGCAGGGGCTGACAAAGGAATTGCTGATGCGGATTCTGAAAGAACCGAAAAATGCGATCCTCAAGCAGTATGAGCGCCTGCTGGCGCTGGATGAGGTCAAACTGGTGTTTGAGGACGATGCACTGGAGTGGATCGCCGAGCGGGCTCTGGAAAAAGATACGGGTGCCCGTGCGCTGCGTGCAATTTTAGAGGATTTTATGATGGATATCATGTATGAGATCCCGAAAGATCCGAATATCGGATCCGTTGTGATCACGCGCCCGTATCTGGAGAAGAAGGGCGGTCCACGGATAGAGATGCGGGGGTAATAGCTTTTCAGGAGCATGATCGGTGAACGGTGTCATGGATGTGGTGAAAGTTAGCGATGTAAGGATCCGGAAAAGCAATTTGTGTGTGAAGAGAAAACAGCAGAAGTTAATTAACTTCTCATGGATAAAAAAGAGTTATATAGGTTTAACGTCCCATACCCCCACTCCCGGCTGGGATATTCGATGGAATTTCGGCGGTCAGCCCCGCGGATCAGAAATGCCTTGGCAATCGAGGTGTTGATCCGCGGGGCTGATGGCGTATAGGCAGACCAGGAGAGCAGGATCGCGGCGGCTCCGGCGGTCATGGCGGCGGCAAATGAGGTTCCGGTTACCTCCTGATAATCGGGAAGCGGGAGCCGGACGCCGGGGGCGGCAAGGTCGGGCTTGATAGTTCTGGTGCGGGTAAAACCGCGGCTGGAATGCAGATAGATCCCGCCCGTCTGGTGGCTGTAGGCGGCGGTGGTGATGATGGCTGCTGTATTGCCCGGATCGGTGATGGTTGTGTCCGGATCCGGGCGCAGAAAGAAGGTTTCATCCGAGATAAAGCCGTGCACCGGCAGCCACATATGGTATTCACCCTGAATCGAGAGCGTGTGGTAGACGCGGATTTTCCAGATTCCGGCGGCGGGGGCATCAAAGCGCATCAGGATCAGTTCGCTTCCGGTCGCCAGCTCGGAGCTGGTATAGTTGAGGTGAATGGTCGTTCCTTCCAGAAGAAAGGGAATCCGGCGTTCTTCGTTGCCGGAGAGCCGGATGCGTCCCGTTTCGTCGCCGGAGGGGGATAAAAATCCGACACTGTAAAGCTCCGATTCACGCGCCCACAGTTCCAGCGTAAATCCCCGTTCGTCGGGACCGACCCGCAGTTCCACATCCTCATAGGAGGTGGAAGCAGGAAATACACTGCGAAAATGGTGCCCGCGCCCGGTTTCATTGCCTCCGGCGGCGACCAGAATCTGCCCGCTGGCGCGCGACAGGCTGTTCAGATATAGACCAAGCGGCGAAGTGCCGCTGTGGCTTCCGGTATTGGTGCCAAGACCCAGCAGGATCACAAGGGGCTTTTTCTCCTGCCTGGCAATATAAAGAAGAAACTTGATTCCGAGCATGATGTCGTCCTCCTGAAAGGCGATGGCATCCTCGCGGATCAGAAAAAAATCGCGAAGATAGGTTCTGGCTGGTTTCAAGCGGACAACGACCAGTTCCGATTCCGGCGCCGCCCCGGAGAAAAAAGCATCGGCATCTTCGGAACCGGCGGCGACCAGCGCCATCTGCGTGCCATGGCGGAGAGGATCCGAGGTGGGGACGATGGAATGCGGATCTTCCGAGCGCAGCGCCTCGTTGATGTGGGAACGCTGGTAGACACTTCCGTAGTGCAGCGCATCGATCGGATCCGGCGTGCTAAGCCCCGCGCCCGGAACCGTCTGATCCCAGATGGCGGCGATGCGCGTGCTTCCATCCGGATCGCGTAACAAGGGATTTGTATAATCGATCCCCGTATCCACAACCCCAATCAGCGCCCCGCGCCCCTTGTTTCCGAGAAATGGCTGTTCTGCCGTCCGGGAAATTCCTGCGCTGTCCAGGCTGGATGTATCTAATATGGTATAAAGATTCGGGATCGAGTCATAGCCATACTGCTGGACTGAGAGCGGCAGCGCCTCAGCCAGAGACCGGTGCCAGATCACATACTCATGATTGACAAAATCATAGCAGCCGGAATCATTATCCAAAATCTGGTTATAGGTAAAAGGAAAAAAACGTTCGATAAAATCGGCGGTTTGGTTGTCTGGAAGAGAAGAGCAATTCATAGCGTTTTCCATAGAGATTTTTTAGAATTTAAGATAAGATATGCGGTAAAATACGAAAGCTTCCCTATACTCTGTCGGAAAAACTTGTTATAATAAATATAAGTTAGATAATGACAATTATATGAGGAGGTGCCCTTATGAAAAAATACCTGTATATGATAGCTGCCCTGTTCGGCATCGATTATTTCTGCAAGGAAAACATAGAAGCCCAGAAACCGGAAGATTTTCCGCGCGACATGGAAAAAAGTCATGGAAAGATCCGCCTGTACCGCAATCACAACGACGGTTTCTGTTTTGGGGTAAAAAAAGAAAAGAAAGAACTGGTCCGCATGGTGCCGGTTGTCTTTACCTCGGCGGCAGCGGGCATTCTGACATGGTTACTGTGCCGGGACGAAGGCAGAAAAGCCGATCGGATCGGTTTTGCCCTCATCACGGCGGGTGGTTTAAGCAACCTGTATGACCGCATCAAACGCGGTTATGTGGTAGATTATTTCAGCATCCGGTGTAAATACCTGGAAAAGATCGTCTTTAATCTGGGAGACTTTTTTATCTTCGCAGGAAGCGCCCTGATCGCAGCCTCCGATCTGCTGGGAGCCGTCCGTGATCTTACTTCTCCGGCAGAGACTCACATAAAAGCGCTCCGACTGCCGTGGCGAAAGACGGATGAGGCGGAATGATATAGTCGATTCCAAAGACATCGTGCATCTGATTGAAAATGTCAAAGGTCTTTGCAGCAGGCGCAAGGCTGGCGAGAGAACCGGTCAGGACGACATTCCGGGTGGTGTCCCGGCTGAGCGCCAGGGACGCCATCACACCCACATTTTCATAAATCATATTGAAAAGAGCGGCAGCCAGGTCAGCATCCGAGGCGCCGCTTTTGATTCGCCCAAAATTGGCAGCGGTTAAGTCGGCGGCAAGTCCCGGGACATCTTCCTCCTGCACGTCGGCGATGCGGAGATCTGCCATGGCCTTATTGCCGCGCAGCGCCATCTCTGAGAGGGCAAAAATGTCGGTGACGCCGAGAAAGCGCTCCGCCATGCCGGCAAGTGTCCCACCGCCGACACCGCTTCCGCCCAGATGACGGAAGCCGTTTGTCTTGGAAGCGCGGATAAAGGCAGAGCCGGTTCCAAGGCTGACCACCAGCGCTTCGTCAAGCCCGGACAGGTATAAGCCGCCGCGCCCGATGGCATCCAGCTCCAGGGCATGGATGGTCGGGATGCCGAAGATATTTTCATGGAAATACGTCGAACCGAGCCCGGTCAGGACGATTTTTTCAACATCGTCAAACGAAGCGCCCTGCTGATCCAGGAAACGCCCGAGAACACCGTAAGCCGAGGTGCGTGGGTCATCCGCGTGAACCTGAAGCGTACCAAGCAGAGTGCCATGCTCATCCAGCGCCGCCGCCTTGGTGCTGGAGCTGCCGATGTCGATTCCGAGGGATAATTTCATTTGCTTATCTCCTTTATGATATAAAAATAGGATATGGCTGCCAGGGCAGTCGTTCCGTATCTTTTATGACTGTAAGAATTGGATTGTTTTTATAAACATTATAGGGTAAAGTAAAATAAAGTGCAATGCAGTGTTCTCAAAATAAATTTCGTCATTTTTTACAATGAGTTATGAATGACGCCTGAGCTGTAATGAAAACGCCGAATTCAGTTGTTATTTATTCAACCCCAAAATTGACATCTGCAAAACACCGTGATATTATATAAAAAGATAGTGGAAAAAGTGGAAAATCGATCCTGTGGACGGAAATGGTACCTATGGATTCACTTCTATCTGGGGGCTAGACAGGGATATGAGTATGAGTGAATTAAATAAGATTTTTGAACCTGGTTGCCCGAAATGTTTGAAGAAAAAGGATATTTTAGACTACTGGGTATGGCATAAACTTCTTTTATTAGAAAGGTTTTCGGAAAGACCGTCTTTTAAGAGAATGATTTATGTTTTTTTTTGTTTGAAAGATGAGAACGATGGCTGGAACGATCGAACGATACGTGGCACAGCGGCGGCGAATATGAAAAAGGAAAAATGTCTGCGAGAGGTGTCACTGACATTTTTTTCGCATGTCATAAATTAAATATTCCATCTGACTATGACAGAAAGGCAGTAAAAAAGATAGCAGAGGTGAGAAGATAAGAAATGTACTTATACTTATATAAGAAAGAACACAAAAAAAGCCGAGGATGGTTCAGGCGTGTCTGTCAGAAACTTCCCGTCGTGACGGCTGCGATGATGGCCACAGCCGTATTTCTTTCCGGGTGCGGCCATGGCGCATCCCAGACGGGAGAAGAAGCCACACCGTCGGACGGAAGCATATTATATGTGAAAGACGCGCCGGGCGATCTGCCGGAGGACCTGCAAAACATCCGGGCATCCGGGGTTCTGCGGGTGGGAATCCAGAGCGGCGATCCACCGTATTATCAGGAGGATCCGGTAAGTGGAGAGCTGAGTGGAATCGATGTAGATCTGGCATATGAAGCGGCAAGCCGTATTTTTGGATGCACGCCGGAAGAGGCCAGGGAGAACAATGCGGTCGATATACAGACGGTGACCGACCAGACAGGTGGACCGCTTTTATATGATGGTAAAGTGGATTTGCTTATAGGAGCTAAATCTCTGACGGATCCGTTTACAGAAGAATTGAATCTTTCTTCAAAAGGAATCGCTGACCCGGAAAATGGGGCAGCTGTTAATGAGGGAGAAGAAGGCGAAGCTGGAAATAATGGTTCAAATCAGGCGAATGACGCAGCTGGAGAGCCAGGGCAGCCAGCCGAGACAGCCCCGGAGGTCTTTCGGGAGATGTGGCCGGAGAGATTTTCAGCCGACGGCTCAGAGATAGCGGAAGCGGATGAAAATGCGACAAACGAAAGCGCTGGAAGTGGAAATGATGGAATTGAAAGCGCCGGAACTGGAGAAGTTGAAAATGGCGAGGTAATATCAGATACGCCAGAGCAGGAGGAATCGCCGACCCCGGAGCCGACGCAGCATTGGGATTTCACACAGGAATACGCAGAAGGCAGAGTACTCACAGTGCTGCATGAAAAAGAAGGTCTGAGCAGCCAGATGAACCGCTTGATGCAGGAATTGGTCAACAGCGGAAAGCTGATACAGATTACCGAAAAATATACAAAAAGTGATAGATAACAGCAAACAAAGCAGAAATGCAAAAGAGGAGAACAGTTATGGCGAAGTACAAAAGTCTTATCGTGACTACCCTTTTGTCCGTGGCGGCGTTGACCGGCGCTGTGACAACGGGTGTTGTGAGAAACAGAAGTATGGCGTCCTCCTTTGAGGGCGATGGATACATTGTCAATGTGGCAGAAACCGAGGAAGGTCTGACCGCAGAGCCGGTTTATTTCTCAGCCGGAACCAAATATAAGAAGACATATCCGGATGAAGCAGTATTCAAAGACATCCGTGGAACCAAATATACAGTCGATCAGGATAGTTTTGTCCATTATCAGGACGGATCCATGAGTGCGATGACATCGGGCGTAGTCCTGAATCTGGACGATGTCAACGGCGGCCTGGTCAACACATACTCCTTTGATGCGGGCACGGTGCTGACATCCAACGGCACCGGATTTACAGCGGAGAACAACGGAACTTCGATTCCCTTTGACAACTTCGTCTGGAAATTAAGCGATGATAAATATTACGTATATTCCGATGACCTGAAGGTAGAGACCGTCAACGGAATGATGGAAGATACCACCGGTGGTGTGGAGGTCGAGTATCTGGAAGATGGAATTATCCGTCTGTCCACCCAGAATACAGCCTGGCAGGGAATCGCAGCCGGTGCCAAAGCAACAGCCGGTGACGGTTCGACTCTTAGCTTTGATAACAAAGTGATCGCCGACGCACAGGGAGATGCCCGCCTGACACTGGGAGAGCTTCTGATGGATGCGGATGACAACATCAAAGTCCAGTCTGCTCAGGATTGGGTTCCGCCGGAATTTGAATTTACCGCAGTAGATGGTGAAGATGGTGAGATCGGTGAGGATGGTGCAGCCGGTCAGGCAGGCGAGAACGGAGAAAATGGAGCAGCCGGAGTATCCGGAGAACTCGGTGAGAACGGTGTGGACGGTGAAGAAGGCGCATCCGGAGACGATGGCGATGACGGATCCGATGGTTCCAGCGGTAAAAACGGAAGTGCCGGAAGCAACGGTAAGCTGGGCGGCGATGGTGCGAACGGTTCCATTCCCCAGAACCAGGCAACCGAGCAGGCGACCATCTCGCTGAGCAATTTTGATGTGGATTCAGCGAACGCAAGCGGTATGATCACCGTCATTGATGAGGATGGTGTACTGGAGGCAGATACCGGTTCAATTAAAGTAATCGATGTTTCAACCGGACTTCCTGTGGATGTCCTGATTGATGATATGGATAAGGCAGAGAATCTTACTTTCTCGGCAGATGAAACATACTCATTCAATGTCAAAAATCTGAATGCAGATACACAGTACCGTCTGATTGTATCATCCGGCTACAGTCTTTCTGAGAATGGAAACAGCTCCGGTGGTACCAAGGACTTTATCAACCGTCTCTTCTATACAGATTCTACGGGTATCATCCTGAATCTGGAGAATGCGACAACAACCGGATTTTCCTTTACCATCGATAAGAAGGAATATGCACTGGTTACATCCGCAACCCTCACGATCACGGATAAAGAGGGCAATACGGTATTTGGACCGAAGGAGTATACTCTTTCAAGCGGCAAGACATCCTATAAGATCGATATGAAGGATGACAATGTAGCTGGATTATCCGAAAATGATCTGGCAGACGGAAGCTACACCGTGACCATGAAATTGGCAGGGGCCAATGTGAAAAAGGATGTTACACAGAAGTGGAAGACTCTGAAACAGAAGCCGTCTCTGGATAAACCGAAGGTAAGTGTTAATAATGGCGGCTATTTCGAGCTTTCCCAGCCGATCGTGAGTGACCCGAACCATGCACTGACCAAGTATGTCTATAAGATTTACAAAGGAACAGAATGTGTCAAGACCATCGAGTCCACCAGCACGAACAACGTAGCGATCTACCTGGAGCAGGGAAAGATTGAGCGCAATGAGACCTATACAGCTAAGACAACGGCGACCTATTATGATAACGAAAAGAATGTTCAGATAGAGACGGATTATTCGGATCCGTTCCGTATGGATGACCAGGGTGATTCTTTGATTTATTTTGTCCATGCGGATGAGAAGGATCAGCAGAACTACTACAATGATAAGTTGATCAATGCACCGGAGAATGTCGGCAAGATTTATACACATCAGAATATGATCTGGGGCCGTGTTATGATTAAACCGAAGAACCTGGATCTTGAAATCTCTCAGGATTATCCGCTGAAGGTTACACTGGAAAGCAGCGGAAACTACCGGAGAACCTGGACGATTACAGATTCAAATTATTATAAGAAGTTTACGGATGCAATAGCGGTTGAGATTCAAGCAAATGGATTGAAGGCTAATACGAACTATCGGATCTTCGCAACCGGATTTGCAAAGGATCCAACGGATTCGAATAGATTTACCAACGTATACCTGGGTGATTATGTGGCATCAACAATTTCCTATAAAGATGAGGCAGCCACCATCAACCTGGTTCGTGTGGGAGATAATATCAATGCAAGCTTTACAGCCCGCATGGAGATGACGACAGAAGATGGAGAATCCAATGTCGAAACAGATGTGTTGGACCAGTTGGAATTCTGCCTGTATCAGGGAACCAACAACAAGGGACTCTTTGTGGGAAGTTTCACTCTGGATGATACAAACCCGTTACACAATAAAAGTTCCATCTCAGATGAATACTTGAATGAAACGGATGCGACAAAGCAGTATGTGATCACCAATGAGAACTTCCATCTTGCTAACAATGCCCTGACGGCGGACTCCTATTATCTGGAGGTCCGTGCAGCATACGACTATACGGCATCCTTTTATAAGAACGGTGCCACAGAGGACGGAAAAGGTGAGAACCTGTCTGGATTTAAGAACGAACTTCCCTTTGTACTGGGCGGTGTGCAGCTTCCCATCAGCAACGCCCTGCCATCTCTTCCGCAGCCGGTCAATGACGCCATCGCTACAACGACGATCAAGGCTAAGGATCTGAGAGACAACAGTACTTATCAGAGTATTGCAAACCAGCTGGAGAATCTGGATGATGATACGGTGGTAGGTTACCGGATTCAGGCACGTCTGAACAACGATAACGGTTATGCACGTGCGATCCGTTACTTTGGATTCAAGACATCCGAATTGGATAAGTTTGCCCCGGCGAACTCCAATGCTTCGGATCCGGTTAACTGGGACGATGGAGCTCATTATGATTTCGCATATCCGCTGAAGGTATCCGAGGGCGCCGGTATGCCGGCCCTGCAGGTGCTCTTCCTTGAAGCTCCGAATACGGCACCGGCTGGAGCATCAGACCTTGATTCGGATGATCGTAAGTATATTAAAAATGTCGATATGAAGTCGACGGATCAGCCTTACGAGATGCCCATGGATGGTTATCAGACCGTATTTACTGGTGGTCAGACAGACGGAATGAAACGCGGATACCACTATACCTTTGGTTTTAAGGTACGTATGCAGGTAGAGAATACCAGTATCCTCTATCCGGATGAGTATAAGCAGCAGATCGTGGGCGGTATCGGTATGCTGAGTTCCCTTTCGGTAGGGGCACCCCGCCAGAGCACCAGCGTATCGATGTATCTGAAAGACACCATAGGAGATGGAACGGATGACAAGCCATATCAGACAATCTGGCAGATGAATGTCCTGAAGGATGTGGATCATACCTGGGACAAAACATTCGGAGGGGAAGACTCCGATCAGACCACTGCAAAATACAAGGATGGACTTCGACTGATTTTCAAGGATGGTGTTCCGAGAGAGGCAGAGATTCAGGATCTTGGAAACGACAGATACCAGCTTACGGTTCCTGTTAAATCTGCCCAGAACCGTTATCAGTTCAAGATGTATCAGAAGTATTATGACGAGAAGGAAACGGATAAGACTACTGCCAGCGGACAATTCCTGGCATCCCATGAATACCTGCCGCCGGCGGAATTGAATCTGACGGATGCGAATGGAGACGGAAATGTGAAGATCTCCGGTTCCTTCCCGGAATCCAGCAACGAGGTTACCTTCACGCTGAGCGGCAATACAACCATGCTGAGCCGGATCGTTGCTTTAGGGATAGAGATGTATAAGGAGGACAGTGGAACCCCCAAAAGGGTATATGCCTGGGATAAATCATTAAATGGATTGAATGGAAACAGCCGAACAGTAACGGTTGACCTGACTGATGCCCGTCGTGGCGATGAAAGTCTCGCTGGCACCTATTCCTTTAAGGTGAAGGCAAAGTATGCAGATGGCATGTATGGACTTCCGGACAGCTTTGATCCGAAAAAAGTTTATGCAGCAAAGATAATAGATGGCAGCAACTTTATGAACAGCTATTACTATAGTTCCAGCACCCAGGGAGAGAAGTACGAGTATAAGGTCATGAATAATCCTTACCTGACTCAGGGTGAATACACGGTGGCGGAGAATCATACGGAGACAGCGGATCCGAAAGCAGATCGAAAGCTGCGTCTGCAGAGCCAGAGACTAAGCTATAGTTCTGTTAATGACCTCTGGCACACCATGAACCTGTATTACGGAAAAACCGGTGCGGAGTGGCTGGAGACAGAGGATCAGAAGAGCGGAACCGGCTACAACATGGCATTCTGTGAGCTTGTATCCAGTGATTCATGGGTACCTGTTAATCAGATGACCGGACCGAACGGAGTTGTTGGTTCTACCATTACGGTTGGTACTCTGCAGCCTTCTATCACCTATATGACAATCAGTCCGGGTATTACAGCGGCTAACATCGAACTTACCACCGGAAGCTATGCATTGATTGCTCCGCCAGCGGATGGAACTCCTCTTGGTACAAATAACAATGGTACTGCGGTAACAGCAGACGGAACGACAAAATATATCTGGCTGAAGCTGTATGAGATGAGTGCGGACGAAACGATCGATACACCTGTCGATAACAAGACACCAGTATGGGAACGGGCGCTTCCGCTCACGAAGGATCAAAGTTACTATAAACTGGATGAAACCAAGATGCCGGAGCTGTATATAAAAGACGGACTTCTGCATAAGGATACAAATTATATGCTGGTATGTTATACCTGGTCAGAGGGCCAGAATAAGCCGACGGTGATGCTTGGACAGACAGTAAATAAGCGTGCTAACTACATGTTCAAAACCATTGACAGCATCACCATCTCAGATGGAGAAGCCAATATTATCAACTATGAGACTTATCAGAAGAAGAATGTAACTGTCCGCTACAAACTGGATCGTGTCAATGGATATAATCTTAGATATACCCTGCGTCGGTATCCGCTGGGTGAGGGGACACAGGCAGAAAATCCGTCCTATACTAACTACACAGAGGTGGCAGACCACGAAGAGGTTATGAGCAAGCTTCTTGGATATACCTATGATGACCAGTCAAAGACCTGGAAGAAGGGAGCAATTACCTGGAGTCTCAGAGGTGATATGACAGAGGAACTGAATCTGGCACCGGGAAGCAATCTTATGACACCGGGATACGATTATGTTCTGGTTGTGAATGCAGTAGACGGAAGTGGCAAGTCGGTTGCGAAAGAACCGGAGTACATTCAGATCAACTGGCCGGAGCTGCGTAAACCGACTGGCAACGTATCTTTCCGTATCACCAACGGTAATACACTCTGGGCCGACGTGAGTCTCTCCGACCCGAACCGGGTGGTTGTATCCGATACAGCAGCCAATGCTGAATATCTGATTGCGTACCGCGAAGCAGGAACGAATAATGGGTGGACATATAAGGCGAATTATCCGGTTAACAATAGTTCCGCAACTCAGATTGTATCAACAGCAGATGAGTTGAATAAAGGATGGGAAGTCGGCATCTTTGCGGCAGTAGACCAGAAGAACGAAGGTGGAAAGACAGCTCTGACAAAGACAGAATTTGAAAAGATGTCAGTAACAGATCAACAGAAGTATCTCATAACCAGCAGCACACAGAAGGGGCTGGAGTCCTGGGGCGGTTCCCTGGGACAGGAGAACATCTCCTTAGACGGCGGAAGCCTGACTCTGTCTCTGGCAAAGAGCTACGGTCTGGAGAAGGTAGCGAAAATCGAGTATTCCTTGATGCCGTGGTCCAACAGTGACGTTCAGGAGAGTCAGATCTCCGGTGAGCTTAGAAGAGAAGGCACGAAGTCACTGTTTACCACATACAACAGCGGACAATCCGGACAGTTCGACCTGATCACGATTCCGACCGGACTTAAGAAGGATGGAAAACTTTGGGGAATCACGATACAGCTGTTTACAGATGACAACAAACTGATCAAGACATACTCGGATGCGATCCCATATTAATCAAACCAGGAGGTAGAAAACAGTGGCACGAAAATTAAGCAGCAAAGTGAAGAAATCCTTTGGAATCTTCAGTGGCGTTGTGCTTGCTGGTATGGGCGGCATGGGCGGTGCGGTAGTCCGCGCTGCCGGCACCGTCAGCGATCAGTATGCCATGGAGATAGGTTCCCTGGTTTACGACAATGCCTACAGCCGGATCAATCTGGAAGGGAACGGTGAAGTTCACCGGGAACTGAATGGAAACTGGAACCTGAAGGTAGACGGAGGAGAAAAGTACGACCTAGGAAAGAAGACAGTCGCTTATGAGCCCCAAAGCGGTTCGCTGAAAGTGTTCGGCGGCGGCTGGCAGTTCAAGGAAGACGGAACGGTTGTTAAGTTATCAAATTTTGAAGAAATTCCCCTGACGGAGAGTGGTTTTATCAAGCTTTCCGACCGGAAATATGTTCTGGTTGGGGATGACATCCATGATGCCAGCGGAAAAGTGACGGCGGATGGCTTCCTGTACATCATTGCAGATAAAGCCGGCAATGCCCATATGATGAATGATGTCATGAATGTCACATCGATGGACGAAATGATTCTGAATGAAGGTGATTTTCAGTACAACATAGCAGAGGAAACCTTGGCTTTAGGTGAAAATGTGGTGGATCTGCAGTCGGTTATGTCAGCATTGAACGTAGTGGAGGATCCCTTTAATCTGGGACGCAAGAAGTATGCTTACACCATCCGTGGAGGAAACGGCGGTGCAGGTGGTAAAGGCGGAGCCGGAGGAATCGGTGGCCGTGGCGGTACCGGTGGTATCGGCGGAGCCGGCGGCCAGGGTGGTATCGGCGGATACGGAGGCGCAGGCGGAAGCGGCGGAAGCGGCGGAAGCGGTGGAAACGGCGGAGACGGCGGAAGCGGTGGAGACGGCGGAGCCGGTGGAGCAGGCGGAGCCGGAGGAAACGGCGGTTCCATCAACGGAAGCAATCAGAGTCAGAACATCACCGGACGAATGGGCATGTATATCAAGAGCATCGATAAAAGCTCCAACAAGCTGGTTGTACACTTCCGCATCAACGATACATTCGGCAATTACGGTGAGATCGAAGTCCGAGTAAAGCCAAGCAGCGGTTCGGGAAAAGAGATTATTAAGAGAGTTGGCCCAGATGATGAGGAAGTAACCTTTGATCAGCTGACGGCTGGAAAAAGATATACCGTAACAATTGGTTACTATGATGAGGAAGAGGACGGAGAATTTCGATCGATGGATGTGGTTCGAGCAACTACCGAAGATGTGAGTATTTCTTTCTATATTACACAGGTCAATTCGGATGATGTCTGCTACAGTGTTCAGTTGGATGAAGATTATGTGACATCCTTCACCCGCGTAGTGATTCACAACCATACCGATATGGAAGATATATTCAGTGTGGACGATGCGAAGGAAGGCTATGCAGGAACGATCAGTACGGTTGGGTTGGATTCGACCACGAAGAAGATACGTCTTAACTTCCAGGTATCGGACAATGGTACCAGCTGGACGACCCTGAAATCGACGACTGCAGTACTGGATCTGGACTCCTTCTTTGACGATGATGATTCTTCCGGTAAAAGCAGCTCAGGAGGCGGAAGCAGTGCAGGTGGCAGTACCGGCGGAAGCAGTGCGGGTGGAAGCACCGGCGGAAGCAATGCAGGTGGCAGTACCGGCGGAAGCAGTGCGGGTGGAAGCACTGGCGGAAGCAGTGCGGGTGGAAGCACTGGCAGTGATACGACCGGTAGCGGAAGCAGTACAGTTCAGCATGCACCGGCACATACAGAGAAACGTGAGGAGAGCAGTGATTCTTCCGGTTCCAGCCAGAGCGAAAGCAGCCGGTCAGAAGGAACTTCGGATGACAGCTCCGACGACAGTTCGAATGACGGAGCAGAGGGACAGGCAGAGGAAGCCGGAGACGAAGGTTCACCGGTAGAATAATACATAAAAAAGAAGAAAAGAGGAAAAAAAGATGGAGACTATTTTAGCGGCTACGCTTTCATCAATCGGCTGGATGCTGGGCCTGGCATTCTTAGGTATCGGCATTGGCCTTGGAATCATGGGTTCTAAGGCAGCTGAGGCAATTGGCAGAAACCCGGAGACCAAGAGCGACGTTGTCCAGGGCATTATGATCGTGGCAGTTGTACTGACGGTACTGACACTGCTTTTATTCGGTTTTGTATTTCTGCTTTTATTCTTTAACCCGCTGACGATGTAAAGGATCGGAGGAGACCATGCAATATATATTGGTATTTGGTGCCGTATTTTTGATTATGCTGGCAGTGATCCTCCTCTTCTTCTTTCTGATTAACACCACCGCAGAGGATGTGTCGGGACAGGTGCGGAAGACATTTCTGAAAGAAATGGAAGTATTTGATGAACTTTATGAAGAAAAAGCGAAAAAACTGAAGAAAGTTCAGGATGAGTACGACAAATTCAACCGCAACATTCTCCGGAAAACGGACGATGAACCGAAACAGGAGGCGGCAGCGCCTTCGGTGAAGGCGGCCGCGTCCATGTCGGATATTCCGGCGGCTCCCTTGAGAAGCCGGGATTTTGCCAAGAACTACCGCAGTATCCGCCACAATTTCTGTCCGGATACAGAGGCTGTTCTTAAGGCAGTGGCACAGGCGGCTGCCCCGGATCCGGAGATGGCGGCATACAGCACCTTATTAAAGCAGCTGAACGATAAGCTTACCTTTAATATCGTATTTACACTGACCGGCCTGAAACCATCGGATCAGGAGGAAGTGCTCCGTTCGGTTCTGGATGTGCGGGAACAGACCGTGCTTCAGAAGTTCTTAGATCAGGGCAAAGGGATGGATATCATCGCATTCCGGGAGTGGATCCGCGGTGAGAGTTTCCTGAACAATCCGGAACCCGTGCTTTATATGGCCAATGCAGCAGAAGCTCCCCAGGGTGCTTATGCGGTTTATGAAGAAGAGAATATCTGCGAGGGCGTGCGCGTCCTGCAGTCCGGTAAGATGTACGATTACAGCCTATAGGAGGGCATAAGATAACATTATGGCAAATTATATGGAAGAAATGATAGGTAAAAAGATCGCCGCGATCCAGAACGGCGGCAACGTGTACAGCGCGGGCCGTATCACGACTGTAAAAGAGTATATTCTGGAAGCAGACGGACTGGAAGATGTGGCTTTTATGGAGCGTGTCATCATTGGCGGACATTCCGAGGGATATGTTAATTCCATCGGACGCGGCAGCGTGAAGATCTCCGTGGTACGCCGCGGGGCACCGATCTATGTAGGAGATGTGGTGACAGCCACCGGAGAAGAATTCAAGGCGATGTATTCACCGTCCTCGGTTGGACATATCATCGATATATTTGGTACAGAATGTCTGCAGGATGCTGTGTTTGAAGATGCAGCTCCCATCGAGATCGAGAAAAAACCGATTCCGATCATGGAGCGCGGTACTGTAAAACGTCCGCTTCTGACCGGTATCGCTGGCATCGACCTGTGCTATCCCATCGGTAAAGGACAGAGACAGCTGATCATCGGAGACAAAAAGACCGGCAAGACCCAGATCGCACTGGATGCCATCGTGAACCAGAAGGGCAAGAATGTCCTCTGTATCTACGTGGCCATCGGCAAGACCAAGAAAAATGTGAAAGAAGTATACCAGAACCTGATGGCCCGCGGAGCCATGGAACATACCATCATCATGGCAGCTTTCAATGATGAGATGCCACCGGTGCTGTTCCTGACACCTTATGTGACAGCTACCATCGCTGAGAATTATATGATGGAGGGCCGGGATGTCCTTCTGGTGATCGATGACCTGAAGCGTCATGCAACGGTACACCGCGAGATCTCCCTGCTTGCCGGTATGGTTCCGGGCCGTGAGGCATATCCGCCGGATGTTTTCTACATCCATTCCAGACTTCTGGAGCGAGGATGCCAGCACAGAACCGGCGGTTCCATCACCATTCTTCCCATTGTTGAGACCAAGGGCGGAGATATCACCGGATATATCCCGACGAATATTATCTCCATCACAGACGGTCAGATCGTTCTGTCCAGAAAGAATTTCGATAAAGGACAAAAACCGGCGATCCAGTACGGACTTTCCGTATCACGTCTGGGCGGAGCAGTTCAGGATGCACCGGTTAAAAAGCTGGGTGCCAGAGTGCGCCGGGAACTTTTAAGTTATCTGGAGACCCGTGAGGTCTATGAGATGGCGAATATGGATGAGATGAGTCAGGAGATGCGCGACCGTCTGAAACGAGGCGCAGAGATTCTGAAAGGATTGAACCAGCAGAAATTTGCACCCCAGGCGCCGGAAGAGTTCCTCACGAAATTCAGTCAGATCCTGGGAGGCTGATATGAGCATAAGAAATATCGTAAAAGTTATGAATTTCCATGCACTGATCCGCGTGGACAACGCAAAGCGCAAGGCAGACAAATACCGTATGATGCAGAAGCAGCTTCAGCAGATGATGGCTTCCATCCTCTATAACCGGAACCTGATTCTGGACAAGAAGCTGCTGCAGCCGGATCCCTCTGCCCCGGTCTGGAATATCTATCTGGGCAGTGATTTTGGCTTCTGCAACAACTACAACTCGCTGGTCAATGAAAAGATTTCCAAGGATCATGAGAACAAGAAGATTCTGATTGGACGCAAGCTTCACTGTCGGGATAAGGAAAATATCCTGTTTTCCTCTACCTGCGCGGAATTGGAGTACCGGTTTGATGAATTGAAGGAACTTCTGGGCGAGGGGATCCGGGGACGAAAATGTTCGGAGATCAACATCATATACAATGAATATGTGAATACGACGACGATTTATTTTAAAACGGAGCGTATCTATCCGGTTGAAACCAGTGAGGAAGACGGATATTACGATGACTTTGCGATGGAAGAAGATGCAGGTAACCTGCTGGCAGACCTGACGGCATCTTATGTAAACTACGAAGTGATGCTGGCGGTGGTAAGCGGACGTGCAGCGGAAAACGTGCTGCGTCAGAATACAACCACGGAATCCTTAAAGAAGATCGATGAGATCGAGGAGGAGAAGGTCCGGGCAGATCGCCGTGAGAAGAACAACAAGGAATTCGAGAAAATCATAGATAACTACGTCAAGAACCGGGCGTATAAGTAGGAGGAGAGTCATGATAGGAAAAATCATTTCCGTGTCGGAGCTGGGAGTAGAGATTCTCACGGACGGCACCGGCGTGGCAGAGCGTGATATGCTCTACACGACAGTAGACGGGGAAAGACGCCATTTTGAGGTCTGTGACGTGTCTGGAAGCGTGGTAAATGCGATTCCTTTTGAGAGTACAAAAGGCTTAAAGCGCGGCATGGAAGTAGAGAAAGCAGAGCATGGTCTGACGATGGAGTATTCCGACCAGATCTTAGGACGTGTATTTAACCCCTACGGCGGCATGATCGATGAGCAGCCTCTTGACAGTATCTGTCAGAAGAATGTATACCAGTCAAGCCCCAGCCTGTCCCAGATCGATGCCAATGGAGAGATCCTCTGGACCGGCATCAAGGTGCTGGATTTCTTTGCACCTATGAGAAAGGGCTTTAAGATGGGGCTTCTGGGCGGTGCCGGTGTCGGCAAAACCGTATTGATTAAAGAGCTGATCCATAACGTATACCAGGGACTGGGTTCCAACTCTGTTTTTATCGGTGTCGGTGAGCGTTCCCGTGAGGGCCGTGAGCTGTATGACGAGATGACAGAGGCAGGACTTCTGGATAAGATGGCCATGGTATTTGGACAGATGGGTGACAACTCCGCATCCCGTTCCCATGCCATCTACAGTGGTCTTACACTGGCTGAGTATCTGCGGGATGAGAAGAAACAGGATGTGCTTCTGTTTGTCGACAATATATACCGTTATGTACAGGCTTATTCGGAGATCAGTGCCATGATGAACCGTATGCCCATCGAGAACGGTTATCCGGCAACCATCGAGATGAACGTCAGCGAGGTGGAGGAGCGTATTAACTCGACTCCTCACGGTTCCATCACATCCTTCCAGGCGATCTATATCCCGGCGGATGATGTGACGGACGAGGCGGTACAGACCATCATGCAGCATCTGGACGGACAGGTAGTACTGTCACGAAAGGTGGCAGAGAAAGGTCTCTATCCGGCCATTGACGTATTTGCAACCACATCAACTCTCATTGATCCGGAGAAGGTGGGCGAGCGCCACTATCATCTGGTGGAGGAGTCCATCCGTTATCTGGCACGTTATGAGGAACTGGAGGAGATCATCGCAGTTCTGGGTATCGAAGAGCTGTCCCAGGCGGACAAGGAGATCTTCTATCGTTCCAGAATGCTGAGAAACTATTTTACCCAGCCGATGTTCGTAGCGGAGAACTTCACTGGTATTCCGGGTGAGTTCGTAGCCATCGAGGATGTTCTTCAGGATGTGGAAGATATCCTGAATGGTGTCTACGATGACGAGGACGAGGCTGCATTCTATATGATAGGTAAATTCCATGGAAGAAAATAAAGAAAACAAAGAAGAAATGGCGATTCATGCCAGTGTGCTGAGTCTGTCCGGCGGTATGAAGACCTATGAAAATGTGTCTATGGTTCGGATCGTCAGCCGCGACTACAACATTCTGATTCTGAAGGATTATATGCCCACCATCGGTAAAGTAAAAGGCAGTGTACAGATCGTGGGGAAGGATATTATGGAGAGTCTGGATGATATCGAAGGATATTATGTATTCCGGCAGAATCAGTTCGAACTTTTGATAGAAGAGGATATGTATGTTAAATGATGCAATGCAGATAGTTCTGCAGTTCCGTGTATTTTTAATCGCAGCGATCATAGTGGCGCTGGCGATGGAGATAGCGCTGCTTTTTGGCACGAAGCACTTTGGATGGCAGAGAAAAAACCTGTGGATCTACCGTTTTTTCTTTGGCCTGACAAGGCCACAGTGCTGTTTTCTGGCAGCTTCCTGGCTCTGGCTGCTTTTTACGGCAACCAGTGCCCTCTTTGTCGTGGATATGCAGCTGTGCCATCTGGCGATGCTGCTTCTGTTGTCGGCGGCAAAGTTCACGGCCTGGAAGCGGATGCAGATGCTGCTTCGCGATTTATTTAACAGTGTATTGCTGTTTGCAGCGATGATGGCAGAAAATCTGCTGCATTCCTATCTGCTGGAGACACGTTTTCAGTTTCCGATTTTCATCATTCTGGGACTTCTGATTGTTTTCATCATTCTGTATGCGCTTTACTTTACCCTTCGCGATATGTATCTTCTTGCGAAGGATCGGGCGATGAACCGGCCGGTGGCAGAAGAGAAACCGCCGCGTGAAGAAGATGCACCCGGAGAAGATGAAACACCGGAAAATGGAACGGATGAACCCAATCAGACAGCGGATGAAAAGACAGACGGCGACAGCAGATCAAAGCGAAAGAGAACAAGCCGGAAAAGACAGAACCAGAAAAAACGGCTGTTTTATAAAAAAGGAACAGAAACAGGAGGTGACAGGCAGTGAAAGAAAAAAGAAATCGAAAGTTGAGAATCAATTATGGAGGCAAAATTCAGCTTCAGAAGCTGCTGTTTCTGATTCCTATTGTGATTATTATCCTGGTATTTATTATGTACCGGGAGGCAGGCGCGTATCGGGCGGAGGAGAAATTGTATACCTATATGGGAGAGGTTCAGACGGAATATCCGGAAGGAACCAAATTCCAGCGGACCGATGATGCTACATATCTGAAAAACGCCGGTGGCCAGAGCATCAGTTCGAGACCTCTCTATATGGGAAGTGACGATAAGATGCTTCTTCCGGTGCCTTATGCCTGGGTACAGATGAATGTGGGAAATGCCGCGATGTACCGCCTGGAGACTTTCTCCACCGCAGATATCAGCACCGGTTCCGTCGTACTTAAAGATCAAAAAGATGTCCGGGAAGGTGCAGGCGGTTTTCTCTTTGACGGGGAAGGAACCTATATCTTTCTGGAGCCGGCTGAGATTGACTGGGAGGATGATTCCATCGAAGTGCCGGCCATGTCATTTGCAGTGGTACAGTATGGACAGACGCTGAATCTGCATGTGTACGGTGAAGATTCAGCCCGTTTGATATCCATCAATGAAAAAGAAGTGAAAGCATCCTTCAAAAATGGAGGATCAGTGAATCTTGGAACCAACAAGCTGTGGCTTCCGAACGGAACCTGGCTGCTTCTGTTTACAAAACCGGAGCTGCTTCCAAGAATCAATGAAATGAAGTAAGGGGGAGCAGAGCCTTGAAACGAATCATTGCAGCGATAGCAGTTCTTTTATCGGTTATGTGTTTTGCATACGCATACCGGCTGCAGGTACTGGGCATGATCCAGACAGATGTGGTGGCGGTAAGTGACCGCAATCTGGCTAAAACCCTGCAGAAAGGTGCCGACGGTGATAAAGAGCCGGATCCGGTTACCCTGGAGAAGTTCCGGGCCGGTGACACGGTATACCGCCGGGGCAACAATCTCTATCTGGGCCCGAAGAAAGAACGGATCCAGGGAGAATATCCGTTTTATACCGGTGATGGTACCGGTATCTGGTATTTTCAGGCCACAGGAAGCCTGATGACCGATGATTTTATGGAATATGAGCCTTATGCTGGCCTGTTTGTCAGTGACGGTACGGCCTTTGATGACGAAGGTGTAGGCCAGGATGAGGATACATATATATTTGCAAAGTTAAACAATGGTCTGTATATGAATACAGTTCCGATCACGATCCGGAGCAACGGGCTAGACCATGCCCTGCGCCTTGGATCGCTCATTTGTTTTCGGGAAGATGACCTCTCTGCTTATGGATACGCAGGGGAGCGTCTGGTTTATTCCGATCTGAAGAATCTTGGATCTGCGAAGGTTGTGATCCGAGATAATACTTACGATTATCATTCCTTCGTAAGACTCATCGGTGCAGTCCACGACCCCTCTGAGTCGGCGGCAAGAGACGAAAAGCCGGAGGAGACTATGGCAGCAGAGGAAGGAATCCGCAGCGAAGCCGATAGACATACCGGTTCCGGACAGTCAGAAGGTGATGGAGCAGAAGAGATGGAAACAGAGGACGGGGACGACTCATCAAAGGATGGCTCCGGAACCGATGGCAGCGGCTTTGAAGATACGGATGAACTTCTCGAAAATACACCGGAAGAAGAAAATGACAGCGATACCGTTTTCTCCAGTGAAGAACTGGATGCAGAAGGTGCCAATCAGCCTAACGAAGGAGATTCCTTCCAGGGAAATGGTGAGTCAGTCAGCCTTCCTAATGCCGGAGGAGGCAGCGGAGACGGTTCTGGTTCTTCTGGTTCCGGTAATACACAGGGAAGCGGTTCCAGCAATGGAAGCAGTGAGTCAAATTCCGGTGATCATTCCGGCAGTGAAAACGGCGGCAGCTCCGATTTTGATCACGGTGGTACCCAGGGGGGAACCGGTGCCGGAGGCGGAAGCAGTGCTGGAGGCGGAAACAATAACAGTACCTCCGGAGGCGGCGGAACCGGTGATGATATGGGAACCGGCGGCGGTGATCACGGCGATTCGGAAAGCGGCGGAAGCACCAACGGTGGTCACGGAAGCAGCGGTAATACCACAGAAAGCGGCGGTACCAGCGACGGCAACGGCTCCAGCCATGGAAATGTCCGAAAACCAGTGGTTTCTTTCACAAATGCAAAAGCAGATGTATATAATGTATACGGCGACCTGGAGATCCAGGATCCGGATATGCGTCTGAAACGTGTAGTGCTTCGTGTTTACGAAGAAGAGAATGGTCAGGAGAAGAAACTGATTACCCGAAAGAACTTTAAAGCAAGAGGCAGTATTAAGATTCCGAACGTAAAACCGGATACCAGTATTCTGGTACAGGGTACCTTTGTCTGGTTAAATAAAGATGGGGTGAAAGAGACAGAGGAGTTCATGGAAGATATTCCGCTTCATACTCTTTCGCTGGATCATCTGGCACCCTACACCTTCAGCAAGGAACAGGCAGTTGATTTCTATGCAGATAAGATTAAGATTCCCAATATGCAGATGACCAGCAGCCTTCCATCTGACATGCTTTATATAGCCAGAGGCAGCGTGACGGTCCTGAAAGACGGAAAAGCAGTGACGGATGAACCACTTGCGCTGGCAGGTACGGATATCCGAAGCCTTCGTATGGGCCAGAAAACAACCTGGAACTCAGATGCAGTACTTAAATCCGGCACGAATTATACCTGGGAACTGAAGCTGACAGACCGTTTCGGCAATGAACTTCCGTGTACGAACCCGGAGGAGCAGAAGGGAAGCGCCTGGACCAGTTACCGGGCACCGACCGCTTCGGTTTCCCTGATCACGAATGCAGTCGGCAAACAGCAGATGCGTATCTCCATCGTGAATGAAGATAAACAATATATCAATCTTCGGGACGGATATATCGTGCTCTGCGATCCGCAGACCGGAGCAGAGCTTTCTATGTTTGAACAGGTCGGTGATGATCCGGCTACCAAGATTCGCAGAAAAGTAGATCTGAGCCAGGATATGCTGACAGAGATACTGGGGGATCTTCCATCCGGACGCAATTTCCGTATGGAGATCCATGGAACCTACGATCTGAAGGATACAGAACCGGCAACAGCAACAGAAAATGCTTTGATAGGACAGACCACCTTCTACACAGCGTCTATCTCAAATCTTGGTAAAGCAGCCTATGAGCTTACAGTTCCGGAAGACAGCATCACAGCGTCTTCTGCGACTGCACGGTTCCATCTGACCAGCAATACCAATGAGCAGCTGATTCAGCTGATGTCACGGATCAAGGTGGTACTCTCTAATACAGAGACCGGAAGCAGGGAAGTGGAGCTGAACCGCTCTGAATGGATGAACAAGAAAATTGCACAGCTGAACCGGGATGGAGAAGCATATGTGCTGACAGATGCTATCCCGGAGGTCGGTATTCCCCAGGTGGTACTCCATTATCTGGGAAATGACCCGGAAGGCACCAGTGTGTGGGATGCAATCTGTGCTTATGCCACCGTGGAAGTGCGGTATCCGAAGGGAAAATTTAAATCAAAAACCAAGTATGACGTAAGTATTCAGACTACAGTAACCCAGGCCAGTGATGAATACGATGTCAGTGCAGCTGTTACGAAGGCTGGATTCCAGACACTGAAAAAATCTCCACAGATTCAGTGCGGAGAGCTTTTGGTTATCTCGGATTTTGCAGAGCTTTACAACTTCCGGATAGATGATCCGGACGGCACGGTGACAGATGGAAGAATCAATATGCGTCTGTATGCCGGAGAGCGTCTGGTAGACAGCCGTATCATAGAGACAAACCGTACCTACAGTGCAGATAATACATCCGATGAAGATCTGATGATTTTCCGGAACTTGACCAATAACATGAGTTATACCATCGGTTTTTATGCATCCGAGTATAATGAATATTTTGATGATTCCCGGAAAGAAGAGAACTATGAGTTACCGAAGGAAAACTGGCTGAAGTTTACAACCGGTGCCGGAATCAGCGGTAAGATGGAACTTCGTGACCTGTCAGAGCCGGAGAATAACGCCCAGACAGCTGCGATCCGGGTGATTTTCAAGGATCCGGAGAGCGATCTTTTAAAGAGTTTCACAGGTGACGAAAAGCCGGAGTATCTGCTGGAGTACCGCAAGGTACAGGGACTGGATGTATCAGATGCAGAGCTTGCGGAGGCAGAGCCGGTAACGGAGCACCACGAGCTTGAGGTCACGGATGGTTCCATCGAGCAGGTTGACCAGGTGTTTAATTACAGTGTCGATCTCTTCACAACTTATGAGATTCGCCTTTTGGTGGAGGTTAAGGGACATAAGGTCCAGCTGGGCCGGGTGAAGTTTGAGACGGGTGAGAAGATCTACACCATCTCAAAAACCGATGACCTGAAACTTTTAAGTCAGCATAAAGATAGCAAATTTATTGTCTTAAATGATATCACGAGTACCGGAACCGGTGGTTATACTGGTTCTGACACGGAACCGTTCAATGGTCACCTGGACTTCCAGGGCTATACCCTTACCTGGAATACAACGGGAAGTTCCCGGTTGTTTAGCACTCTGGGCGGCCGAGGCATCGTGGAAAATCTGGAACTTAAGTATACCGGTGTGGCATCTGGACGATCAGGTGTGTCCGGGCTTGTTTATGATAACTACGGAACTGTTCGCAATATCATTGCTCATGTAGAGTTTAAGGGACGTTTTCCGATTTATCATGGTGGAATCGTCTACAACAACCGGCAGAGCGGTGTCATCGAGAATTTTGCCGTGGAACTTCCGGCCAATGGCCAGTATGTAGGAATCGGTTCCGGCGGCGTGACGCGAGGCAATGAAGGAATCGTCCGCAACGGTTATGTCTATGGAGGAAGCCTGATCACAGGAAGCGGTGTGTATGGAGGCGAGATGGGAAGCCGTTCCTCGAACGGATGTATCACCGGATCCAACTCCGGAACCGTGTATAACTGCTTCACCTTAAGCCAGGTGCAGATCGAAGAGGGAACCAGTATGAATACGGTCGGCCTGGCGGTTGGTTCCAACTCCGGCCGCGTCCGGAATGTGCTTTCAGTGGGTGATATCTATAAGTATGGATTCGAAGATTATAAGCAGACCGATCTGGAACCCTTCACACTTTACGGCGGAACCGTCGGATACGGTGCCGGTATTGTGCAGGACACCTATATCCTTTCAGAGCGGGGCGAGACCTATGGAAAGGATGGTAATGCAGTCTATAAGACGGCAGAACCTATCGAGACCCGTACGCTGCGTTCTGCTTCCTGGCATGAAAAGTGCTTTAACAGTGAGGGTGCCTTCGAGGTAGAGAACATGATCAAGGCGGGCTATTACCCGCGCCTGAACCTGCCGGATTCCCTGAAATCCAAGCAGGATCTCATCGGTCTTCCACTGGTGGGCATCAGTTCCTATCCGGATATCATCAGTAGTGAGGTAACAGAGACGGGAACGGATGATCAGGGCCGTGATTATGCCCTGGTGAACCTGGAGTTCTATAATCCCAATGGTTATGAGATCACCGGCCTGGATGTGAAAGGCCTGACGGCAGAGATTCAGGAGGGACAGGGAGCAACCGAAACCAGCTACAAGGTAACGGTAAAGCTGATGGAGCCGACGATTTTCCGTTCCGCCTATACCGTTACCCGGGTTTACTACCGCGGGGCAGGTTCCCTGACGATCAACCAGTACGATTATACAAATCGATCCATTCTGGCCAGCTTCTTTAAGCCTATCAGCAAATTAAGCGAATGGAAGACCATCAAGGATGATTTGGCTGGAAACTACAGGCTGAAAAATGATATTGATTTTTCGGGTTCCTACAGTGATGATGTGCGTATCCGCGGTACCTTTACCGGTACTCTGGACGGTGATGGCCATACACTGAAGAACCTGCAGGAGATTCAGTACGGTTCGGTCTTTGAGACTATCAGTAAGGGAACCATCGAGAACCTGACGGTGGAGGGCCTGAAACTGTCATCAAACCATCAGTCAGCAACTCTTCGAACCGGATTTGCCGGTACTATGAAGGATTCCGCTTCCATGGATCATGTCTTTGTGGTTGGAACGGCTGGATATGACACCGTAGATGTATATGGATACGGTGGAGTACTGGCAGGAGAGATGAATAATGTCTCCATCACAAACTGCGGTGTCCGTGACATGGAACTTGTGAGTCAGGAGATTCAGAAGAATACCCTGTATCTCGGCGGACTGGCAGGTTCTCTCAGTTCAACGAATGTTGCAAATTCTTATGTACAGGGAACTACCATCACGGCAGATGCCGGATATACGGCAGCCGGTATCGGCGGACTGGCAGGTGTACAGGGCTCTGGATCTCCGATTGAAAATGTCTATGTCCAGGGAAGCATTCACACCAGTTTCCAGAATGCAGGCGGTATCGCCGGAACCTCTGGTTCCCCTATCAAGAAAGTCTGGAGCTATGTGGACATCAACAGTATCTCAGACAATCTGGGCGGTATCGTCGGAAAGCTGACAGCCCAGGTTTCTCTTGAGAGTCTCATATCCCTTGGCAATATATATACCATCAGCTCCAATACAGGTGCATCTGGTGCTGTCCAGCGTATCGTCGGTACATCCGGTATCTACCGGTATACCACCAGAAGAACAGTGGGTTACAGCGGACAGCTTCTGGGTAAAGAAGCACCGGCGGCAGAGCTTCGGGATGTAAACCGACTGTCTTCTCTTGCAGAACTCTGGACGAAGGTTCCATACCGCGATTATGCGGTGCTGGGTGCCTCCTTTGACTTAAACGGAAGGCAGAGCGGCGAAGTCTGCACGGCGGAGAACGGAGTACTTCCGATGCTGCTTGATACAGAGGGTGCACTCCTTGCATACCAGGAGCCGGTGAGCCTTCCGGATCCGTCCCTTGCCCTGAAAGCAGAGGGAATGAAGGATGAGACAACCGGAATCTACAGTGTGCGTCTGACGGTCGATGGGTTTTATGATAAGCCGAACCAGAAAACACTCTATGAGGTGACGAAGGCGGAGGCACCGGGACTGGTGCTGCTGCCGGAGGCAGAATCAGCACCGAAGGATGAGATCAACCCGGACGGAAGCCTGATTCGAACCTATGAAAAGATAGGAATCGAGTCTTATCTGGACAGCTACCAGGTGACAGTTACCCTTCAGAAGGCAGAGGGAGGTGCCAAACAGGTTCTGACCGCACCGCTTTCCTTTGGAAGCACTCCGCTGTATCACGATATTGCAGATGCACAGCAGTTTAAAGACGTGATGACAAAATATGGCCAGAATTATGAGAACTTCCGTATCACGGGAGAGATCGATCTGAGCCAGGTTTCGGATGTACCTTTGAACTTAAAGATAAACCGTCTGGTGGGAGCTGGTTCGGGCCATACGATTTCAAACCTTTCCTACCAGATTCAGAGTCAGGGACAGTCTCTGTTCCAGGTTCTGACCGGTACCATGGAAAATCTGACATTTAAGGATATGACGGTTACTTCCGCATCCTCATCAACGGTCAGCGGTGGTGAAAACGTCGGCCTTATCAGTATCAACCAGGGCGAGATCCGCAATACCTCTTTTGAGAATATCGCGATCACGGCCCCGTCAAGAAGCCAGAAAACGGGACTCATCGGAACTAACATGGGTACGGTGAAGAATGTGAATCTGAAAGATATCCGCATCACGGTAACCAGTTCCTATGCCGGCGGTCTCTGCGGCTTCGCAGCATCCGGCCGGATCGAGGACATCACAGCGACCGGCACGCTGGATCAAAACGGAAACTATCAGTACCGCATCGCAGGCGGAGAAGGCAATTCCGGTGGTCCGAGCCATATTGGCGGTCTCATCGGCCGTCTGGAAGGAGAGGCAGAGCATCTGTCAGCCGATGGCATCCAGGTAATCGGAACGACCTATGTCGGCGGCCTGATTGGCATAACCAAGGATCCGGCAGGATCCCTCACTTATTATGGGTATCGTCTGGGCCGGCGTACGGCTGAGAGTGACGAGGATCCGGCTTACCGTGGTGCCAGAACCGGAACGAACAAGGATGCAGTCGGCAGTGAGATCATCCGCAATAGAATTAAAGGTTATCAATATGTCGGCGGTCTGTTCGGATATCAGGGCCAGAGCACAGAAAATATTATCTACTGTGAGATTTATAACAGTGATATAGAATGCAATTATGAGAGTGCAGGTTCTTACGCCGGTGGAGGCAGCTGGAACTATCCGAAATATCTCATCAGCGAGGATAATAAGGTTTCCTCCATGATGAATTGTGCCGGTGGTGTATCTGGTGAAGTGGGAGATGGCTATAATATGCTGATCAACCACGTGACGGTCAGCGGCTCAGATTATATCGGCGGTGTTTACGGAAAATATCCGAACACGAATACCAATAGCGCATTGGTTGAGAATTCCTCAATCAGCGGTTCCAGCTATGTGGGAGGATATTCCGGTTATCAGAATCCAAATTATACAAGTAGATTTACCAATATTGGTGTGTACAACACTGAAATTAAAGCAACAGGAAACTATGCCGGAGGCCTCTTCGGAATGGTACGGCCGCATTCTATCCAAAAGTGTTTTGTCAGTAAGGTGGATGTTTCGGCGAATGCCTATGCCGGTGGTCTGGTGGGAGATCTTTACTGCGGAGATATTTTTGGAAATATTATCAATGCGAATGTAACAGCAACACTTGGAGCCGGTGGTGTGTCCGGAAGAATGTTCAGTTTGGGATACTTTGCATCTGCACCAAGTTCCTATCCGGACACCCGGGTAAAACGGACGATTGTAACAGGTACAGTTTCCGCATCTTCCGATCGTGCCGGCGGTCTGACCGGAGAGTTTGTACGTGGTGATGACCGATACAGTGCAGATGGTGTTTTGATTACAGAAGCACCAGAGGAGATGACTCCGGATCGCTTCAAAGCGAATCTGCTGGCGCTGACATCGGTTTCCAGCGGCAGTACATCTGTTGGCTGGATGGACTTCAATACAAGCACCGGTTTAGCAGATGCAGGGCAGATGGACAGTTCCTATATCTGGGACGGTATGAAGCTGATTCGAAATTCAGCGGAAAGTCTGGCCGGAAATGCCTTTAAGGACACTGAGCTACAGACAAAGACAGGACTTGCTCTGACAACATCTGCGAAGATGGCTCTCTCAGGTTCAAATAATGAGAGTCCGTACCATAACATCACCAGTCCGGATATGTCCTACTGGTCTGAGGAAGACTTAGAAAAGGGCATTATGCCTTACTCAAAAGCAACTGACGGGCTGGAGATTCTTAAGAGTGAGACAGAGTCTATCGAGGGGAAAGGCACTCTTTCCATGAAGGCAATCGGAGCCGGTATTCCGATTCCACAGGGCGGAGTGACGACACTGGCCATGACGGAAGGCGAGCTTCCGGGCCTGGAGGTTTATGCCTCCGGTGCAGGCAGCATCAACCTGGAATTTGACCGGGATGTGACGAAGGATGCAGAAGCCGGTATCGGCATGCGTCCGGTTGTGGATGAAGAGGATGCGTCCGCGGATGACTCTTCAAGCGAAGCACAGAAACCGGCAGCGGGAACAGAAAACGGAGATACATTATACGATATGGATGCCGATTTTGCCTATGGAGACACGGAGGCAGCGGTACCAGAGTACCGGGTACGGATTCTCTCTGGCCAGGATGTTCTGGCTGATGAGGCTATCACCGGTCGTGTGATGGCATTCTCTTATGATTATCAGACACCTCTGACGGCAGAGGTAACCGACGGAGTTAAATCAGAGGAATATGAGATTGATCCGGATGAATTGGCACACAGTGTTATGGTAAACGGGGATTCCTGGTATTACCTGACCGCCGGAGGCGCAGGCACTCCGGAAGGTGTGAAAGCCGGAGAGTATATCCATCTGTTTAACGGATGTGCTCTGGATCTGGATGGCAATATCATCGATCTGGAGAGCGGAAGTATCATCGGAACAGCCGGTTCCAACGGTGAAAAACTGGATACAGTACCTCTGTATGACTGGGACTATGCAGGTTATGAACTGCAGGTATACAAGAACTTTACCTTGTCAGCAGAACCGATGGCTCTTTCGGAGGAGGATTCAGAAGAGGCATCCGTGCTTCCATATCAGGCGATTGTCAAGAATGGTGAGCTGAGTCTCTACAATGCACAGAATCCGGTTTCACCGGATGGCTGGATCATCGACCACTATCAGGACGAGTCCTTTATGACGGTTCTGGGAGAGGACGGAAAACTGGCTGACATCGGCAAAGACGAGATCAAGCTTCCGAATGGCTTCCAGAATGCTTCCATCGGTGAGATTTCCAACACGGCATATGCCGACGCACCGATAGTGGTTGGACGCTATAATTCTGGCAAGGTCTTCGCATTCAACTACCTGACCGGTGAAAATCTGGAAGTAGTTCAGAATGATGAGGATGTGGTCAATCTGGTTGATTTCGCAAAACAGTGGATCTCCGATAAGACCGACAGTATGTTCAAGAGTGCCCGCTCCAGCTATCTGGCAGCAACGGATCTGGGCAATAAGGTTGATTTAAATGAGGTGAAGAACCTGTACGACGGTACCAATGGAACCGGAACGGAGAACTCCATCGCAGGAGTCCTCCGCGGCAATACAGCAGGAGGTGCCGGCGGTGATGCGGGACAGTCGGATTCCGGTGTCCGCTCGAATGAGCAGAAAGAAGCCGGAGACGGCAATGGAACGGCTGGCGGCACGACGGCTGCGAATACGGTTCAGACCGGAGAAGCCGGGGACGGCGGCGATAAGACTGGTTCAGAGACAGGAGCAAAGAAGAATGGCGTCCAGAGTTCGAAGAACGATGGGGCAGACCTGGATGATTCGGAGGATGCAGACGAGGCAGAAGATGCGGAGGACGCAGACGAAGAAAGCTCCAAGTCGAAGAAGTCTTCTAAGAGCAGCAGTGTGAAGAAGGCCAGATCGCTCAGAGCGAAGAGCAATGCTTCGAATTCAGAAAATGAGTCCCCGGAGTCCGAGTCCCTGAAGAAGGAAACTTCTAAGAGTGACTCCAGGACGCAGAGTGATTCTGAGAAGGATTCGCAGGCTGCGGTACAGTCTGGAGAAGGCGTCAAGGCAGCCCTTGATGGCACACAGACGGATGTAGAGAAGAGTGCGGACAGAAAGACCGGCACGGGTCCGGCAGGTGATACAGCTGCCGAACGTGAGAAGGCTGGAACCGGCGGGCGCAGCGGTCAGGCCGGAGAAGCTGGAAATGGTGCAGAGCCGAGCGGAAGCGAGGCAGGCGCAGCAGATCAGGGCGGAACGGAAGCCGGGGCAGCCGGAAGCGCTGGCGCAGGTCAGAGCGGAACAGAGGCAGGCGCAGCAGGTCAGGCTGGTGCAGAAGCTGGGGCGGCTGGAGATGCTGCATCGGGTCAGACTGGAATATCCGGTCAGAGTGGAATGGAGGCAGGCGCAGCAGGTCAGGCTGGCGTAGACGCGAATGCGGCTGGAAGTGCTGCATCGGGCCAGACAGGTACGAAACTTGGAACAGACAAGGTAGCAGCGGCGATCAGCAGCCATGATGCAGAGCGCACGAAAGAGGCGTTAAACAGCAGCTGGCTTCCGGTTTACGATGCGGCGAGCGGCGAATACAAGCTTTACAATGCAGGCGAACTTCTCTCCTCGAATGGCGGAGTGGTCTTAAGTGCAGAGGAAAAGATGGAGGCACTGTCCCGCCAGGGCATCAATGTGAACTACGGACAGGTCAATGCCGGAGCACACCACACGGATTCCGAGAATCGGGGCTTCAAGATTCTGGGCGGTATCGCGGCAGCGATCCTGCTGATTCTGGGCAGCTTCTGGCTTCGCAGAAGAAATGCAAAGTAAAATGAGTCAATTTATAAAGTGACAATCTGCTTTCTGGATGGAACTGCAGTTTCAGTCAGGAAGCAGATCTGGTAAGTCAGGCTGCCTGGTAGCAGGTGGCCTGATTTACAATCAGGAACTGTGGGATTTCCGGTGGTTCGAAGAAAGATGGAAATGAGAAGGGCAGAAAAGGAGTGAGGAGGGAATGGTGATGAAAGGTCATACATCTCATGTGAAGGGACATCGGATTGTCCGGTCGGTATGCGGTATGCTGCTGGCGTTCAGTATGATGTTTTTTCATACCGGCTATACAGCCTATGCCGATGATGACGATGTCGAGATCAAGAAAGTGACAATCAATATCAAATCTGATATCACGAAAGAGGATTCCGATGCGATTGAGGTGAATTGTTCAGGAGAGGGATTCACCTACGATGGCTTTGAGACGATCATTCCAAATGGAAATAGCTGGAATGCTTCGGAATATCCGAGAATTATCGTGACGCTGGAGGCGGACGAGGGCTATAAGTTTAAAAAGAGCAGCCTGAGAGTTAATGTAAAAGGCGATGTGTATAAGGTTGTCAGCAAGAAAAGCACGAAAGATGAATTAAAGGTAACGGTGGATCTGGAGCCATACGGCGGTAAAATCGGTGCGCCGGTCAACCCGCACTGGGGCGGCACGACCACGGCTTCCTGGCAGAAGGGCTACCGGGCAACTTCCTATATGATAGTATTAAAGCGGGATGGACGTACGGTGACCTCTGCAGAAACGACGTCTACCAGCTATGATTTTTATGATTACATGGAAGGTGGACAGAAATATACGTTCAGCGTGGTATCGAAAAACGGAAAGCGGAAGAGTGTTGCGGTCACATCCGATGAGACAACCTACAGCGATCCGGGCGGCGAGCGCTGGATCCGGGGAAAGCGCGGCTGGTGGTACCGCTACGCGGATAATTCTTACCCGGCAAACGGCTGGTATCAGCTTAGCTGGAATGGCGTTACCTCCTGGTATTATTTCAATGCCAAAGGTTATCTTCTCCAGAACCAGATTACCCCGGACAATTATGTAGTAGGAGCCGACGGCGCCTGGATCGAGAACCCGACCCAGGAACAGCGGACGCTGGCGGAGAATAAAGGCAGAGTGCCGAAAAAGACCGAAGAGGAGTGGGTGGCTGACTGGTAAAGCTGTGGCTGGTTCATCTGATAGAAGGATGAAGGCGATTAAGCATCAGCTATGGTGTGGAAATATAAAAAAGAGGCTGTCGTTAAGCGAAAAACGGCTTTCCTGTTTATTTAGCAGGGAAGCCGTTTTTCGCTTAACGACAGCTTTTTTATTTCATAGAAAGTATGTCCAATGAGGCAGAAATGTTTTACAGGAAATTAAACATGATTTAGGGCAATCCCGATTATGCGATTGGTCTGGTCAGCCATGAACAATGGAATATTTAACATATCCCCATCCAGTTTCAAGTTATCAAGAGAAAAACGCACCCGCAGTTTGACTTTATCCGGGAACAATTCTTTAAATTTTTTAATACTTTTACTGGTTGTATTGGTTTCAGCTTTTACTTCGATCGGGAAAATATCATTTTCTCGCTGAATAAGAAAATCTACCTCATAGGGAGGATTGGTTTGTGTCCAGTAACGGGGAACAACTTCAAATTGTGTAATTAAAGTCTGGAGCACAAAGTTTTCGGTTAATGCCCCTTTAAATTCAGTAAATAGGCGGTTTCCTTCGGCAAAGGCGCTGGGAGATAATTGGGATAGACGCCGAAGAAGACCTACATCTACAAGATAAATTTTAAAAGCGGATATATCATCATAGGCGGACATTGGAAGACCGGGAGCTGTGCTGCGGTAAATTTTGTGCACAAGACGGGCATCTACCAGCCATTGCAAGGCATCTTCGTATTCGCGGGCACGGGCGCCCTCTTTAATCACTTTATAAATAAATTTTTTGTTTTCCTTTGCAAGCTGGGACGGGATAGATTTCCATACCATAGAAATTTTCGGAAACTCTCGGACGTCCGGATGTTTGGCAAAATCGCGTTCATAAGCGTCAATGATGGCAGAAAGAGAGTCCTGCATGGCGTTGACATCCCGGGCTTCTGTCCACATCAGGACAGATTCAGGCATACCGCCGGTAATATAGTACATTTTCAGCTTTTCATAAAGTGGGTTAAAAAAAGCATCGGGGATTGGTTCCAGCGTATCTATCTGTTCCAGATAGGCGGCTAGATTGTCATCTCCATTTGCAAGTAGAAATTCAGTAAAAGTCATCGGGTCAATCTGCAGGAAATTAACTTTTCCAACTGGAAAAGAAGACGGCTTTGCAAGCGCGATACCGAGCAGAGAACCGGCGCAGGCAATGTGATACTGCGGTGCATTTTCACAAAAGTATTTCATAGAATTGATTACATTCGGGCAGTCCTGAACTTCGTCGAAAATAATCAGGGTTTTTTCAGGTAAAATTTTCTGGCCGCTTGCCAGCATCAGATTTTGCAGGAGGCGGTTCACATCTTTCGTAGTTTCAAAAAATTGTTTATATTCTTCATTTTCATCGAAGTTAAAGTAGGCGGTGTTTTCATAAAAGCGTCGTCCAAATTCTTTTAAGATCCATGTTTTTCCGACCTGACGGACGCCTTTTAAAATCAGAGGCTTGCGGTAAGGGGAGTTTTTCCAGTTTAATAATTGATTCAGTATCAAACGTTCCATATTAGTTATACTCCTTTATAGAAAGACGGTGATTGATTCTACAAGCTTATTATATGCTTTAGATGAGAAAATAACAAGAAGGATCACATAAATACACATAAAAACGTGATTTTTATCACACTTTTATATATATTTATGTGACTGCAACGGCTTGCGTGAATGAGAGATTTTGACTGTGTCATATTCTGGTTTAAGAAGAAGGGAGACGGTTTCTGGGCACGTATGCGAGAACGGTAACGGGAGACGGCAGAAGTATGGAAATGCAAGCCTGTCTTTATTGACAGAACCTATGAAATACGGTAGAATCAACCTTAAAAAAGAGTAATCCCCTACATGGGGAGATAGGAGTTGAGTTTTTTGAGTTCTGGTGATGGGATACAGCTATTGATTTTGATACTGCTGCTTTTGATGTCGGCTTTCTTTTCTTCTGCGGAGACGGCGCTGACGACGGTCAACAAGATCCGGGTGCGGACGCTGGCGGAGAATGGCGATAAGCAGGCAGAGTATGTATTAAAGATCATAGAGGATCCGAGTAAAATGCTGAGTGCGATTCTGATCGGCAACAATGTGGTAAACCTGTATGCGTCTTCTCTTGCGACGGTTCTTGCCACCCACATCTGGGGCAACAAGATCGTAGGGATTGCGACGGGCATTCTGACGCTTTTGATCCTGATATTCGGCGAGATCACGCCGAAGACGGTGGCGACGATACAGGCTGAGCGGATTGCATTTCGGTTCGCCAAAATCATTTATTATATCATGACGGTGCTGACACCGGTCATTTTTGTGGTCAACCAGCTCTCGTTTTTAGTGTTGAAGCTGCTTCGCGTGGATGTGAAAGCAAAGGGCGAGTCCATCACGGAGGATGAGCTGCGGACGATCGTGGAGGTCAGCCACGAAGAGGGCGTCATCGAGTCCGAAGAGAAGAAGATGATCAACAATGTGTTTGATTTCGGGGACGCCGTGGCGCGCGATGTCATGCTTCCGAAGGTCAACATGACGTTTGTGGACGTGGATGCGACGTATGACGAGCTGATGGAGGTATTCCGCAGTGAGAAATACACGCGTTACCCGGTCTATGAGGAGACGACGGACAATGTCATCGGTGTTCTGAACATCAAGGATATTTTCTTAAAAGGCGGGGAAGAGGGCTTTTCTGTCCGGAAATATCTGCGGAAACCTCTCTATACATATGAGTTTAAGAAGGTTGCTGAGCTGATGCGCGAGATGCGGAAAGCAGCGATCAGCATCGTGATCGTGCTCGACGAGTACGGTTCGACGGTCGGTCTTATCACGCTGGAAGATATGCTGGAGGAGATTGTCGGAGATATCCGGGACGAGTACGATGGAGACGAGGAAAAATCCATTCAGCGCATCGCCCCGCGGGAATACATGGTAGACGGTTCGGTCAAACTCGACGATCTGGATGAACGCCTGAATTTGGAGCTCCAGTCAGACGAATATGATTCCATCGGCGGACTGGTGATCGGACTTTTGAACCATCTTCCACAGGAAAAAGAAGAGGTTGTGGTGGAAAACGTCCGCCTCGTTGTTGAATGTGTGGATAAGAACCGGATCGATAAGATTCATCTGTACCTGTTAAGCCCGTCGGAGGCGGCGTTAGCTAAACATGCCGCCGATGGTGCCGCTTCCGGCGCAGAGGGCGAAGGAAAGCAGCAGGGATGAGGCAGTCTCCTTGAGGGACTGTCGGATCGCAAAAGACAGGGCTAGAAAAATAAGAAAATAAAGGGCGCCGGCGCAGAATCCCCAGAGGAACCGGCGTCTTTTTGCTTTCTTCCCGGCGCTAAGCCCTGCCAGGAAGCAGGCGAGAATGTAGATGCCGCGCACTCCTAGCGTGATTTCCTTTTCACCCCACTGAAAACGGTACATCCCAAACGCGAGCAGAAGCAGAAAGACAGCAGTTGCCGCGTAGGAGAAGAGGGAAGAACGGAGCAGAATCTGGATAGCTGATTTTTCCATGATAAAATACCTGTGTGCATTTTTTTTCTATTCATATGAGCAAAGAAGGACAAATATGCCTGCAGAATGAAACACTGTTACAAACAAGCGTTACTGTTCACGCATACGTGCCCAGTAACGGAATTTGCCGTGGCTTCGCATCTCAATACGGCAAATTCCTGCTGCCACCACGTTTTCTTACGGCACTTTCGGTTCCAAAAGTGCCTACCCGTGAACAGTTCCAAAAAAGCCGGAATCTGTGAGAAACACGGTAAATTGAAATGCTTGCACAAGTGGGCAACATATGATATAATCTGTAGGACTTTATATACTAAAAAAATGAAGGAGGACATAGAGATGAAACACGTAAAGACACTGAGCGCAAGCACACTGAAGAACAGCATGAAGAAAGGCGGCTGCGGCGAGTGCCAGACATCCTGCCAGTCTGCATGTAAGACATCCTGTACTGTAGGTAACCAGAGCTGCGAGAACCAGAACCGCTAATTGGCAGTACAAAACAAATGAGGCGTTTTCTGATAAATCAAAGCTTTTCATGAGTGGGAGAGCTGGAGTTTGAGAAAACGCAGAGTTGACACAGGGAGGCAGACAAGACGGAGCGCGGTCCGAGGAGAGGACTGCATATGTTCCGGGTTGTCTGCCTGCCTATGTCTTATAGAAGGAGAAAGACAGTGATTCATCAGTATATAAATAATGGATATTATATCGTACTGGATGTCAACAGTGGCTCCGTCCATTCGGTCGATCCGCTTCTGTACGATGTGATTTCCTTTTTATCGGAGCGGATTCCGGACAGCGAGAAGCCGTTTCAGATTGCCCAGTCCCTGAAAGACGAGACGGCGGCAGCATTAAAAGAGAAATACAGCCAGGAAGAGATCAGAGAGGCGTTTGAGGACATTCAGGAGCTCATCGATCAGGAAGAACTCTTTACCGCTGACATTTACAAAAACTTCGTTATGGATTTCAAGAAGCGCCAGACGGTTGTCAAGGCACTCTGCCTGCATATCGCGCATGACTGCAACCTTGCCTGTCAGTACTGCTTTGCAGAAGAGGGCGAGTATCATGGACGCAGAGCGCTGATGACCTTTGAGGTCGGAAAGAAAGCGCTGGATTTCCTGATTGCCAATTCTGGAAACCGCCGGAACCTGGAAGTCGATTTCTTTGGCGGCGAGCCGCTGATGAACTGGCAGGTGGTTAAACAGTTAGTCGAGTACGGACGTTCCCAGGAAGAGGCGCACAACAAGAAATTCCGTTTCACACTGACCACCAACGGCGTTCTGTTAAACGATGAAATTATGGAATTCTGCAACCGCGAGATGGCAAACGTCGTGCTCAGTCTGGATGGACGAAAAGAGGTCAACGACAAGATGCGCCCATTCCGCAACGGAACTGGAAGCTACGACCTGATCGTGCCGAAGTTCCAGAAATTTGCAGAGAAGCGCGGAGACCGCGATTATTTCGTGCGTGGTACCTTCACACACAACAACCTGGATTTTGGCAAAGATGTCCTGCATTTTGCCGATCTTGGATTCAAGAAAATGTCGGTTGAGCCGGTCGTAGCACCGGATGAAGAGCCCTACGCGATCAAAGAGGCGGATCTTCCGCAGATTCTCGAGGAATATGACCGTCTGGCAGCGGAGTATGTCAAGAGACACAAAGAGGGACGCGGCTTCACGTTCTTCCACTTTATGCTCGATCTGACACAGGGACCGTGCGTGGCAAAACGTCTGTCCGGATGCGGTTCAGGAACTGAGTATCTGGCAGTTACCCCGTGGGGCGACCTCTATCCGTGCCATCAGTTTGTAGGAAACGAAGATTTCCTGCTCGGCAACGTGGATACGGGCGTGACCAACACGGCAGTCCGCGACGAGTTCAAGCTCTGCAATGTCTATGCGAAAGACAAATGTCGGGATTGCTTTGCCAGATTTTACTGCAGTGGCGGCTGTGCGGCCAATTCCTACAACTTCCACGGTTCCATCACGGATGCGTATGATATCGGGTGTGAGATGCAGAAAAAACGTATCGAATGCGCGATCATGATAAAAGCTGCTCTTGCAGACGGCTCTGACGAGTAGAGAACAAGGAGAGAGAGGAATGAAGAACAAAAAAGGAAAAAGCTTCCTGGGGATGCTGCTCCTTCTGATTGCCATCGGCGTATTCGGCTATTTCGGCTATTCGACGATGAATCAGATCAAGCTGGGTCTTGACCTGGCTGGCGGTGTCAGCATTACCTATCAGGCGAAAGAAGAAAATCCGTCTTCCGAGGATATGGCGGATACGATCTACAAGCTCCAGCAGCGTGTACAGAATTACAGTACCGAGGCGGAGGTTTACCAGGAGGGTAATAACCGTATCAACGTAGATATTCCGGGTGTATCGGATGCCAACGCGATTCTGGAAGAGTTAGGAAAACCGGGTTCCCTGATTTTCGTGGACTCTGAAGGAAATCAGATCCTCGATGGTAAACAGGTTGCCAGCGCGAAAGCCGGCATGACTGAGGATAAGGCGACCGGTTCCAAGGCGTATGTCGTTTCCCTGACCTTTACCGAGGAAGGTAAACAGGCATTTGCTGAGGCGACCACGAATGGCGTCGGAAAACCAATTTATATCATTTATGATAACCAGATTATTTCTGCTCCGACCGTCCGTGAGGCGATCACAGGCGGACAGTGCCAGATCGACGGCATGGCGGATTATGAAGAGGCAAATAATCTTGCGTCCACGATCCGTATCGGTTCCCTGTCCCTGGAGCTGGAAGAGCTGCGTTCCAACGTAGTTGGCGCGAAGCTGGGTCAGGAGGCGATCTCCACCAGCTTAAAGGCAGGTCTGATCGGATTTGCCATTGTCATTGTATTTATGATTGCCGTATATCTGCTTCCGGGTCTGGCTGCATCTCTGGCTCTGTGCCTGTATGTCGGTCTGATCCTGATCCTGTTAGTTGCATTTGAGGTGACTCTGACGCTTCCGGGCGTGGCTGGTATCATCCTGTCGATTGGTATGGCGGTGGATGCGAACGTTATCATTTTCACCCGTATCAAAGAGGAGATCGGGCTGGGAACATCCGTCAAGAATGCGATCAAGGCAGGTTTCGCCAAGGCACTTTCCGCGATCATCGACGGAAACGTAACCACCCTGATTGCGGCAGCGGTTCTGTTCTGGAGAGGTTCCGGTACCGTCAAGGGCTTTGCGGCGACGCTGGCAATCGGTATCGTGCTTTCTATGTTCACGGCGCTGTTTGTAACCAAATTTGCCCTGAACTGCTTCTATGAGATGGGCTTTGAGGATGCGAAGTTCTACGGATGCCGCAAGGATATGAAGACGCGTCCGTTCCTGAAATTCCGCAAGCTTTACTTTGCTCTGTCGCTCGTGATCATTCTGGCAGGCGTCGGCAGCATGATTCACAATCAGTCTTCGATGGGTGTGCCGCTCAACTACAGCATGGAGTTCAGAGGCGGTACTTCTACAAACGTTACCTTTAACGAGGATATGTCTCTGGAAGATATTTCCTCCCAGGTGGTTCCGGTGGTAGAAAAGATTACCGGCGAAGCTGGCACACAGACCCAGAAGGTAGCCGGAAGCAACGAGGTTATCATCAAGACACGTACCCTGAACATGGACGAGCGCGAAGAGTTAAACCAGGCGCTGGCGGATCAGTTTGGTGTGGATAAAGAGAAGATCACAGCCGACAGTATCTCCGGTGCGGTCAGCCAGGAGATGAAGCGCGATGCGATTGTGGCGGTTACGATTGCGACGATCTGCATGTTGATCTACATCTGGTTCCGTTTCAGCAACATCACGTTCGCGGCGGGCGCGGTTCTTGCCCTGATGCACGATGTGCTGGTTGTCCTGACCTGCTATGCGATGCTGCGCTGGTCGGTTGGTTCGACGTTCATCGCCTGCATGCTGACGATTGTCGGTTACTCAATCAACGCGACGATTGTTATCTTCGACCGTATCCGTGAGAATATGAAGCTTCTGGGTAATAAAGAGTCCGCTGAGACGATCGTCAACACCAGTATCAGCCAGACCCTGACGCGAAGCATCAACACGACGCTGACGACCTTCGTCATGGTCCTGATTCTTTACATCCTGGGTGTATCTTCCATCCGTGAGTTTGCTCTTCCGCTGATGGTAGGTCTGATCTGCGGTACGTATTCGTCCGTATGCCTGTCCGGCTCTGTCTGGTATGTGCTGAATAAAAAGCGCATGGAGAAGAATGCCAAACCGGCTGGCAAGAAGGCAAAGGCAGAGAAGTAAAAAGTATAGGAAAAAAGATGGAATACAAGATTTTATACAAAGATGGCCGCGCAAAACGCGCGGAAATGAAAACGGTCCACGGAACCATCCAGACGCCTGTTTTCATGAATGTCGGCACGGTGGCGGCGATCAAGGGCGCGGTTTCGACCGATGATCTCCGCACGATCGGCACGCAGGTGGAACTTTCCAATACCTACCACCTCCATGTCCGTACCGGCGACAAGCTGATCCGACAGTTTGGCGGTCTGCACAAATTTATGAACTGGGATCGCCCGATCCTCACGGATTCCGGCGGATTTCAGGTGTTTTCCCTGGCGGGCCTGCGGAAGATTAAAGAAGAGGGCGTTTATTTTAACTCCCACATCGATGGTCACAAGATTTTCATGGGACCGGAGGAAAGTATGCAGATTCAGTCCAACTTAGGTTCGACGATTGCGATGGCATTTGATGAGTGCCCGCCGAGTCTTGCCGATCGGGACTATGTACAGAAATCAGTGGAGCGCACGACGCGCTGGCTGGCGCGCTGCAAGGATGAGATGGCACGCCTCAATGCACTGCCGGATACGGTCAACCGGGAACAGCTCCTGTTTGGTATCAATCAGGGGGCGATTTACGAGGATATCCGTATCGAACACGCGAAGGAAATCAGCAAAATGAACCTCGACGGCTATGCGGTCGGCGGTCTGGCAGTTGGCGAGAGCCATGAGGAAATGTACCGGATTCTGGATGCAGTCGTTCCGCACTTGCCGGAGGACAAGCCAACTTATCTTATGGGCGTCGGCACACCGGCAAACATCCTGGAAGCGGTAGACCGGGGCGTTGATTTCTTTGACTGTGTGTACCCGTCCCGGAATGGACGCCACAGCCATGTATACACGAACCATGGCAAATTAAATCTCCTGAACAGCAAATATGAGCTGGATCCGCGCCCGATCGAGGAAGGCTGCGGCTGCCCGGCATGCCGTTCTTACTCCCGCGCATATATCCGCCACCTGTTTAAGGCGAAGGAAATGCTGGGGATGAGATTATGCGTCTTGCATAATTTGTATTTTTATAATAAAATGATGGAAGAGATTCGCGACGCGATCGAACATCACTGTTATGCTGAGTATAAAGCAAAGAAACTTGCAGGCATGATGGGGGAATCGAACTAAAGGAGGAAATATACCACATGAGCAGCACAAGCGGAATGATCGTTTACCTTGTATTTATCATTGCCATCTTCTATTTTATGGCAATCCGTCCACAGTCCAAGGAAAAGAAAAAACAGGCAGAACTGATGGCAACCGTAGCAGTAGGCGACAGCGTTCTGACATCCAGCGGCTTCTACGGCGTGATTATCGATATGACCGATGACACTGTAATCGTAGAGTTCGGAAGCAACAAGAACTGCCGCATCCCGATGCGTAAGGATGCAATCGTTCAGGTTGAGAAACCGGAAGTGTAAAAAGAACGGTAAGAGAGTGAGAGGATCGCAGCTCCCGATGGGGGCGGCGGTCCTTTTTTTGTGTAACAGGAAATTCCTTGGAATTCCCTATGACACAAAAAGGTACATTCTTTGTTTTGCAGATAACCCCAGGTTATAGAATAAATTCCAAATTACTATACGGGGAATACCGGTTTTTCTTCGTCAGAAGATTGCAAAATAGGACGGAATCCGATATGATAAAAAGTAACCGTTTGAAACAAGGGAGGTATTTTATTATGAATTGCAATATTACTGTGATTCCGGGTGACGGAATCGGACCGGAGATTGTGAGAGAGGCATGTGGCGTGCTGGACAAGGTGGGCGCTGTCTACGGTCATACATTTAATTATACAAAAATCCTGATGGGCGGCTGTTCCATCGACGAGTACGGCGTACCGCTGACCGATGAGGCACTGGAGACCGCGAAAAAGAGTGATTCCGTCCTGCTCGGTGCAGTCGGCGGCAACGTGGGAAATTCCCGCTGGTACGATGTAGCTCCGAACCTGCGTCCGGAGGCCGGTCTTCTTGCCATCCGTAAAGGTCTGGGACTGTTCGCGAATATCCGCCCGGCATACCTCTACAAAGAGCTGGCAGATGCCTGCCCGTTAAAGAAAGAGATCATCGGCGACGGCTTCGATATGGTTATCATGCGTGAGCTGACCGGCGGTCTGTACTTCGGCGACCGTTACACGAAGGAGATTGATGGCGTGACGACCGCGGTAGATACCCTGACCTACAATGAAAATGAGATCCGCCGGATCGCAATCAAGGCATTCGATATCGCGATGAAGCGTCGCAAGAGCGTTATTAGCGTCGATAAGGCAAACGTACTGGATTCCTCCCGTCTGTGGAGAAAGGTAGTCGAGGAAGTTGCTAAAGATTATCCGGAAGTTACCCTGACCCATATGCTGGTTGATAACTGCGCGATGCAGCTTGTCATGAATCCGGGACAGTTCGACGTGATCCTGACTGAGAACATGTTTGGCGATATCCTTTCTGACGAGGCAAGCATGATTACCGGCTCCATCGGTATGCTGTCTTCAGCCAGCTTAAACGAGGGCAAATTTGGTCTCTACGAGCCGAGCCACGGTTCCGCACCGGACATCGCGGGCAAGGACATCGCAAACCCGATCGCAACTATTCTTTCCGCAGCGATGATGCTCCGCTATTCCTTCGATCTGGATAAGGAAGCAAAAGCCATCGAGGATGCCGTACAGCAGGTACTGACCGAGGGCTACCGTACCGTGGATATCATGGCGGATGGCTGCAAGCAGGTTGGAACCGTTGAGATGGGCAGGCTGATCTGTGAGAGAATTAAATAGAAAGATTGCAAAAATTCCATAAATGCGATAAAATCAAAGATAAACGTAAAAACCGCCCCTGTCACCAGGGGCGGAGGTCGTCGAAAGAGATAGAAGGAGACGAAAAGATGAAAAGTGATGCAGTAAGAAAAGGGATGCAGCAGGCACCTCACCGTTCTTTGTTTAATGCACTCGGTATGACGGAAGAGGAGATGAACAAACCTCTCGTCGGTATCGTAAGTTCTTATAATGAGATTGTTCCGGGACACATGAACCTGGACAAGATTGTAAATGCCGTGAAGCTGGGAGTAGCGATGGCTGGCGGCACACCGGTTGTATTTCCGGCGATCGCAGTCTGTGATGGTATCGCTATGGGACATGTCGGCATGAAATATTCCCTGGTTACCCGTGATCTGATCGCAGATTCCACCGAATGTATGGCGCTGGCACATCAGTTCGATGCGCTGGTTATGGTTCCAAACTGTGATAAAAACGTACCGGGACTTCTGATGGCAGCAGCCCGCGTCAATGTACCGACTGTATTTGTCAGCGGCGGTCCGATGTTAGCCGGTCACGTAAAGGGGCAGAAGAGAAGTCTTTCCAGCATGTTCGAGGCAGTTGGTTCCTACGCAGCAGGCACCATGACGGAAGAAGATGTGAAAGAATTCGAATGTAAGGTCTGCCCGACCTGCGGTTCCTGTTCCGGTATGTACACCGCCAACAGCATGAACTGCTTAACAGAGGTACTCGGCATGGGTCTTCAGGGCAACGGTACGATCCCGGCAGTTTACTCCGAGCGAATCAAACTGGCAAAACACGCTGGTATGAAGGTTATGGAGATGTATGAGAAAAACATCCGTCCGAGAGATATTATGACAGAAAAGGCATTTTTAAATGCACTGACCGTGGATATGGCACTCGGATGTTCTACCAACAGTATGCTGCATCTTCCGGCGATTGCACATGAGGCAGGCGTAGACCTGAACATGGAGCTGGTCAATGAGATGAGCAAGCGCACCCCGAACCTGTGCCATCTGGCGCCGGCAGGTCCGACCTACATGGAGGATCTGAACGAGGCAGGCGGCGTGTATGCGGTTATGAATGAGCTGTCCAAGAAGAACCTTCTGAATCTGGACTGCATGACCGTAACCGGCAAGACCGTTGGCGAGAATATCAAGGGCTGTGTCAACAAGAATCCGGAGGTTATCCGACCGATCGACAATCCGTACAGCCAGACTGGTGGTATTGCGATCCTGAAAGGAAACCTGGCACCGGATACAGGCGTTGTAAAACGTTCTGCCGTTGCACCGGAGATGCTGGTACATCAGGGACCAGCGCGTGTGTTTGACTGTGAGGAAGACGCGATTGCAGCGATCAAGGGCGGCAAGATCGTGGCTGGCGATGTTGTTGTCATCCGTTACGAGGGACCGAAGGGCGGTCCGGGCATGCGTGAGATGCTGAACCCGACTTCTGCCATCGCAGGTATGGGACTTGGTTCCAGCGTAGCTCTGATCACAGACGGACGTTTCTCCGGCGCATCCAGAGGTGCATCCATCGGACACGTTTCTCCGGAGGCGGCAGTCGGCGGACCGATCGCGCTGGTTGAGGAAGGCGATATTATTTCCATCGATATCAACAATAACTCCCTGAACGTACTCGTATCCGACGAGGAGCTGGCAGAGAGAAGAAAGAAATGGCAGCCGAGAGAACCGAAGGTTACGACCGGATACCTGGCACGTTACGCAGCGCTTGTAACGAGCGGAAACCGGGGCGCAGTCCTGGAGGTTCCGAAGACACAGAAGTAATCATATGTACTCTCGGAGTTTTTCAGCCCCGCTTTTGCGGTTGATGAAAGCCCGGGAGTATATGCATTTAAAATGGTTTAAGGAAGGAAAGCAGGTTAGACAGATGAAGACATTGACAGGAGCAGAGATTGTCATTGAATGCTTGAAAGAGCAGGGGGTAGACACGGTGTTCGGTTATCCGGGCGGCGCGATCCTCAACATTTATGATGCACTTTATAAACACAAGGATGAAATCACCCATATTTTGACCTCTCATGAACAGGGAGCGTCCCACGCGGCAGACGGCTACGCGAGAGCAACCGGTAAGGTCGGTGTGTGTATGGCGACATCCGGTCCGGGAGCTACAAACCTGGTTACGGGTATTGCAACGGCTAACCTGGATTCCATTCCGATGGTAGCCATCACCTGTAATGTAACGACAGGGCTTCTTGGAAAAGACAGCTTCCAGGAGATCGACATTCTGGGTGTTACCATGCCGATCACGAAATATAATTTTATCGTAAAGGATGTCACGAAGCTGGCAGATGTGATCCGCCGTGCGTTCGTGATTGCTAAGAGTGGTCGTCCGGGTCCGGTTCTGGTGGATATCACCAAGGATGTGACGGCAGCGGCCTGCGAGTACGAGCCGAAGGAACCGCAGCCGATCGAGCGCGAGACAGAGCTGATCCGTGAGGAAGACATGGAAAAGGCGATCGAGATGATCAAGGCGGCGAGAAAACCGTTTATTTTCGTCGGCGGCGGTGCAGTGGCGTCAGATGCTGCCAATGAATTAAGTGCATTTGCACATAAAGTTCAGGCGCCGGTGGGAGACAGCCTGATGGGTAAAGGTGCATTTGACGGAACTGATGTCCTTTATACCGGTATGATCGGTATGCACGGAACCAAGACATCCAACCTCGGTGTGGCAGAGTGCGATCTGCTGATCGTTGTAGGCGCGCGTTTCAGTGACCGTGTTGTGGGCGATCCGAACCATTTTGCAACCAATGCAAAGATTTTACACATAGATATCGATCCGGCGGAGATCAACAAAAACATCCAGACCGATGCGAGCATTATTGGTGATGTCAAGATTATTCTGCGTAAGCTAAACGCGCGTCTGGATCCGATGAACCATGACGAGTGGCTGAGCCACATTGAGCGTCTGAAAGATATGTACCCGCTCCGCTACAACAAGGAAGTTCTGACCGGTCCGTATATCATGGAAGAGATCTACAAGGTAACCGGCGGCGATGCGATCATCTGTACCGATGTCGGACAGCATCAGATGTGGGCGGCACAGTATTATAAATACAAACGTCCGAGACAGCTTCTGACCTCCGGCGGTCTGGGCACGATGGGCTACGGTCTGGGCGCAGCGATTGGTGCGAAGATGGGCTGTAAGGATAAGACGGTTATCAATATTGCCGGAGACGGCTGTTTTCGTATGAACATGAACGAGATTGCGACGGCAACCCGCTACAACATTCCGGTTATCGAGGTTGTATTTAACAACCATGTTCTGGGAATGGTGCGCCAGTGGCAGACCCTGTTCTATGGAAAACGCTATTCCCAGACGGAGCTTTACGATCAGATGGATTTCGTCAAGGTGGCAGAGGGCATGGGCGCGAAAGCATACCGTATCACGAAGAAAGAGGATGTGGAGCCGGTGCTGCGCGAGGCGATCAGCTTAAATATCCCGGTTATGATCGAGTGCCAGATCGGCAGCGATGACAAGGTATTCCCGATGGTTCCGGCTGGAAAACCGATCGAGGAAGCGTTTGATGAGATTGACTTACGCATCGAATAGTTGTAAAATGGGGGCAATTATCACATTTTTGTGTAAGACAGGAGGAGATTTATTATGAGCAGAGTCTATAACTTTTCGGCAGGTCCGGCAGTGCTTCCGGAGGAGGTACTGAGAGAGGCAGCGGCAGAGATGCTGGATTACCAGGGCAGCGGTATGTCCGTCATGGAGATGAGCCACCGCTCCAAGGATTTCCAGGCCATCATTGATGAGGCAGAGAAGGATCTGCGCGAACTGATGCAGATTCCGGACAATTACAAAGTATTATTCGTACAGGGCGGCGGCAATATGCAGTTCGCCATGGTTCCGATGAACCTGTTCAAAAATAAGGTGGGGGATTACATCATCACCGGACAGTGGGCAAAGAAAGCATATCAGGAGGCAAAGATGTTTGGTACTGCCAACGCGATTGCATCCAGCGCTGACAAGACCTTTTCCTACATCCCGGATTGTTCGGACCTTCCGGTGGATGAGAACGCAGATTACGTGTATATCTGCTTAAATAACACTATTTACGGAACCGTATACCACGAGCTTCCGAACACCAAGGGCAAGACACTGGTAGCAGACATCTCCTCCTGTTTCCTGTCAGAGCCGATCGATGTGAGTAAGTTTGGTATTCTCTGGGGCGGTGTCCAGAAGAACGTAGGTCCGGCTGGTATGGCGATCGTCATCATCCGCGAGGATCTGATCACCGAGGATGTTCTTCCGGGAACACCAACCATGCTGCGCTACAAAACATACGCAGACAATGACTCTCTGTACAACACACCGCCTACATACACCATCTATATGTGCGGCAAGGTATTTAAATGGCTCAAGAAAATGGGCGGTTTAAGTGCCATGAAGGAGCGCAACGAGAAGAAGGCGAAGATCCTTTACGATTTCCTCGATGAGAGCAAGCTCTTCAAGGGTACCGTTGAGAAAAAGGATCGTTCCCTGATGAACGTACCGTTCGTCACTGGCGATGCAGATCTGGATGCCCTGTTTGTCAAGGAAGCCAAAGAGGCAGGTTTTGTGAACTTAAAAGGTCACCGTACCGTCGGTGGTATGCGTGCCAGCATCTACAATGCAATGCCGATCGAGGGCGTTGAGAAATTAGTTGCTTTCATGCGTGAATTTGAGAAAAAACATACAAATTAGTCAATTTTAAAATTTATGCCATTGCTGCGGCGAAAGGGAGGGGGAATCCGTTCCTTTCTGCTGCAGCAGTGGACTTTTTAAAACAAAAACAGCCCGCGTATGGGAAGATTTGAAATTTTGAAAGAAAAGAGAGTTAAAAAATGAGAAAAATCCATTGCCTGAACCCGATTTCCAAGCTGGGAACCGGCTTACTGACCGAAAATTATGAGATGACTGACAACCTGGCGGAGGCAGAGGGCATTCTGGTCCGCAGTGCTGCCATGCATGATCTGGAACTTCCGAAGGGACTGCGTGCCGTTGCACGTGCCGGAGCGGGCGTCAACAACATTCCGCTTGACAAGTGTGCGGAGGCTGGTATTGTCGTATTCAATACACCGGGCGCCAATGCAAACGGTGTCAAAGAGCTGGTGCTGGCTGGCATGCTGCTGGGAGCCAGAGACGTAGTTGGCGGCATCGACTGGTGCAAGGAGCAGAAGGACAATGAAAATATCTCCAAAGATATGGAGAAGGCGAAAAAGAAATTTGCCGGTCATGAGATCCGCGGCAAAAAGCTTGGTGTTATCGGACTGGGCGCCATCGGCGCAGAGGTTGCAAACGCAGCTGCAGCGCTTGGCATGGAAGTATACGGCTATGATCCGTTTATTTCTGTCAAGGCAGCGTGGATGCTTTCCAGAGACGTAAAGCACATCACATCTGTTGATACGATCTATCAGGAATGCGATTACATCACCGTTCATGTACCGCTGCTTGACAGCACCCGCCAGATGATCAACAAAGACAGCCTGGGACAGATGAAGGACGGCGTGGTTATCTTAAACTTTGCGCGTGACCTTCTGGTAAATGACGACGATATGGCAGAGGCGCTGGCTTCCGGTCGTGTAAAACGCTATATCACCGATTTCCCGAATGCAAAAGTAATGCAGATGCCGAATGTCATCGCAACCCCACATCTGGGCGCATCCACAGAAGAATCCGAGGATAATTGTGCCGTGATGGCAGTCAAAGAGCTGATGGATTACCTGGACAATGGTAATATCAAGAATTCCGTCAACTTCCCGAATTGCGATATGGGCGTGTGCACAACCGTAGGTCGTCTTGCACTTCTTCATAAGAACGTGCCGAACATGATCGGACAGATTTCCTCGATCCTGGCATCGACTGACATGAACATCGCAAACATGACGAACAAGAGCCGTGATAAATACGCTTATACGCTGGTTGATCTGGAGACCAAGGCAGACGCGGCGACGATTGAGAAGCTGAAAGCTATTCAGGGTATGATGCGTGTGCGCGTGATCAAATAATAAGTGAACATAAAAATGGCGGATTATATCGTATAAGGTAGTTCTGCTGAAAACAGCCGGAGAAAGTGTGGTTTTGGCTCACCTTTTTCGGCTGTTTTTGTTATTGGGTGGAAAATTGCTCAAGACTGGAGTCTTTCATTTCATAAACACGCGTCCACTCCTTAGTGCCATCTTTTTTGACAGTTTCGGAGCGGTTTATCGCCAGAAAACGGATCAGTTCATAGCAGTCAATCCAGATTTCGTTGTTTCCTTCTTTCTGGGATTCGTCAAAAATGAGCTGTAATCCGAAATGCAGGTGCGGTTCAGCGATGTTGTTGGTGTTTTCAGTGCTGCTGTAGCCGGTGTGCCCGAGATAACCGATCACGTCCCCGGCGGTGACGAGGCTGCCCTCTTTCAGGTTTGACTGGTAGGGGTAGTCTTTGCGTAAATGTGCATAATAGTAGTATCGTTTCCCGTCAAAGCTGCGGATGCCGATGCGCCAGCCGCCGTACTGGTTCCAGCCGAGCGCCTCGACGCGCCCGGATTCCACAGCAATCACAGGCGTTCCCGTCTGCCCCATCATATCATGCCCGAGATGCCGTCTCCGGTAACCGTAGCTGCGGGAGACACCGAAATCGTCATAGTGGCTGTAGGGAAAGTTTTTCGCCAGTGGGAGAAACGCTTTCAGACCATATTTGGTAACCCAGACTTTTTCTTCACCGGAGGGAGTCAGGGGGACAGCGTCGGGATCGGAGAGAGTGGGGGCTGGGGGTTCGAGAGAAGTTTGTGTGTTTGATGAGGCTGAAGTTTCTGGTGAAGCTTGACTGGCTGAGTCGATTGTGTCTGTACCAGTTGTTGCTGCTGTTGTTGTTGGTGGTGTTGCGTAGGAAGTATTGGCAGCCGGATTCCCTTCCTGTATCTGCGCGTCCGCCAGTGCAAAAGCCGGTGCTTCCGATTTCGGAATCTCAATTTCATACAGTCCGACCATTCCATCCAGAACCGCGCCGTAAGCCTCACGATAATAGGCAAAAGAGGTCATATTTTTCGTCAATTCTTCCACTGTAACGCCATTTTGGAGCTGTTCGGCAGCTTCCGTCATATCGGACGCCTGATAATGTGAAAAATCGCCCCCGTAGCGCGCCCCCAGGTAGGCGAGCAGATCGACCCAGTTCAGATGGAGATCCTGCTGGCAGGTATCAACATCATAGCGGAACGCCTGGGTCATGGCGTCGGCGGTTACATCGAAATCCACCCAGCGGATAAAATGTTCCGACGCATTCCCGGCCGTGACCTGACGGCTGTTTGGGCGCTGGAAGGACCAGCTGACAAAGAGCGCCGCAATGGCGCAGATTTCCAGTGCAATGATAACAGAACTTCGTTTCAAGACAGATCCCTCCTGTGCGATAGTATTTAAATGCGAAGCCACGGCAAATTCCGTTACTGGGCACGTATGCGTGAACAATAACATTTTTGCAATCTGATAAGATTGTATGAGAGGATGGGAGAAAGTATGAGTCCATCTTTGGAAAAATATGAGAAAAAGCGTTTGAGGCGAGGAAAAAGGATGGGCTGATTCAGGCAAATAGATTATACAAACAGATTATATTTAGAGAGAAAAGTGATAGAAAAAATAGAAGAAAACAATAGATAACCTGCTGAGAGATAAAAAAGAGAGTAAATCATATATACAAGGAGGTACATGAAATGGAAAAGAAGGAAGAAAAGAAACAGCCGTCCGGCTCATTCTCAGAAGTCTGGGACAAGCGCGGACAGGAGACGGATGCAGCCAATGATTTCCGGAAGAAAATCGAGATGGAGATTACCGAGGCACGCCCGGGCTATGCAGTTGGAGAGATTGTATTGAAACCGTGGCATATGAATATCTTAGGTATCGTGCACGGCGGCGTCCTGTATTCACTGGCGGATACCGTGGGTGGCACCGCAGCGATGACCGGGCGCGACTACGCAGTCCCGACTGTGGATGGCACGATCCATTATCTGAAAGCTGGAAAAAACACATCCAAAATCATCGCCCGGGCGCAGGAAATACAGAATGGTTATGCATTTTCGGTGTGCGAATGCAAGATTTATGATGATAAGGAGACGCTGCTGGCATCGGCGACGATGACGTATTATCATTTGAGGAAGAGGTAGAGCTGCAAGATACAATCACAGCTCTATCACACTCCCATCCTCCGGTACCAGCAAATCCCCATGATAATAGGCTTCCCCTTCAGCGCGGTACAAAGCAGCGCGTTCCGGATAAGTCTTATCTTCAGTGTGCCACAGAATCAAATGCTGCGCACCGAGGCGTTCGGCGAGTTCGCAGGCATCTTTGACGGTGCTGTGGTGTTTTTCATAAGGGGAGAAGATTTCCCGGTCACGGTAGAGGCAGAAGGCTTCGTGGAAGAGCCAGTCGGCGCCTCTGGCAAATTCTTCGCAGAGCGGGTTCAGCGACTCGTCGCCCGGGCAGCAGACGATCTTGCCGTCCGGCAGCACGGCGCGGAAGCCGAACTGGCGCGCCTTGGTCGAATGAATGTCAAAGAAGGTGACCTCCATATCGAGAATCTGCCGGGTTTCGCGGTCAGAAACCGGGATGAGCTGGATCGGATCGCCGATCAGGTCGCAGAATTTCTTCTGGAGTGTCAGGCGGCAGAAGGTCTGAATCGTGTCGATCAGCCCGTCGTGGCAGTAAATATGAAAAATTCCCTTATAATTTCCCTTTTTGATGGCAGTGCCAATCATCCGGATCATCCAGATCACGCCGAGAATGTGGTCGGTGTGTTCATGTGTCACGAAGAGATGGTGGATGCGGTTTAATGGAACCTGCATTTCTTCCAGAATCCGCAGGATGCCATTGCCGCCGCCGGCGTCTGTCATGAAATATTCCTCGCCGGAGCGGATGGCGAAGCAGGTATTATAATAACGTGTCATCGTGGCGTTTCCGGTGCCAAACACGTAGAGAGTGTGTGGTTCTGTCATGAATGTTCCTCCTGTATTTATGTAAAAATATGTTTCCGTTTACGGGTAGGCACTTTTGGAACCGAAAGTGCCGAAAATATATTTTGACCCTGATCTGAATCTATGCTACTATAAATCTATCAAAAAGGCAAATGCAATGTAGATAATGTGCCGTTTACCCAAAGCGAGCGCGACGATAACGAGTCACGACAATATCCGGGCAGACAGCGCAGTTTGGGAGCTGATAACATGAGGGATTTAGCATATTTGAAGCTGCTTTCGCGGGAGTATCCGAATATCCGGGCGGCGGCGAGTGATATTATTAATTTACAGGCAATCTGTGGACTTCCGAAGGGCACGGAATATTTTTTCAGTGACCTGCACGGTGAGCATGAGGCGTTTATTTATCTGCTCCGCAGTTCGTCGGGTATTATCCGGGAGAAGATCCGCGAGACATTTGGACATATTATTTCGGAGGAGGACGAGGTACGGCTGGCGAACCTTATCTATTATCCGGAAAAAATGATCAATCAGATCAAACAGGCGAACGAATACACGGAGGACTGGCAGAAGACGGCGGTGTACCGTCTGGTGCAGATCTGCCGGGAGGTTTCGTCGAAATACACCCGTTCCAAGGTGAGAAAAAAGATGCCGAAGGAATTTTCGGGTGTGATCGATGAGCTTTTATATGTTGATAATACCGATGACAATAAGACGGAGTATTACAGCGAACTCATCAATACCCTGATTGACGTCCGGGTGGCGGACAGCTTTATTGTCGTGATCTGCAGCCTGATCCGGAGTCTGACGATCGATAATCTTCATATCTTGGGCGATATATTTGACCGTGGTCCGAGACCAGATATCATTCTGGAGGAACTGATGCATTTCCATGATGTGGATATCCAGTGGGGAAATCATGATATTTCGTGGATGGGCGCGGCGACGGGCAACCGGGCGTGTATCTGCAATGTTTTGCGTATGGCGCTCGGTTACAATGGATTTGATGTATTGGAGGACGGCTACGGAATTAACCTGCGCCCGCTGTCGATGTTTGCGGAGCGCGTGTACCGGGACGATCCGTGTACCTGTTTTCTGCCGCAGATTCTTGACAAAAATATTTACGACGCAGTGGATCCGAAGCTGGCGGCGAAGATGCACAAGGCGATCGCGGTGTTACAGTATAAGGAAGAGGGGCAGATCATCAAGCGCCATCCGGAGTACGGGATGGAAGAGCGGATACTTCTGTCAGCAATTCGTTATGACCGCGGCACGGTCACGATCGATGGAAAAGAGTATCCGATGCGCGACATGAATTTCCCGACGGTGGATCCGGCGGATCCGCTGCGGCTGACGGACGAAGAGGAAGAGCTGCTTCACACGCTGGAGCTGTCGTTCCGCCACAATGCGCGGCTGCATGAGCATGTCCGTTTCCTATATTCCAACGGAAGCATGTATAAATGCTGCAATTCCAACCTGCTCTATCACGGCTGTATCCCGATGACGGAGAATCGGGAATTTGACGGTCTGATGGTGGGCGGCAAGATGTACCGCGGCAAGGAATTGATGGATTTTATTGACACACAGGTTAAAAATGCCTATTTTCTTCCAGAGGACGCGCCGGAGAAGGAGGCGTGCCGCGATTTTATGTGGTATCTGTGGAATGGTGCGAAATCGCCGGTATTTGGAAAGGACAAAAACCGCAGCTTTGAGCATTATTTCATCGAGGATCCGGAAGTGATGAGAGAGACGATGAACCCGTATTACCAGCTCAGTGAGGAAGAAGAGACCTGCGATATGATTTTGAAGGAATTTGGACTTCCAACGAAGGGATCGCATATCATCAACGGGCATATGCCGGTGAAGATTAAGAGTGGAGAGACACCGATCCGGGCTGGCGGCAAGCTCTTCATCATTGACGGCGGGCTGTCGAAAGCCTACCAGGAGCGGACGGGAATCGCCGGATATACGTTGATTTTCAATTCGCACCATCTCGCACTTGCGGAACACAAGCCATTTGACCCGGAGCGCGAGCGGACGCCGAAGGTATATATTGTGGAGAAAATGCAGAAGCGCATCACAGTGGCGGATACCGACGAGGGTAAGGAGCTGGCGGGCCGCATCGAGGATCTGAAAGAGCTCTTGAAAGCGTACCGGAGCGGACTTTTGAAAGAGCGCGTGCGCTGAGGCAGTTGAAAGGGACGGGAACTGGAAGCTTGTTTCTTTCGGCTGGATGAAACGGGAGAAACGGGACGGTTTGAGGAATAAGGAGACAAGATGAGAAAGACAGAGTTTTTACAGGAGCTTCGGGAGGCGCTGGACGGAGAGGTTTCGGCTTCAGTCATCCAGAGCAACATAAGCTATTACGATCAGTATATCCGCCAGGAGGCGGCGAAAGGGCGCAGGGAGGAAGAAGTGATCGAGGAGATCGGCAGCCCACGCCTGATTGCGAAAACCATTATCGACAGCAGCGAGGGCGCCGGGGAGACCGGCCAGGGCGGTTCGTACACTTCGGGAGAGGCTGCCGGGAGCGGGCGCACAGCGTCCTCCTACAACGGCGGTTTTTCGGAGCGGGACGACAGCGGTCTGCCGCCGAACTTCCATTACATTGATTTGAACAAATGGTACTGGAAGGTAATTCTCAGCGTGGTGGTTATCGCGATCTTATTTGTGCTGTTTGCACTGGTCGGAGGTATTTTCACCATCCTGATTCATCTGGCGGGACCGATTCTTCTGATTTGGCTGATCTATACATTTATTAAGAGTATTTGGAAATAGAAAAGAACCCCTGCCGCCGGCTGTGAGGGATGACCGGAGCGGGGGTTCTTTTCTTTTTTTCTCGCAAACATATGGAGGTTTATTGAGTTGAAAAATGTTGTATTATGGAACATTTCAGAGGGAGTTTCCATAATACAAAAAAAGCACTTGTCATGCCGTCTTTGGCAAACAAATGCTTTTTAGCTGGGCTACAAGGATTCGAACCTTGAAAATGACGGAGTCAGAGTCCGTTGCCTTACCATTTGGCGATAGCCCAATGAATTGAACGATTTGTATTATACTGTAAGGAAACAGATTCGTCAACTACTTTTTTCGCTTTTTTGATAATTTTTTTTGTTTGGGCGGCTGCTGTGGCAGAAACCGCGCCATGCGTCCGGCAAATTCTGCAATATTCTGGGTCTGTAAGTAGACAACGTGGTTCGAATCGGATATAATGAGTTTCATGACAGAATGTTAAGGCAGTATAGGACGAAACGGCAGATGGCGGATGCGCGGAGATGGTGCGGGGAGCCGGAAGCCGGAAAGGAAAAGAGAGCGATATGTATACATTTGACAGCCGGGTCCGGTACAGTGAGACGGATGAAGAGGGAAATCTTTCAGTGGTGGGAATCATGAATTATCTTCAGGATTGTTCGACGTTCCAGTCGGAGGATCTGAAACTTGGGATTTCCTATCTGAATGAGGAAAAACGGGCGTGGTGGCTGAGCGGATGGCAGATAGAGATTCTCAGACAGCCGCATTTTGGCGAGCGGATCCGTATTTCGACCTGGCCGTATGGGTTTAAGGGAATCTATGGCTACCGGAATTTCACGATCGAGGATGAGATGGGAAACCCGCTGGTGCGGGCGGATTCGACCTGGTTTTACTACGATCTGGAAAAAGGATGCCCGGTGCGGGTGCCGGAAAGCCAGTTGGAGGGCTACCAGATTGAAGATAAACCTCTTGCAATGCCGCCAGCGCCGAAGAAAATCCGCCTGCCTGAGACGTATGAGACGGCGGCGCCGGTCACGGTGGAACGCCATCATCTCGATACGAACCGGCACGTGAACAATGCACAGTATGTGGCGATTGCGCGTGAATTGCTGCCTGTGGACTTTGCACTTGGAGAACTGCGGGTGGAGTACCGGAAGGCGGCAGTGCTTGGGGATGTGATGTACCCGAAGCTGGCACAGGTGCCGGAAGGATACGTGGTATCGCTGCAGGATGCGGAAGGTCAGGTGTATGCGAATTTGTGGCTGGCAAGGACTGGTTTGTAAAGAGTTTGTATGTAGCAGTGAAGAAACTGAATCATTGCAGCCGAAGAAAGATTCGGCGTGGATTGTCTGCCAGTGAATGAAAAATGCAACCGTTAAATAAAAAAGATATCGGCAGAAAAGAGAGGACGAATGACATGATTGAACTGGGAAGAGTACAGGAACTGATGGTAGTGCGGGAGAAAAACTTCGGCGTGTATCTGGGACAGAAGAAAGATGACGCGGCGGCGGTCCTGCTTCCGAAAAAACAGGTGCCGGAGGGCACAAAAGTGGGCGATAAGCTCAAGGTATTTATTTATAAAGATTCCGAGGACCGCCTGATTGCGACGACCTCGATGCCGAAGCTGGAACTGGGCGGGACGGCGGTTTTGAAGGTCAAGGATGTATCGAAGATCGGCGCCTTTCTCGATATGGGGCTGGAAAAAGATCTGCTGCTCCCGTTTAAAGAGCAAGTATATCCGGTTCGCGCCGGGGAAGAGTGCCTGGTAGCGCTGTATATCGATAAGAGCGGTCGTCTGGCGGCGACGATGAAGGTATATTCGTATCTTTGCAGCGATGCGCCGTACAAGAAGGACGAGTGGACCGAGGGACGCGTCTATGAGATCAATGAAAATCTGGGCGTGTTCGTGGCAGTGACAGACCGCTATTTCGGTTTGATTCCGAACCGTGAGCTGTATGGAAAATGCCGTCTGGGCGAAGTTTTAAAGGTACGTGTGACGAAGGTGCGCGAGGATGGAAAAATGGATTTGAGCCTGCGCGAGGTGGCGTACCGTCAGATGAATGCGGATGCAGAGGCGGTGCTGGCACGTCTGAAAGAAAAAAACGGCGTTCTGCCGTTCAATGACCGCGTGGAGCCGGAGATTATCCGCCGCGAATTTAATCTAAGCAAAAACGCGTTCAAGCGTGCGGTTGGACACCTTTTAAAAGAAGGAAAAGTAGAAGTAAACGAAGATTCTATCCGTTTAAAATAAAAGACAAAGGAGAGATTTGACATGAAGAAAGTAATCAGCACAACCAATGCACCGGCAGCGATCGGCCCGTATTCCCAGGCAATCGAGGTAAATGGAATGGTATTTGCATCCGGTCAGATTCCGGTCAATCCGGCAACCGGCGAGATCCCGGAGGGAATCGAGGCTCAGGCAGAGCAGGTTTTAAACAATGTAAAGAATCTTCTGGCGGCAGCAGGTGCTTCCATGGAGCAGGTTGTAAAGACCACCGTATTTATCCAGAACATGGATGATTTCGGAAAAGTAAATGAAATCTATGCGAAATATTTCGAGGGCGCATGCCCGGCACGTTCCTGCGTCGAGGTATCTAAACTTCCGAAGGGCGTCCTGATGGAGATGGAAGCGATCGCAGCAAAATAAGAATGAATCGCATATTTGGAAAATTTCGCCGGAAAAACAAGTTCCAGTCTGTGAAAATCCCGGCGTGTGAGGGCAAAATGACGAAAAAATTCACTTTTTTTCGTCCGCCCTCTTTTTTTTTTCGTCACTTTGCTTTAAAATAAAGGGAAAGATCCGTCCAAGATTCAGATGGGGAACAGTTATGGTCCACAGGCACAGATTGCCGGAGGGGTAACAAACGGGTTTGGGGAATGACAGGTTGAAAGACCCGGAAACACAGCTGGACGGAGGATAAAAGAAAAGGAGAGAGGAATATGATTTCGAACCAGATACTCCAGACAAACATTGAGGGGTTAAAAGGAATTACGCGTGTCGATCTCTGTATCTGTGATACGGAAGGCAAGGTGCTGGCATCCACATTTACTGGCGCTGAGGAATATGAGAGTGCAATTCTGGCTTTCGTAGACTCTCCGGCGGACAGCCAGGTGATACAGGGATATCAGTTTTTCAAGGTGTTTGACGATCACCAGTTAGAATATATACTTCTTGCCAAGGGCGGAAGCGACGACGTATACATGGTCGGCAAGATGGCGGCATTTCAGGTTCAGAACCTGCTGGTAGCTTATAAGGAGCGCTTTGACAAGGACAATTTTATCAAGAACCTGCTGCTTGACAACCTGCTTCTGGTTGACATTTATAACCGTGCGAAGAAGCTGCACATCGAGACGAACGTCAAGCGGATCGTATTTATCATCGAGACGCAGCATGAGAAGGATGTGAATGCACTTGAGACCGTCCGCAGCCTGTTCTCGACCAAGACGAAGGATTTTATCACGGCAGTGGATGAGAAGAACATTATTCTAGTCAAGGAAGTGAAGCCGGGCGAGACTTACGACGATCTGGAAAAGACAGCCACATCGATCGTAGATATGCTCAATACCGAGTCCCTGACACGTGTCAGCGTGGCATTCGGTACGATCGTCAACGAGATCAAGGACGTATCGCGTTCTTATAAAGAGGCGAAGATGGCGCTGGATGTAGGAAAGATTTTCTACAGCAGCAAAAATGTGGTCGCATACAGCAAGCTGGGAATCGGACGTCTGATCTATCAGCTGCCGCTGCCGCTGTGCCGGATGTTTATCAAGGAAATTTTTGATGGCAAATCGCCGGATGAGTTTGATGAGGAGACTCTTACGACAATCAACAAGTTCTTCGAGAACAGCCTGAACGTATCAGAGACTTCCCGACAGCTTTACATTCACCGCAATACACTGGTATACCGTCTGGATAAGCTCCAGAAGAGCACAGGATTGGATCTGCGGGTGTTTGAGGATGCGATCACATTTAAGATTGCCCTGATGGTTGTAAAATATATGAAATACATGGAAAACCTGGATTATTAAGCCAAATTGCTGTGGCGGGGAGGAAGATTGCCTTTGCCGCAGCAATTTCATTTGGAGAATTGAAAAAGAGGATTTACGCATGATAGAGGTTAAAAATCTCACCAAGACGTACAAGACGGGGAATAAAGCCTTAAAGGGAATCAATATTCAGATTCAGGACGGCGAGTTTGTTTTCATCATGGGACGAAGCGGTTCCGGCAAATCGACGCTTTTAAAGCTTCTTTTGAAGGAGCTGGAGCCGACTTCCGGCCAGATTATCGTCAACGATATGGATCTGGAAAAGATGCCGAGGCGCTACATCCCGAAGTACCGCAGACGGCTGGGAATGGTGTTTCAGGATTTCCGTCTGTTGAAGGATAAAACAGTATATGAAAATGTCGCGTTTGCACAGCGGGTCATCGGCGTATCGCCCCGTGAGATTAAGAAAAATGTGCCGGAAATGCTCCGACTGGTAGGGCTTTCTTCAAAATATAAAGCATACCCGAACCAGCTCTCGGGCGGCGAGCAGCAGCGTGTTGCGATTGCCCGTGCGCTGATCAACTCGCCGGAGATACTTCTGGCGGACGAGCCGACGGGAAACCTGGATGTACATAATTCTATGGAGATCATGGAGCTTCTGGAGGAGATAAACCGGCGCGGGACGACGGTGCTTGTGGTAACGCACAGCCGGGAGATCGTAGCAGAGATGGGAAAACGTGTGATCACGCTGACGCGCGGCGTGCTGACGGGAGATCAAAAAGGCGGTATCTGGCATGAAAATTAGTACATTGATTTACTGCACCAAGGAGGGCATGCGCAATATCATCCGGAATATCTGGTTTTCACTGGCGTCGGTGGCGATTATTTCGGCATGTATTTTCCTGTTCTGTATGTTTTTTGGCTTGATTGCCAACGTACAGTATATGGTGCGGAATGCAGAATCTACAGTAGGAATCACGGTTTTCTTCAATGAAGATATGAGTGAGGACGATATACAGAAAATCGGGGATGAGATACGCGCCCGCGATGAGGTCAAGGAAGTAAAGTATGTTTCTGCCGAGGAGGCATGGGAGAATTTTAAGAAAGAATATTTTAAGGGAGTCGAGGATCTGGCAGAAGGATTTGCGGATGACAACCCGTTAGCCGGTTCGGCGTCCTACGAGATCTATCTGAAAGACATTGACATGCAGGATGACATGGTTGCATGGCTTGGCACGGTGCAGGGAATCCGGAAGATCAATTATTCGAGCGATACGGCGTCCGGGCTTTCGAGCTTCAACAAGATGCTGGGACTTTTGTCGGCGGTGATCATCGCTATTCTGCTGGCAGTTGCTATCTTCCTTATCAGCAATACGATCACGACGGCAGCTGCATTTAGACGGGAGGAAAACCGGATCATGCGCCTGATCGGTGCGACGAATTTCATGATCCGTGCGCCGTTCGTTGTACAGGGTGTGATGATCGGTCTGGTTGGCGCGCTGATTCCGCTGGCGATCACGTATTTTCTGTATCGCCAGGCGGTTGTATATATGATGGAACGGTTTGATATCTTGTCGAACCTGATTGAATTTATCCCAATTCAGACCATTTTCCCGAGCATGGTAGCCGTGGCGATGGCGCTGGGCGTGGGAATCGGTTTTGTCGGAAGTTTCTTTACGATCCGCAGACATTTAAAGGTGTAAGAAACATTGGCGGCTGCTGTAGGAGAATGCGGCGGCAGCGGAAATTTGCGGTAAAAAGGATGAGAACATGAAAAAACAGGGATTGAAAATACGTGCGGCTCTGTTCCTTGTGACGGCGGCGCTGGCATCTTCCCCAGTGCTGACCTCGGTGGCGGCAGCGACGAAAAAGGATGTAAGCAGCGCCAAGGATAAGAAAAGCGCCCTGGAACAGGAGAAAAAGAAGACCGAGGAGGCGATCAAAAGCCTTCAGGGGCTGAAAAGTAACACCGAGAGCTATGTCAAGGAGCTGGACACGAAGATGAATGATCTGCAGTCACAGGTCACGAAGCTGGAAAATAATATTTCCAGCAAGCAGAAAAGCATCGATGAGACGGCGGTAAAGCTGGAAGAAGCGCAGAAAACCGAAAAAAAGCAGTATGCTTCGATGAAAATGCGTATCAAATATCTGTATGAGAAGGGCGACAGCAGCTACTTAAATCTGCTTCTGGAAGCCCGTTCGCTCTCGGAGCTTTTAAACCGGGCAGAGTATGTTTCAAAGATTTCGGAGTATGACCGGAAGATGCTCGACCAGTATGTGGCGACGAAAGAGTCCATCGCGGACAGCAAGAAAAAGCTGGAGACGGAGAAGGCGGAGCTGCAGGAGATGAAGACGCAGACGGAGGCAAAGCAGGATTCAGTTCAGCTTCTCCTGAATGAGAAAAATAAAGAACTCCAGAATGTCAACGCGCAGATCGGCGAGAAATCAGCGCAGGCGAAGGCGTATGAGGACGATATCAAGGCGCAGGAAGCCAAGATCGTGCAGATGGAGGCGGAGATTAAGAAGAAAGAAGTGGAAGAGGCGGCGAAAAAAGCGGCAGAGGAAGCTGCCAGAAAAGCCGCCGCAGCGGGAAAGACGAATAATTCGACCGCGAAAGGGAATACTGGCAGTACGACTACCACTTCGACGGGAAGTTCTTCGCTGCGCTGGCCGTGCCCTGCAAGCGGACGCATTACATCTGGATACGGAAAACGTAAATCACCGACGGCGGGCGCGTCCTCGAACCATAAGGGCATTGATATCAGCGCTTCGACCGGCAGCAGCATCGTGGCAGCCGCCGGAGGAACGGTTTCGATTGCAACCTACAGTTATTCGGCTGGAAATTATGTTGTGGTCAACCATGGAAATGGACTTTCAACCGTGTATATGCACTGTTCCCAGCTTCTGGTATCGGCAGGGGATACGGTAAAAGCCGGACAGACGATCGCGAAGGTAGGTTCGACCGGATATTCGACAGGTTCTCATCTGCATTTTGCAGTCCGCAAGAACGGAAGTTATGTAAACCCTTCGAGCTATGTAAGTCCGTAGTGCGGAAAGTATCAGGTGGCTGCAAAAGATGAAATCCGGAAGGAATAGACAGGAATCAGGAGGCATAAGAGATGGACAGTAAAAATAAATTCTGGCGCGGTGTGATGGTCGGTGTGCTGGTGACAGCACTGGTGTGTCTGATCACGGTCGGTGCTTCGGCGGGGATTTACATGTTTGGACGCCGTGTGATCGATAACCAGACACAGGTACAGGTACAGACTGAGGGAACACCGTCGCAGGCACAGGAGCCGGTCAATTTTGAGAATGTCACGAAAAAGCTGGAGCAGATACAGGATATTATCGATAAAAAGTACCTGTTTGAGGAAAAAATTGATACATCCGAGGAGGAAGCCGGCATTTATCAGGGCTTTTTGAGTGGTTTAAATGATCCGTATGCGGTTTACTATACGCCGGACGAGCTGACAAGCTTCCTGGATGAGACAAATGGTTCTTACTGCGGCATCGGCGCTCTGGTATCCCAGAATGTCCAGACCGGCGTCAGCACGATCGTGCGCGTCTTTGAGGGCAGCCCGGCCGAGGAGGCAGGCATCCTTCCGGGTGATGCGCTTTATAAGGTAGACGGCACCGAGGTGATTGGCATGGATCTGTCGCTTCTGGTCAATAATTACGTCAAGGGCGAGGAAGGCAGCCAGCTGACGATCACGGTTTATCGTGAAAATAGCGACGAGTACAAGGATATCACCCTGACCCGCCGACCGATCGATGTGCAGACGGTGTCAGGCAAGATGCTGGATGAAGAGATCGGATATATTTCCGTTGCGGAGTTTGACCGTGTGACTGCCGATCAGTTTAAATCCAAGATCGAGGAACTGCAGGGCGAGGGCATGAAGCGCCTGATCATCGATCTGCGGAACAACCCGGGCGGCGAGGTGACGACGGTTGTCTCAATGGCGGATTATATCCTGAAGGATGGCGGACGGATCCTGACCGTGGCAAATAAGAAGGGCACGGAGGAGACATACGACGCTGAGGATGGACACAGCCTGGAGATCCCGATGGTTGTGCTGGTAAATGGCAATTCCGCCAGCGCGTCGGAGGTATTTACCGGTGCGATGAAGGATTACGGCGTGGCGACGATCGTCGGAACGAAGACTTTCGGTAAAGGTATCGTGCAGACGCTGATGCCGCTTTCGGATGGAAGCGCGATTAAGCTGACGACCGACCATTATTATACGCCGAATGGAAATGATATCCATGGAAAAGGCATCGAGCCGGATCTCGAGGTGGAGCTGGATGAAGAGGCGGCGCAGGAAGTCGTGATTCCAGAGGAGAAGGATAATCAGCTGCAGAAGGCGGTTGAGGTTGTGAAGGGAAAGTAACTTCTTATTTACACGACCCCAAAACTTACGGCACTTTCGGTTCCAAAAGTGCCTATCCGTGAACAGTAACTTTAAAAGTATCGAGAAAAATAAGTGCGTTAGATCCTGAAACAGCTTGAAAAAGTGGCAGTTTCAGGATTTAACGCTTAAAGTCGTGTCTGTTTTGGCTTTTTGAGAAAGACGATGAGTGAAGAATCTGGTATTTTTGATACTATAGAAAAAGAGGGAGAAATAGAATTATGTATGTAATTGCAGGACTTGGAAATCCGGGAAGAGAATATGAGGGAACCCGCCACAATGTGGGATTTATGACGCTGGATGCGCTGGCGGACAAGTATAACATTGATGTCCGGGAGAAAGCATTTAAGGGACTGATCGGAAAAGGCGTGATCGAGGGAAATAAGGTCATTCTGGTAAAGCCGCAGACGTATATGAATCTGAGCGGCGAGTGCATCCGTCAGGTGATGGATTATTATAAGGTAGATCCATCGGAGTTTATCGTGATTTATGACGATATCAGCCTGGTTCCGGGCGGCATCCGGATCCGCAAAAAAGGCAGCGCGGGCGGCCACAATGGAATCAAAAATATCATCGCCCATCTGGGAACGCAGGAATTTCCACGCGTGCGGATCGGTGTGGGCGAGAAGCCGGCGCGCATGGATCTGGCAGACTATGTGCTGGGACATTTTCCGAAAGAGGAAACCGAAACGATGACGACGGCGTTTAAGGACGGTGCGGCGGCAGTCGTGGATATGATGACAGAGGGCGTTGAGGCGGCGATGAACCATTTTAACGGCGCGGCGCGCGGGGAGAAGGAGAAGCTAGAGAAGCAGAAAGCGGAGAGGAAGGAGGAAGTCAAGACACAATGAGCGACTTATTTGCAAATCCGTTAGAGGAGATGATCGAGTTCCAGGATCTCAAGACGGATTTACAGCGCGGACAGGGACCGCTTCTTGTCACGGGATGCCTGGATTCGCAGAAGGTGCATCTGCTGTCCGAGCTTTCGGATCTGACGCCCTGGAAGTTGATTGTCACCTACGATGATTCGAGGGCGCGGGAGATCTGTGAGGATTACCGGTGCTTTGATACGGATATTTCGCTGTACCCGGCGAGGGATCTGCTGTTTTATACGTCGGATATCCACGGAAACCTGCTGACGAAACAGCGGATTCAGGTCATGCGGCGGGTCCTGGAGAGTTCCGGCGGCGTGGTGGTCACGACGATCGACGGGCTGATGGAACATCTGCTGCCGCTTGCGTGGATGAAAGAGCGGAGTCTCACGATCGGGACAGAAGATGTGGTCGAGGTCGGGAAGCTGACGCACGCCCTGGCGGAAATGGGATATGAGAAGGTCGCGCAGGTTGAGGGATCAGGGCAGTTTTCGGTGCGCGGCGGTATCATTGACATTTTCCCGCTGACGGAGGAGGTGCCGTACCGGATCGAGCTGTGGGGCGACGAGGTCGATTCAATCCGTACCTTCGACCCGGAAAGCCAGCGCTCGATCGAGCAGGTGGACGAGGCAGTGATCTATCCGGCGACGGAGATGGCGCTGACGCCGGAGCAGATTCAGGATGGAACCGAGGCGATCGAGAAAGACCGCAGGAAATACGTGAAAAAGCTCCGGGATGCCATGAAGACGGAAGAGGCGTACCGGATGGATTCGGCTGTCTCGGAGGTCTTAGAGGGGCTTCGCGAGGGCTTCCGGGTGCATGGGCTGGGAAGCTATATCCGGTATTTCTGCAAGGAAACGGTATCGTTTTTAAACTATTTTCCAGTCGATGAGCTGACGATTTTCCTGGATGAGCCGCTGCGTTTGAAGGAAAAAGCAGAGACGACCGAGACGGAGTTCCGGGAGAGCATGTCGCACCGTCTTGAGGGCGGCTATCTGCTTCCGGGGCAGACTTCCTTCCTCTATTCGGCGAAGGAGACGCTGGCGATGGCAATGCGTCCGCGCACTCTTTTACTGCTGGGGCTGGATCAGAAGCTCTCCGGCATGACGGTTAAGAAAAAATACAGTCTGAGCGTTAAAAATGTCAATTCCTACCAGAATGGATTTGAGCTTTTAATCAGCGATCTGGCGCGCTGGAAGAAGGAAAAATACCGGGTGGTATTGTTGGCTGGTTCGCGGACGCGCGCGAGCCGTCTGGCGGGCGATCTGCGGGAGTATGATTTAAGCGCCTTCTGCCCGGATGAGGGCGAAAACACCGTGAAACCGGGTGAAATCCTGGTGACTTACGGAAAGCTGCATCGGGGATTTGAATATCCGCTGATTAAGTTCGTCGTGATCACCGAGGGAGACATGTTCGGCGGCGGACGGGGGCGGAAAAAGAAGAAAAAGACCTCCTACCAGGGTAAGAAAATCCAGAGCTTTTCCGAGCTTTCGATCGGCGATTATGTGGTGCATGAGAGCCACGGACTCGGCATTTACCGGGGCATTGAGAAGATCGAGCAGGACAAGGTCGTCAAGGATTACATCAAGATTGAGTACCGCGACGGCGGTAATCTCTACCTTCCGGCGACACGTCTGGAGGGAATCCAGAAATATGCCGGTTCGGATGCCAGGACGCCGAAGCTCAATAAACTGGGCGGAATGGAATGGAATAAGACGAAGAGCAAGGTGCGTGGTGCGGTCCGTGATATTGCAAAGGATCTCGTCGAGCTTTATGCAGCGCGTCAGCGGAGCGAGGGCTACCAGTATGGACCGGATACGGTCTGGCAGAGGGAATTTGAGGAAATGTTCCCGTTTGAGGAGACGGAGGATCAGCTGGAGGCGATCGAGGCGACCAAAAAAGACATGGAAAGCCGCCGCATCATGGACCGCCTGATCTGCGGCGACGTTGGATACGGCAAGACGGAGATCGCGCTCCGGGCGGCATTTAAGGCGATTCAGGAGGGTAAGCAGGTTGTGTATCTGGTGCCGACCACAATTTTGGCGCAGCAGCATTACAATACCTTCGTGCAGAGGATGAAGGATTTCCCAGTGCGGGTCGATATGCTGTCGCGTTTCCGCACGGCGGGCGAGCAGAAAAAAACGCTGGAAGATCTGAAAAAAGGGCAGGTGGACGTCGTGATCGGAACGCACCGCGTCCTTTCTAAGGATGTTGTCTTTAAAAATCTGGGGCTTCTGATCATCGATGAGGAACAGCGCTTCGGTGTGGCACATAAGGAAAAGATCAAGAAATTAAAGGAAAATGTAGATGTTCTGACGCTGACGGCGACGCCGATTCCGCGTACCCTGCATATGAGTCTCATTGGCATCCGGGATATGAGTGTCCTGGAGGAACCGCCGGTGGACCGCCTGCCGATTCAGACCTACGTCATGGAGTACAACGACGAGATGGTGCGCGAGGCGATTCACAGGGAGCTGGCGCGGGGCGGACAGGTATATTATGTCTACAACCGTGTCAATAACATCGACGAGGTGGCAAACCATGTGGCGGCTCTGGTGCCGGAGGCAAACGTCGTGTTCGCCCACGGGCAGATGCACGAACATGAACTGGAAAAAATTATGCTGGATTTCGTCGAGGGCAATATCGACGTTCTGGTGTCCACGACCATCATTGAGACGGGACTGGACATTCCGAATGCGAACACGATCATCATCCACGACGCCGACCGGCTGGGGCTGTCGCAGCTCTACCAGATCCGCGGTCGCGTCGGACGTTCCGGGCGGACTTCGTATGCGTTTCTCATGTACCGGCGCGACAAGCTGCTGCGTGAGGAGGCGGAAAAACGTCTGCAGGCGATCCGTGAATTTACGGAGCTGGGAAGCGGTATCAAGATTGCGATGCGCGATCTGGAGCTGCGCGGCGCCGGAAATCTTCTGGGCGCGGAACAGCATGGGCACATGCAGGCGGTCGGCTATGACCTGTACTGCAAGCTCTTAAACGAGGCGGTGCTGGCGCTTCGCGGTGAGAACGAAGCCGAGGACTTCGAGACGGTGGTGGACTGCGACATCGACGCGTATATTCCGCCGTCCTACATCCGCAATGAATATCAGAAACTCGACGTTTACAAGCGGATTTCCGGTATTGAGAACCAGGAAGAGTACATGGATATGCAGGATGAGCTGATCGACCGCTTTGGCGAGATTCCACGTTCGGTGGAGAACCTGTTAAAGATCGCCGATCTAAAAGCGCTTGCTCATCAGGCGGGTGTCGTGGAGGTCGATGTAAAGAAGCAGGATATCACGATTCAGATGTACCAGAAAGCTGATCTGGACGTCTCCGGCATTCCGGCGCTGATGGAGAAATATAAGGGCGCGCTGACCTTCAGGACGGGTGATGTGCCGTCGTTCTATTACCGCGACGTGCGGCAGAAACATACGGACTGCGAGACGATGCTTGTGAAGGCGCGGGAGATTCTTTCCGGGCTGGCGGCGCTGGCGAAGAAATAAAAGGTCTCTTGACAAATAATAAATTTCGCTTATAATACAGAATATACTCAATAACCTTATAAAGGCGATGAAGGGAACAAGTAGAGATCCGCAGGGGAGCGCACAGAAAGCAGCCGGATGATGAGAGGCACGCGTGAACTGGATATTCGAATACATCCCGGAGCTTCGCACCGAAGAATCTGAAATCCGATCCGATGGAAGAGCTGCATGAAAATGTGCGGCGGTTGATTTGGTAGGCTGCGACGTGAGAGACACACGTTATCCGGTCGCGGTATCAGAAGGTACCGGCAGAGGCAGATAGGCGCGAGCTATCTGTGAACAAAGGTGGTAACACGGGAATTTTGCCCCGTCCTTTTTGGAGGACGGGGCTTTTTGTACCCCAAATTTTAATAAAGGAGTAGAGAGAAGATGCAGATTTACGAAGAATTAGTAGCCAGAGGCCTGATCGCCCAGGTTACAAACGAAGAAGAGATCAAAAAACTGGTCAACGAAGGAAAAGCTGTTTTCTATATCGGTTTTGACCCGACCGCAGACAGCCTTCATGTAGGTCATTTCATGGCACTGTGCCTGATGAAACGTCTGCAGATGGCAGGCAACAAGCCGATCGCATTACTGGGCGGCGGCACCGGCATGATCGGCGATCCGTCCGGACGTACGGATATGCGCCAGATGCTGACACCGGAGACGATCCAGCACAACTGCGACTGCTTCAAAAAGCAGATGAGCCGTTTCATCGATTTCTCCGATGACAAGGCGCTCTTAGTCAACAACGCAGAGTGGCTGATGAATCTGAATTATGTAAACTTACTGCGTGAGGTTGGACCGCATTTCAGTGTCAACCGCATGCTGACGGCTGAGTGCTACAAGCAGAGAATGGAGAGAGGTTTAAGCTTCTTAGAGTTCAACTACATGATCATGCAGAGCTACGATTTCTACATGCTGTACCAGAAATACGGCTGCAACATGCAGTTCGGCGGCGACGATCAGTGGAGCAATATGTTAGGCGGTACCGAGCTGATCCGCAGAAAGCTTGGCAAGGACGCACACGCGATGACCATCACCCTGCTGTTAAACTCCGAGGGCAAGAAGATGGGCAAGACCCAGTCCGGCGCTGTATGGCTGGATCCGAACAAGACCTCCCCGTTCGAGTTCTACCAGTACTGGAGAAACGTCGCTGACGCGGACATATTAAAATGCCTGCGTATGCTGACCTTCCTGCCGCTTGAGCAGATCGATGAGATGGATAAATGGGAAGGCAGCCAGTTAAATACTGCAAAAGAGATCCTGGCTTACGAGCTGACCAAGCTGGTACACGGCGAGGAAGAGGCTGAGAAGGCACAGGCAGCAGCGAAAGCACTGTTTTCCAGCGGAAATGCAGCGAATATGCCGACCTACGAGCTGACTGAGGATGATTTCAACGGTGATGAGATCGATATTCTCTCCATCCTGCAGAAATCCGGTCTGGCTCCGTCCCGTTCCGAGGCAAGAAGAAATGTCGAGCAGGGCGGCGTATCTGTAGACGGAAACCAGGTAAAGGATGTTAAGGCAGTCTTTACGAAGGATCAGCTTTCCGGCGAAGGAATGGTTGTCAAGAGAGGTAAGAAAAACTTTAAGAAGATTGTTCTGAAGTAGGATGTCTGGGGAAATTCACCTGCCTTGTTTGAGAGCAGAATGAAACTCAGTATAAAAATCAGAATCACGCCGCCGGCGATCTCTGCCCGGACTTTCAAGCAAAGTCCGAAGAGATGTCCGGCGGCGGTTCTGATCATGGAGAGAAACAGAGCAGATCCGAAACCATATCTTACATTCACTCCCACAAAAATTACCCAAATTTTACATAAACGATACCAAAACATGATTTCTGTAAATCCAGGAATCTTTTATACTGCGTACTGTAAGAAATCAAGGATAAAAAACTCTGAGAGAAAAAAGAGAGAGGAAAGAGGAATTTTATTATGAAGAAAAATGTTCAGAAAGCAATCGCAGTATTAGGAGCAGCCGTTCTGGCAACTGGAATGGTAGGATGTGGTTCCAGCAATACAAATACAAGTGCAGCAGACACAAGCGCAGACAGCAGCGGAGCTGAAAGTGATGCAGCAGCAGATACAACCGAGAACAGCGCAGATGCAAAAAATTTGAGTGGTTCTATCACCCTGGCAGGTTCCACTTCGATGGAAAAATTTGCAAATGCGCTGGCAGAAACGTTCATGGAGAAATATCCGAACGTGACCGTACAGGCTGAATTTACCGGCTCTTCCGCAGGTATCGAGTCCGTGCTGGCAGGTCAGTGTGATGTCGGTGATTCTTCCAGAGCATTAAAGGATGATGAGAAAGCAAAAGGTGCTGTTGAAAATATCGTAGCTATCGATGGTATCGCCGTTGTCGTTGACCCGTCCAACGCTGTAGATGGTCTGAGCAAGGATGACCTGACCGGCATTTACGACGGAAGCATCACAAACTGGAAGGATGTAGGCGGCAGCGATATGCCGATTGTCGTAGTCGGACGGGAAGCAGGTTCCGGTACAAGAGGCGCATTTGAGGAGCTTCTGGGTCTGGAAGATGCCTGCAAATATGCAAACGAGCTGGATTCCACCGGTGCAGTTATGGCAAAAGTAGCATCTACACCGGGTTCCATCGGATACGTTTCCCTGGATGTAGTCGATGATACCGTTAAGGCAGTTAAACTGGATGATGTAGAGCCGACGGAGGAGAACATCAAGGCAGGCAGCTATTTCTTAAGCCGTCCATTCGTTATGGCAACCAAGGGAGAAATTTCTGAGCAGAACGAGCTGGTACAGGCTCTGTTTGACTATGTATACTCTGTAGAAGGCGATGACCTGATTAAATCTGTAGGCCTGATTACTACGAAGTAAGAAACTGCATCGGAATTTGTGAATGTGGATAAAATTACCGGTGGAAACAGGTAAGGATAGAAAAATCAGTAATTCACGAATACATATAATATTGAATAGATTCAAATAATATCGAGTCGCTTGCAGTCAAGCCGCAGAAAGGAAACTCTGCTTTGACCGAAAGCGGCTCGCTGTTCAATCCGAGACAGGAGAGACATATGCACGAAAAGAAATTTACCATTTTTGGAAGCCATGCCACGAAATCAGCGGTAGAGAGGGCAGCGGAAATTATTTTTACCGCCTGTGGCCTGCTGGCGGTGGTGGCAGTTTTTTCAATTACCTTATACATGATTATCAGCGGTACCCCGGCACTTTTTAAGGTGGGTGTTCCGGAAATCTTATTTGGAACCGTCTGGAAGCCGACTGGAAATCCGGCGTCTTTCGGAATTCTCTACGTTATTTTAACTTCCATCGTCGGAACCTTTCTGGCGATCCTGATCGGTGTTCCGATTGGGCTGTTTACCGCTATCTTTCTGGCAGAGGTTGCACCGCCGAAGGTAGCGGCAATGGTCCGCCCGGCAGTTGAGCTTCTGGCAGGTATTCCGTCGGTTATCTACGGACTCTTAGGAATTTTGATTTTAAATCCCCTGATGTATAAGCTGGAAATGAAAATCTTTGCCGGTTCCACGACGCATCAGTTTACCGGCGGTGCGAACCTGATATCGGCGGTTCTGGTTCTGGCAATCATGATTCTTCCGACCGTCATCAATATCAGTGAGGCGTCGCTTAGGGCAGTCCCGAAACATTTAAAAAGCGCATCGCTGGCGCTCGGTGCAACGCATATCCAGACGATTTTCAAAGTAATCGTTCCGGCAGCGCACTCCGGCATCATCACGGCGGTGGTTTTAGGCTGCGGACGTGCGATCGGGGAGGCAATGGCGATCAGCCTGGTATCTGGAAGTTCAGTCAATCTGCCGCTTCCATTTAACTCCGTCCGTTTCCTGACAACCGCGATCGTGGCGGAAATGTCTTATTCAGAGGGACTTCACCGGGAAGTGCTCTTTACCATCGGTCTGGTGCTGTTCGTGTTTATCATGTTTATCAACACGGTGCTCAGCCGGATGTTTGTGAAGGAGGGCGGCGCAAATGACCGATAATGGAATGAAAAGTATTTACCAGAAGCGCACCCGCATCGGGGACAATGTCTTAAAAGCGCTGATTTATCTGGCAGCTGGCGTGGCGATCGCGCTGTTAGTTGGCATCATGGGGTATGTGTTTGTGCGCGGTCTGCCGCAGGTTTCCTGGCAGCTTCTGTCCACGGTGCAGAGCTCCCTCAAGGGCACATTTGGTATTCTGGGAAATATCATCAACACGATTTACATCATTGTAATTACCCTTATCATTGCAGCGCCGATCGGAATCGGCTCCGCCATTTATCTGAACGAATACGCAAAGCCGGGAAAACTGGTGCGGACGATTGAATTTACAACCGAGATCCTGTCCGGTATTCCGTCGATTATTTTTGGCTTGTTCGGTATGGTCTTTTTCGGAATGACGCTGAAGCTGGGCTATTCGGTTCTGACCGGATCCTTCACGCTGACCCTGATGGTGCTTCCGCTGATTACGCGGAACACACAGGAAGCACTCAAAACCGTTCCGGACAGCTACCGCAGCGGCGCACTGGGAATCGGTGCAACGAAATGGTATATGATTCGGACGATCCTGCTGCCGAGCGCGGCACCGGGTATTCTGACCGGCGTCATCCTTTCGATTGGCCGTATCGTGGGCGAGTCGGCGGCGCTTCTGTTTACTGCCGGAAGCGGCTTCCAGCTTCCGAAAAACCTGTTTGGAAAACTGTTTGAGTCGAGCGGCACGCTGACCATCCAGCTCTACCTGTCGATGCAGAAAGCAAAATACGATCAGGCGTTTGGAATCGCGGTCGTGCTTCTGATTATCGTGCTGGTAATCAACCTGCTGACGAGATTTTTGACCAACCGGTTTGATGTGACAAAATTAAAATAAAGTAAAAAATGAGGAAATGATATGGAGACAAAAATTTCTACGTCGGATTTGAATCTGTACTATGGAAACAATCATGCATTAAAAAATATCAATCTGGATATATATGAAAATCAGATCACAGCGTTTATCGGACCGTCCGGCTGCGGTAAGTCTACCTATTTAAAAACATTGAACCGCATGAACGATCTGGTGCCGAATGTAACAATCAATGGAAAGGTGTTGATCGACGGCGAGGATATCTATGATCCGAAGGTTGATACGACGCTTCTTCGCAAGAAGGTCGGCATGGTATTTCAGCAGCCGAACCCATTTCCGATGAGTATTTATGACAATATCGCGTATGGACCGCGGATTCACGGCATTAAGGGAAAAGCAGAGCTGGACGCGATTGTGGAGAAGAGTCTGCGCGGCGCGGCCCTGTGGGATGAGGTCAAGGATCGCCTGAAACGTTCTGCACTGGGACTTTCCGGCGGACAGCAGCAGCGTCTCTGCATCGCGCGTGCGCTGGCGGTTGAGCCGGAGATTCTCCTGATGGATGAGCCGACCTCGGCACTGGACCCGATTTCCACGCTTAAAATCGAGGATCTGATGGGCGAGATTAAGAAGAATTATACCGTTGTCATCGTTACCCACAATATGCAGCAGGCGACCCGTATTGCGGACTACACGGCATTTTTCCTGGTGGGAGAGGTAGTCGAGTATGCACCGACGACGGAGCTGTTCTCGCATCCGCGGGAGAAGAAGACGGAAGACTATATTACCGGACGGTTTGGATGATAACCGGATGGTTGGAAATTTGGAATGGGTAGAAAATCAGGCAGGAAACAACATAAACGGAGGAGATGCGGGATGGCGACAAGAGAAACATTTTTACAGGAGTTAAAGAACCTGAATCAGGAAGTAATCACGATGAGCCAGATGGTGCAGGATGCGATTGACAGCAGCTTTCAGGCTCTCAGCGAACATAATACGGAATTGGCAGACAAGATAATCAAGGGAGACCGCGATGTGGACAATATGGAACGAAAGATCGAGACACACTGCCTGATGCTGATGTTAAAGCAGCAGCCGGTCGCCAGCGATCTGCGCCATATCTCGACGGCACTGAAGGTAGTGACCGATCTGGAGCGGATGGGCGATCAGGCAGCGGATATTGCCGATCTGTCCCTGCGCTTAGAGGCAGCGGATTACGGTCTTGTGAGCAAACACCTTCCGGCGATGGTGGCAAATGTAAAAACGATGGTTAAAGATGCAATTCGCGCTTTCATCGAGCGCGATACCGAAACCGCAGAAACCTTTGAGCAGAGAGATGACCTGATTGATGCCTTTTTTGAGCGTGTCAAACGGGAAGTCATCGAATTTCTGAAAAAAGATGGAGACAAATCCGATGTGGCGGTGGATGTGCTGATGGTTGCCAAGTACCTGGAGCGAATCGCTGATCACGCGGTCAATGTGTGCGAGTGGACAGAGTTCTCGGATACGGGGGCCGTGGGGGATGTGATGATTCTCTAGGTTTAATTAAAATCCGGGCATGAAAAATGAAAATTAGATGCCTGGATTTTTTCCGTTCCGCATAAAATAAATAGAATATGTGGAAATAACGTGGAGTGCGATATATCATGCGTGATATAGTGCTGGAACTTTTAAGTTCATACGGATATGCGGGAATGTTTGCCCTGATTCTAATTGAGAATTTGTTTCCGCCGATCCCGTCGGAAGTGATTTTAACCTTTGGTGGATTTATGACAACATATACACGGATGAACATAGCCGGGGCAGTTCTGGCAGCGACGGCGGGCTCGGTGCTGGGGGCGCTGATTCTGTATGAGCTGGGGCGGCACATTCCCGTGCAGAAGTTTTATGCATTTTTGGGCGGGGCATGGGGAAAACGGCTGGGAGTAGAAGTGGAAGATGTGAAAGATGCAGACGGATGGCTGGAGAGAACGGGACGGTCAGCCGTCTTTTTTTGCCGGTTCGTTCCGATCATCCGAAGCCTGATCTCGATTCCGGCGGGAATGGCAAAGATGGAACTGCTGCCGTTTCTCCTTCTGACAACAGCGGGAAGTCTTATCTGGAATACGGTGCTCATCGGAGCCGGCGCGGTGGCGGGGGCATCGTGGGAACGTATTCTGGTGCTGTTAAAAACATATTCCCGCTTCGCCGTGATGGGAGCGGGAATCTTGGGATTTGCGGTGGCGTGTGTGTATTTTCGGAAACGATAACAACAGGAGAGTGAAAATTCATGCAGAAAGAGTTTATTCATTCAAGTAAAAATATATCGTGTCATTCTTTACTTCCAGCCGTGCCGTCCCATCGATCACCAGCTGTTCCAGATATGGGCGCAGGTGGCGTTCCTGACGGATGAGCTGGTCGTAGGTACCTATGTGCATTCCGATCAGGCGTCGGCTTTCCTGATAAAATTCATCACGCGTCATCGGTTTCTGCAAAAGCTTTGCCAGCTCTGCGAGACGCAGACGGACAAGATCCATATTTTTGTCCGCCAGTTCCCGGATATTGCCATCAAATGGACCTTTGTGCGATAAAATCCAGTGCTGGTAAGGCAGTTTTGTGATTGCTTCCTTGCTTTTCAGATCCAGACCGACGTGGTCGCAGTATGGAAGCTTGACGTGACGCAGGACATTTTCGGTTAAAAGCGCGTCCCCGGCAAAGCAGACGCCGTCCGGTGTACCGATGACGATGTGGTCGAGGGAATGCCCCGGCAGATGGTGAACCGGGAAGGTTACGCCGCAGAGTGTCACGGAAGTATCCTCCGGCTGGATGATACAGTCAACCGGGCAGCGCTGCTCGGTGTCGATGGAAATCTTTTCCTCCTCGGAGCGCCCGAAATAATTGGTATACCGTTCCAGCGCCGCCTGGGAGGCGATCAGCCCGGCTTCGCCAAGCGACATAGCCAGTGGAATCTGAAAGGCTTCGCGCAGGCGTTTGCTGTTTCCATGATGGTCGATGTGCGCGTGGGAAACGATCAGCCCCGCCGGGGTCAGCCCGGCGTCTTTCAGAGAGCCGACCAGCTCGTCATATTCCTTTGAGTAACCATTGTCAAACAGGATGCAGCGGGTGTCGTCGATGCGGTAGATGCCGACGGCTGTTTTGCCAAGCAGGCAGTCTGTATTTCCAGAAACGTGTATGAGTTCCACGGAAAGAGTCCTCCTTTTATCATGAATAACACAAAAAGCGACGGCTGAGATATCTCCGCTGTCGCTTTTTAAGAATGCGTCTGATAGGAATCGAACCTACGCCTCAGGCTCCGGAGGCCGGCGCTCTATCCACTGAGCTACAGACGCATTACTTGTATGATACTATAATATTTAGAAAATTGCAAGTTTTTTTTCGGAAATACCGCTTGCCGAGTAACCAAATCGCCGCTATAATATTAACAATCGAATAAGTCAGGAGGCGGTCGGGTGGGAGAACCGAAAAAGAAACCGGGACGCAGCCGGAAGAACGGAACGGACTGGGAACTGCGCCGCTATGTGATGCTGCTTGCGGCGGTGATTGTATTGATTCTGATTGGCGCGGTGGCGATGTTTTCCGGGAAAATAACAGACATTCTGGGGAAAAAGGATGGCTTACCGGCAGAAATGGTGGATACAGGCGGAGCTGGAATGGTGATTGAGCCGGACACGAAAGAATATATTCAGGACTTTGGCGGATGTATTCTGACAGAGAATGGCGAGCCGGGGATCACAGAGCTGATGAATACTTATTTTCAGGCGGTTTCCGACTGTGATATGGATACGTTTGTGAAGTTGTTTACCTCACAGGATACGAGTGAGGAAGAACACTACCGTCAGGAATTTGAAGAACAGAAGCAGTACATTTCCGGGTACCAGAATGTGAAATGTTATACGACGCCGGGGCTTAGGGACGGTGAGATGGCAGCGTATGTGTATTATGAGATTTTGTATACGGGCGTGGAGACACCGGCACCGAGTCTGGTGCGGATCTATGCGATCCGGGCGGAGGACGGAAGCTGGCAGATCGATGACGGGAAAATGTCCGAAGAGCTGACGCAGTATTTTGAAGAGCTGTCGGTCAATGAGGATGTGCGCCTTCTCAGTAAGCAGACGGATGAAGCAATGGATGCGGCGATGGAGCAGGATGAGGCGTTGAAAGAGCGCGTGGAATTTATGAAACAGGGCGCATCTTATATGCAGGAGGAGTCAGAACCGGCTGCGTCAAATCCTTAAAATGCTTTATTGAATTCGTCTGGCTGGAAAAATAAAGTTTTTAAGGTATGGAAAGCTGAAAAGTGGATATGCCGGAGTATAGAGAAATAGCTGATAGCATATAAGATATAAAACTGATTGATTTATATAAAGCGAAAGTACAGATATAGAAAGACAAAGAGGCACAAAGAATGGATGTAAAAGATTTTTATTATGATTTACCGCAGGAGTTAATTGCACAGGATCCGCTGGAAGATCGTTCTTCTTCCCGGCTTTTAGTGCTGGATAAAAAGACGGGTGAGATGCAGCATAAGGTGTTTAAGGATATTGTCAATTATCTTCATCCGGGCGATTGCCTGGTGATCAATGACACAAAGGTTATCCCGGCGCGTCTGATCGGAAGCAAGGAGGGAACGGATGCACACATCGAGATTCTTCTTCTGAAACGCCGTGAGAACGATATCTGGGAGACGCTGGTAAAGCCGGGCAAAAAGGCAAAGCCGGGAACCGTGATTAATTTTGGCGACGGTCTGTTAAAGGGAACCGTCATTGATGTGGTAGAGGAAGGAAACCGGCTGATTCAGTTCTCCTACGAGGGTATTTTCGAGGAGATTCTCGACCAGCTCGGCCAGATGCCGCTGCCGCCATACATCACACACCGTCTGCAGGACAAGAACCGCTATCAGACGGTTTATGCAGAACACGAAGGATCGGCGGCTGCACCGACAGCAGGTCTGCATTTCACGAAAGAGCTGCTGGCACAGATTCAGGAAATGGGCGTCAAGATCGCGCACGTCACACTTCATGTGGGTCTGGGAACCTTCCGGCCGGTCAAGGTTTCGAATGTACTGGATCATCATATGCACTCGGAGTTCTATCGTATCGAGGAAGATGCCGCCAACATGATCAATGAGACGAAGAAAAATGGCGGACGCATCATCTGTGTCGGTACGACAAGCTGCCGGACGATTGAATCCGCAGCGGCTGAGGACGGCACGATCCGCGCGTGCAGCGGCTGGACCGAGATCTTTATCTATCCGGGTTACAAGTTTAAGATTCTGGACTGCCTGATCACGAACTTCCATCTGCCAGAGTCCACTCTGGTGATGCTGGTATCGGCACTGGCAGGCAGAGAACATGTGCTGGCGGCTTATGAAGAGGCGATCCGGCAGAGATACCGGTTCTTTAGTTTTGGGGATGCGATGTTTATTCAGTAAGCAGGATATGTGGTTAAGAAAGACTCATAGTGAACGTGCTATGGGTCTTTTTATTTCATAGGAAAGTGTACCCTATGAAACATTCCTTATTCTTTCGAAAACTGTTTGAACCCCATGGACGAAAATGTTATAATTTTTATACTTTGGTTGCCGGAATCCTACGGCACAATAAATCGAAATGAGATGAATAAAATGCAAAAAAATCAAAATGATAAATCATACAAGAGAGCACAGCCAAGTGAAAAGCAGGAATCCCGGATTCCAGCGGAAGGCGTTCGTTTAAATCGCTTTTTGAGCGAGGCGGGCATCTGCTCCCGGCGGGAGGCGGATCGGCGGATCGCGGACGGGCGTGTGACGATCGATGGGCGCGTGGCAGAGGTCGGGCAGAAGCTGATGCCGGGACAGCGCGTGGCGTGCGATGGCGTAGCGGTGTCCGGCAAGGATGCGCCGGTGCTTTTAGCGGTCAATAAGCCGCGGGGGATTGTCTGCACGACTTCTGATAAAGATCGGGCAGAAAATATCGTCGAATTTTTAGATTATCCGGTCCGGATTTACCCGATCGGGCGTCTGGACAAGGATTCAGAAGGGCTGCTTCTCATGACGAATGAGGGCGAGCTGGTCAATCGGATTCTAAGGGCTCGTTACGGACATGAAAAGGAATATCTGGTAACGGTGGATAAACCCATTGATAGTGAGTTTGTCCGGAAGATGAGCGCAGGAGTGAAGATTTTAGATACGGTTACCCGTCCTTGTGAGGTGGAAAAGACCGGGAAGACGAGTTTCCGGATCATCCTGACCCAGGGACTCAACCGCCAGATCCGCCGGATGTGCGAGGCGCTGGGGTACCAGGTGCAGACGTTAAAACGCGTCCGGATGCTGAACATTACGCTGGATGGGCTGAAAACAGGCGAGTACCGGGAAGTGACAGCGGCAGAGAGACAGAAATTAGAAGATATTTTGAACGGAAAGAAGAATGGCTGAGACAATGTTGTCTGGCAGTCAGTGCAGGTTCACATATGAGGTTGCATAGAAATGCTTGAAAACGCATTCAGAGGCAGTGGAGAGAGCGATGGGAAAGGTGGAGTCAGATAGATGGCAGAGGACAAGACAAAACGGATACGGGAGCTGATTGGGACGCTGCGGGCAGCAGGGCGCGCCTATTATCAGGAGAGCCGGGAGATCATGAGCAACTTTGAGTATGATAAGCTTTATGATGAACTGGTTTCATTGGAGAAAGAGACGGGAATTGTGTTTGCGAACAGCCCGACGCAGAATGTAGGATATGAGGTAGTCAGTGCGCTTCCGAAGGAGCGCCATGAGAAACCGATGCTTTCGTTAAATAAGACGAAGAGCGTGGAAGAGCTGGCAGACTGGCTCGGCGGGCAGACCGGGCTTTTATCCTGGAAGATGGACGGTCTGACGATCGTCCTGACCTATCAGAATGGAACACTTGTCAAGGCGGTTACGCGTGGAAATGGTGAGATCGGCGAGGTTATCACGGCAAATGCAAAGGCGTTCGTCAATGTGCCGTTAAATATTTCCTATCAGGGTGAGCTTATCCTGCGCGGCGAGGCGATCATCCGGTATTCGGATTTTGAGAAGATCAATGAGCAGATCGAGGATGTCGATGCGAAATATAAGAATCCGCGAAACTTATGCAGCGGTTCGGTGCGTCAGTTAAACAGCGAAATCACAGCGCAGAGACAGGTCCATTTTTATGCGTTCAGCCTTGTAAAGGCGGATGGCATTGATTTCAAAAATTCGCGGAAAGAGCAGTTTGAATGGCTGAAAACACAGGGGTTTGAGGTCGTAGAGTACCATGAGGTGACAAAAGAGACGCTGCCGGAGACGGTCAAAATGTATTCTGAGGCGATTGCGGAAAATGATACGCCGTCGGATGGACTGGTGCTTTTGTATGATGATATTGCCTACGGCCAGTCGCTGGGGCGGACGGCAAAATTCCCGCGCGATTCGATCGCATTCAAGTGGGCGGATGAGATTCAGGAGACGAAGCTTCTCTATATTGAATGGAGCGCGTCGAGAACGGGGCTGATTAACCCGGTGGCAGTATTTGAACCGGTTGAGCTGGAGGGAACGACGGTCAGCCGCGCCAGTGTCCACAACATCAGCATCATGGAGGCGCTGGAGCTGGGGGCAGGCGACCGGATTACGGTTTATAAGGCAAATATGATCATTCCGCAGATCGCGGATAACCTGACGCGCAGCGGCGTCCGGGATATTCCGGAGGCATGTCCGGTGTGCGGCGGTCAGACGGAGGTGCGCCAGCTCAACGATGTAAAATCACTCTACTGCACGAACCCGGACTGCCAGGCGAAGAAGATCAAGAGTTTTACTCTTTTTACAAGCCGCGATGCCTTAAATATTGCGGGACTTTCAGAGGCGACGCTGGAGAAATTTATCGGCGTCGGCATGATTCATGAGTATGCGGACATTTTCCATCTGGACCGCCATCAGGAAGAGATCGTCGAGATGGACGGATTCGGGCAGAAATCGTATGACAATCTGATTGCGGCGGCTGAGAAAGCGTCCCACACGACCCTGCCGAGAATGGTGTACGGTCTGGGCGTTGCAGGCATCGGTCTGGCAAATGCCAAGATGATTTGCCGTCATTTTAAAAATGATTTTGAGGCGATGCGTCACGCCACTGTGGAAGAGCTGGTCGAGATTGATGGAATCGGGGAAGTTCTGGCGCAGGCGTGGACGGCATTCTTTTCGGATGGAAAGAATAATGCGATCGTCGATCATCTGCTGGCGGAGCTGACCTTTGAGGCAGGAGACGAAGAAAGCAGCGAGGGTGCAGATGAGGCATTCGCCGGGATGAACTTCGTCATTACCGGTTCGCTGGAACATTTCAAAAACCGGAAAGAGCTGCAGGAGCTGATTGAGCGCCGCGGCGGCAAGGTGACCGGAAGCGTGACGTCCAAGACGAATTATCTGATCAATAATGATGTGGCGTCGTCGTCCTCGAAGAATAAGAAGGCGCGGGAATTGGGGGTGCCGATTCTTTCGGAGGAGGAGTTCCTAAAGCTATAATCTAAATAAATAATTTTAGTGCGAACAAGATAATTTTAATACGAACAAGAAGAATTTTAAAAATGCTATAATTTGTAATATATAGCGAACAGAAGAAACATCTAAAGTTAAAAAATCCCATAAAATAGAGGCATAAAGCGTTTTGCCACGCTTGCCTCTATTTTTTTATAATTTTAGTGCGGACAAAACAGATGGAATAGTATATAATATAATAAACAGAAAGGACGAGCGCTATGAATGATTTAAAAATATTGATTGGAAATATTATTAAGAATGTTCGGACAAATGACACATATCGCGTTATTTATATCGGTAATGGCTATATAGGGCTCTGTAAAATCAATACTAACAAAATCGAAATCGATTATCCCACGGCAAAAGGGCTAGGATTAAATATCCGCAATAATTTATTTGAAATCATAACAGATGAACCTGATATATTTGATGAGAGCATAATACCGGCGGATTATGAACCAATATACAATGAGCGCAAAGAACTTGTAAAAGCTGTTACATCTGAATATGGTCCTTCCTTCATGGGACTTATAGGGAAAAAGAAAAAACCGATCATTACATCATTTATTCAAAATTCACATATGGGTAAAACGCAGATTTGGGATGTTATACGTAAATATCTCCAAAGTGGTTTTCAAAATAGTTCTCTCATGGATCAGCGTTATTTTCGTAAAGTTTCTAATGAATACACATATAAAAACAAACCCGGACGTAAGCCCAAAGATGTCACAATCAATAAGGGAAAACGTATAACAGCCGAAGATACTAAGAATTTTAAAAAATACTTAAAACGCTTTATGTCGCACGAAGTGAAGAGCATACAGAATGCATATGATGACATGTGTGGCGACTGCTATATGGAATATGTAAATGATAACGGAGTGTATATTGAAAGGCTTCGAAGGGACAGACCTACATATACTCAGTTTTATTACTACATTAGAAAAAATACTACCGAACAGGCAAGAAAAGAAGCTAAGAAAACTATCGGTGTGGTACGTAATGATAGCAGAGTACATACTGGCACAGTTATGGACGGCATCAGGGGTCCTGCGCATAAAGTCGAGATGGATGCTCAGGAAATGGATGTATCTATTGTGTCTGAAGAATATCCTGAGATATGTGTAGGTAGACCGATCCTGTATATCATGATTGATGTGTTTAGCCAGCTCATCCTTGCTTTTTCCATCGCTCTGGATAATAACAGTATCGTTGGATGTACTAATTGTTTCTTTAATCTAATCGAAGATAAGGAAGAATTGTTACGAAAATACTGCCAGACCAGCATTGATTTTAAAGAAGAATATTCCATAAATGACATATGGCCAACAGGTATTCGTCCAGCTGTTATCAAAATGGACAGAGGCTCGGATTTTATCAGCGATGAGGTTACAAGAATTGCCGGTGAGCTTGATATTGACCTTGAACACGTGACCCCAAGAAGCGGTTCATTGAAGCCTCTGGTTGAGAATTTCTTTAAAAATATAAACAGACAGCTGGTGGATCTTCTTGAAACAAAAGGTCTGATCCGCAAAGTTTATAACTCAAAGCACCATGAACAGTCATGTCTTGATATTAATGATGTCAGGGCACTGGTATTGAATCATATTTTCTACCACAATACGCATGTGCTTGAACAGTATCAGCCAAGTCCTGATATGAAACGTCAAAAGTTAATCCTTACGCCAGCGAATATCTGGAAATATGGCTGCGAAAACTTTTCTAACCCTATGAGGCTTCCATCGAGGGATGAATTTATCTATAAGGTTCTGACGCCAGAGAAAGCAACCGTATCCAAGCTTGGAATCAAATATCAGGGAATGAGATATTTTAATTCAGACGATGAAATTCTGAATGAGTTGATGTTCCATCAACAGCTTAAAGAAAAACGCATGGATATACGAACTGATCCGCGTGATATGGGACATATCTACTACCTTCAGCGCGGTAAACTGGAAACAGCTGCCTTAGATCCATTTGATGTTAGATGCCGCGAATATTATGGTATGAGTAAAAAGCATTTTCTTACTCTTGAAAAAGAATATGAACTGACAAAGGCAATATCAAAAGAACATAACAGAGAAAGCAGAGTCGGCTTACGCAAAAGAAATAAGGCTATTATCGAAGAAAAAGTTACAAACAGCACAATAAAATCCGACACCGAAAATCTTGCCGAAAATCGCGAACATGAAAAGGCTCGTGTGTCTAAGGAACTCAGTGTGGCAAACAGATTTGGCTTTGCTAAGGAAAACATGGCAGTGCCAGAACAGAAAAAAATTGAAATTACAGATGAAAAACAACAGCAGACAGCCAATCTTCCTCAATCTAAGGAAGATATGATGGCTCAAATGCGTGCAAATTCCAAAGCTATGTTCGATGATGATGATATATAGGAGATACGCTTATGTCTTTTAAATATAAGTATGAATCTGGACTAAAAAAAGGTGAACGCCAATATGACCGATATTATGACCTGAAAACAGAAAAAAGGGTAACTGCCAAATATATTAAAAGCTATCAGTATCAAGGCAATCCGTATATCGAGGCTTTACCAAAAGGCAGGAGTATAGAAGAAGTGCTCTGCTTTTATAACAGAGTTATAGACGTACCGAATGAAGAAGCATTATCTTCTATGGATGAATATGAACGCTGCGATACCGTTGAGGCACTTGATGACTTCCGCGTAGCGTTGCCTTTTCACGCTATGGCTGAACTTGAATTTCATAGGGCATTGGTGCGTTCTTACAAGAAACGTGAAATTATGGAAGACCCTGATGTGAATTTGAAATATACCATGGAAAATAAAGATATGGTAAGCCATAATTGCATTGTGAGTCGAAATTTTAGTGATCCGGCACTTGGGTTTACGCTTCTTGGAACAAGCGGATGTGGAAAATCTACAGGAATCAACATGTTGCTTGAGAATTATCCTCAGGTTATCATTCATGAACCAGATACATGGCAGAGAACTATTCAGATTGTATATCTGCATATCCATTGCCCGCAGAACAGTAATTTCAATCTTTTATACAGGACTATTGGACGGGCTTTTGATAGAGCTCTTGGAAACCTGAATCCTATATATGAAACACTGCTCACTGCAGGCAGAGATCTTGGTACTAAGTATGCTACTTTGCGCAATCTGGTGGAAAGGTTTGCAGTTGGAATGATCATACTGGATGAGATTGAACTTCTGGATACCAAGTCAACAAAAGAAACGTCATTCGAGATGTTTATGCAATTATCGAACGAAACCGGAGTCGCTGTATCAGTCATAGGAACTATGGATGCATATACTGATATTTTCTCAAAACGTCGCACTGCAAGAAGGACAGGCGTACTTATAGAGGCTGCTAAATACTGCACAAAAAAGAAGCAGTTTGAAAGAATCGTCAATAACCTTACAATGTTTCAGTGGAGACCTGATCCGGTATATTATGACGATGCGTTGGTAAATGCTCTTTTTGAAGCCACAGATGGAGTGATTTCAGATCTGATTGAAATATACAAACAGATACAGAAAGATTATCTGAGAACAAAACGGGAAAAGGTTACACCGGATTATATTGCATCAATAGCAGATAAATATTATAAGGGACTTCGCGAAATTAGCCTTATGGAAAAGAATCCTATAAGGCGTAATGATACTCTCACAGAAGAAGAAATCCGCAGGCTTAACAGTTTTAATGAAAATGTTGAACAGCAGGAACTTGAGCAGCGCTATGATGAGTTGATGTCTAATCCGACTTTCAAAACATATGAACTTTTGCAGGAGAATGTAATTAGAAGCATACAGGAACAGACAAAAGACTATTCCCGCACAAAGATAGAAACAGCATTTGTAGTCGCTATGGAGGGTGAAAATGCTGTGGAGGTTAGGCTTGTAGATATTGTTACAAAGACACTGCTAAAGCTTCAGACTGCTAAGCAGAAGGCTAAGGCATTACCTAAAGCGGATATTGAGAAATCACGAGCAGAACTGTTGGAAAATAACCAGAAAGAAAAAGTTAGCAAACATACGATATAGGAGATGTTACCATGTCATATATCATCAATATTCCACCAATTGAAAATGACGAGCTTATGAGCTCATATTTCAGACGCATGGCCACGGCTAATGGGTTCACGGATCCCATTTTGTTTATGCAAGCATATATCTGGCCTAATAGCATGATGAATCGAAACCAGAATAGGACCATTCGTGATGACGGATTTAACACTTTGGTAAATTTTAACAGATGCTTTGGGGATGATGCCAGTGCTATCAGATTTTTTATAGAAACGTCATTGTTTCCAGGTATTCGCCCTGTAATCAGCAATGCTGATGCAATCATATTATATGTGTTTCGCGATAATACGGACGATATCGAGATTATCCCTAAAAGATTTGTACAGGATGTAAAATACTGCCCTGTTTGTGTGCAAAATGATATGGAAAGTAAAGGTTTTACCTGGTTTAGAAGAAGTCACAATATGCCTGGTGTTAGTGTATGCTATAAGCATCGTTGTCACCTGCATGTAGCAAAAAACGGACAAAAGACAAATACCACCCAGGCGACCGCTTCAGATATTGATTCAGAATATGCGGAATTTGCACACAGCATGCTGGAAGCAGCAATAGATTGTAACAATAAACAGACAATTGAGGCTATTAAGAATAGGATTACAGATCTTGGATACAATATTCCTACAGGTGGATATACGAATTATTATATGTTTTTATGTAATAGCGGATTGAAAGATTTTATGTCTGTAAATACTGAATATATATTAAAAGCTAGGAAAAAAAATATAGTAAACAGTGAGACATGCGAAACCATGCTCAAGCTGTTGTTTGTGCTGTTTAAGACACCAGATAATTTCAAGCAATATATCACATATAATAAAACATTTGCTTACAAGGGATATGACATCCTCGAATATAATGATGGTTTATTTGGGTTGCATCATAGATGCGGTGAGCAATTTGTTGTTACGCAGGAACTGTTTGATAAAGGATGGAAGTGTCCATGTTGTAAAAACATTGATAAGAATGAAAATATTGCCGTACATATTGCTGAGGCATGTCGATATCAGTATGAAATTGTTAACATCTCTGGCACTATGACTACACTCCGACATAAAAAATGTGGACAGCAGCATGACTTTAGTATAGCAAAATTTGTTTTGGGAAATACCAGATGTGCATGCGAAAGAAGAAAAGAAATTGATGATGCCAAAAAGGACATTGAAGCCATAAAAGGTTTTAAACTTATTGAATTTAAAGGCGTTAACCAACATATCAAAATTAAGCATCAGGCATGTAAAAATATATTTGATGTCGGCTACTACAGTTTTATATCAGCCCCATTTTGTCGTGCGTGCTTGAAAAACAAAATCGGGGTGGATATTAAAATTACCCCACGACCAATTAATAAATCATCAGAAATATCTTTTATACAGGAGTTATCGGAAATAACGGGCGATGAATATACCTTTATTGGACCATATAATGGGGATAAAGAATATACATATGTTAGGCACAATAAATGTGGAATCATCGAAAGATATATACCAGTACATTTTCGACAAGGCGTAAGATGTAAACATTGCAAAGTAAAAACATCGTATGAAGGATTTTCGAAGTATGTACATGATTTGACAGACGGGGAATACGAAATTGTGGATCGAGGGAAAAGTCAATACCTTATTATAAAAAACACCATAACAGGTGACGAATACTCTTTATTGAAATCTGTTATTATGCAGGAGCTAAATAGGGTACAGCCTTCTCGAATATTGCCAGTACGGTACAAAAGACCTGTTGATATTGCAAAATATTCATTGCGAGAAAATAAAAAAAATCAAATATTATCAGTACAACACAAAGAATCTGCTAATATTGCAAAACATTCATTGCGAGAAAATAAAAAACAAGAAAAGAAGAATAGTGCATCTGTATATAATATCGATATTGCATGGGAATATATACAGAACCATTTTGCACAAACAGACTTCTTCGGTAACAACGATATAAATATAAATAATGCCGGATTACGGATATTAGCTCAAAGTGGAAAGATTAAAGAAGTTATGGCCAGGTTATATACATTTCCAGAAAATAATGTAACCGCAATTGAGGTCATTAAATACAAATATTTCGAAAAGAACGGAAATCGTTTGGGGTATTGGTTTGGACAGAGTTTCGCATATGAATTGGGATTAATCGATAAACCTAAAACCGTATATATTACATCCAATAAAATGCATGCATCAAAAAGGTATGATTTTACGGTGTTAGGACAGCCTGTAGTGTTACGCAAGCCTATAATGGAAATAACAGATGACAATTATAAGATATTGGCTGTGATTGATTATTTGACCACATATAAAAATGGCTTTCGTGGCATGAAGCATATCAATAAAGAACGTGAAATAACAGCTTTGCGCAACTATATTGGTGACATTACCCGTGAACAATTTACTGTATATGCTGATCAGTGTACCGACAAGGAAAAACTGGATTCATGGCTTGATCTGATTTATGAACATGGTTTATTCGCTCGTATACAAAACAAATTCAGTGTAAATGAACTGTTTCATCCAGATGATCTTAATGCGACAGATGTAGAAATGTTAACCTTGGTAAAGGCAGGTAAGCTGAAAAAGATATATAAACGCTTATATACCTTTCCTGACAATGATGTTACTATCAGCGATATTGCTGAGTACAAATATATCAAACATCACAATACATTATTGGACTATTGGTACGGCGAAAGTTTTATGCACTTTCTTGGTGTTTGCGAAAAGCCAGAAAAAATGCAGATTACTTCATCTGCATTTTCTGGCAGTCCCTATCGTTATCGTGAAGCAGAGGAAAGACATATCGAAGAATATGGGATTAGGCTCAGGAAGCCACTGGCTGAAATTACGGATGAAAATTATAAGATCCTATGTATTGTAGACTTTATTTCTGAATACGGAATGGGAAAAATGAATAAAACTTATTTTTATCCGTATAAGCATATCAATTTAGAAGCTTTATTACCGGCATTACGAGAATATTTGTCCGACATAGATAAATCTGCATTTGATAAATATCTGTATTTAGTCAAGAACGTGGAAACGTTCGGAATGTGTCTTGACCTGATATACACATATCCGGAATTAGAGAAAAAAATATCCAATTTTAAGAAAAATGCCATATTTAGTGCATCTGATGTTGGATATTCTGTTGAACTGCTTTGGGCTTATACACATACTGGAAAGATTAAAAATGTTTATGAGGGCTTATTTGCAAAAGCGAAAGCAGATGTTATGGATGAGGATATTATTAACTACCATTATCGTATTCGTAATGATATAAGAATAGGTTATTGGTTTGGTAAAAGCTTCGCTTATCATCTCGGACTTATTGAAAAGCCGGATGAATATAATATTGTTTCAAATACTACGGCGGATTTGCGTGGTGAAAAAAGATCACGTGGCAAAAGAAAACGCTCTGAGCGGGGAATGCTGGGGCATAAGATCACACTGCGTAGCCCGATAGCTCCTATCACTGAAGATAATTACAAAGTTTTATGTGTGATTGACTACACCACTACGTATAGAAGAGCTTTTTATTATTCTGAGCATATCGATGTAGATATGGATGTGGCTGCTCTTCGTGAATATTTGTGCAGAATTCCAAGAATAGATTTTAAACAATATGAAGATCTATGTGAAAGCAAGAAACTGTTAAATGAATGGCTTGATAGAATATATGGAGCGATATGAAAAACAGAGTGTCAGAAAAAACGAAACAGAATCAGAGACGCGGGAAAGGTGAGGGCGCATCTTATAAACCGTATATTAAAACACGCGAAGTGCCGAGTACCGGAACAGGAAGAATCCTTAAAGACAAAATAACTGGACGCCAGATGCATCTGCTGTCTCAGGCGGAAGTCTATACTTATTATTTGCTTAGGTGGGATGATTCTGTTGTCGATATTAGGGAACAGTATCCGCTTGAACTGGAGGATACATTGAAAATAGCGGATCATCTTGGATATAAACACCCTCATGACAGAAAAACATCTATGACTACCGATTTTCTCGTGACATATCGAGAGAAAGATGGGACGAAGACTTATAAAGCCTATTCTGTTAAAGCAAGCAAAGAAATTCTGCAAAATGATCGCACAGTTGAGATTCAGCGTATCGAGATGGCATACTGGAATCTTAAAGGAATACCTTTTGAAATTGTCTTCAAAGAGGATATGAATCGTATTAAAGTAGGTAATATTGAAGCAGTGATGGACTACTGGGATGCTAAAAAGATTAAAACAGATATTGATATGATAAAATATCTTATTGCGCACAAAAAAATGATTGTTGATATGGAAACAGCACCTTTAGATTTTACCGATATAGCAAGAGCATATCGAGAAACTGAAAAAAGGAAACAAGATAGGCAAAAATAGGTATCATTTTTCTATTATACGGGAAGCTTGGATATTAAACAAATAATTATTTAAGAGAATTATAGCCAGTACACCATTTCCCGTTATTGGATACTGGCTGTAATTTCGTTTTCTAATGCTTTTTGCGATATTCCATAGGCAGCATCTGGTAAGTGTCTCGAAAGGCATTCGAAAAACGACTGGAGCTTTCATAACCTACAGCGCTGGCAATCTGGGCAATGCTCTGATCGGTTTGTCGGAGCAGTGCGGCAGCACGTTCCATACGATGCTCTTTCATATGGGCGGCAAGGGAATCACCATAGACAGCCTTGAAGACGGTTTTTAATGTAGTGGGGCTGAGCAGGTATTGCCGTGAAAGTCTTTCGATGGTAACTTTCTGTTCCATATGTTCCAGAAGATATTCATGGATTTGACGAATGATTTCCACCTGATCGGATGGATAACTCTGCTTAGATTTGCTTTGCAGGATTGGAAGCCGTCCAAGATAGAGTAATAATTCCATGGTTTTTAAGAAAAAGTATGCTTTTTGAAAAGGCTGCTCCAGATCGAAAAAGCCAGAAAAAATGGGTTCTGTATGCTCGTTTCCAACGAGAGAAAAACAGGTTCCATCATGGCAAAATTTGGCTGATAGTGTATTGGCAGTAATTCCGGTATCAGTCAGTAATTGGGGAAGGTTTTCATCAAAGGCTGCAAGTTCTATACAGATAGATAATCCTTCGTAATAACCTCCCGGAAGGGACATGACAGAACCAGCACATAATTTCTGAGTGTGAATACAGAAATCACCGGGACCAAGATACAGAGAAGTTCCATCCGTCATATTCCAGCCAGCGCGTCCATATCTGCAGTAGTTGATCTCTAAGAAACCTGGACGTGCTTCATGGAGACAGGAAATCTGTTCTGTCAGGTAATCCTGAAAAGTAAGTGTCAGACCGGAGTGAATAGTATAGGCTTCTTCCAGATGGCCATCCGGGATGTCTGCCAGTTTTTTACGGATATGGGAAATCTGAGAATTATACATAGTAAATTGCTTACTCCTTTCAACGGGATCCTATTCGGGACAGGTAATGGCTATGATCTGTTCGATTGTCTGGTGAAGCAGCCGTCCGGTTTCTGTATCTGCAGCCTTATAGTAAACTTCCTTTCCGTCCCGTCGGCTGACGATCAGGCCTTTTGCTTTTAGCTGCCGCAAGTGATGAGAAACAGCCGGACTGGTCATGTCTACCAACGCTGAGATATTGATAACACATTCTTCACAGTGACACAGAAGCCAAAAAATACGCAGACGGCTGGTATCATCTAACAACTTGAAAATATCTGCAGCAACCTCAAAGGTGGCTGGTCTGGACAGCTGATCCTTCAAATGTTCTTTTTTTGTGCGTTCCCCGTGATTATGGGGAGGTATAAGTCCATTCATTGTTTGTGTTCTCCTCTGTGAAATAATCGCCTTTTTAGAAATGATTTTCGCCTTTTTGGACAGAACCGTTTCGGGTATATTGACTTTAAATTTTGCTCATATTATACTGCGGACATATAGATTAAACAAGTGCTTAATCAATAAATATTTTAAATTCAGGAGGAATTTACCATGGAAAAAACCTACAAGATTGAAGTTGACTGTGCAAACTGCGCGAACCTGATGGAGGATGCAGCCAGAAAAACGGCTGGTGTTGCGGCAGCAACTGTAAATTTCATGACACAGAAAATGATTGTTGAGTTTGAAGAAGGTAAAGAACCGAAGTCAGTCATGCAGGATGTCCTGAAGGCATGCAAGAAGGTAGAACCAGATTGTGAGATTATGCTGTAAAAATGGGAGGCTGCAATGAATAAAAAGCAGAAGAAAATGCTGGTACGTATCCTGATTTCAGCAGCAATGACTATCGGACTAAATCTGGTGCCAATTTATGGTCTGCCGCGGGTGGCACTTTTTATGCTGGCATATCTGATTATCGGATACGATATTTTGAAAAAAGCATTTAAGGGAATTTTAAACGGTCAGGTATTTGATGAGAATTTCCTGATGGCAATTGCCACGGTGGGAGCGATTGCTTTAGCGGTTTATAAAAAAAGTGGCGATTATAATGAATCAGTTGCGGTTATGCTGTTCTATCAGGTGGGAGAATTATTCCAGAGCTACGCGGTAGGAAAAAGCCGAAGAAATATCAGCGCATTAATGGATATCCGACCAGATTACGCCAATATTGAAAAAAATGGAAAACTGGAGAAAGTGGATCCGGATGAAGTAGAAATCGGCAGCATGATTATTGTACAGCCTGGAGAAAAGGTTCCGATTGATGGTGTGATCGTGGAAGGAAATTCTTCCCTTAACACCAGTGCCCTGACAGGAGAAAGCCTGCCGAGAGATGTGAAAGCAGGAGAAGAAGTTATTAGTGGATGCATTAATATGACCGGCGTGTTAAAAATCCGTACGGAAAAAGAATTTGGAGAATCCACGGTTTCCAGAATTCTGGAACTTGTGGAGGAAGCCAGTTCCAGAAAATCACGGTCGGAGAATTTTATTTCCAAGTTTGCAAAAGTGTATACCCCGTTTGTTTGTGGAGCAGCGCTTGCATTGGCGCTCCTTCCGCCGTTAGCTAATCTGATCATAGGAAATCCAGCCGAATGGGCGGACTGGATCTACCGTGCCCTCACATTTCTGGTAATCAGCTGCCCGTGTGCGCTGGTGGTTAGTATCCCATTAAGTTTCTTTGCAGGAATCGGCGGTGCAAGCAAAGAGGGTGTTCTAATCAAGGGTTCCAGCTATCTGGAAACCTTGTCCCAGACAAAGATCGTTATTTTTGACAAGACAGGAACTCTCACACAGGGTGTGTTTGAGGTAAGTGGTATCCATCATAATAAACTGGAAGAGGAGAAACTGCTGGAATATGCAGCCTTGGCAGAATGCTCATCTTCCCATCCGATCAGTAAGAGCCTGCAGAAAGCTTATGGAAAAGAGATTGACCGAAGCCGGGTGACAGAGATTGAGGAGATCAGTGGTCATGGCCTGACTGCAAAGGTAGACGGAGTAAGTGTTGCGGCAGGAAACTCCAAGTTGATGAAACGATTGGGAATTGAGTATAAAGACTGCCATTCCATAGGAACGATCATCCATGTGGCAATCGATGGAACTTATGCAGGTCATATTGTTATTTCAGATATTGAAAAGCCGAATTCGAAAGAGGCGATCCGGTTATTGAAAAAGGCCGGTGTGAGACGGACTGTCATGCTGACGGGCGATGCAAAACAGGTGGCTGATAAAGTGGCTGCTGATCTCGGCGTAGACGAAGTCCACAGTGAACTCCTTCCAGATGACAAAGTAGCCGAGGTAGAAAAACTGATTGCCGGAAAATCAGCAAAAGAAAAGCTGGCATTTGTTGGTGATGGCATTAATGATGCGCCGGTTCTGTCCAGAGCAGATATCGGAATTGCCATGGGAGCAATGGGAAGTGACGCAGCTATTGAGGCGGCAGATGTAGTACTGATGGATGATGATCCCATGAAGATTGCCAAGGGGATTCGGATTTCCCGCAAGTGTATTGCTATTGTAAACCAGAATATTGTCTTTTCCCTGACAATCAAATTTGCCTGTCTTGCACTTGGCGCAGCCGGAATCGCGAATATGTGGTTTGCCATTTTTGCAGATGTTGGAGTTATGGTCATTGCAGTATTAAATGCAATCCGTGCACTCCGGGTTCATGATCTGTAATATGCCAGATTGAGCTGATTTCTGGAAGAAAAACAGACATCTTCACATTTTCCCCACATTTTTGTAGTATCTTGTAACAGAAATGTAACAAATATGGATAATGTGAGGAGATACATGATGAAAAATAAAAAAGTGATCATAACCGCTCTTACGGCACTGTTTTTTGTAAATGCCGGATATATGGAAGTGAAAGCAGAAACAACCGCCTCCACTGTGATTCATGCAGGCAGTCAGGATACAGAGTATGGCCCTGGAGCGGAGCTTTTGACAGTTTCGGAAGAAGCCGTGGAAGAGAAAAACAGCATTGGGGAACAGATTGTCGCATATGCATCTCAGTTTATTGGAAATCCATATGTATATGGCGGGACAAGCCTGACAAAAGGTGCTGACTGTTCTGGATTTGTTATGCGTGTGTATGAACAGTTTGGTGTATCCCTCCCCAGAACCTCAACGGAACAGGGAAAAACCGGAACCGATGCAGGAGGGCTGGAGAATGCCCATCCGGGCGACCTGGTTTCCTATAAAGGACATATTGGAATTTATGACGGACAGAATCAGCTGGTTCATGCCAGTAATCCAAGAAAGGGAATCACAATTTCACCGGTGAATTATAAACCGATTTTGTCGATCCGGTGCATTGTGTAATGAAAATATAGGTGAGAAATCAATGAAAAAGCAGAAAACAATCCTGGTAGTGGATGATGAAGAAAAAATTGTTGAGGTGCTGCAGGCTTATTTAAAAAAAGAAGGTTATGATGTTTTGACTGCTTATGACGGAGCCACCGCCCTGCAGATGTTTAAAGAAAATGACATATCTCTGGTGCTGCTAGACCTGATGCTGCCAGATATGACGGGAGAGAGTGTCTGCCAGACGATTCGTGCAACCTCCAGAATTCCCATTATTATGGTAACGGCAAAAACAGAAGAAAGTGATCTGGTTCTGGGGCTGGATATGGGAGCGGATGATTATATTTTCAAACCATTCAGTCCACGGACGGTCATGGCAAAAATCAAAGCAGTTTTGCGGAGAATGGAGAGTGATGAACTGGTCAGTCAGCCGATATCTTATAATGAGGGGGCTCTGATCATTGATTTTGACAATATCAGTGTAAAGGTATATGGGAAGGAAGCAGGGCTTACGCCGACAGAGTTTCAGCTGTTGTCCGTTATGGCGAAGGCACCCCAGAGAATTTTTACCAGAGAGCAGCTTATTAGCTGCGCGCTGAATGATCAATTTGATGGATATGACCGGAGCATTGACACCTATATCAAGGGGATACGATCTAAGATTGAAGATGATCGGAGAGCGCCTGTTTACATACAGACAATTTATGGCCTTGGTTATAAATTCGCAGGGAAACGGGAATGAAAATGAAGCCAAAGATAAGTTTGAAAGGGATCCTTATCCTATCCTATTCTGCCATTGCGTTTTTTATTGTTGCCGCGTTGAGCCTATTTTTCAATCTCAAGGCGGACAGGCTTTTTGAACAATTCGCGATGGACCAACGGGCAGAACAGGTTGAACAGATCCGCGACCAGTTAAGTCATCTGTACGATAATGAAACGGGAGTGATTGATGAAAATGGCCTGGAGACCATAGCCTATGCGGCCTTACAGAATGGTTTCATCATTCATGTACATACGGGAAATAAAGCGATTGACTGGGATGCCAACACACATCATTCGGAAGAATGCAAGGCAGTTTTAAGCCATGCAGAAGAAACTATGAAAGGGCGTTATCTAAATTTTCAAGGGAGTTATGCGGAAGATACCTACTCGCTGGAATATGAAGGAAAGGTATTTGGAACCTTGAAAGTAGGTTATTATGGTCCCTATTCTCTGACGGAACAGGAGATTCGTCTTATCGGTTCTTTAAACTGGTCTTTGCTCATTATTGGGATTGCTGCTTTGATTGGAGCTGCAGCTCTGGGAATTTTAATTGCCCGTGGAACCGTTCGCCCCATTACCGGGGTAATCCAGGCGGCAAAGCAGATCGCATCTGGAGAGTACGGTGTTCAGGCGGAAAGTGGCTGCTGGATGATGGAAACAGAACGTCTGGTAGAGGCAGTCAATGAAATGTCAAAAGAGTTGGAAAGGGCAGAGAAACAGAAGCGGCAGCTTACAGCTGATGTGGCCCATGAACTTCGTACGCCTCTGACGAACCTCCAGAGCCATATGGAAGCTATGATCGATGGAATCTGGGAACCGAATGAGGCGCGGCTTACAAGCTGCCATAGTGAAATTCTGCGGTTAAACCGTCTTGTAGACCAGCTTCGTGAATTACACACCTTAGAGAATGGGGAATGGGAGCTGGAGTTGGACACGTTTGATTTTCATACTCTGTGCATGGAATGGTCTCATGATTTCGAAGCACAGCTCAAAAAGAAACATATAACCCTTGTAATGAATGTACAGCCGAAGGAAACCATATATGGAGACTATTTCCGGCTGAAACAGTGTATGGTAAACCTGATTTCGAATGCAATCAGTTATGCGAAAGAAGGTGGAATGGTAGAGGTTTCCTTTGAGAAAACGCAGTCGGGCGGTTGTGTGATTTCTGTGAAAGATGATGGAAGCGGTGTCCCTAAGGAGGAACTACCCTATTTATTTGAGCGGTTTTACCGGGTGGATAAGTCCAGGAATAAAAAGAAAGGTGGAATGGGAATCGGATTATCTATCACACGGGCGATTGTAGAAAGACATGGAGGCAGAATCTGGGCAGAAAATCGTCCAGAAGGTGGTCTTGCAGTGATGATTGAATTGCAAAAATAGAATTATAAACGATAAAATACTGGCAGTCCTGCGATTAGGGCTGCCATTTTTGTTACTGTTTTTGCGCTGGAAAACCATAAAATCCTCATAACTTCCCCACATTCGTTTTGTAAAATGCAGAGAAGAAGCGAAGGAGGATAAAGAAATGGAGAAAAGGTATGAGAAAAAAGGAAGTAAATAAAGGACAAAGCAGAAGCCGGAGAAAGCGAAATTTTGAAACTGGTGGAGGATCTGGCTTTGGTTTTATCATTTCATTCATTTTATGTGCAGTGTTAGTCGGCTCGGTATGTTTTATGCTGTTGTTTTCTATTGCGAAAGGGAAACAAAAGAATTCGGAAAAAAAGCTGGAAAGTATTACGGTAAACAGTACAATTTCTGAAAGTGAAAAAGCAGCTCTGGAAGATCAGACAGATTTGCCTTTGGAAGCAAATACAATAACCATTGATGGAATTTCCATGACTGGTCTGTCTAAGGAAGAAGCAAAAAATATGCTTTTGGAGACATATGCGTGGGATATGCGTATTTCTTATGGAGATTCCAGCGAACAGTTGAAAAATCCTCTTCCAGACAGTTTGGAAGAACAGCTGACAGAAATATACAGTCAGTCAGAACCAGAGGAAGCGTATAAGCTTGATTTTTCAGCGTTGAAACCGGCCATTGAAACACAGGTGGCCGATATTACGGCAAAATGGAATCGAAAAGCGGTAAATGCACAGTTATCCGGACGTGACAAGGAAAATGGTAAATGGATTTATTCTGGAGGAGAGAACGGGATCCAGGTAGATACGTCTGCCACAGTTGAGGAAATCATGTCACTCATGGAAGAACGAAAATTTGCAGCGACAGTGGAAGCAAAAGTGCAGGAAATAACACCAGAATATTCCGCTTCCGCGATAAAGGACAGATATCAGGTAATTGGTACATTTTCCACTACTGCTACATCGGATCAGAATCGAAACAATAATATCAGACTGGCTATGAATGCTTTAGACGGGCTGGTCATTTTTCCTGGAGAAGAATTCTCTTTTAACAAAACAACCGGAAATCGGACGAAAGAAAGAGGATATATGCCTGCGGGGGCATACCGTGATGGAAAAATGGTAAAGGAACCTGGCGGAGGAGTCTGCCAGGTTTCCTCTACGCTATACAATGCAATCATTTTTTCTGGAATTCAGACCACAGAAAGAAATCCTCATAGTTATGAGCCATCTTATGTGACGCCTGGTGAGGATGCAATGGTAAGTTACGATGGATATAGTGGTCCAGACCTTCGTTTTGTGAATAAGCAGGATACATCCATAGCGATCCGTGCGGTATTCCAGGACAAGAAACTAACAATTTCCATCATTGGCGTACCGATTTTGGAGGACGGAGTGACCATTTCCATGCGCTCTGAAAAAGTAAAGGAATATGACCCTCCAGAGCCAGAATACAGAGAAGACCAGACCCTGCAGCCGGGGCAGGAGATTGTAGAAAAAGAAGGCGTGAAGGGAACGGTCTGGAAAACCTGGCTGATTACTTCAAAAAATGGAACTGTAATTTCAGATGAATATTTCCATAGCAGTACATACCGTGGAAAAGCAGGAATTGTCAGAAGAAATACTACCGGTGCAACGCTTCCTGCACCAAGTAAGGAAAACGCAGAGATAGAAACAAAGGCGTCAGAAAATACATCGCTGCAGGAGTCTGAAAACCAGCAGATACCCGAGAACGGTCCATTGCCGGCGGAAACACAGGAAAATACAACTATTTCAGAATCGTTACGGACGGCACCAGGGGAAACGGATAGCAATCTGATTTCCTCAAGTCCTATCGAAGTCCCAAATTAAGAAGGCACAGGAGAAAAACGTTCTATGCGATACCGAAAATCAATTATTTTTACTCTGACTCTTTTTCTTTTGATTTTAACCATTACAGGGATCTGGAATGTTATGAAAAAGGAAAAGTTATTAGTAAAGGACGGGAACGTTCCAAAACAGGAGGAGTCAAATGACGAGCCGATAGAAATTAAGATTAACAATGATGGTCCATTCAATGAAAAACTGCAGATTAAAAATGAGGAGATAACAAAGAAGCTTTCAGAAGAAACAGAGTCACCGGAACCGGAAAATCTGAAGGAAGGCCTGGAGCATACGTCAGTGTCAGCACTTCAGGAACGCCTGATGGAATTAGGTTTTATGGAAAATGATGAGCCAACCCAGTATTATGGACCGGTTACAGCTGCTGCGGTCAAACGTTTTCAGCGTCAGAATGCACTGGAACAGGACGGAATTGTCGGTCCGCAGACCAAAGAACTGTTGTTTGCAGAAGATGCGAAACATTATGCAGTATTTTTAGGGATTGTAGGCGATGATGTGATGCGGATACAGAATCGTCTGTATGAACTTGGGTATTTATCAACTGCCGAGGACGTAAGCGGAACCTTTGATGCAAAGACAGAATCAGCAGTAAAAAAGCTTCAGGAATTGAATCAGATCACGGTAGATGGAAGAGTTGGAAAACAGACTATAAACCTGCTTTATAGTGAAGAGATAAAGGCAAACTATCTGGCGTACGGAGAAAAAAGTGATGTGGTGTTGAAATTCCAGAAAAGGTTGAAAGAATTAGGATATCTGACTACAACACCAGATGGAAATTATGGAAAAGATACGGCTCAGGCAATCCGGCAGTTTCAGTCAAGAAATGGTCTTGTGGTAGACGGATATCTTGGTCCCGGAACACGCATGATCCTGGAACAGGCCGACGCGCGGCCGAATGGCATGGTTCTGGGTGAGCAGGGAGACAGTGTTAAACGACTGCAGGAGCTTTTGAGTAGATATGGCTATCTGGCACAGAGCAATGTGACCGGATATTTTGGTGAAAAGACGGAAGCGGCTGTAAAATCTTTCCAGAAGAATAATAAACTTCAGGTGGATGGAACCGTAGGCATTCAGACCATGTCAAAACTATCAGATAATCCGGGAGCGGTTGTGAAAAATAGCTCCAGTTACTCAAATAAGATAAATCCTGGCAGCGCTGGAACTGTAGGCGGAAGTGTACAGGCATTGATCAATATGGCTGCATCGAAGGTTGGCTCTCCTTACGTATGGGGAGCAAAGGGCCCCAACAGTTTTGACTGTTCCGGTTTTGTATACTGGTGCCTGAATCGGGTGGGCATACGTCAAAGTTACCTGACTTCCAGCGGATGGCGATCGATTGGAAAGTACAAAAAGATAACCAGGTACGATGATGTTCAAGCAGGAGATATTATCGTAGAAAAAGGTCACATGGGAATTGTTGCGGAAAACGGAAAAGTCATTGACGCATCTTCTGGAAATGGAAAAGTGGTATACCGGAAAAGATCTGGATGGTGGAGAGATAACTTTATTGTGGCGTGGCGGATTTATTGATAATATAACAATACATACAAAACGGTATTGAATTTCTGGGAATGTCGCGAACATTTATTATTAGAGTGATGGCAATGTATTGTAATGGCAAAAGTTAGAATGAGTGGAATATTATATATTGCGTCGATGGATTAGACGTTGTATACTGATAAATATGTATCAATGAGACATTTAGGTAGAGCTTTGCGATTACCATCTGTGATGAATAGCAAATGCGACACAAACAAATAACTTTATATTGGATAGATTCACTTAAAGAATATTTTGTGCTATTATTAATCGGGACAAGGATAATCAAACTTAAATATAGGGTTTGATTGCATATGATCTGTCTACTATATATTAAAAATAAAGTTCAGATAAAAATGAACATATCCATTGTGAAATTATAAAAAGTCATTTAATCTGTTCGCTATATATTATAATTGAAAAACATAGAATGACAAAAATGTTCGGAATAAAAATATAAAAAATGCTCGATATTTGATAATTAACACCGGAATTTGTTCGAGATAAAATTATAAAATATCATATAAGAAAGATGAAAAAATCGGACGCCAGGCAGATATAAAAGCTACAGAAAACGCTTGCGCTCTTGCGTTTTTATATCTACCTGGCTGTGTTTGGCTGGCTTTTTTGTGTAGCTTGTGTTATGATTAGGAATGCTGATATAGTTTTTATTGTAAGTAGAAATGAATCATATCGGTATATAATAGAATCCTAAAATTCAAACGAATTTTATATAAAAAGGGGATATATAACCATGCCAATTAAAATACAAAAGGATCTTCCTGCTAGGGCAATTTTGGAATCTGAGAATATATTTGTGATGGATGAGGATCGGGCGATGAGCCAGGATATTCGTCCGTTGGAGATTTTGATTTTGAACCTGATGCCGATCAAGGAGGATACGGAGACGCAGCTTCTGCGGGCACTTTCGAATACACCGCTGCAGGTGGACTGTTCATTCCTGATGCTGGAAACGCACGTTTCGAAAAATACATCACAGACGCATCTGAATAAGTTTTATGTGACGTTTGACGAGATCCGCCGCAAGCGCTTTGATGGTATGATTATTACCGGTGCGCCGGTGGAGAATATGGAGTTTGAGGAGATCAACTACTGGGACGAGCTGACGAAGATCATGGAGTGGAGCAAGACGCATGTGACCTCGACGTTTCATATCTGCTGGGGCATGCAGGCGGGACTCTATTATCATTATGGAATTCAGAAACATCAGAGAAAGACAAAGCTTTCCGGCATTTACAGACATCGTCTTTTGAACCGGAAGATCCCGCTGGTCCGTAGTCTCGATGATTATTTTTACTGCCCGCATTCCCGTTACACGGAAGACCGGGAAGAGGATATTCTGAAACATCCGGAATTGCAGATTCTGGCGAAATCGGATGAGGCTGGCGTATTTCTGGTGATGAACCAGGATGGAAGCCAGATTTTCGTTCAGGGGCATCCAGAGTATGATCGCATGACGTTAAACAACGAGTACCACCGCGATCTGAAAAAAGGCTTAAATCCGCAGGTACCGTGCAACTATTACCCGGACAACGATCCATTTTCCATGCCGGTGCTGAAATGGAGAAATATGTCCAACACGCTGTACACGAACTGGCTGAATTACTATGTATACCAGATGACGCCGTATGTGCTGAAGGAGGACGAGCAGGAATAAAAAGAGAAAAAGGCTGTCACATCAGGCAAATTTAAATTTGGTTCCATGGATTGGAAGCAGATTGAGTGCCTGGGGCGACAGCCTTTTCTAAAAGTTATAGAATAAAAACGATACTTTTTGATACTTAAAAGCGGATTGCCATTGACTTGTACGTATGAAAATGGGATAATGAACGCAGAGGTGATTGGTATGTTTAAAATTAATCCATACAGACCCGGAGCGGGCTTGATGCCGACGTATCTGGCTGGAAGAGATGCCGATATGGATGCGATCCGGGATTTGCTTGATGCCCTGAAATTGGGGATTCCGACCCAGTCGGTTATTTTCAGCGGTTTAAGAGGAGTGGGAAAGACCGTTCTTATCAATAAGCTTCAGGAAATTGCCGAAGAAAAAGGAATTTTTTGTAAACACATTGAGGTGGAAGAACGAAAAGATTTTATTTCTCAGATTGCAAGCTGTTCGCAGGCTTTTTTGCGTCAGATCAGTACTGCAGAAAAATTTAAATCACTGATACAGAAGCCATTGGATGCAATTAAATCTTTGATTGTTTCATTTGATCCAGATGGAAATACATTTTCTCTGTCGCTGCAGGAGCGGGAGCTGTATCGTACAAGTAACCTGACACAGAGTCTGACAGATGTATTTACGGCGTTAGGGGAAACGGCGTATAAGACGGAATCGCCGCTTTGTTTTTTTATTGATGAAATTCAGTATATGAAACCGGAAGAGCTGGGAGCTTTAATTGCGGCACTTCATCGGACCAATCAGCTTGGCTATCCTCTTATGCTGATTGGAGCTGGACTGCCTAAAATTTATGCCATGCTGTCGGAAGCAAAATCATATTCAGAACGGCTGTTTATTTATAAAGAGATAGATTCTCTGGATCGCGATCAGTCGATCGAGGCAATCCGGAAACCAGCGGAAAAATTAAATGTTTCCTATACGGACGAGGCGGTTGGAGAAATCATTGATATTACGAAGGGCTATCCATTTTTTATCCAGCAATTATGCCAGATTGTCTTTCAGAACACAGATGGAAAGCGGATCGATGAGAAACATGTGGAATCCTGCATTCCAGAATTTTTCCATAACTTAGATAATGGATTTTTTAAGGTGCGCTACGAGAGATGTTCGGAAGCGGATAAGAAGTTTATTTTTGCAATGGTCTCATGCGATAAACTGCCATGTACGATTTCAAATATTGCGCAGGTTATGCATAAGACGGTCAGTGCCATTTCTACGTCGAGAGCGCAGCTGATCAATAAAGGGATTATTTATGCAGTCCGCTATAAAGAATTGGATTTTACGGTACCAGAGTTCAGTGGATTTATAAGGAGACTTCCGGAATTTGGGGAGTGGGAGAAAGAAAATCAGGAAGAGCAGAAATAGGAAATCCACTCTTCTAGATTACGCGCGCAAGTCTTATATGCGTTCCATCTAAATTACCGGGCATGTTCCCGCATCAGCGCGATTTCCGCCGCATATCCATCCGGATCGTTCGGCGTTTCCAGATAGAAGGGAAGATGCTTTAACGCGGGATGCTGTACGACGCGGATCAGGGCTTCGGCTCCGATGTAACCTTCGCCGATGCGTGCATGGCGGTCTTTGTGAGCGCCAAGCGGATTCAGGCTGTCATTCAAGTGGATGGCGCGCAGACGGGAAAGACCGATGACGCGGTCAAATTCGGTGAGAACCTCATCCAGGTGATTGACGATGTCATAGCCGCCATCCCAGATATGGCAGGTATCCAGGCAGACACCGAGATGGTCGGAGAGCTCAATGCGGTCGATGATTTCCCGAAGCTCTTCAAAGCGGCTGCCGACTTCACTTCCTTTTCCTGACATGGTTTCCAGAAGAACGGTTGTAGTCTGTTCCGGTTTCAAAATGGAATTTAACATTTCGGCAATGAAGGCAATGCCGGTTTCAACGCCCTGCTTTACATGGCTTCCCGGATGGAAATTATAGCAGTTTCCCGGTGTGTATTCCATGCGCGCCAGGTCATCCGCCATGGTGCGGCGGGCAAAGTCACGGATTCCCTCATCGGCAGAGCAGGCATTCAAGGTGTAAGGAGCATGGGCGAGAATTTTTTCAATCCCATGTTCTTTTGCAAATGAAAGAAATTTAGCAACATCTTCTGGATCGATGTCTTTGGCTTTGGCACCGCGCGGATTCCGGGTAAAAAACTGAAACGTATTGGCATTTATTTTGACCGCTTCCTTTCCCATGGCGAGATAGCCGCGGGAAGAGGAAAGATGACATCCAATTGTAAGCATGATTAGGAACCTCCGTATGTGTAGTAAATGATTTGTGTGATATCTGATGCTGCGGATTGACTTGGCAGCAGTGATATTGAAGCAGAGCCGAACGAAATGGCTGAACTTAGTATTTATGATAGACTTATGATAGCATAGAAGACGGTTAAGAGGGAAGCTGTATTATCAAATATAATTTTATAAAAGCAGTAAACAGGTTAGGATTAAAACGAGAATGGCATTGGAATCAGTTCGATGCCATTTTTTTATGTAATAAAAGCAGTCCGCCCGCATACAAAAGACAGAGGCCCCCAGCCTGGAAAAGCACCGACGGAAACAGGTGCGGGAGTGTTTCAAACGTAAAAAGAGTGTGTAAAAGGTGATTTGACCTCTCAAGACCCTGCAGGATTCCAAGCGCTGTCAGGAGGCAGAAGACGGGCTTTACGATCCCTTGGCCAAGCGGCAGCCGGATGGGGACTTCGTGGGAGAGGGCGTGGATGTGGAGAAAGGCGAGCACCAGTTCGCTGATGAGAAGCGTCGCCAGATAGGCGAAAATTCCCCATCGCGGGATGGCGAAAAGGACGAGCGACAGGGTGAGAAGCATGGAAACCGTATGGTGGACGAAGACGGTTCCCGTTTTTCCAAGCCCGTTTAAAATACTTCCCATGGTGGTGGAGAGGTAGAGAAACGGGCAGAGCCAGGATAAAATCTGGATGAAACGTCCGGCATCGGCGTTGTGGTAAAAGGTTTCGCCCAGTGCTGGACCGAAGCGGGTGAAGAGCCCGACGCAGAGAATTCCCATGTACAGGCTGTATCGGAGCGCCATGGAGATGGTGTGTTCGATTTTGTCCGGCTGATTCTGCGCCTGCGCCTCCGAGACTGCCGGGAGCAGGACGACGGCGAGGGAGTTGGTGATGGCGGACGGAAAGAGGACAAAGGGGAGTGCCATGCCTGTGAGAACTCCGTAAATACTGACCGATTCAACCCGCGAGAGCCCGGAGAGGAGAAGCTGGTTCGGTACAAAGATGGCTTCGAGGCTTTGGAGAAAGCTGAGCGTGAGGCGATTCGCCATGAGGGGGAGTGTCAGGGCAAGAAGCGGAGAAAGCAGAGGGGCGGCGTTGATACGGGGCATGGCAGCTTCAGAAGATGGAGAGGACGGTTCCATCTGACGGGAAAGATTCGGATTGGATTTGTCCGTGACAGGCCTCCTGGAAACCGGCTTTGAACTTCCATATACCAGCAGGCAGAATATAGCCGAAGCCGCTTCCCCGATCAACAGCCCCCAGACAGCCAGCAGCACCGTGATCGGAATCCTGTTCGTGTGGCAGACATGGACGATCAGCAGGACGGAGAAAATGCGGATGCACTGCTCGACCACCTGTGAAAATGCCGGGACTGCCGTTTTTTTGAGCCCATAATAATACCCGCAGCAGCAGGCATGGATCGCGCAGAAGGGGATCGAGAGGGCGAGTGCGGGCAGAAGCGGTGCACATTCGGGCGCAAGAAGGACGCGCGCGGCGAGAAAATCGGCGAAGGTGTAGATCAAAGAGGTCAGCGGCAGGGCGATCGATAGTGAGAGTGCGAGGCTGGCCCGCAAAAAGGCGCGTCCCTTTTCCGGGGAGGCGGCGGTCAGGCGGGAGAGTGAAGTCTGGATTGGACCGGCGCAGAGAGCAAATGCGATGCCATGTATGGGAAAAATCATCTGATATAAACCCAGACCTTCGGCGCCGATCGTCCGGGATAGAAAGATGCGGTAGAAAAAGCCGAGAATCCGGCAGAAAAATCCGACTGCCGTCAGGAGCAGGGTTCCGGTAATCAAAGGATGAAATCTTCGCATAGCAGATCTCCGGGGAGGGTATGTTAGAAAAGTATATGAAGAAATAGAAAAAAGTAGAAGAAAGCTGGACGATTATAAAATGTTGGGAAGTCTTCTTTTTTAGGACAATAAGCGGGAATCCTCGGCAATTCAATTACCGAGATGAAAGCGCAGGAGTGTGCATATCTGCACAATGCAAATAGTATAATAATTC
>JABLTT010074193.1_pt1 | contig 123634 bp, 110 predicted proteins | sample 7160061 | NCBI WGS metagenome assembly JABLTT01 (sample SAMN14651232, study PRJNA627086) | human gut metagenome | isolation source: feces | host: Homo sapiens | reverse complement strand
TCTTGAGCTATTTCAATATCTGATTTGAATCCCATAACAAACATCCTCCCAAAATTTGAATTTTAAAATAAATAAAATTTTCAATAAATGATTTAATAAAACGAAATATATTATATTTCGACTTGTTATTATAAATATATTATAGTCCAATCTCTGGTAAATATATGTTGTTTTAACAACAAAACGTTATTTTTTTAACATGTTTTTTTATGCATTTTGTATATTTATTTTTTTTTAATTTTTTTATTAAAAAATGTATAATATTTATTTTCCTGACAATAATATTAATGTATTCCTCATAATATTCCCCCAATATTATAAATACGTAAAAGAGGGCATGCTAGATAATTCTAGAATGCCCTCTTTCTATTGTAAAAAAAAATAAGATTATCCTTTTCGTAACAAATAATCTTATGAAATAAATATAAATAAACTATGTAATTAAATTATAGTACTAAAATTCTATTTTTCCCACAAGTTTATAAAATTTTATATTTTTGTAACAAATTTGTATTATGGATAAATATTATTATTTATACATAAAAAAACAGCTCCTACTGTAGGAGCTGTTTTTTCATCACTTTAAAGGGCTATTTTGTTAACCTAAATTAACTACTAAAATAATAGTAGCACATTTTATATAGATTATCAATACAATTTGATATTAATTATCATTTTTTATTAATATTTTTTAATTCAAGATATAGATTTCCATTTTCATTTTTAAATCTATGCTCAATTTCATTAAACTAAAAATATATTTTAATCTTCTATAAAGTAATTAAAATCATCACATCCAGATTCTGCAAAGTCAAATAATACATTTTGTTCAAAACACATAGCATCATCAAATTTTATATACTCTTTATAATTTGCAAGTAATAATTTATTTATATAATCTCTATCTCTTTTAGAATATGTCGCTACATAGAACTTATCCTCCATAGCGTAATAAATTGCCTTTAAATCATTATTTATTACATATACTCTTTCCTTAACATGATTATTATTGAAGTTAAATCTAGTAAAGAACATCCCTTCATCTAATTCACTCTTCATCATAAAAGGATTATCCCTATAAAATTTATCTATAAACTCATCGTATTTTTCTAAATCATAAATATCAACAAACTCATTTTTAGATATTTCATCAAATACTTGGAAATCATATAATGGTTGTTTATCTGTAACAAAAATAGATTTTATTTTATATTCATTATTTGATATTTCTATATTGAAAGCTATTTTACATACGTAATAACCATCACTATCTTCATAAATTGCCTTACTTATGTACTTTCCGTTTCCTTTTTCATAAACAGTATTTTTAAGAAGTGTTCCATTTATATTTGTTATGTGCATATAAGCAGTTTCTTTATTTTCACAAAAATGTCTAAGAGCTTCTCTATCCCATGCTATAAATCTCATTGTCATAAAGTTTATGAACTCAATATCGTTTGTTATTTTCCTACATATAATAGGAAACATATCTTCCATTGTTAAATTAGTTTTATGATTTTTTATAGTATCCATATAGTATTCTTGTCCATCTGGAAGTGGTTTATCGTACTCAATATTTTTTTGTCCAAAATATTGAACTAAAAATAAAGCTCTATCCTCAGATATAAATACTCTATTTTCTCCTAAACCTCCCATCAATCTTTCTTCTTCCATATACGCTTCTTCTTTTGTCGGATTTTCTAGCCTAACATAATCACAAAATCCTAATCCTTCACAATCAAGAAGGTAATACTCAAATATTTCAATTTCATTATCACTATGTTTTATAACAAGACCCATACTTCCCATTAATCTTGATCTCGTTATCTTTGCATATTCAAAATTCATACAATCTTTCCTCTCCTATTTAATTTTCTTATATAAAAACATTAACTTATAATCTCCAGTTTTATTTTTAATTATAATACCAATATAATATATCATTTTAATTATATTTTATAGTCTTAGTATATTATTTACAAAAAATATAATATAATATAAGAAAGCATAATTAGGGGTGATCTTTATGAAAAACACAGCAGCCTTTTTTGATATTGACGGAACAATCTATAGAGACTCTCTTATGGTTGAGCATTTCAAAAAACTAATAAAATATGAAGTAGTTGATGAAAAAGCGTGGGTTGATAATACAAGAGATATTTTTATGACTTGGGACAGAAGACAAGGAAATTACGATGATTATCTTTTAAACTTATGTGATTTATATGTTAAATCACTTATAGGATTAGATAAATCTGCTATAGATTTTGCAACAGATCAAGTAATAAAATTAAAATCAGAAAGAGTGTATACTTATACTCGCTCTAGGATTAAATGGCATCTATCACAAGGTCACAAAGTTATATTTATCTCAGGTAGCCCAGATTTTCTAGTTAAGAAAATGGCAGAAAAATATAATATTACAGATTATAGAGGCAGCGTTTATGTATTTGAAGATAATGCATTTACTGGTAAAGTTATACCTATGTGGGATTCTGTAAGCAAAAACAAAGCTATCGACGAACTCGTTGAAAAGCACAACTTAGATTTAGAAAAATCTTATGCTTACGGTGATACGAATGGAGATATTAATATGCTGAGAAGAGTTGGTAATCCAATTGCCATAAATCCTACAAAGGAACTTTTACTTCACATCAATCAAGATGATACCTTATCTAAAACTGCTAAAATTATAGTAGAAAGAAAAGATACAATCTACTCTCTCGCTCCAGATGTAGAGCTATACAAAAATGATTTATAAAATCTAATCAAGGAGGATTAGTTATGAAAAAAATATTTAATATTATAGAAATACTTAATGATTTAAAGGATTTAGAGAAGAAAATTTACTTAGACTCTCCAGAAGTCTTTGTTGATTTTGCAGATAGAATTGCAGAAAATAACTTAGACGAAATGGTACTTTTCTTCGCAACTAAATATAACTATCTTTCAATAGTTAAATTTATTTTAAATAACGACATTGTTAATTTAAATAATCCTTCTAAAAATAAACAATTTGCTACTGTTAAGGAACACATTCTAGCAGCAGCTACTCAATTTAATGCAAAAGATATTTATGATTATATAGTAAATTATGATACTAAATTAGAAGAAGAAAATACTGAAGATGATGATATAGAAACATTTTTAAAAACTGTAGGAGAAAAACTATCTGACTTATGCGGTCAAGTTGATTTAGGTGGTGGTTACTATAAAGAACCAAATAAAGCTAAAACATCACAATCTAAAAAAGAAGATGTTGCTGATACGAAACCTAATACTGATAAACCAGAAACTGTAGAAAGTACTCAAAGTACAGATAAAAATACTGACAGTAAAGTTGAACAACCACAACAATCTAATATGTATGAACCTAAGTTTATATGTCCTAACTGTAGTTGTAATATTTTTGAAACAGGATATTCAATTTCAGAAAAAGTAAATTATAAATATTCTAAAGATGAAAAAAAATTAGTTGTTACTTCTAAAGAACAAGAAAATGCAGTAACTTGCTCAAAATGCGGATATACAATTGAACAATTAAACCCTGCATTCTTAGAAAATATATGTACTGTTCAAAACTGTAAAAAATGTGGTAAAGATCTTACTTCAGCTGGTATAGTTACTAAAATGAAAACTGAGTATGATAGCGAATCTAATTCATTCATAACTTCTAAGAAAAGTTTCCACTGTGCTGAATGTGATAGCGAATTAACTGACTACCAAGTTAATTACTTTAAATTATAATTATCTATAATTTAAAAATAAATTAAAACTGCGAACAAAAAGCTGTGGCTAAATAAAGTTTAGTCTACAGCTTTTTTTATCTGCATGTTTTTTCCATAATTTTACACCCACTACTCTTTTGTGTTAAAATATAAGTAATTTCATACTATTTAAGTATAAATTGTATAGCATGCTTTAGGGGGAGGGGTTTTATGAATATAAGAAATTTAATTGATGAATTAGCAGAAAAACACATATTAACAAAGGAAGAACTTGTTTATATTATAAAAAATATAAATGATGAAGATAGAAAATATCTAAGCGAAAAAGCTTCCTGTCTTAGAGACAAATACTATGGTAAAAAAGTTTATTTAAGAGCGCTAATCGAATTTACTAATATATGTAAAAATGATTGCTATTATTGCGGAATCAGAAAATCAAATAAAAATGCAGATAGATATAGACTTTCACTAGAACAAATTATGGAATGTGCTGATATAGGACATGAACTTGGATATAGCACTTATGTATTACAAGGTGGCGAAGATCCATATTTCACTGACGATAAAATTGTTGAGATTGTAAAATCAATAAAAGCTAAATATCCAGATTGTGCAATCACATTATCTATAGGTGAAAAAAGCTACGAATCATATAAAAAATATTACGATGCAGGTGCTGACAGATATCTACTTAGACACGAAACCGCAAACGAAGAACACTATCAAAAGCTACATCCAAGCGACTTAAAATTATCAAATAGAATCCAATGTTTACGTAACTTAAAAGAAATCGGATACCAAATAGGTGCTGGATTTATGGTTCATTCACCTTATCAAACACCAGAAATACTTGCTGAGGATTTATTATTCTTAAAAGATTTAGACCCTCATATGGTTGGAATAGGTCCTTTTATTCCTCATCATGATACTCAATTTAAAGATGAACCTGCTGGAACAGTAGAAGAAACTACTCTTATGTTATCATTAATTAGATTATTACTTCCTACTTGCCTACTTCCTGCTACTACAGCTTTAGGAACAATAGATCCAATAGGTCGTGAAAAGGGATTTGATGCTGGTGCAAATGTTGCAATGCCAAACTTATCACCTACTTCTTCTAGAAAAAAATACGAACTTTACGATAACAAAATTTGTACAGGTGATGAAGCTGCAGAATGTAGATATTGTATTGAAAAAAGAATAAACTTAGCTGGATATGAATTGGACATGTCTCGTGGAGATAATATTACTTGGACTAGAAAATAATAAATACATAGACTCAATACAAATTTTTATTTTAAATAAATTTCTATTGAGTCTTTTTTATGCATAAAAATAGCTGAGATAACTTAGGGCAAAGTTATTACTCAGCTATTTTCTTAGTTATTATGCTTGTATTTATATACTAACTAAGGGATATCATATTTATTCAAATAAAGTTGTTGATAGATATCTTTCACCAGTGTCTGGTAATAAAATAACTATGTTTTTACCTTTATTTTCAGGTCTTTTAGCTAATTCTGTTGCCGCATAAATTGATGCACCAGCTGATATACCAACTAATAAACCTTCTGCTTTTGCCACTGCTCTTGATGCGTTAAATGCGTCATCATTTTCAACAGGAATTATTTCATCTACTATGTCTAAATCTAAAACTTTAGGAACAAATCCTGCACCTATACCTTGAATTTTATGTGGTCCTGGTTTTTTACCAGAAAGCACTGCTGATGTAGCTGGTTCTACTGCAACTATTTTCGCATTTGGATTTTGAGATTTTATATATTTTCCTATACCAGTAACTGTACCACCAGTACCAACACCTGCTACAAATATATCTACTTTTCCATCCGTATCCCTCCAAATTTCTGGTCCAGTAGTTTCAAAATGTATTTTAGGGTTAGCTTCATTTTCAAATTGTTGAGGAATGAATGCATTTCCATACTCTTCTTTTAATGCTTCAGCTTTCGCAATAGCACCTTTCATTCCTTCTGCTCCTGGTGTTAAAACTACTTCTGCACCTAATGCAGCAACTATTCTTCTTCTTTCTATACTCATTGTTTCTGGCATAGTAAGTATTAAATGTAGTCCTTTAGTTGCAGTAACAAATGCTAATCCTATACCAGTGTTACCACTTGTAGGTTCTATTATTACTGTATATTTGTTTATTTTTCCTTCCTTAATAGCAGTTTCTATCATCGCATTTGCAACTCTATCTTTTACGCTTCCAAGTGGATTAAAATATTCCACTTTTGCTATTAAATTTGCTTCTAAATTATTTTCATCTCTATAAGTTCCAAGTTCAAGTAAAGGTGTGTTTCCTATTAAATCAGTTAATTTTTTAGCTATTTTAGACATTTTATTATTTCCTCCTAAAGATTTTGCAATCTTTTATATATAAATCTATTATTTAACAGCCTTAAATGCTTCTTCTAAATCTTGTATAATATCATCTATATGCTCTGTACCTATTGATAAACGTATAGTGTTTGGTTTTATACCACAAGCTAATAATTCTTCTTCATTTAATTGAGCATGTGTTGTAGATGCTGGATGTATTACTAATGATTTAACATCAGCTACGTTAGCAAGTAATGAGAATAATTCAAGATTATCTATGAAATCTTTTGCTTTTTGAGCATCTCCTTTAATTTCAAAAGTAAATATTGAACCTGCACCATTTGGGAAGTATTTTTTATATAATCTTTGTTGTTCTGAATCATCTGTTATAGATGGATGATGAACTTTTTCAACTTGTGGATGATTATTTAAATACTCAACAACCTTTAATGCATTTTCTACATGTCTTTCAACTCTTAATGATAAAGTTTCTAATCCTTGCAAGAAGAAGAAAGCATGAAATGGTGAAAGTGTAGCACCTGTATCTCTAAGTAATATTGCTCTTATTTTTGTTACGAAAGCTGCTGGTCCAGCTGCTTTTGTGAAGCTTACTCCATGATAACTTGGATTTGGTTCAACTAAACTTGGGAATTTTCCTGATGCTTCCCAATCAAATTTACCTCCATCTACTATAACTCCACCAATTGTTGTTCCATGACCTCCTATAAATTTAGTTGCTGAATGAACAACTATATCTGCTCCATGTTCTATAGGTCTTATTAAATAAGGAGTTCCGAAAGTATTATCTATTACTAGCGGTATTTTATTCTCATGTGCTATTTTTGCTATTGCTTCTATATCAACTACATCTGAGTTTGGATTTCCTAATGTTTCTATAAATACTGCTTTAGTATTTTCTTGTATTGCATCTTCTATTGATTTTAAATCTGATGGATCAACAAATGTTGTTTTTACCCCGTATTCTGGGAAAGTATGTTCTAAGTAATTGTATGTTCCACCATAGATATTATTTGCTGCTACTATGTGGTCTCCACTTTGTGCTAAGTTTTGGAATGTATATGATAATGCTGCTGCACCTGAAGCTACAGCTAATGCTGCTACCCCACCTTCAAGAGCTGCCATTCTTTGTTCAAATACATCTTCTGTTGGATTTGTTAATCTTCCGTATATATTACCTGCATCACTTAATCCAAATCTAGCTGCTGCATGATCGCAATTTTTAAATACATATGAAGATGTTTGATATATTGGTACTGCTCTTGCATCTGTTACTGGGTCTGGTGTTTCTTGCCCTACATGAAGTTGTAATGTTTCAAATTTTAAATTTCTTTCTTTTCTACTTATTTTGTTTGCCATTTTAATTATCCCCCTGTATATATGATACTAATTTATTTATATTTCTTATTATTCAATTCCTACTTATTTAGTATGATTTAATAATAGTCGATATTTCATACTATGTCAATAGGAATTATGGTAATTTTTTCTATTTTTTATTTAATAAAAAAAACTGCCCAAAATATTTATTATTTTAAGCAGTTTTCAATAATTACTAAATAATATAATTACTATTTTTATTTATTTGCCATTGTACTAAATCCTCAAGAGTCACATTATCTACAACATCACTTATAGCCTTGTCTAACTTTTTCCATAACTCTAGTGTCGCACATTGTGCTTGTCTAGTACATTGATTGACTTCATCATCTAAGCAAGCAACTGGACTTAAACTTCCTTCTGTCAATCTTAATATCATCCCCACTGTATATTCACTTGGATGTTTTGCTAGTCTATGTCCTCCTTGTGGACCTCTAACACTCTTTATATATCCCGCTCTGTTAAGTATCGAAATTATTTGCTCCAAATACTTATCAGAGATTTCTTGCCTTTTAGCTATATCTCTTATTCTTATGCATTTACCATCATCATTTATCGCCAAGTCAATCATTAAACGCAATGCATATCTTCCTTTTGTCGAAATCTTCAAATTCCCCATCTCCTAACATAAAATATATTGTCATTTATCCTAATCCAATAAATAATAAATTATAATTTACAATTTTTTCATTTAGTATATTATAATTTAGTATAACATATTTTTTTTTAGACAACAAAAAGGACCCTATATTTTTGGAGGGGTCCTGTTCGTTAAGTTTGGTATATTATTTTTTCTTGCTCTAAAGCTAAGGATAATTTCAAATTTAAAATATAATTATGTTGATTATTTTTTTGTCATATTTAATTAAATAATTCTAAGTTTTTTGTATTTTATTTGATTAACGTCTTGTTTTCATCTATAATTATATCGTTAAGATAACATCATTTCTATCAGTATCTTAACTAAAAAATATAAGAATATTAACATATACAGAGGGGGCGATTTTTATGCGTGCTAATAATGTTGTTTTAAACGATAAGTTAGAAGATGTTAGTATTTCAAAAGCATATTCATTCCCATTTGAAGTTAGTTTCTCTGAAATTAGAAAATTATCAAAAGGATATGTTAAACTTCATTGGCATGATGAAATACAAATATCTATTGTCACTAAAGGATCTGTGGAATTTATAGTTGGTGAAAAATCGTATATTTTAAAGAATGGTCAGGCTATATTTATAAATACTCAAAGAATCCATATGGCCAAAAGTGTTGGTGATGAAGATTGTATATATCATTCTATTATGTTTAATGCTAAATTATTAAAGATGTTCCCTGGCAGCATAATTGAACAAAAATATATTGACCCCGTAATTACATCAAATAAATTAAACTCAATTGAGATTTATGGTAATAACAATTGGGAACAAGATGCTCTTAAATATATTAGTGATATTATAAATGTCGATATAATCCAAGATAAGGGATACGAGCTTAAGATATATATTGATTTATTAAATTTTTGGCTTTTATTAGTATTAAATGATAAAGATATATTTAATCAAAAAATGGAACCGAAACCTATAAATGAACAGAGAATAAAAGATGTTTTATCATTTATCCATAAAAATTATAGTAATAAAATAACATTACAAGATATTGCAGATGCAGTATTTGTAAGCAAGGGTGAATGTTGTAGATTTTTCAAAAAATCACTTAAAATGTCACCTTACGATTACTTAATAAATTATAGAATTAATGAAAGTATGAAGCTCTTAAAAAATAGTTCATTATCTATATTAGATATTTCTGAAAATGTTGGCTTTAATAATGTTAGCCATTATATACAAATTTTTAAGAAGAAAACTGGTCAAACACCACTTGAATATAGAAATTCCCAATAATTAATTTCTAATATTAAAGGAGATATTAGTTTCAAATTTGATTAAAACTAATATCTCCTTTTTATTTAAAATACTTATTTAATTTTTCGTTGTAATAATCGATAAATAAAGAATATACATAATCATATACCAAAAATACTATCTCAAATAATATTACTAAGTACCATTTTTGAGGTATAACTATAAATTGTCTAATAATAAAATACAACACTACTAAAGTTATATTTGCATATGATAATTTTAAAATATACTCAATATAAATAGGTCTATCCTGCTCTATTATAAACTTTATCAAACCGTATATTCCAAATGTAAGCACATATATAATCCAATGTATTTTATTTGCCATAGCTATAAAACTTATAACCAAAGATGCTATATAAAATGCAATTCCTGTTTTTGGCCCCCAATTCATAATTACTATTGCAATCGGAAGAGATGCTAAACCTAACAGAAAAATAGTATTTGTTTGAAATACATTAACCATTAAAAACAAAACTGTATCAACTGCCAAAAGCATTCCTGCATATGCAATTTTTCTGCTCATTTATTCCTCCTATCTTGTTAACAACAAGTTATTAAGTCGCCACCACAACATTCGCAACATTGATCAGCACACCATAATTGGCATAATGTATCACAACAGTCATCTCCACAACAACAGCAACATCCGCCTAAATCATTTTGTTTTCTTCTGTTATAATTGTATGAATTACGGTTGTAATCATTTCTATATTGGTTATATTGATTGAAAGCATGACTGTATTCTTCATTTGTCGGTTCCATAGTAGCCGCAGTTTTTATATATTCTTCGCCTTCATCATAATATCCAATATTCATAGCTGATAATCCTGTTAGATAGTACCATTCACTACATTTATTGCTTATCTTTTGAAGTAAATCATAAGCTTTTTGAAATTCGTTTTTGCTTATTAGATTTCTTATACTTCCAAATTCACCTTGATATACATTACTGTACATTACTTTCACACCCCTTTTCTAATATGCTTTTGTATCTTAAGTAGACTCCAGAATATATTATGTTGTCTATAATAGATTTATTAAATTCTAAATTTAATTGTTCTATATTTTTAGTAGCCATTCCTAAAGACATACTTATAAGCCTATCAACTTTATTTTTTAATTCTTCTTTTTTGTCTATATAATCTATAAATGGATTGTATCTTCCCTTTTTGTTGTCTTCCTCCAAATCCTCATATGCATCTAATATGTAGATATATTTGCCTAAATTAAATCCTATATTCCTTAGATTTTGTTCATATTCATCTTTTTTATATACGAAAATTTCTCCCATTAGGTTTCCGAAAGTATTAGAAACTTTGTCTATACTTTTACTTTCTTGTTTTTCTAATTCTCTTAGGTTTCCTAATTGTTGTTTTATATATTCTGCTTTCTGAGGATATTTTTCGTATGCCTTTTTTAATTTTCCTTTGTAAAGTTCATATGCTAATTTATCTTTAATTCCATTATCGTCGTATAAATTATCTTCTAGTTTATAATAAGATAAAAGTATATTCATACTTGCTGCATATTCTGTGATTTCATTCACTATACGCATTTTCTTTTTTAGAGGATTTGCAATACATCTTTCGTATGTAATATCTGAATCTAACTTATAAAGTGCTGTTAAAATCAATATTAAAAATGTTATATCATAATTTAATGAAAGCCTAGATACTTCTCCATGATTTTCTTTTAAATATTTGCACAAACCACAGTAATAGCCTTTATAATAATCAAATTCTCTAAATGTCAAATCCATCTTATTTATTCTTACATAGCCAAACATAGTTTTTCCTTTCTTTGACATAATAGCTTTTTAATATTAGTATATCACTTTATATAAATTTGATTTATTACAATACATTAAGAATTATTTATTTTTCATTGATAATATTTAATTTTATTTACCTTATTAAAATTTTTATTATTATAATTTATAGTATAAAAGCTTTAATGAAAGTTGGTGATTAATATGACTTTGCAACAACTAAAATATGTTCTTGCCGTTGCGAGCAAAGGTTCTATAAACGAGGCAGCCAAAAGTTTGTTTATTTCTCAACCCAGTTTATCAAATGCTATAAAAGAATTAGAACAAGAATTAAAAATTAATATTTTTGTCCGAACTAATCGAGGTATGACATTGACAAATGATGGTTTCGAATTTATTGGATATGCAAGACAGGTTATCCAACAATACGAAATGTTAGAGGAAAAATATATAGAAGATAAATGCTCTAAACAACATTTTTGTGTGTCTACACAACATTATGGATTTGCTGCAAATGCCTTCATATCATTAATACAACAATATGGTGGTGATAAATATGAATTCACTATTAGAGAAACTAAGACTTTTGAAATTATCGATGATGTTAAAACTCTTCGCAGCGAAATCGGAATAATTTATCTTAGTAATTACAATAAAACTGTAATACAAAAACTTATTCGCGAAAGCAATTTAAAATTTTTATCACTTATAAAAGCTAAACCCCATATATTTATAAGTGAAAATCACCCTCTAGCCAATAAAAAGTCGGTATCTTTAGAAGATCTTGAAGATTATCCTTATCTATCATTTGAACAAGGTACATATAATTCCTTTTATTTTTCTGAGGAAATTTTGAGCACTCGAAGTGTAAATAAAAGTATAAAAATTAGTGATAGGGCTGCTATTTTTGATTTTATGGTTGGCTTAAATGGATATACGATATCTTCAGGGATGTATCCTGCTTATTTTTTAAATGGAAGGAAAATTACATCTATTCCACTTGATGTAGATGAGGTTATAAATATTGGAGTTATTGTACATAAAGATATTACACTTTCTCATCTAGGTGAAGTTTATCTCCAAATGCTTAAATCACTTTTGCATACAGGAAATAACCCCTTAGAAAAATAATTTTTTATAAAAAATATATTATAAAGTAAAATTAAAATCTTTAAATTTATATCTATATATAATCTAAATTTGTATTTTTATTTCGTTTATAAGTCATAATCAATTATTTCTTTATGTATAGCTAAAAGCTATATCAAGTTATATTTTTTTAGTCATACTAAATACCTTATTATCAAACTACAATTATATTAAGTAATACTTTTGTATTAATTTAAATCTTAAATTGAATAAATATTCATGTTAAAAATAAGGGGGTCTTTAATAATGAATAATAAAAAAGGATTCGCAACTACATCAATTCATGCAGGACATCACAAAAATGCCGCTGGTGCTTTGTCATTACCAATATACCAAACTTCTACATTTGTATTTGATAGTGCCGAACAAGGTGGCAGAAGATTCGCTGGAGAAGAAGAAGGATACATATATTCTAGATTAGGAAATCCAACTAATACTTCTCTTGAACAAAAAGTAGCTGCTTTAGAAGGTGGAGAAGCTGCTGCATCTACTGCTTCTGGTATGGGTGCTATATCTTCTGCATTATGGACAGCTTTAAAAGCTGGCGATCATGTTCTTGCTTGTGACACACTTTATGGTTGTACCCAAGCATTACTTAGCAAAGGACTTACTAAATTCGGAATCGAAGTTGATTTCGTAGACTTATCTAATTTAGATTTAATGAAAGAAAAAATGAAAGACAACACTAGAGTTGTTTATTTAGAAACACCTGCTAATCCAACTTTAAAAATTTGTGATATAGAAGCAATTTCAAAAATTGCACACGAAAAAGAAGATACTATAGTTATGGTCGATAATACTTTCTGTTCTCCATATATCCAAAGACCACTTGAATTAGGTGCTGATGTTGTTTTACATTCTGCAACTAAATATTTAAACGGTCATGGTGATGTTATCGCTGGTTTTGTTGTTGGTAGCAGTGAATTTATAACTGCTGTTAAAATGGAAGGTATCAAAGATTTTACAGGTGCTGTACTTAGCCCTAACGATGCATTCTTAATCAATAGAGGTCTTAAAACTCTTGAAATCAGAATGGAAAAACACTGTGCAAATGCAATGAAGGTAGCAGAATTCTTACAAAGTCATCCTGCTATAGAATCTATACTTTATCCTGGATTAAAAGACTTCCCACAATACGATTTAGCTAAAAAGCAAATGTCACTTCCAGGTGCTATGATTTCATTTGAAGTTAAAGGTGGAATCGAAGCCGGTGCAAAATTAATGAATACACTAGAACTTTGTACATTAGCAGTTAGTTTAGGTGATGCTGAAACATTAATCGAACACCCAGCATCAATGACTCACTCTCCTTGTACTCCAGAAGAAAGAACTGCTGCAAATATCACAGATGGTTTAGTAAGACTTTCTGTTGGACTTGAAGATGCTGATGATATAATTGCTGATTTAAAACAAGCACTAGATAAATTAGTTTAAAATATTCTTTATTTTAAATATATAACTATAAAAGCCATGGGGTTAATTTTCCCCATGGCCCTTTTACTTTGTTTAAATTAAATTTTTATTATCTTAAAAAGAAATAATAACCTAAAAGTATTATACCAAGTATAATTCTATACCATCCAAATACTTTGAAGTCGTGTTTCTTTATGTAGCCCACAAGGAACTTAATTGCTAATATTGATACTATAAATGCTACTATACTTCCTACAGATAATATAATCATTTCAAATCCTGTAAATACAAATCCGAATTTAACTAATTTAAGTAAACTAGCTCCGAACATAACTGGTATTGCTAGGAAGAATGTAAATTCTGCTGCTACTTCTCTTGATACTCCTATTAATAAAGCACCTAATATTGTCGCTCCAGAACGTGAAGTTCCTGGGAAAACTGCTGCTATAACTTGGAATAATCCTATTATTACAGCCATTTTGAAAGTTAATTGATCCATATCATTTGCAATTGGATTTTTTCCTTTGTTGTAGTTTTCAACAATTATAAAGAATATACCAAATAGAATTAACATTATCGCTACTGTTTGGAAGTTATAGAATAACTCATTAACCTTATCATCAAACAATAGGCCTATAACTGCAGCTGGTAAACATGCAATTATTACTTTAATCCACATTATGATTATACTCTTTTGTACAAATGGTTTCTTTTTAAATGAAAAAGGAAAAATCTTTTTCCAATATAAAACTACTACCGCCATGATTGCACCTAATTGTATAACTACAAAAAACATTTCTTTAAACGCTGGAGACATATTTAGTTGTAAAAATTCATCAACTAATATCATATGTCCTGTACTACTTACTGGAAGCCATTCTGTAATCCCCTCGATTATACCCAGAATAATGGCTTTAATTATTTCGATAAACTCCATAATTCACCTCTCGTTATATTTTATTTATTTTTTAATTTTACATTAAAATATCCTGCTAAAAACAGGATATTTCACTTTTTATTAAAATAATTTTTTTAATATCTATAGTATAACATCAAAATATAGCATTTTTATTACAAATAATTAAATTTTTGATAAACTTTAGTCTATAAATGTTACTACATCTTCTAATGGAAGTCTTGGTGGTTGTGGTGCGCTTGAATCTTCTGGAACACCAACTGGAATTAAAGCCATTAACTCTCCTTTTGTTTCATCATGGCCCATTACTTCATATATTTTATCTCTAGAATGTACTGGTCCTGTCATGTAGCAAGCACCATATCCCATATTTGCAGCCGCTAATAATAAGTTTTCAACTGCTGCCCCTATAGTTTGTATTTCTGCTTGACTAGATGTTGCCATGTTGTATAACTCTTTACATTCTGGTTTATCTTTTAATATTTTATATTCTACCGTTTTATATGGTTTTGCATAAACTAAAACAAGAACTGGTGCATTTTTAAACACTGTATAGTATTTTAAAAATTTACTCATATTAGCTTGGTCTTTTTCATTATCTGCTAAATTTGCGATTTCCATATGTCTATCGCCAACAACTTTAGCTATTTCTTCTATTTTTTCTTTATTTGTTATAACATCGAAATGCCAGTTTTGTTGGTGTTTTGCTGATGGTGCATAAGTAGCAGCCTTTAGCATTTCTATTAAATCTTCTTTTGGAACTTCTTGATCCTTAAATTTTCTTATACTTTTTCTTTTGTATATAAATTCTAAGTTTGTCATTTGTATATCTCCTGCCCTTTTATTTTCTATATCAACCAAATCTATTTTATACTAATAATAAAATTTTTACTATAATCTTTTATTAATTTATTTCATTTAATATTTTATTAATTTTTAAGCCTAAAGTTCAAATCTAGTCACATTACCCTTTTCATCTTGTAATGTCATAACTTCTAATCCTGGGTAATTCCTAAATAACCATTTTACCTCTGTCATAGCGTCACTCACTTGTTGTTTATTCATCTTCTTTATAAACATACTATGTGCTATTTCTTCAAATTCCTTACTATTCATGTAATTTCTTATAAAAGTATAAGCAATTGCATTCGGAATATTGTTAACACTTCCCTTTCCTCTATTAAATTTCTGTTTATACATTTTCATATACATCACTCCTAAATATATATTTCCCAATATTAGATTTTTAATAGTATACCTAGTCCTACTTAACTTAATATCTTATATATATTTATTTTAAATATTTTAATTTTATGAACATAAATTAGTAGAATAACCCCTTTTTTACACAAAAAAGCTATATGGAATTGTCCATATAGCTTGTTATTAGAATATATATATTTTATTAAGATGCTATTTTATTTTCTCCATCCAAATCCTGGTCATCTATTCTATATTTTTGCCATTCTTTAAATGTAAATATCATAAGTGTAGTTACGTTTATTCCACAAAGTACGAATAAAAGTAGATCTACTGCTTCGAATACTACGTTTGCACCAAATACAGCTAAAGTTCCTGATACAATTACTAATATTAAATATATTGCTATATTTCTATTTATAGGATTAGTTTTAAATAATTTTGTCATGTAATAATATGAACCTAATATTGTAGTTAAAGCTGATAAAACAGTAAATATTGAGAATACTATTAATCCGAAAACTCCTGTTACATCTTGTGCTGTTTCAAATAATTGTGTCAATCTTGTTACTGTATCTGCTGGGAAGTGTATTATTCCATTTCTAACACCATATGATGCTATATAAGAAGTAACTATTATTGCAACAAATACTGTAACAATTGTTGGTATTAATGCTATCATAGCTGCTTCCCTAGGTTTTGAATCAGATTCTTGTGCTGCCATTGCTAATGCACCTAAACCTGTCTCAGCTGTTTGAATTATTTTTTGCATACCTAATATAAATCCTAGTGGAACCCCAATCATTGCATTTACAGGATTTCTCATACCTTCTAGCATTCCATTTAAATACGTAGGTATAAATGATGCAGTTTTTATTACGAATATTGTAAAGAATATGAAGTATAAAGCTACTGCTGTACCTATCATATATGTCATAGCATTCATAAATATTTCATGTCTCTTAGATAATACTAAAAGTGCAACAACTATTATTACTGGCACTATGATAAATAAATATCTTTGAATATTAGTAGTTTCTATTCCCATAAATTTAGATGCTACTATTGCAGTAACTGAATCGATTCCACTGAATTGGAATCCACCAAATCCGAATACTGCTAACGCTACGAAACATATCGCATAAAACATCCCCAATTTAGGACTTATTATAGTTGATATATATTCTCTCGGAATTTTACCCATTATTTTTGAATTTAATGTTTCTGAATAAGAAACCGGAACCATTATTAGTGCTCCTATTAATGCCCATATTGCCAGTGCCTCTATATTATGTTGACCAGCAGCGTATAATTTTGATAACGCTCCCATAACACCTACAACAGCACCTGTACCTATCATTGCACCAAGCGAAATTGCAGCTGGCCCTATAGCATTTTTAAGTTTTAATGTAGATGGATATGATGCTTTTTTCTGTACTATAAATATTGTTCTTATTGAAGTTATAGCTCCTACTACCAATATAAACGGTAAAAATATAGGCCATATCGCATCCGAAATATTAGTTATAATATGTTCTAATTTTAATAAAAAATCTGCCATTTATTTTTTATTTGCTACTAAACTTAAAGCAGCTCTCCTTTCGTAAATTATTTTTATTTAGGCCGATTAATATAATATTATAAATTTTATAATTAAATTCGATAAATTTATATTAATTTCGACATTGTGATAGTATAATAAATTTTAACAAATACATATTTTTAGTGTCAATAAAATTTTACATACTTTTAGTATCCATTATTTTGCATATATTTATTTTCTCTGATACCTCTTTTTTTATACATTATTATTGAGTATATTTTTATATACAAACGCTTATTCAAAGTTATTTCAATGGATACATAATTTCACATATAAACTAAATACTATTTCTGGTTTTAGCTTTTATCTTGAAATTTAATAAAAATATGTTATCCTAATATTAATTATTTTAAATTTAAATTCATATTTTATTAATATTTTTATTATATATTATGTCTATATTGTTTATATTTCGGTAATAATAAGTAAACAATACTTATTAATTTAATAAATACAAAAGGAGAAGTAATGATGGAAAATACAAAAACAAAAAAACCATTCTTCTATGGTTGGATAATAGTCGTGGCTTGTATGCTTATCCAAGCTGTTCCATATGGTATAGCAACAAATGTACAACCACAATTTATTAACTTCGTAACTAGTGCAGAAGGTTTTACATTAACACAATTCTCTCTATTATTCACAATAGGTACAATTGTGTCAGCAATAGCATCACCTTATATAGGTAAAATACTATCTGATCCAAAAACAAATATAAAATTAGTTTATCTTATAGGTTCAGTACTATGTGGTGGTGGATTTGCACTATTTTCATTAGCTGGCGGAAATCTATGGGCTTACTATGGAATTTCGGCTTTAGTTCAAGTTGGTACTTCTATAGTATCTGCTATAGGTGTTCCATTACTATTAAATGCATGGTTCAAAGAAAACAAAGGTTTAGCTATGGGACTAGCATTCTCTGGTAGTGGTATCGGTAATATATTTTTACAACAAGCAGCAGCTAGACTACTTAGTAATCCAAACTATGGTTATGCAAAAGCATATCTTATATTCGGTATAATATCACTTGTAGTATCAGTGCTAATTTCTATTTTCATGGTTAGATTACCAAAAGGACCAGAAGAATTAGCTGCTAATGTTCCTAGAAAAAAAGAAAAAGATAATAATCCAAAAACTTCTATAACAAAATGGGGTTATGCTCTTAAAGAAGTAACTCAAATGAAATTATTCTGGGTATTAGCTGTTGGATTCATATTCGTTGGTTTCTATGTAAGTGGTATGTCAGTACAATATACATCTTATTTATATAAATCTGGCTTTAATGCTACTTACGTTGCTAATATAGGTTCAATCTTTGCATTATTCTCTATATTAGGAAACCTAAGTGGTGGATTATTCTTTGATAAATTAGGTATTAAAAAGACACTTTTATTATCAGGTGTAATGGTTATATTATGCGGTATATGTTTAATATTCATCCCTTCTATACCTGCTTTAGGATACTTATTCGCTATACTATTAGGAACTACTATCTTTGCATATATCATAGGACCATCTTATTTAACAGGTGCTCTTTTTGGAGATAGAGAATTTGGTACTATATTAGGTATAGTTCAAGTATTCTTTGCTATAGGATATGCACTTGGTACTGTTCTTTTCGGTATGAGTGTTGATAAATTTGGCTACTTAACATCTTGGGTAATTACAACAATATATGCAGCAATCGCATATGCTTGTTTATTAATTGCATCAGTTGGTATAGCAAAACACAATAAAGAACAAAATGTTACTGAAACTAAAAAAATAGCTTAATTTCAAATAAATAAAAACTCTACAAATAGTTAATTTCTATCTGTAGAGTTTTTTATTTTGTATTCTCTTAAATTTATCCCATTTTTTTACACAAAATGCTATACTTATAATATTGACCAAACAGTCAATATTAATAAAATTTAAAGCGAGGTGAAATTTTTGTTACCAAAATTCAGTGTAAAAAAACCATTAACAGTATTCGTAGCTATGATTTTAGTACTTGTTTTAGGTGTTGTTTCATTTACAAAAATGACAACTGATTTGCTACCTAGTATGAACCTTCCTTATGTAATTGCATATACTCCATATCCTGGAGCAAGTCCTGAAAAAGTTGAAAATACTGTTACGAATCCTTTAGAAGAAGTTTTCTCTACAGTAAGTGGTGTTGAAAATATTACTTCTATATCAAATGAAAATGTAAGTATGGTCGTACTTGAGTTTTCACAAGATACAAATATGGACTCTGCAATGATAGACCTTAATGGACAAGTCGATTTAGTCAAAAGTAAGTTTGACGATACTGTAGGTTCCACTACCCTTATGAAATTAAATCCAGATATGATGCCGATAATGATGGTCAGCGTTGATATGGATGGAATGTCCCAAGAAGAAATCTCTACATATGTTAATGATGAAATCATACCTAGTTTAGAGCGTATTGAAGGCGTCGCATCAGTAAGTGCAACTGGACTTGTAGAAAGTCAGTTACAAATCACTTTAGACACGGATAAAATAGATTCTCTAAATAAAAAAATCAAAGCTAATATCCATTCTGAATTAGATAAAAACGAAAAGAAAATAGATGATGGTATCTCTAAATTAAACAAAAGTGAAAAAGAACTTGATAAAAAAAGCCAAGAACAGATATCAAAATTATCTGAAGCTAGTGTTGAATTAGAATCAGGTTTATCCCAATTATCATCTGCTATCACTCAAATACAAATGATGGACTCGGTTGGAGATTCTTTAAATCCTACTATTTCTGATGCTAAAAAGGCCCTTAATGACAGTGAATCAAAATTAAAAGATTTTAAAAATAAATTAAAAATTGCTGAACAAAACGGTCTTGACACTTCTATATTAAAAGAAAATATAGCATCTTTAGAATCAACTATAAAAACCATAAAAATTTCTATAGAAAATGCAGAAAAAGGATTGAATAGTTCTTCAGCTTCCCTTGGCCAACTACAAGCTCAACAAAAAGAGTTGAAATCCCAAAAGAAACAACTTGAAACAGCAAAATCAACATTAAATCAAGAACTAACAAAAGCTTCAATTAAGATTATTCAAGGGAAAGCTCAACTTGAATCTGCAAAACAAGAATTAAATAAATCTAGGGAAGAAGCATTAAAATCAGCTGATTTATCAAGCAAGATTACTCCTGATATGATTAACTCTGTTCTTACAGCAGAAAACTTCTCTATGCCTGCAGGCTATGTTTCTGATGATGCGAAACAATATTCTGTTAAGGTTGGAGATAAATTTACTTCTATTGACCAAGTCGAGGATTTACTTCTTATGTCTATCGATGGTATTGGTGATATTTATTTAAAAGACATTGCTGATATCAAGTATGAAAACAATGTAAGTAAATCTTATACAAACGTAAACGGAAACCCAGGTATAATGTTATCTATTGAAAAAACTAGTACATCATCTACTTCTTCAGTCTGCGATAAATTAAATCAAACTATAGATTCTTTAACTGATGGAAACGATAAATTACATATCCTTTCTCTAATGGATCAAGGAATCTATATAGATATGGTTATTAATAGTATTTTAGACAACCTACTTTATGGTGGTATATTAGCAATAATCGTACTTTTAGTATTTTTAAGAAGTATTAAACCTACAGTTATAATAGCTTTCAGTATCCCTATGAGTTTATTATTCGCAGTAGTTTTAATGTACTTCACAGATATATCTCTAAATATGATTTCACTATCTGGTCTATCACTAGGTGTAGGTATGCTTGTCGACAACAGTATAGTCGTTATCGAAAATATTTATAGGATGAGAAATAATGGTGTCAGTAGATATAAAGCTGCAGTTTATGGTGCTAAACAAGTTTCTGGAGCTATTTTTGCTTCTACTTTAACAACTATATGTGTATTCCTACCAATAGTATTTACTGATGGTATTACAAAACAAATATTTACAGATATGGGACTTACTATAGCATATTCATTAATAGCAAGTTTAATAATAGCCTTAACTCTAGTTCCTTGTATGGCTTCAAAATTATTAACTTCTGCTGATGAAAAAGAACATAGATGGTTCGATAAATTTGTAGATTTCTATGAAACATTACTAGAAAAAGCACTTAATCATAAATCAATTGTTCTTATTGGTGCATTAATCCTTTTATGCTTTGCTGGATTTAGCACAACAAGAATGGGAACTGCATTTATGCCTGATATGAGTTCGACACAAATGACAGCGACTATCTCTCCAAAAGAAGGTCAAGAACTTACAAATGATGATTTACAAAAAATTAGTGATGATTTCGTTAAAATAGTTGGTAAAATCGATGATGTTGAAGGTGTTGGTGCAATGAATGGTTCTGGAACTATGATGGGCATGTCCTCTTCTAGTTCTTCAAACAGTATGTCTGTTTATATCGTATTAAAAGAAGATATGAAACATTCAAATAAAGAAATTGCAAAAATGATAAAAGACGATACTTCTTCCTTAAACTGTGATATATCAGTAAATGAATCTACTATGGATATGGGAAGTATGGTCGGTTCTGGAATAAGCATTCAAATTAAGGGTGATGATTTAGATAAACTTCAAGATATATCTAACGATATGGTAGATATATTAAAAAATACTGATGGTGCAATTGATATAAAAAGTAGTTTAGATAATTCAGAAGTTGAACAACGTGTTTCTGTTAATAAAGACGAAGCTATGAAATACGGCCTTACAGTTGCTCAAGTTTATCAACAGATTTCCGAAAAATTAAAATCTGAAACAACTTCTACAACTATAACTTCAAATAGTAACGATTTAGCTGTAGTTATAAAAAATAATGCTTCTGAAACAACGATAAAAGATTTAAAATTATTAGAAATAAAAGGTACAAAAAATAATAAAGATGCTAAAGTAAAATTAAATAAAATAGCTACTATAACTAATGCCACTACCCCAGCATCAATAAATCACAAAAACCAAACTCGTTATATGACAGTATCTGCATCAGTTGATGAAGATCACAACATAGGACTTATAAGTCGTGATATTCAATCAAAAATTGATGATTACAATACTCCTAATGGTTATGAGGTTGAATTAACTGGCGAAAATGAAACAATAAATAGTACTATGAAAGATTTAGTTCTTATGATACTTCTTGCAATAGTGTTTATTTATTTAATAATGGTTGCCCAATTCCAATCACTATTATCTCCATTTATCGTAATGTTCACTATCCCTCTTGCATTTACTGGAGGTTTATTAGGATTGTTAGTTACAAGACAAATCTTAAGTGTAACATCTATGCTTGGTTTCCTAATTCTTGCTGGTATAGTTGTTAACAACGGTATAGTTTTTGTCGACTATGTAAACCAATTACGCCTTGATGGTGTTGATAAACGAACTGCATTATTAGAAACTGGTCGAGCTCGTATAAGACCAATACTTATGACTGCAATGACTACAATACTTGCCATGTCAACTATGGCCCTAGGTGTTGGTATGGGTTCTGAATTATCACAAGGTTTATCTATAGTTACAATCGGTGGATTATTATATGCCACTTTATTAACATTATTTATCGTTCCAATTTTATACGATATCTTCCATAGAAAAGAAATGAAGAAGATTATAATAGATGATGAAGATTAATATGCATTATACTGAAAAGAACTTTTAGTATTTAAATCATTAAAAAATTAATTTCAATTAAAAAGGGACTTGCAAATTGAATTATTCAATAAGTTAGTCCCTTTTTTGTTTAATATTTATATAATTAGTAAAACTGAATTCTATAATGATATAACTTTACTCATTAATTCGTTACTTCTCTTTATGAACAAGTCTAGTTCCTCTGCTCCCAATTCTTTATTAGCAAGTAATGCTAAGTCTACTATTTGATTACAGATTACATCTACAGCTTCTTTCTTAGTTTCGTCATCTCTTAAAGATAATACTTTTTTGATTAGTGGATTTCTATCATTTATAACTAATGTTTTTTCTTCTTTTAAATCAAATCCATAGTCTAATCCAGCGAATCTAGATTGCATTTCCATCATTCTTCTTGATTCTTCTGAAATTAAGATAACCGCTGGTGTATCTTCTTTCTTTAAGCTTTCAACTGAATATTTTTGAACTCTATCGCCTATTTTTTCTTTGAAGAAGTTTACTATTTCTTCATCAGCTTTTTCATCTTTTTCTTCATCTTTATCTTTTAATACATCTGATAAATCTGAGTCTATTCTCTTGAATCTTACGCCACTTTCTTTATATTCAAGGAATGTAATAAAGTTGTTATCTATTGTGCAATCTAATATAACTGCATTTAAGTCATATTCTTTAAATAGTTTGATATATTGAGATTGTTGTTCTTTATCTACAACATAGAATACTTTGTTTTCGTGTTTATCTTTTGCATATTCTAAGTAATCTTTTAATGTTATATATTTTCCATCAAGATCTTTATATAATATGTATTCTTTTATTTTGTCATAGAAGCCTTCATCTTTTAAGCAACCGTATTTGATGAATACTTGTATATCATCCCAGAAACTTTCGTATTTTTCTCTTTCATTTTTGCAAAGTGATTTTAATTTATCTGCAACTTTCTTAACTATATGTTTAGAAATTTTACTTACATCTCTATCATTTTGTAAGAAACTTCTTGATACATTAAGTGGTAAGTCTGGGCAGTCGATTACACCTTTTAATAATAATAGGAATTCTGGTATGACTTCTTTGATATTATCTGCTACGAATACTTGGTTGTTATATAATTTAACTTTACCCTCAACTAATTCAAATTCATTTTTTAGTTTAGGGAAGTATAAAATTCCTTTTAAGTTAAATGGATAATCCACATTTAAATGAATCCAGAATAATGGTTCATCAAAAACATTGAATACTTGTTGATAGAATTTTATATATTCCTCATCAGTACAATCTTTAGGTGATTTTAACCATAATGGGTTAGTATCATTAAGTGGTACTGGTTTTATTTCTTCTTTAGGTTCTTCTTCTGAAGTTTCGCTATCAGCACCTTCTTCAGCTTTTTTAGCTGCTTCCTCTGCTTTTTTCTTAGCTTCTTCTTCTAATTTATCTGTATTTTCTACATATATTTCAACAGGTAGGAATGAACAATATTTCTTAATTATACTTCTTAAATGATATTCATCTAAAAATTCTTCGCTGTCTTCTGCTAAAGTAAGAATTATTGTTGTACCTCTTTCTGTTCTTGTTCCATCTTCAGTTATTTCAAATTGCATACCATCTGCTGATTGCCATCTGATAGGTTTTGCTCCAGTGGCAAATGAAAGTGTATCTATTTCAACATTGCTAGATACCATAAATGCAGAATAGAATCCTAAACCAAAGTGTCCTATTATGTCATTTGATTCTTCCATTTTATCTTTATATTTATTAAAGAAATCTTCTGCTCCTGAAAAAGCAACTTGATTTATGTATTTATCTATTTCATCTGCAGTCATCCCTATACCATTATCACTAAAAGATAGTGTTTTATTTTTCTTGCTAACTGCAACAGTTATTTTATAAGGTTTATCATCGCCAGCAGTTTCCCCTAATGATACTAATCTTTTATGTTTGCTAACTGCATCACAACCATTACTGATTAATTCTCTTATAAATATATCTTTATCAGAATATAACCATTTTTTAATTATTGGAAAAATATTTTCTGTATCTATTGATATACTTCCTTGTTTTAATGCCATAAGTCTAACCTCCCATAATTTTATATTATTTAATATTGTTTAATTTTCTAAAAAAAAAATAACAAGGGATGCCTCCCTTGCTACTAAGGGTTTTTGCAAAGTTCTATTTCTTTTATATTTATTTCATAAAACTATTCTAATTAATTTTATTTGAACTTTATAATTATAAGAAATATTATTATCACTCTTAATCTTAGAGTGCTAATCTGATTGTAAAAAAAATACTGATATACTTAACCTGTATTTTAATTTCATTTCTTATATATTTTATTATAGCACGTTTATTAGCACTGTCAAGTGTTGAGTGCTAATTTTCTCATAAAATTTTCAATTTATTTTTATATAGATAAAATATAATTACATTTTTATAAATATAGGCTGATTTATAATAATCATCAGCCCATATTCAATAAATTATTTTACTTTAACATCATAGTCACTTTCTTTTTCACTACTCACTTCTACTATAGTTTTATTCGGAAGGCAAACTATCTTTTGTCCATTTGAATCAATTTGACCTTGTTTTATACAAAGTTTATCTGGACAATCTGCATCTTCCATATGTACAACTCCATCTTTTATTACAACTTTATTGTGATCATCTACATTTATAGTTTTGTTTTCATTTAAAGAATATGTCCCATAAGTTTTTCCATCAACACTTATCGTAACAGTTCCACCTTTTTCTGCAAATAAAAATTTCACCCCGAACCCAATAGCAGCAACGATTAGCACAACTAGTATCAGTATTATGTCTTTTCTTTTTATAATATCTTTCATAATAGCACTCCAATATTTTTTATAATTTTTAAATTTATTTTTTAATATATATTTGTAATTTATAATATTTTAAATTTATATCAGAAAATATTTCCGATAGTTCTATTATACCTATACTTTTTCTTATTGACAATAATTCTCACTGAATTATATACTTTTTATCAAAAAACAAAATTAGGTAGGTCAAAACCTACCTAATCCAATTCTAAAAGGGAAATTATTATTATATTTTTGTAAATTTACTTTTCATTTTATTGAATTTCAATTAATTGTTTATCTTCTATTTTTTTAACTTCTTTCTTTGGAACAAATATATTCAAAATACCTTTGTCATATTTAGCTTGGATGTCTTCTTTTGTTACTGCATCGCCTACATAGAAACTTCTCTTTGTATTGCCATAATAACGTTCTTGTCTGATTAGATGTCCTTCGTTGTCTTTTTCCTCATTTGTTTTATTATGTTCAGCACTAACTGTTAAGTATCCATCTTCTAAGTCTAATTTCAAATCTTCTTTATCGAATCCTGGAACTTCCATAGCCAATTCATAACCATTGTCTTTTTCTTTTATGTCAGTTGACATTCTGTTTGTTGTAGTCATATTAAAAACTGGATCTGTAAAAAAGTCATCAAATAAATTATTATTAAAATTAAATCTTTCTGGGAATAACATAAAGCATCGTCCTTTCGTTTTAGTACTCTATGTCTGGAGTGCTAATTCAACCATTTTTTTGAGTATACCCTTTGCTCTGGTTGAAACCTATTAATTATATTTATTATTAATTTATATTTTAGAAGATTTCTTATTTAAGTCTTCTTTTCTATCATTTATTATTTATTTCAAACTATTGATTATTTTACTTCTATAGTTTGTTTATTTTCTAGTTTTTTAACATCTTTTTTAGGAACAAATACGTTTAAAACACCTTTATCGTATTTTGCTTGGATATCTTCTTTTGTTACTGCATCACCTACATAAAAACTTCTTTTTGCACTACCATAATAACGTTCTTGTCTGATTAGATGTCCTTCATCATCTTTCTTTTCATTAGAATTTTTATGTTCAGCACTTACTGTTAAATAACCTTTTTCTAATTCTAGTTTCAAGTCTTCTTTATCGAATCCTGGAACTTCCATAGATAATTCATATCCATTTTCTTTTTCTTTGATATCTGTAGACATTCTATTTGTTGTTGTGTTTACATTGAAAACTGGATCACTAAAAAGATAATCAAATAAATTATTACTATTATTAACTAAACCAAATCTTCTTTCTGGGAATAACATAAAGCATCATCCTTTCATCTTTTTATTAGCACTCTAAGTTATTGAGTGCTAAGCCAACTTCTAAAATTAAGCATACACTGTATGCTTTCGTTGACTCTTTATTCATTTTACCTATTTTCAAATTTTTGATTTGTTGTATCAAATCTTTTATTTCTTTGTCTTACTTGTTATCCTTTTTCCTTACAACTATATAGTACAACTTTTTGTTAGCACTGTCAATAGGAGAGTGCTAATTTTTTCTATTTTTTTTTAGATTTCTTACTTAAATATATAAAACCCCTCCAATACCTATATTAGAGAGGTTTTATTTTTTATAATCTTATGAATTTTTTATTTAAAATAATCAATTACTATGTTTACTATCGCTTTTATTCCAGTTTTAATACAATCTTCATCACAATTAAATCTAGAGTTATGTAATATACAAGCATCTTCATTTTTTTCAGATTTGCAGCCTAAAAACATAAAACAAGAAGGTACCTCTTTTGCAAAGAATGAGAAGTCTTCTCCTCCTGTATCTGGATTGTCCATTTCAATTAAATTATCTTCACCTATGCTGTTTACAACTGATTTCTTTACTAATTTAGTAAGTTTAGGATCATTCATAGTTACAGGATATCCATGGCTAAATTTATATTCATAATCACAACCATGAATCTTGCAAACATCCTTTATAAACTCCTCTATTTTATCTGGTAAAATTTCACAAGCCTCTGCGCTAGAACATCTAACTGTCCCTTCTATTGATACCTCACCAGGAAGTACATTATATCTCACTCCACCGTTTATTTTTGATAATGTAAGTACAACAACATCACTCGGATCAATTGCTCTACTAACAATTGTTTGAAGTTGAGTTATTAAATATGCAGCACATACTATTGCATCATGTCCTTCGTGTGGTTTTGATGCGTGTGAGGCCTGACCTTTTATAGTTATAAATATTCTATTTGATTCAGACATCATAGCATTCGGTTTTACAGCTACCGTTCCTATTGGATAATCCCACACATGAAGTGCTACTGCGTTATCTACATGTGGATTTTCTAAAACACCCTCTTTTATCATAAGAGGTGCCCCTCCAACTGGATTATTTTCTTCTGCAGGCTGAAATACAAATTTAACATTTCCGTTTATTTCATCCTTAATTTCATTTAATACTTTTGTTACTCCCAACAAAATCGATGTATGAATATCATGACCACATGCATGCATCACACCTGGATTTTTAGATGCAAAAGGCAATCCTGTTTCCTCTTGTATTGGAAGAGCATCCATATCCGCTCTCAACATTAAGTTTTTTTCGCCTTTTCCTAAATTTAAATTAGACACAACCCCGGTTTTTCCCACACCTTCTTGTGCTTCTAATCCAATTTTTCTTAATTCATTAGCTACAAATTTTGATGTTTCAAATTCCTTTAAGCTAAGCTCTGGATTTTGATGAATATGCCTTCTTATTGAAATTACTTCATCTAAATACTTATCAACTAATTTATCCACTTTCTCTTTTAACATTTTTTATATCCCCCTAAAAAACTAAAGGTACGGAGTTATCTCCGTACCTTTTGATTATATCACAAGTATATAAGGTTGTTATTACTAGGGCTTTTATATTTTTTATAAAACTGAAATTTTTAGCTTTTTAAGTGGCTTATAAAACTATTTAACTATTATAGTTTTGTAAACTCCCATAGTTCCTGCTTTACTCATTTTTAATTGAATTTCTGTACCTTTCTTTTGTTTAGGTATAGTAATTGAGTAAGTACCATTAGATTTAACTTTTACAGTTTTGCCTATTTGTTTTCCATCAACAGTAGCTTTTACGTATGCTCCTGCTTGGCCTTTTCCTGTTGTTTTAGTTGAAGTTGATTTAACTATATTTGCAGTAAGTTCTCTTTTGAATAAATTTAAAACTGTAGAAGTTTTTGCTCTTCTATAATATCCTTCACTAGATATTTTTACTGTTACTTTAGTTTTTAGAGCTTGTTTAGGTATAGCAACTGAGTATTTACCATCTTCCCCAACTTTTGCAGTTTTGCCTATTTGTTCTCCATCAACATAAGCTTTTACATATGCTCCAGGCATACCTGTACCTGTTATTTTAGTTGAAGTTGGTAATATTCTATCTACAGTAAAATCTTTTATTTGTTTTAAAACATTTTTAGTTGATTCTACTGTATTATATCCATCTTTGCTCATTTTAACTGTTATTTCAGTTCCACCAGCTTGTCCTGGTATTTCTATTTCGTATTTTCCATCTTCGCCTACTACTGCACTACCTATTTCTTTGTCTCCTACATAAGCTGTAACAGTTGCCCCAACTTCACCGCTTCCTGTTACTTTAGTAGCATCATATTTAACATTATTTATAGTTAATTCTGTTTCGAAATCTTTTGTTGCTAATTGAGTTCTATTTTTGTCAGCAAAAGTTACATCTGTAAAATCTGAATCACTTGTAAGCGTAGTTGCTGAAGTATCTCCTGTATATGTTTCATCATAATAACGAGCATATGCTACATCATCTCCAGTTAATACAGCTGAGTTCTTTTTGAATGTAGAATTTGTCATTTGAGCTTTTACATTTGAATCTATAGTCATGCCTTTTTTAGTATTTGAAAGTCCATGAGATACATAAACTGCTCCACCTGCTACGGCAGCTTTATTTCTTTTGAATGTATTTGATTTCGAAGAAAATTCGCTTTGTCCATCCATAGCTATAGCTCCACCATTTGCGGCTTTATTTCCTTTGAAAGTTGTGTTTTCTACTGTTAAATTTGCAGTTGAGCCATATATTGCTCCACCATTTCCAGTTTCTCCATTAGTCCCAACTTTGTTATTAATAAATTGAGAATTTGTAATATTTACTTTTGGCGCATCTCCTCTATGATTATTTATATAGATTGCTCCACCGCCATTAAATGCCGATGTTGCATTTGCAGAACTATCTTTTACAGTTATGTTATCCATAGATACTTCTGCCCCATATTCAACAAATATTGCTCCACCTATTTTAGCAGTGTAAGCACCATCTTCTACTGTTATATTTTTTAGTTCAGCACCTTTTACACCATCAAAATCGAAAGTTGGGTAACCATCTCCATCTATAGTGTGACCATTACCATCAATAGTTACATTATTAGTAGCTACAGTAACTGTTGCCCCTGTAGTTGAGTCAAATCTTGCATCAGTTGCTGAATCTCCTGTTCTTTTATTTCCTTTTGGATTTGCTTTATCAGTCTCTGCTATTAGATCAGCAGTTAATTTAATTGTATCTCCTTCTTTTGCTGTTCCTTCTGTTGCAACAAAAGCGCCTTTTTCTGCATCGTATTTATTATAACCAAGAGCTTCTTTCAATTCTTGGTAGGTAGAAACTTCTATTATATTTCCTTGATTTCCAACCTCATCAGCAAAAATAGTTGCTGGAGTATATGAAGCTACCATTGCTGCTGTTAATCCTAATGATAATAATTTTTTCTTTATATTTCTCATATTATCCCCCTTTGTTGCTATAAAGCATTTTTATTTGAATAGATTAAAATATTATTTATTATTAAAAATTTAACCCCCTTTCTATCCTATTTAAATAAATTTAAAATTTATAATATTTTAATTTAATTGTTCACTATTTTATAATTATCATTTGTTAATTCAAACATATCCTTCATTCCATCTGTCATATAAACATTTTTGTCTTTATCTACAAATACTGCCTCAGCATTGTATTTTTCAAGTAAACTTTGGCTTTTTTCTAATCCTAAAATAAAACAAGCTGTTGAAAGACCGTCACTTAAAAGTCCATTGTCACATACGATTGTAACAGAAATTAAACCACTATCTGCTGGATAACCTGTTGATGGATCTAATATATGATGATATCTGACCCCATCTTTCATTATGTATTTTTCATAATCACCTGATGTTGAAATATAACAATCTTTATCTATGGTTAATCCTCCTAAAATCGATGATTCATCTTCACCCCTAGGATCTGTAATTGCAATTTTCCAAGGTGATTTATCTGGTTTTTGTCCATATACTAATATGCTTCCACCAACCGAAATTACTGCTCCATCTACATCATTTTCATCTAAAATTTCTTTTGATATATCACAGCCTATTCCCTTTCCAACTGCCCCTAAATCTATTTTGAATCCTTCTGGTATTACTGCACCGTCATCATTTACATCTAAGTTTTTATATCCTACATAAGGCAATAATTCATCGATTTCTTCCTGTTCTGGCACTCTTGGGTTATCTCCACCTATATCCCAAAGTCTAGCTATTTCTCCTATTGTCGGATCTAATGCACCATCACTATCTTTAGACAGTTGTAATACTTTTTTTAAATAGTTTTCAGTAGACGATGATAGTTTTGTTCTTTTTCCTGAGCCTGCAGATTTATTTAAATTTGAAATTTCTGAATTTTCTACTCTCCATGAAATCAAATTATCCTCTAGTGATTGCAACTCAGAAAATATATCTTTTGTTAAATCACTCTTTCCATAAATTTGTTCTGATATTGTAGTTCCCATTGCAAAACCTGTATAGCTGTATGCATTTTGATTGTCTGAGGATTTTTCCACTGCAGATGATTTGCAACCAACTAAAAAAATACAAAACACCATTAAACTTATTGATAAATATTTTTTTATGCGCTTCATTTACTCCTCCAATTTACCCCAACACGCTAAAGTTATTGTGTTTATTAATATTTAATTTTAGATTATACGTTTTCTTAATTTCTACAATATTATGATAGCAGTTTTTTACAATTTTATCAATAATGATTTTCATTTACATTAATTTATTTTTTTCATATAAAAAGGCATCTCACTTCATTGAGATGCCTCTTAGTTTTTATTTGAGTAGATTTATTCTGTATCTTTTAACGCTTCTCCTAAATCTATTCTTTGTATTGTCTTATTTATTATGAAACTAACTATAGAGTAAACTAATAATCCTAATACAAGTACAAGTGCATATAGATAATACGGCATATATATTTCAATATATCCTGCAAATCTCATAAATGCAAATTTCATCAATCTATCCATTGTAAAATAGCTCAATGGAGCACTTACAATCAGACTGACCAAAACGACTATAGTCGTAGCATTTAAATATAACTTTTTGATTTCTTTATCATCATAACCCATAACCTTTAAAAATGACATATTTCCAGAATTCCTATCGATTACGAGCTTAGTTAATATATACATAACAACTAAATAGATTATAATTGATACTGATGTCATTATAGGAATCATCTGACCAAAAGATTCTGTCATTTGCTCACCTATTTTAGCAACATCATTCTTCGTTATTTTTGATTGAATATATTCTTCATCTATATCTAATTTTTTATTAGAAAGATATCCATTATAGTAATTTTCATCTTCTTTTAATATTTTATTTAAATTTTCTCTAGTTAGATATGCAGAAAATCCTGCTCTATAATCATAAATATCATATACTTTAAATTTATAGTCCTTTTCTGTATATGTGTTTGTAAATGTTACTGTATCACCTTTTTTAAGCCCCATTTTTTGAGCAAAATCATATGATATTGTTACTTCATCCTTATCTTTCGGCAAAGATACATCACCATAATATTTTGAGTCATTTTCTAATCCATAGAAAGATATATCCAAGTTCATATTTGCAGGTTCATAATAAGTTTCTAAGCTTGTAAACGTCAATTTTTCTGCCCTTTGTGATTTTTTAAGTTCAACGGGTGCCTTTAATACATATTGATACTCAGTCTTTACACTATCTTTTGTGATTTCCATGTATTTATCAATAGTAGGTTGCATAATCAATCCAAATACAAATATAAAACTGGCAAAAATAATTCCCACAAATAAGGTAAAATAACTTCCCTTATTTTGTAGAATAACGCGAATTTGAAAACGTCTAAAAAATGAACCACGTTTTAAATTTATATGTTTTCTAACTTTATTTTTATGTGTATCTCTTCTTAAGAAACGTATCGGTGCCATTTTTAGCTTTCTGCTTAACATTAAATAATTTATAACTATCATAAAAATAAGAGGTACTATTGTAGTTGAAATAAATGCAGATGGTATAAATTTAATTTCTAATGGTGGAAGACAATAACTTCCGTAATATAAATTTGTAAAATATGTTGGTAAAAGTGTATAACCAGCTATATTACCTATTACTGCACTTAAAAATGTTATTATAATCGGCAATGCCATATAGTGTCTAGTTAATTCATTTTTTGTATATCCACTAGCTAAAAGTGTTCCTATTACTGTTGATTGATCTTCTATTATAGTTTCGCTAATTACAACAAATATAAATGCTAAAATTACTAAAATTATATAAAACAATGTTTCTATCATCGGAATATCCCCACCCATATCATTTGGCAAGAAAGATATGCATTGATTCATTTCAGCAGTCATCATATTTGTTAGCATATATCCATTTTCAGTACATATATCTCTTATATCGTTCAATTTATCGTAATTTTGTTTGTCGTTAACATCCTTTTCATCTAAAACATAACTGTAATTATAAGTTACATTATCCTTTTTAAAGTTATCAAACGTATCTTGATTTACTATAGCAACCCCAAAGTGAATTGCATCCATCATTAAATCACTATTTTTTTCAATTAATGAAGTATAATCAGGAACTGCAATAGTTCCTACTATTTTTATATTCTTTTTATTTAACTTAATTGTATCTCCTATTTTATAATTATTTTTTTCTGCAAATAATCTATCAAGTGCAATTTCATTTTCCTTATTAGGAAGTCGTCCTTCGTATATTGATTGTATATTTACATTTTTTCTAGTTTTATAAACTCTGACCATTGTGTCATCATTTACATCTTGCTCACTATAGAAATTTTCGTATAAACTTAAATTTAAATCTTCAATTTTGTCTTTTGTATCCTTGTTTAAAGTCTGTGTAACTGCAAACTGTCCATTCTCAACATTACATTCATCTTGATTTTTATAAAGCAAATCTTTAGAACTGTATACTACACTTAAAAATCCAGATACAACGCTTATCATCAACACCATTACAACCATAATTGCAAGATATCTAGCTAAATTTTGTTTAAACTCTCTCCACAAACTTCTATTTAATGGATTTCTCATTTAATCTCACCTACCACTCTAAATCTTTTGCTTTTATACGAAATGAATTAGTTTCTATCTTCGTTATTTTTCCATCTCTAAGTTTCATAACTCTATGAGCCATATTTTTTATAGCATCATTATGAGTTACTATAATAATGGTAGTTTTATATTTATCATTAATTCTTTCTAATAATTCGAGAATATCTTTAGATGTCTTGTAGTCTAATGCTCCTGTTGGTTCATCGCATAATAGTAGTGATGGATTTTTGGCCAGCGCTCTACCAATTGCAGTACGTTGTTGTTGTCCTCCAGATAATTGATTTGGATATTTATTTTGATGCTCTGTTAACCCTAAAGTCTCCATTAATTCTTCTACTGAAATTGGATTTTTGCTTAGATATGCTCCTGATTCTATATTTTCCTTTACTGTTAAATTGGGTACTAGATGATAAAATTGAAAAATAAAACCTAATGTATTTCTTCTATAAAGTGCTAATTCTTTTCTAGAAAGTTTACTTAAATCAGTATCCCCAACTAAAATATGTCCTCCATCTATATGTTCTATTCCTCCAATTAAATTCAGAAGTGTTGATTTTCCAGAACCAGAAGGGCCTAACATAACACACATTTCACCCTTTTCAACGCCACAATCAATTCCTCTCAAAACTTCTATTTTATTTTCTCCTTGGCCATAATATTTCTTTATATTTTCAACCTTCAAATACATGATATTTCCCCCTCTAAACGTTAAATATCCTTTGATTAAATTTCTTACATTTTATTTTATAGTAGCACTCCTATTTTTAAAAATCAATATCATTTGCAATTTAATATCATCTATATTTATATTATTTCAGAAACAAAAAAGAACCCCATAAAAATTTATGAGGTCCTGCTTTTATATTTTTATATCAAAACTAAATTAACTTAACATAGTCGCCTGATACATAGCCATATGAGCTATTAAATTTTATTTTATACCAACCGTTTGATAATTTAGTTACTATTTCTACTTTTGTTCCTTTATTTAAATATCCAATTTTCTTATATCCTGTTCCTGCCCCACTTCTTACATTTAATCCTGCAGTTGTTTTTCCTGTAGCTATTACTTCGCCTTTAGAGCCATCTAAGCTCACATATGCTCCTGATACATATCCGTATGAGCCTTTATATTTTATTTTATACCAACCATTTGAATATCTTTCAACCACTTCTACTTTTGTTCCTTTAGTTAATATACCTAATTTGCTATAGTTTGAAGATGGTCCACTTCTCACATTTAATGAACTTACAGTTGTTTTTCCTGTTGCTATTATCTTTTCATCTTCACCTGGCTTTGGTTGTTCTGAATCTAATTTGACATATGCTCCTGATACATATCCATATGTACCATTATATTTTATCTTATACCAACCGTTTGAAAGCTTAGATACTATTTCTACTTTTGCACCTTTGCTTAAAGAACCTATTTTAGCATATTTTGTACTTGATCCTTTTCTAACATTTAATTGTGCTGTTGTTTTTCCTGTTGCTATTACTTTTTCGTCTTGTTGTGGTATATTTAATTTAACGTATTTTCCTAATACATAGCCATATGTGCCTTTATATTTTATTTTATACCAACCGCTTGGGAGTTTAGTTATTACTTCTACTTTTGCACCCTTGCTTAAAGTCCCCATTTTAGCATATTTTGTTCCTGGACCTTTTCTAACATTTAGTTTAGCAGTTGTTTTTCCTGTTAATATATCGCTTGGATCTTCTTGTCCTGTACTGATAGCTTTAAATGGTATACCAAATTTATTTGCATAAGTTTCTGCATATGAACCTTTTTCACCATAAATTGTTACATCATCTGAACAACCTTCAAATATAGCCTTTCCAATTGTTGTTACTGATTTTGGTATTGTAACCTTAACTAAATTTTCGCAATCAGAAAATACTTGGTATCCGATAGTTGTTACAGTATCTGGAACTGTAAACTCAGTAAATCCAGTCATAGAAAATGCTTCTTTTTCTATAGCTTTAACACTGCTTGGTATATCTATTTTCTTTAGTGAAACACAACCAGCAAAAGTTGCATATGGTATTGAACTAATTGTATTTGGTAAAGTAACACTAGTTAAATTTTCATTTAATATAAATGCAGCAGCACCTAATTCAGTTACACTATTTGGTATAGTAATACTTTGTAATTTATCATTTCCAGCAAATGCTGCAACATCTATAGTTGTTACACTATTTGGTATATTTATAGTTTGTAAATTTTCACACCATGCAAATGCTTCTGCTCCTATAACTTTAACACTGTTTGGTATATTTATAGTTTTAGTTTTTTCTAAACCACAAAATGCAAATTCATATATCATTGTAACAGGATGTCCATCTATTTTACTTGGAATGGATATTGTTGATTTGTCTACTGACTCAGCATAACCAGTTATTATCGCCTCATCATTATCATTTACTACATAAAAAATTCCATCTTGTTCTAAATCATCCCAATCATCATCAAAATCAAATCCCCAATCGATATCTAATAATAGATTCTCTAAATCATCGACATCTTCTACTCCCTCTAAATTTAAAATATTTAATTCAGAATTTGATAATACTTTTGTAGCTTGTTTAGCATCTTTTTGTTTTGACATTGCATAAGAACTATTTGCACCAAATGCAAAAGATGTTAGTAATCCTAAAACAGTTAAAAAACATGCGGCTTTTTTAAATTGTTTTGGCATTATATATTCCCTCCTCTTTTGTATGATTATCTTAATTATAGCATAATTAAGTTAGTTTTCTTATTATTTAAATAATTCTTAATAACTTTTTGTCTACAAAAACTACAATAAATTTTCAAAATACATCATTTTAAAATAAAAAATCCCAGCAAATTTAATTAACTGGGATTTTTCTCGTATATTTTATATTATTTAAATCTTATTTAAAGTAATTTACACCACTTTCAAATATTTTTTGATCTTTTTCACCATGTATATTTTTAAGAGTGTATTTACCAATTCTTTCAGAGTGACCCATTTTACCTAATATTCTACCGTCTGCACTTGTTATACCTTCAACTGCATAGAATGAACCATTAGGGTTGTAGTCTATATCGTAAGTAGCATTTCCATCTAAGTCAACGTATTGAGTTGCTATTTGTCCATTTGCTACTAATTGGTCAAATGTTTCTTTATTTGCTACGAATTTACCTTCACCATGAGAAATTGAAATACTGTGTAAGTCTCCTACTTGTGTACCTGCTAACCATGGAGATTTATTTGATGCTATTCTAGTAGTTACAACTTTTGCTTGATGGCGACCGATGTTGTTGTAAGTTATAGTTGGAGCATCCTCTGCAGTAACTGGTTTTATTTCACCATATGGAACTAATCCTAATTTGATTAATGCTTGGAATCCATTACAGATACCTAACATTAAACCATCTCTGTTAGTTAATAAGTCATTTACTGCTTCTGCTATTCTTGGATTTCTAAATACTGTTGCTATGAATTTTGCAGAACCATCTGGTTCGTCACCAGCACTGAATCCACCTGGTATCATAACTATTTGTGAAGATTCTATTTCTTTAACCATAGTTTCAATTGAATCTTCTATATTAGCATAATTTAAGTTTCTAAATACTTTTATGCTAGCTTTTGCTCCAGCATCTTCAAAAGCTCTAGCTGAGTCGTATTCACAGTTTGTTCCTGGGAATGTTGGTATAAATACTTTTGGCTGTGCTATACTTAATGAAGATTTTTGATGTTCGTTAACTATAAAGTTTATATTTTTTACTTCGCCAGTTGGTTCAACTGCTTTTGTTGGGAATATTGGTTCTAAAGTAGATTCATAAGCTTTGTAAATCTTACCTAAGCAAACTTTATATCCATCGACATCTATATATTGTCCTTCTATTGTTGTACCTGCAACTTTGTAATCTAAATCTTCTAATAAAGCTAAATCAGCTTTATCAATTTCAAGTGCTATATTTCCGTATGCTGGATCGAATAATTTATCTGCATCAACATCTTTAGCTACTTCAAATCCTATCTTATTACCAAATGCCATTTTAGCTATAGCTTCTCCAAGTCCGCCATAACCTAAAGCATATGAAGCAAGAACTTTCTTAGCTTGAGTTAATTCTCTTATTTTGTCTAAGTTTTTCTTTAATATATCAAAATCAGGAATTCCACTTTCTAATGTTGGAGTTTTTATTACTGCTAAAACAGAACCTGCTTTTTTGAATTCTTGTGATACAACATATTCAGCATCTACAGTGTCTACTGCAAATGAAACTAATGTTGGAGGTACATTTATATGTTCAAAAGTACCAGACATACTATCCTTACCACCTATTGCAGGTATTTCAAATTGTTTTTGTGCATAATATGCTCCAAGTAATGCAGAGAATGGTTTACCCCATTTAGTTTTGTCTTTTCCTAATTTTTCGAAGTATTCTTGGAAAGTCAATCTAGTAGTTTTATAATCTCCACCAACTGCAACTAATTTACAGATTGATTCTACAACTGCGTATAATGCACCATGGAATGGACTCCATTTTCCTATTTTAGGATTATATCCAAATGTCATTATTGATGAAGTTGTAGTTTTTCCGTCAAGTACAGGTATTTTAGCAACCATACCTTGGATTGGAGTTCTTTGATATTTACCTCCAAATGGAAGTAATACTGTATTTGAACCTATAGTATTATCAAATTTTTCAACTAAACCTTTTTGAGAGCATACATTTAAGTCTTTTAATACGCTGTCAAATTTATCAGATATAGTTTCCCCTTCTACTTTTATTTTTCCAGTATTAAAGAATGTATTTTCTTCATCTACTTTTGGAACATGTATATTAGTTTGTTGTTTCTTACCATTTGTATCAAGGAAAGCTCTGTTTAAATCAACGATAGCTTTTCCATTCCAGAACATTCTTAAATATCCTGTGTCAGTTACTGTTGCAACATGAGTTGCTTGTAAGTTTTCAAATCCTGCAAGTTCTATAAATCTATCTTTATTTTCAGCATCTATAGCACAAGCCATACGTTCTTGTGATTCTGATATTGCAAGTTCAGTACCATCAAGTCCATCGTATTTTTTAGGTACTAAGTCTAGGTTTATATCTAAACTTTCTGCGATTTCACCTATCGCAACTGAAACTCCACCAGCTCCAAAGTCGTTACATCTTTTTATCATTTGTGCAACTTCTTTGTTTCTGAAGAATCTTTGTATTTTTCTTTCGTTAGGTGCATCACCTTTTTGTACTTCTGCACCACAAGTTTCTATTGACTCTTCACTGTGTTCTTTTGATGAACCAGTAGCTCCTCCACAACCATCTCTACCAGTTTTTCCACCTAATAGTATAATTATATCGCCTTTTTCTGGTCTTTTTCTTATTACATTTTCTTTTGGAACTGCTGCTATAACTGCACCAATTTCCATTCTTTTCGCTACGAAGTCTTCATCATATACTTCTGTAACTTGACCTGTTGTTAAACCTATCTGGTTACCATAAGAACTATATCCGTTAGCTGCCTCTGTTGTTATTTTCTTTTGCATTAATTTACCGTGTAATGTATCTTCTAAAGAAGTTCTAGGGTCTGCACTACCAGTAACACGCATCGCTTGATAAACATAACTTCTTCCTGAAAGTGGATCTCTGATTGCCCCACCTAGACAAGTTGCAGCACCACCAAATGGTTCTATTTCTGTTGGATGGTTATGAGTTTCGTTTTTGAACATTAATAGATATTTTTCTATTTTTCCATCAACATTTACATCTATATTTACACTACAAGCATTGATTTCTTCACTTTCATCTAAATCTTCTAGTTTCCCTGCTGCTTTAAGTTCTTTAACTGCTATAGTCGCTATATCCATTAGACACATATCTTTTTGTCTGTCTATATAGATAGTGTTTCTAGCTTCTACATATTTTGAATAAGTTTCTTTTATTATTTCGTTGAATTTACCATCTTCTATTTCAACATCTTTTATTTGAGTCATAAATGTAGTGTGTCTACAGTGATCTGACCAATAAGTATCTAAAACTTTTATTTCTGTTATAGTTGGATTTCTTTTTTCTTGGTTTTGGAAGTATTCTTGAACATATTTTAAGTCGTCTATTGTCATAGCTAGACCTTGTTCTTTTAAGAATTTTTCTAATTCTTCCATGCTAAAATCTATAAACCCTTCTATTGTTGCAACTTCTGTTGGTATTTCAGTTTCTAGTTCTAGAGTTTCTGGTTTTTCAAGAGATGCTTCTCTACTATCAACTGGATTTATTACATAAGATTTTATTTTTGCAAATAATTCATCATCTATATCACCAGTTAATATATATAATTTTGCGCTGTTTATATTAGGTCTTTGACCTTCATTTATTATTTGAACGCATTGTGCTGCCCAGTCTGCTCTTTGGTCATATTGTCCTGGTAAATATTCAACTGCAAATACTTTCGCATCTTTATCGTATTCAACATTTTCTTTATATACTACATCTAGGTTTGGTTCTGAGAATATTGTTTTTGATGCAGAATCACAAATTTCATCAGATAAACCTTCTATATCGTATCTATTTAATAATCTTAAATCATCTATGCAATCTATATGTAAACTGTCTTTTAAATCTTTCATTAAAGCTTTTGCTTCTAAATCAAACCCTTCTCTCTTTTCAACTAAAAGTCTTTTAACATTTGAACTCATATTATTCCTCCATTAAGAAATTTCTCATTTTCCTTTTTTATGTTTTATTGAAAATTTATTTCCATATGTCTGTTCTATAATGCATACCTTCAAAATTTATTTTCTTGATATTTTCATAAACTTTTTCGCCTGCTTCTTTAACATTTTTAGCCTTAGCAGTTATCCCGATAACTCTACCACCATTAGTAACTATTTTTCCATCTACTAATTTAGTTCCACTATGGAAAACTACTATATCATCATCTAAATCATCAAGTCCTGTTATAACTTTTCCCTTTTCATAACTTTCAGGGTATCCTCCAGATGTAAGCATTACACATATTGCTTGTTCATCACTATAAGTTATATCTATATCTTTTAATTTATTATCTATAACTGCAGATATTATTTTGTTTAAATCAGTTTCTAATCTAAATAAAACAGATTGAGTTTCTGGGTCCCCAAATCTTACATTGTATTCAAGAACTTTAGGGCCATCTTCAGTTATCATTAATCCTACAAATAAAATTCCTTTAAAGTCTAATCCATCTTCTTGGAATCCTTTTAAAGTTTTATCAAGTACATTTTCTTTTATATTTTTTGCTAATTCATCAGTATATATTTCACTTGGAGAGAATGTTCCCATTCCGCCAGTGTTAAGACCAGTTTCTCCGTTATTTACTTTTTTGTGGTCTTTTGCACTTACCATAGGAACTATTGTTTCGTGATCAACAAAAGCTAGTATAGATGTTTCTATTCCGTTTAGAAACTCTTCTATTACTATTTTTTCTCCAGCATCACCAAATTTTTTATCACTCATCATTTCTTTTAGAGTTTTTATAGCATCTTCTCTGTTTTCGGGTATTACAACTCCTTTACCAGCTGCCAAACCATCGGCTTTTATAACAACTGGATATCCAAAGTCATCTATGTCAGCTATTGCTTTATCTAGGTCAGTATATTCTTTATATTTAGCTGTTGGTAAACCATGTCTTATCATGAAATCTTTCGAAAATGCCTTGCTTCCTTCTAACTGAGCACATTTTTTATTTGGACCAAATACTTTTAATCCTTCATCCTCAAAAACATCAGTTAGACCCATTACTAGCGGAACTTCTGGTCCTACTACAGTTATATCTATTTCTTTTTCTTTTGCAAATTTAACTAATTCGGCTATATCTGAATCGCCTATATTTACACATTCTGCAACTTTAGCTATTCCAGGATTTCCTGGTGCACAGTATATTTTTTCTACATCTTTTTCATTACTTAATTTCCAGCAGATAGCATGTTCTCTTCCGCCACCACCTACAACTAATATCTTCATATTTCCCCTCCTAGTTTATAAGTCTTACTCGCTTACTTTAACTTTTCTACCTTCTACAGATATCTTCCCTTCGCAAAATAATTTTACACATCTAGGAAGAATTGTATGCTCTACTTCTAAAACCCTTTTTGCCAATGTTTTAGCATCATCATTGTCCATAACTTTTACAGTATCTTGCATGATTATTGGGCCAGCATCTGCTTCTTCATTTACAAAATGAACAGTTGCTCCAGAAACTTTTGCTCCATAACCTATTACTGCTTGATGAACTTTTTCTCCATAAAAACCATCACCGCAGAATGATGGTATTAATGATGGATGAATATTCATCATTTTATTTTCAAATTCACTTACGAATTTTGGACTGATTATCTTGAGATAACCAGCCAAAACTACTAAGTCTACATTTTCTTCTTTTAATATTTTTATTACTTTATCTTCATTTTTTTCAAATACAGCTCTTATATTATGTTTTCTAGCTCTTTCAAGGCCAAAAGCATCTTCTTTATTAGAAATAACTACTTTTATATTACCTTTTATTTCGCCATTTTCACAATCATCGATAATAGCTTGTAAATTAGAACCTCCGCCAGAAACTAAAACACCTATATTTAGCATAATTCTACTCCTTCGTGAGTATCTACAACTTCACCAACTACATATGCTTTGTCTTTCATTAGTTCAGCATATTTTTCGTCTACATCTATTTCATCTTCTTCTCTATTATTTATATAATCAACTAAAATAGGTGCATCTTCTTTGTCGACTATGAACACAAGTCCAATACCCATATTGAAACTTTTATGAAGTTCTCTTTTTTCTACTATATTAAATCCTTCTATCATTTTGAATATAGGTGGTTTTTCCCATGAATCTGTTTTGATATCAAGACCTAAACCTTCAGGTATAACTCTTGTGATATTTTCGATAACACCACCACCAGTTATATGAGCTATAGCTTTTATGTTATGTTTTTCAAGTAAGTCTAAAACTAATTTCACGTATATTTTTGTTGGTGTTAATAAAGCATCTCCAACTGTCATTCCTAATTCTTCAACATATTGATTTAAATCATAGTTATAAGTATCTAAGAATATTTTTCTTATAAATGAGAAACCATTACTGTGGATACCACTTGAAGAAACTCCAACTAATACATCCCCAGCTTTAACATCTTTTCCTGATACTATTTTTGTTTTGTCAGCTATACCAACAGCAAATCCGGCTAAATCATATTCTTCTTCAGAATACATTCCTGGCATTTCAGCAGTTTCCCCACCGATTAATGCACATCCAGACATTTTACATCCGTTGGCAACACCTGCAACTATTTGATCTATATGTTCAGGAACTAATTTCCCTATTGCTATATAGTCTAAAAATAATAATGGTTTTGCACCTTGGCATATTAAGTCGTTAACGCTCATTGCAACTAAATCTATACCAACTGTGTTATGTTTATCCATCATTTGAGCTAATTTTAATTTAGTACCAACACCATCTGTTGCTGCTAAAAGAACTGGCTCTTCCATTTTCATAAAATCTTTTAAACTATATAAACCACTGAAGTTTCCTAAATCACCTATAACATTTTTATCGTAAGTTTCTTTTATCTTCCCTTTTATCAAGCTTACAGCTCTATTTCCTTCATCTATATTTACACCTGATTGTTCATAAGTTAGCATCCTAAAGATTCCTCCTTGTCAATTTTCTTAACTGGATAATTTCCGTCGAAACAAGCTCTACAGAATTTAAATTCATTTCCTTCCCCAACTGCGCTCATCATTCCATCTATATCTAAGAATTTTAATGTATCACATCCAATATATTCTCTTATTTCTTCTACATCTTTATGTGCAGCTATTAATTTAGAGCGGTTTGGGGTGTCTATGCCATAGTAGCAAGAATATTTAACTGGAGGAGATGTTATTCTTAAGTGTATTTCCTTAGCTCCAGCATCTTTTAATGATTTAACTAATTGTTTTGAAGTAGTTCCTCTAACTATTGAGTCATCTACAAGTACTATTGATTTTCCTTTTAATACTCTACTTAGAGGATTTAATTTTATTTTTACTCCAAGTTCTCTTTCTTCTTGAGTAGGCTTTATAAATGTTCTACCTACATATCTATTTTTAACCAATGCTTCTGTTAGTGGAAGTCCACTCGCATTTGCATATCCTATAGCTCCTGCCCATCCTGAGTCTGGAACTGGAACTACCATATCTGCTTTTACATCATCGCCTTGTGATAATATTTTTCCTGATTCAACTCTAAATTCATATGCATTTACTTTATCTATGGTTGCATCATTTCTAGCAAAATAAATATGTTCAAATATACAACTTTTTTTCATTGTTTTGCATTTATTGCTAAAGTTATATGATTTTAATTCTCCGTTCTTAACTACAACAATTTCTCCTGGTTCCAAGTCTCTTATAAATTCTCCACCAAGTATATCTATTTCACAGTTTTCAGAAGCAAATATGTATTCACCATCATCTCTTTTCCCAAGTAATAGAGGTCTAAATCCATGAGGGTCTCTAACAGCAACTAATTCTTCGTCAGTTAGTATAACTAATGAATACGCACCCTTTATTTGGTCCATTGTTAATTTTATTGCTTCTACAATATCTCCTGTATAATATCTAGCTAACATATATAAAATAACTTCTGTATCACTTTTACTACTAAACATTATACCGTCTTCTTCTAGCATTTCTTTTAGGTAGTTAGCATTTACTAAATTTCCATTGTGAACTAAACCTAAATTTCTCTTTTTTAAAGAACCAACTAAAGGTTGGCAGTTGTACATATGACTTCCACCTGCTGTTGAGTATCTAACATGGGCTATGCCCATTGTCCCAGGCAGTTTTTGTAAATCATCTGCCTTAAATACATCACCTACTAAACCCATGTCCTTTTTGTAATTTATTTCTTTTCCATCGTGCACAGCCATACCACAGCTCTCTTGACCTCTATGTTGCATAGAGTATAAGCCATAATACAAGTCTTTCGATATGTTTTTATCAGAATAAATTCCTAATATACCACACATGCGATCAATTCCCCCCTATAACTTAAATTATTTATTCATTCTAGAAAGAACTTCTTCATATCCCTGAACAAGATCTCCTAAATCTCTTCTAAATCTATCTTTATCTAATTTTTCATTAGTATTAACATCCCATAATCTACAAGTATCTGGTGATATTTCATCTGCTAATATTATATTTCCGTCTGCGTCTTTTCCGAATTCTAGTTTGAAGTCAACTAATTTTAGGTCCATTTTTAAGAAAAATTCCTTCATGATTTCATTGATTTTTAAAGTTTGTGCTCTGATATAATCTATTTCTTCTTGAGTTGCTAATTTTAATGCTACGGCATGGTCATCATTTATAAGTGGGTCTCCATATTCATCATTTTTATATGACATTTCAAATATTGGTTTGTCTAATACTATTCCTTCTTCTACTCCATATCTTTTGCAGAAAGAACCTGCTGTGATATTTCTGATTATAACTTCTAGTGGTAGGATTGTAACTTTTTTTACTAATTGTTCTCTATCTGATAAAGCTTTTATAAAATGAGTTTTGATTCCTGCTTTTTCTAATGTTTCAAACATTATTGTGCAAATTTTATTATTTAAGATACCTTTTGATGCAATTGATGCTTTTTTTTCACCATTGAATGCTGTTGCATCGTCTTTGTAATAAACTACATATTCATTTTCATTTTCTGTACTGTAAACTTGTTTTGCTTTTCCTTCATATAATAACATTTTTGTTACCTCCCAAAATTTTCACAAATATTTATTTACTGTTTTATTACTAACATATCTCTGCTTTTTCTACATTATCTTGTCTTATTTATTTTTATAATTATTGATTTATGCTTTTATCATCATCTAATACATTTTGAGCCATTTCTTGTCTATATGTTTTTAAGTCTTCTTTTAATTTAGGATATTTTATACTCATTATTTGCATTGCCATTAATGCTGCATTTAACCCTGAATCTATAGTTACTGTAGCAACTGGTATTCCTTTTGGCATTTGAACCATTGATAATAAGGAATCCATACCATCCATAGTAGATGATTTTATTGGCAACCCAACTACAGGTATTAATGTTGATGCTGCTATAACCCCTGGTAAGTGTGCTGCTTTTCCTGCTGCTGCTATTATTACATCAACTTCTCCATCAATTGATTCTATAAAAGAAACTAATTCTTTTGGTGTTCTATGAGCTGATAAAATTCTTACTACTACTTCAACACCGTATTTTTCTAAAAAGTTTATACCTTCTTCAAGTTTAGGATAATCTGATTTAGATCCCATTACGATTGCAACTTTCATAAGTAATTTTCCTCCATTAATAATATATTTATATAAAACTTAATTTTGTATTAAATTTAAAATTCTTAACTAAATTTTATTTTTAACCTTTTATTTTCGTATTTTTATTCATTTTAACGAACTATACACTTGTATTCTATATTAATATTCATACTTTATCAATACATATTTTTAAAAAATGATTTTTTTATTTTGTTTTAGGTTTATTTTACCATTTAGTTTCAAGTTTATTTTACCATATAACTGTGTCTTTTTTTAATTTAAAACTAAAAATGCTGTTGCATAAACCAATTTTTATACAACAGCATATATTTTATAAATCAAATCCCTTAAATCCCTTTTTACTTTTTATTCGCAGTGCAAATATTATTTTAAAAATACAAATCTGCATATAAATATTAAACTTAACACTATTAATGAAATATTTATATCTTCTTTTTTATTTGTAACTAATTTTAATAGTGTATAAGATACTATACCGAATATTATTCCATCTGCAACACTATTTGTAAGTGGCATTAGAATAAATGTTAAGAATGCTGGTATAGCATTTGTGTAATCTTCAAAATCAATCCCTTTAAAACAGCTAGCCATCATAACCCCCACAATTATAAGTACCGCTCCTGTTGCTTGTGATGGTATTGCTATAAATAATGGCGCTAAGAATAGAGATAATACAAATAAAACCCCAACAGTAAATGCAGTAAGTCCTGTTTTTCCACCTTCACTGATCCCTGCTGAACTTTCCATAAAACAAGTAACTGTTGATGTCCCAAGAACTGCCCCCACAGTAGTTCCTATCGCATCTGCCAACATGGCTTGTTTTGCTTTTGGTATTTTACCATTTTCATCAATTAGATTTCCTTTTGCTGCTACTCCAACCAAAAATCCTACTGAATCAAATAAATCCATAAATAAAAAAGTAAATACCACTATCACCATATCCAAACTAAATATTTTTTCAAGCGGAACGCTAAAGGCTTGCATAAAAGTTGGTGCTAGTGATGGAACATTAAGTGAAACTATTTTTGTTGGTAAAGTTACTATTCCTGTCAACATTCCTATTGCTGATGTTAATAATATTGATAGTAATAATGCTCCTCTTACATTCCTACAAACTAATATTCCTGCAATACCTAATCCTACCACACTTAATACTACAAGTGGATCGTGTAAACTCGATAATGCCAATGTCCCATTTGCAGTATTTATAATCCCTGCATTTGTCATTCCTACTGATGCTATAAATAGTCCAACACCTGCTGTAACAGCATTTTTAAGATCTTTTGGGATACAATTTATTATTTGTTCCCTTAAACTTGTAACCGTTAAAATTATAAATAACACACCCTCTATAAATACACCTAAAAGTGCCATTTGCCATGTATATCCCATCTGTAAAACGACCGTATATGCAAAGAATGCGTTAAGCCCCATTCCTGGTGCAAGTGCAATTGGATAATTTGATAAAAATGCCATAACGAAACATGATATTGTTGCTGATAATGCAGTTGCAACAAATACAGCCCCCGCATCCATTCCTGCCTCTGCCAGCATATTTGAATTTACCGCTAATATATATGCCATTGTCATAAATGTAGTAATACCAGCGATTATTTCTGTTTTCACATTTGTACCATGTTCACTTAATTTAAACACCTTTTCTAGTAAATTATTTTGGTTAGCTTTTTGTTGAGTAGCTTGCATAACTCTTCCCCCCATTTTATATATTTTCAAAGTTATAATAATGTTTTTTAGAAATGAATGTGTGCAAATAGATTTGCTTTCGAGGAGAGTTCAATAGATATTTACATACTACAAGGAATTTATTTTTGTAGAGTAAAATGCTTTTTGAAAATCTAATTAAAAAGGTGCCTACTTCAACTAAAGTAGACACCTCTAATATCTTATCCAAATCAAGTTTTTATTTTATACTTTTAAATTATGTTCTAAAATTAAAAATTCTATTTTATATTCTTAAAAAAGTATAGACTAATCCCTTGATTATCATGATATCTAGGTGGCGCTCTCGCGGAAGCTCTCCTAATTAACTAATATTAAGCAGGCTTCCTGGCTTACAGATCAACGCGTTACTTTCCTTCTCACATACAAATGGCATGCAATGGATTATTAAGTATTGCTCCCTAGAATACAGTGACCGGATCGCTTAGGATTCTAACCTAATTTCCTTTTATTCAAACTTCTGGCGAAATTTGACCACTTAATATCATAATAATATTCATTTCTATGGAGAAATAGTAGCACATCATGGAATTATTTGTCAACTTTTTTACGCATTTTTATTATGTTTTTTCCTTTTATATCCATTATTTTATTGTTCCTGGTATATGATTTTATATATAATAAAAGTATATATAAAAACCCTCTAAATATATTAGAAAGGATGATAAACATATGAAAAACATGCATGATTTTTATTGCGGAACTATGTTTGATGCTTATGAGTTTTTTGGTGCTCATATTTGCAGCAAAAATGGTACTAAGGGAATTATTTTCAGGGTTTATGCTCCTAGCGCAAAAGAAGTCCAAATTATAAGTGACTTCAACAGTTGGGATGGATCTAATGGAAAAATGGAGCAAATAGAAGAAAGCGGCATTTTTACTTATTTTTCTGAAAACGCTGAATTAGGAATGTATTACAAATATCTAGTATTTGATCAAAATGACAATTGTACGGAAAAAACTGACCCATATGCATTTTTTATGGAACTTAGACCTAAAAGTGCATCTAGAATAGTTGATTTAAATACATATAAATTTAACGACAATCAATGGATGTTAAATAGAAGCAAGAATTTTGATAAACCTTTAAACATCTATGAACTTCACTTCGGTTCTTGGAAACAAAAGACTGATCAAGATGTTTTAAAATCTAGAGTTCTTAAACAAAATTCATCTATTGGTGGGGACAAAAGCATAAATGCAAGTCAACTTGGGCATGACTTAAATTTAGAAAACTACATAAATACTGAATACGATTTAAACAAGCCTATTGATATAACCGAAAGATGGTTTAATTATATGGAAATAGCTCCACAACTTATAAAATACGTTAAGGAGAATAACTATACCCATATAGAGATACTTCCCCTTTGTGAACATCCATCTGACTGTTCTTGGGGATACCAAATAACTGGATTTTTCAGTCCAACTGCTAGATACGGCAAACCAGAAGATTTAATGGCGTTTATCGATTTATGCCATAGGGAAAACATAGGTGTAATTATGGATTTTGTTCCTGTTCACTTTGCTCTCGATTCGTATTCGCTTTGCCGATTTGATGGTGAAGCTCTATACGAATATCCAAGTCATGATACTGGTTATACTGAATGGGGTTCTCATAGTTTTAATTATTATCGTGGTGAAGTAAGAAGTTTCATTCAATCTGTTGCAAACTTCTGGATTGAAAAATATCATATAGATGGTCTTCGTATGGACGCAATAAGCAACCTTATATATTGGAAAGGTGATTCAAATCGTGGTGTAAATGAAGGTGGTATTGAGTTTTTACAAATTATGAACAAGAATTTGCAAAAGCTTCATAAAGACGTTATGTTAATTGCCGAAGATTCTTCAGCTTACCCTAAAGTTACTGAACCTGTTGAAGAAGGTGGTCTTGGATTTGACTATAAATGGGACATGGGTTGGATGAATGATACACTTTCATATTTTGAAAAAGAACCTTGGCAAAGAAATGGACTATATCACAAAATAACATTTTCTATGATGTATTTTTACAATGAAAAATTTCTTCTTCCTTTCTCGCATGATGAAGTTGTTCATGGTAAAAAAACTATCTTAGATAAAATGTGGGGATCTTATGAAGATAAATTTAGCCAAGCTAAATTACTTTATACTTATATGTTCACACACCCTGGCAAGAAATTGAACTTTATGGGTAACGAACTTGGACATTTTAGAGAATGGGATGAAAAAAGAGAACTTGACTGGAATCTATTAGAATATCCTATGCATGATTCTTTTAAGAGATTTATTGACGACCTTAATGGTTATTATTTAAATTCACCGGTTTTATATAAAAACGAATATTCTCGCACAGGTCATAAATGGATACAAGCAGATGATACAGAAAAATGTGTCTATGTGTATGAAAGAATCTATGGTGATGAAAAAATTGTGATATTCTTAAATACTTACTGCGATAATTATGAAAATTATTCAGTTAAATTTGATGACTCTGTCCAACTTGAATTAATTTTAAATACTGATTGGCAAAAATACGGCGGTAAAAGCGAGGAAGTTCCTGAACTTATTGATTCTATAGATTTATATCATCAAGATGCTGGACATTTATATTCAAGAAACACTTATTCTCCACATGGCGATGTCAAATACACCACTTTAGAAAATCCAAAACATTTATCAAAAAAAGAAATGGCTGGAGCAGGCAAAAACTATCAAGTATCAATTTCACTACCTGCATATTCTGCTAAGGTATATAAAGTTATCGGATAATATTTAGTGAAAAAAGGTTCACATAGTTTCTAAACTATTGAACCTTTTTATTTATGTATTAATTTAAATTATTATTTTGCTGGATGTTCTGGTATAACAGCATGGAAAGTTAAATCAGCATCGCTATCATTTATTAATGTATGAGTATGACCTTGTGGACAGTAATGACATAATCCAGCTTCTACTCTTTCTTCTTTTCCATCATATATTACTTTACCTTTACCAGATGTGAAAAATATTATTTCACTATTAGTTTCATGAGTATGTTCCCCTATTGATGCCCCTGGTTCTAATCTTCCAAAGATTATTTTATTATTTTCGTCTACATGCATTCTTGCATTTAATGCCTTTTCTCCACCTTTAAAATTTGCCAATGCTTTTTCTTCAATTTTATTAGTATCTAGTATCATTGTGTTATCCCCCTTGTTTTTGATTCACATATATACTGTGTTCTAAAAATATTATAATACAATATTTGTGAAAAACTTATTTATTTTTTAATTCTTATTTTCTAATAACTCCATAAGGATTTTCTAAATTCTATTTTTAATGCACATGTAACAACAATTAAAATAGTTGAAAATAAAATAATACTCACAATAAATACTTTTTTTATTTAATCTTTTCACAAAGAAGTTAGGACCCAATTTCCAAAACAAGCACGCTATAGCAATAATTACAACTAATATTAAATAAAACATATCTACTCTTGTCATAATATTTCTTTCCCCTTAATATATAGTATTTATTTTATAAATTGATATTAGATATCACATAGTTAATATAAAACTTTCATCACAATTATATATTTTTTCATCATTTTCAAAATTTACATATCACATAGTTAATATAAAACACAATAATACTATAAAACAGACAGAAAACTATGGAGATTTACATATCACATAGTTAATATAAAACCAGTAGAACCTTGTACCCATAAATCCCCAATTTTATAATTTACATATCACATAGTTAATATAAAACTTTTTGTAGTTCCTTTGATAGTGCTTATTACATTTGTATTTACATATCACATAGTTAATATAAAACAAAGGGTGCCAAATACTTTTGAATGTGTCTACTTTATATTTACATATCACATAGTTAATATAAAACTTACATGATTTTTTTGAGCATATTCAACAAGTGCCTCATTTACATATCACATAGTTAATATAAAACCTGACTTACTTAGTATCAGAGAGGCAGATGATAGTGATTTACATATCACATAGTTAATATAAAACAATTATTTAAATATCATGCTTTAAGAAATTCAAAGATATTTACATATCACATAGTTAATATAAAACCGGTGCTTGTCCGTTACTTGTGTTTAGCGTTGATAGTATTTACATATCACATAGTTAATATAAAACCTATAAAGAATTTCTCTTAATCCTTCTTTTGCCTTGAAATTTACATATCACATAGTTAATATAAAACTATTAGTAATTACTCAGTATGTACTGAGATAATATAATTTACATATCACATAGTTAATATAAAACCTTTTACAGGCTCGTATTTCGTTTTTAAAGGTATATCTAATTTACATATCACATAGTTAATATAAAACTTCTACTATTAATGTATCTACTGCACCTTTCATAGCAATTTACATATCACATAGTTAATATAAAACAAGAGGGGAGGATTATCGTGAATATAACAGAGAACAACATTTACATATCACATAGTTAATATAAAACCCCAGATTCAGGTGATGTATTAACTTTTATTAAATAATTTACATATCACATAGTTAATATAAAACGAAAGTGGTAAAAAGCCAAAAAACGCTATGAATAGCATATTTACATATCACATAGTTAATATAAAACCTAGACAGACAGCTAGAAAGAATAAAAAAGCAAAATTATTTACATATCACATAGTTAATATAAAACTTTGTTTCATAGTATCAAACCATTGAACTACTATCTCATTTACATATCACATAGTTAATATAAAACTAGACCTTACTTCATTTTTAATCTCAGTTTTAAGATAATTTACATATCACATAGTTAATATAAAACCATAAGTTTCTAAATTATCTTGGATTACTGTATAAATATTTACATATCACATAGTTAATATAAAACTTTATTTGCATATTCTAAAAGTAGTTTTTTAGTATGATTTACATATCACATAGTTAATATAAAACATTCTTTATCTAGCTTATCTTCGTTTTTCTTTACTGCATTTACATATCACATAGTTAATATAAAACTTGTAAGATTAGCAGTTTTGGACCATGACAAATAAGTATTTACATATCACATAGTTAATATAAAACTCCATGCTAGAAAGTTTATTGTTTATTTTGTTACTATATTTACATATCACATAGTTAATATAAAACGAACCATGCTCCTACACTGTTAGATGTCCATTTACCTATTTACATATCACATAGTTAATATAAAACTGGATTTTGAAGGAAATGCTCCATACTGTCAAATTGAATTTACATATCACATAGTTAATATAAAACGTGTAATCTTTTCCATACTTTTGCATAGAATTAAGTAAAATTTACATATCACATAGTTAATATAAAACAGCATCCACAACTTTTTACTTTCTTTTTTAGTAAACATTTACATATCACATAGTTAATATAAAACTCTAAGATGACTTTTCTTTGTTCTTTCCAACCAAGAGAATTTACATATCACATAGTTAATATAAAACCCCTCATATACCATAACCTACCTGTAAGCTTTCGTTAATTTACATATCACATAGTTAATATAAAACTTTCTACAACCATGTTATATGTGTATCTATATTCTATATTTACATATCACATAGTTAATATAAAACGTAATTCTCTCCTCTTAGAAAATCTCCTACTCTACTTATTTACATATCACATAGTTAATATAAAACTTACATACCCTAAATCATCTTTAGCTTCATAAAAAGATTTACATATCACATAGTTAATATAAAACAATAATTCATGGCGATAGCTTGACTCAATATTCCAGATTTACATATCACATAGTTAATATAAAACTTTAAACCCGTTAATACTTTGTGTAAGTTCTATTATTATTTACATATCACATAGTTAATATAAAACTTTGTTTTAAATTTTTACAACAATTAGATAAGGAATAATTTACATATCACATAGTTAATATAAAACAAGTTATTTAATTGTTTAAGAGGTTTATTTAAAACAGATTTACATATCACATAGTTAATATAAAACAATTTATAGGCTTTGATGGTGGTAGAGGTTACATTAATTTACATATCACATAGTTAATATAAAACCTAGTCGTTACACCTTACTTACATTTCTGTAAAGTCTATTTACATATCACATAGTTAATATAAAACTATCTTTTAAAAACTCTGTATTGCCAACTTGTACAAGATTTACATATCACATAGTTAATATAAAACTGTATATAGTATTTAGAGGCACTTACCATTTTTTCTAATTTACATATCACATAGTTAATATAAAACACTGATGAAGAATTAAAAAAAGGAGCTAACTGGGAGGATTTACATATCACATAGTTAATATAAAACGTTTAAGTGTTTGCCCACTCATACTCATTGTTATTTATTTACATATCACATAGTTAATATAAAACTAGTTACACCTTGTTCAGCTACACAATTTCCACTCATATTTACATATCACATAGTTAATATAAAACCCCAAAAAATAATTTTTTATATCCCTTGATATTACTATATCATAGCAATAAAAAATATATCAATATATTGAATTTTGCAGTGAAGGTCAAGTAGTGTTTTTTTGTTTTTATATAAACCGATCTCCAACAAAGTAATATCAATACTTTGGAAGTATTTTTATTAAAAAATCGCCCACTGCAATTTATATAAATGTATCATCAAAATTCTTATGAATTCCATATATATTTTTTTGTATATTTTTACTATTTTTTATCTCATAAATATAAATCGAATCCTCTTCATTATCTATAATATTTTCGAGTTCACTCACACATTTATGTAATTTTCCTGGAAGTATTTCTCCTTCAAATACAGAATTTTGAGTCCAAATTAAGTATTTCTTTAAAGTCTTCCTTACTTTATTCAATATTTTAGCCTCTGCAATATCATATGTAATAATAACAAACATTTTACCACCATGCTTTCAATACTTTATATTTTTCATCACCTATAAAATGTTTTATTAGTTTATAACATTCTAATCTAATAAAATACCTATATGACACTTTTCTATTTAACTTTCTATGCTTTATTGTCGTTGTCATTTTATTTTCAAATTCACTTAAAAATTTTTTCTTTCCCTCTTCACTTAGATAGCATATTTCATCTTCATACATAAAGTCTTTTTTAGTAAGCCTTTTATTGTTAATTAAACTAAATATAATTGGATCAATTATAAGTGGCTTGAATATTTCTGCTATATCTAAACTAAGTGAAAATCGTTTCGTTGATGGTTCATGCAAGAAACTTATAGTCGGATCTAACTGTGTTTTATAAATCTCTTTTAACACATTAGTGTACATTATACTATTTCCAAAAGAAATTAATGCATTGACCGGATCTTTTGGTGGTCTTTTTTCCCTTTTATTAAATGTATATCCATTTTTCAAAATTTGATTAAATGATCTATAATATGTTTTTCTTATCCTACCCTCTATTCCCATTACTGTTTGTATATCTTCAGCAGATTCTAAATTATAACTTTCCATTAATATTAAATCTATTAATTCTTGTTCTACTTTATAGTATCTCATATTTCTAAGAATATGATGAGTAGCACTATATATAAATGATTTTGCTATATAAAGTCTTTCACCATAATCTAAGTAAAATGCCGCTTGTGCTACATTCAAAAATCCAGATACATTTTTCTTTCTAGGATAAAAACTTCCTGTGTAATAACCATAATAATTATAGAAATTTAATATAATATCATATCTACTTATATAATTAATCATTTTTGTATTTAAATCAACCTCTGAATAAATCTGTAGGCTATCAACTTGTTCAACTGGGAGGGCCCTTTTATTTCCTTCACAGTCACAAAAATAAATTGTATTATCTTTTCTAGATATTCTACCATTATTCAATATATAATAATCTCTAGACATCATTCTTCCTCCTTAGCAAAACAAAATTCATAATAAGCGCACTTTGTGCAATACGATAATTTTTTTAACTTAGGAGGCTTTTTCATATTCTCAATTTTTTGTATTTCTAATATTATATTTTCGATTTCTATGATTTTATCTTCAGTAAGTTCTATTTCTTCAATTTTTCTTTCTTTGACATAATTTAAGATTCCTTTTTTCTCAATTCCAAGTCTTTTTAAATAATACAAATAATAATATAACTGCATTTTATCGGCACTTTCCATTTTACTACTAATTTTAATCTCTCTTACATAGTCTTTATTTACTATATCTAATCTTATTAAATTATCCACTAAAATTTCTCTATTTTTTTCTCTCTTGTATGAGTTTTCATGGACTATTTTTCCTGACATAACCCTATCATTTTCTTGTTCCATAGTTATTCCTTTTGAAAATAGCCATAGTTTTCTTTTACAAATAAAATAATAATTTATTTTTATACCTTGTATATTTAAGTTTTGTATATCTATAGACATATATTCACCTACTTAACATGACCCACATTGTAAATATATTTATAATTCTACTCCACATTGTAAACATATACCTTTTACATAAATTGATTTAATTCTTTATTTAAGAGTACGCCTTGTCCCTTTATAATACTTTGTATACCGTGCTTTCCTTGTTCTTCTTCTAATGTCGCATCATATTCACATTCTAATACATAAATATCTTCCAATCCTCTTACAAGTCCATTGCCAATTATAATTTCTCTTATTATACTGTTTTTATTTGCTTTGTATTGTGGTATTGTAACTGTTTTCTTAAGAATTCTATTTTTTAAATCCCTTTTTTCAACTTTTAATTTGTCAATTAAATCATAATTCTTTTCATCATATGCTTTAGAGAATTCATTATTTAGTTGGTAAAAATCTTCGATCAATGTATCTCTTATGCTATCATAAATATTTCTAGGTATTACTGTATAACTATCTATTTCACGTAACATTTTTTGTGCTTGTTGTTTTGTCAACTCTGATGCTTCAATTCCATCTAAAAGTTTTAATGTTTTGTCAAATTTAGATAAAAATTCACTTTCTTTTAAATTTTTTCTATTGTATAATTCTGAAATCATGTCCATCTTATCTTTTTCATTTAATATTAATTTCTCTGAATTTAATTTTGCATTACAAAATTCATTTAAATATTGTATACTTCTATCGACAATTTCCTCATCATAGATAGTTCCTACTCCATTTTTATCTTTTGTATATATAAATACATTTGTGTTATCTGTAGTTTTTTTCCCTGCCCTATTACATCTTCCAAGTCTTTGAAATAAACTGTCTAAAGTTGATATTTCTGTATGTAAAACATCAAAATCTATATCTAAGGAAGCTTCTACAAGTTGGGTGGTTATCCAAATTCCGTTTTGTTTACTTTTTGCAAAATCTTTTATATTTTGTTCTAGTATACTTCTATGCTCTTGAATAAACATTGAATGTAATAAGTTTATATTTATACTTTCATTATGCTCTTGGATCTTTGAGTACATTTCAATTGAACTTGCAACTGTATTCAATATTATTAACACTTTTTTATTCTTGCTTTGTTCTATTATTTTTTCTATATTATTTTTATCGTAAAGTGATTCATCTAGGATTTTTATATTATGCCTTTCTCCATCAGATATAAATTCACCCATTACAGTTGTTTCATCCAAAATCCCTCTTCTTTTCATTTCTTCTAAATATAAAGTAGGCATAGTTGCAGTCATTATCATAAATTTACCACCTATATTGTGTATCATTTCTATTCCTTTTATTAGTGTTGCTGCAATTTCAGGTGAATATGCTTGAATCTCATCTATAACAACCTTTGAATATGCCAATGTTGCATATTCTTTTTCATATCCTTTATATTTAAACGGAAATTTAAAAATTTGGTCGATTGTTGAAAATGTAAGTTTTTGTGATAACTGTCTAGATAAATTTGATGATTTTTCAAAATCAGTATATCCATTATCTTTTAAATAATCTGCACTAGTTGAATGTAATAGTCCTGCATAATTGTAATTAATTTCGTCAGATTTTGAAACTCTATCATAAAGGGCATTTATACTTACCCTAAGTGGCAGTGTAAAAAATGCTTTGTCTTTATCTATCCAAAATAGAGCCGTTTCAGTTTTACCCATACCTGTAGAGGCAACCAATATAATATTTTTTTCTCTGTTTTTAATAGCAAATTCTTGAGCCTCTTTTTTTTGGTACTCTTTAATTTTAAAATAATTTTCTGTATATAAACCTATATTTTTATCACTATTTACCTCTATTTCTTCATGTCCTGATGCACTGTGATCTAGCCTATGTGTTAGGCCTTTTATTAATATGTATAGGTTGTAATTTTTATCACCTGAGTCTATTCTTTTTTTTGCATATTGTAAATATCCTGAATTAAGCTTCTTCTGTCTAATATAATATTTAGGATTAAAATCATTTTGAATTAAATCTACTTTATTACTTAAATCTATCTCTATTATCTTATCTAATCTCTTTTCTAAATCTTCATCTATTATAAGACCTCTTTCATGGTGATAAATTATAGCTTGTATTACAATTCTTTTTATTTCTTTATTAGTTATATTTAATTTTTTAAAGTTCATAAAAGCAGGAGACATATAATTATGTCCTATATCATTTAAAAAGTCAGTATTTTCTAATGTGTATTTCTTTGGGGTGTTTAACATCTCATTTAAAACGCATTTTAACTTATTTTGAAATGCTGTATACACTTTTCCTAAATCATGAAATTCAATAATTATATCTAATAATCTCCAAAATTCATTTTTATCTATGCTTATTAATGCCTCAATTTTTTCACCATAGGTTGCTTTTAACATTTCTAACTCTTTTCTAAGTTCATCAGTATGTTCTCTTAGCGTTTCATAAGGTTTTGTTTTTGCAATTATATCCACAATAAACCTCCTTCCATATAAAAGAGGTTGATTTTTACAACCCCTTTCATCTTATAAATTATTAAAATAAACTACATCTTCTTTTTCATCTAATAAAATATTATATGAATCAAAATTTGCACCTTTCTGTATAAATTTTACATCTATCTTTTCCCATTTATCTCTAGTAGACTTATAATAATTGTTTAATCTATAACTTATTCCATCAAATTCTACATCGTAAGTTTTAGGTATATAAATAGAATGTTTCAAATTATATTTTTCCTTTTTAGGTATATCCTCATCTTCTTCGTCATCTTCAGCATCTGAATCAATTTCATACTCATTAAGTTCCACAAACTGTATATCATCGATCCTAAGCAAATCTTCTCGTCTTCCTAATGACAAAAATTCTTCTAGGTTTCTTATCCTGTTATAAAGTTCATCTAGTACCGAATTCTCAGCACTTATATGTACTATTAATCTTACATTTAAAAGTAGATGTTGATTCATTGGCATTTTTGTAACAGTATTTTTCTTATAAAAATATGTTGTTTGGTACTCATTTACTAAGCTTTCATAGTCACCTTGAATGCTTATTCTTATCGGTATATATTCTTTTGCATCAAGAATTCTATGAAGTAAACCATTTATTGTAGAATATGGTGGAAGTGGATATGTTTCAGATATTTTTATTGCAAAAGGCTTTCTGTAACAAGCTGTCTCTTGGAATAAATCTAAACGTAATGCCTTCATATTCCTACACTCCATAATATTTTTTTACAAATTTGATTAAATTATCAAAGAATGAATTTACACCTAGAACTCTATCTCCTAGTTTTTCTTCAAATTTATTTTTATTAATAAAGCACCCTTCATTTATTCCAACATATGTATCATCTTTTATGTTGTTTCCTAAGAAAGTTGATTCTAATACGTCGTCTATAACTTTTGTGTCTATTTTAAATCCTTCTTTTGATGAATTTAATTTTATTCTTCCTAAAAAATATGGATTTGCTATATTGTAAATTCCACCTATTGCAAATACTGGTGATAAATTTTCTTGTCTACCTCTTATATTTCTATTTAGTATTTTTACTATTTCTAAAAATTCTAAAACTCTCTTGCATTTCTCTTCGTTTGTAATTTCTATTTCTCCATCTATACCAACTCTAGATAAATCAATTGTAAATGTATATGTATAATAGCTTAAGTGTTGCTCTACATTTGCTAGATTTGGATGTTCATTTATTCTATCTGCTAACCCTTTGTTAGTTAAGAAATCCATATCACTTCTATACGGTTCTAATGATATTGCATTACTTAGTTTTATAACTGCTGACCTAGTATCTGAACCTCCCTGTGAGCTTTCAGTCTTTTTGCCAGTTTTCATGTACCCAAATAAGTCCATTTCTTGTGAATCTGCTATAGTTAATTCATCTTTAAATTGGACTGTACCTTTTGATTTATCTACAACTTGTAAATTCCAATTGAATATTTCCGCTCCTAATCTTACTATGTCATATCTAATACATTGTCTTGATGCTACTGTATATTGATTTCCATCACCTCTGCTGACCTTTTTTAATTCTGATATATTTCCAAACCCTTCCCCGTAATTTAAACTTTGTGCTTTAAATATAACGCTAACTGTTAATCCTTTTTTCATATGTTTTCTCCTTTCTTATCATTAAATATTTATTGTTCATCTTGTTTATTTTCTTTATTTTCGTTGATTTTTTGATCATTATTACCTTTTCTATTCTCGTCTTCTTCCCCTAATAACCCTGATATAAATGCATATCCGAATGTTTCAAAATCAAAATCTCTTTCACTCATAACATTTATCACACTTTTTGGAACTATAAGCTCAAATCCCACAATTATTTTGAAAAAATCATTCATAAAGTCTACTTTATTTCCGGATTTTATTAGATTTAACAGTCTATATCCAATTGATGCAATTTTTTTATCTTCTTTTCTTTCATTATACTTTTCTCTGACTTGTAATCCCATTTTTCGTATTTCATCTAATCTAAAATGTAATACTTTTTTATTCATGTCATTTCCTCCTTTTTTATACACCTGTAAAAGTGCTCTTATTTTTACTGTTTTAAAAACGTCAATAGTATTTCTGTTAGATTTTATTATGTTTCTTGATTCTTCATCTAAATAATCTCTCAATTTAACAAAAATCAATGATTTTAAATCTTTTTCATTCAGAAGATAATCCATAATACTATTTTTTAAGTTTGTATCATAAATAAATTTTATTAATCTATATTCTTTAGATATAAATTTGGCTAAATACACAGGCATATCAAAGTAATTTATTTTGCTTTTTTTAGCCTCAATACTTCCTTTAAATTCAACAAATAAAATATTTTGTAGTTGCCATTCGCTTTTTTTCTGATTTTCCTCTGCTATATCTAATATAGTTTCTCCAAAAGGGTTTTCCTTATCTCTTTGGACCCTTAGACTTTGATTTTTCTTATATAACTCTTTTAATGATGTATCTACGTTTAAATATGAATAAAACTCATTTTCTTCATTGGTAAGATATCTCTTATTTACAATTGTTGCACCTGCAGGTGTACAGAAAAGCATCAGTTTACATATATCGCAGATTTCAAATGTAGTGTCCCTATTCCAATATAAATTTGTGGAATTAGCTGCACTAACTGCTAGTGGTGCAAAGTTACTTTCAGTATAGTTGCTCACTATACCCGAATAGTCTCCACACATCTTGCACGTAGATAGACTATCTATATATTCTTTTATTTCTTTTACACCTTTTTTCTTATTTATATATTTGAATACTTCTTTGTAGATTTTTTCTATATTTTTAATACTATTTTTACTTATATTTTTAGATTCAACCTCTTCTTTAAAGAAGTCTAATTTTTCAGAAACCACCTTTTTTACTTCTTCTAAATCCTCTGATTCTATAGCATCTATCAAGTCCCCATAACTAACTATGGATAATACATAATCGTTATACATTACTTTTTTCAATCCCTCTAAATCATAAGATGCCTTGTTTACATTGAAGAAACTAACCTGTCCAAAGTAATTATCTCCTACGACATATTTATAAAGATTTAGGGTTAACTTTTCGTCTATGTGTTGTTTTTTAAATATTTCTAAAATATCATCCATATATTTTTCAACATCTTCAAATTGTTCATAGTTTTTTATCTTTCCTAGTAAATCCATCTTAACTTTAAGTTCATTATAATTTTCTTTGTCAAATTTTTTAACTTTATCGGCCTGGTGCTTTACAGTTTCCTTTACTCTTTTCAGATATTCTTTTATCTTATCGGGATTTTTTTTAATAACTCCTTTATAATTTTGCAACGTTCTTTTTAATCTATCAGATATTCTATATTCGTCCATAAAGTATTGGAAGTAATAACCTGAAAAATCTTGTAATAATTTACTATCAAACTCCAAATAGTTATCTTTTATTATTACACTATCATAAAGTTTGTCTGCCTTTTCTAGTATAGTCATAAATCCAACTATACCCATATTTAAAAACCAGTCGTTTTGATATACTCTTAACTTCAATCTATATCACCTCCTCAGCTACAACATCTAAATTTCCAAATGCTTGCCCTCTCTTGAAACCGATTCCTAGCTTATAAATATCGTTCAAATCTTCTATATCTCCAATTAATTCAAATTTCCCCTTAAATGCATTAACATATTGATATTCTCTATTTGTGACTTTCTTAAATTCCCTAAGTGGTTCTTTTACAACAACCTTTTTCATATCCAAACTTTCAAAACTTAATTCCCTTTTTAGACCGTACCCTCTATAATTGTTTAGTATCATATTTGTTACATAGTTCAATTCTTTTAAATATTCATTATCATCTATATCTAAAAATTTTCCCTCTTTATTTTTGACACAGATCGGTGATAATGTTTTGAATATTACTTGCTCTTTAGTAATTTTCTTTTCTTTTACTAAGTCTACTCTTATTTTTTTTAATTCATATTCCTTGTATTTGTATTGTTTTTTCTTAACGAATCCGTTATAAATTTTCAAGCCAAACTCTAAATCTGGTGTACTTAAATACATTGTCACTCTGTCATTTACTATAAACTCTGTATTTTCTATTGTGTAATCCTTTATGAATATTGAATACGAAAAATTTTTAGTTGCTTTATTACTTTTTTCCTTATAAAAATATAATTTTTTATAATATTCTTCATCCGATGCTTTTAGAGATTCTTTTATTATGCTTATACCTAGCGCGTTATAATAGCATGGAAATCTTTTTGTTTCAAAGTCTATTTTAAGTATCATATTTTTCACCTCTCTCTTATAATTTAATTATAATTTATAACCACGAAGGATTCGCGTAACAATATATATTATTTTTTATTTTATATTAATTAATTAGATAAACGCCTCCACCTGGCCCCTTTTTACATTTCAATTCATATCCATTATCTTTTAAAATATTTATATAAATTTGTATTGTATTAGTACTAACCTGTAATTCTTCACTTAATTGCTTTCTTGTTATAAAATTATTCGTTTTTAATAATTCTAATAATAAATTTAAATTCTCTCTTCTAAATTCTCTCATTCTTGTGACCCCTTTCTAAATAATTTACTTATGTTTTTATTATATTGCATTTTTATATATTTAAAAAGACAATTTTCTTTACTATATTAAAGGATTAAATTATGTAATAAAAAAAGATATTTGAATATAATTTTTTTATTACATTCAAATATCTTTTTTTCACCACATAGTAAATATAAAACCTATAAAATTTTGAAGTATTCTCTCTTCTTTACTAAATTAATTTTACATATCACATAAATTATATAAAACTTTGCACTTAATTATAATTTATAAAAAAATTATCGTCAAGCACCCAATTTTCAATATTATGAATCTCTCTCTAATTTATGATAAACTATATATAGTACTTATTGGGGAGGAATAAATATGAGCTCTATATCTAACTGTCTTAGAATGGCGATTATTTTAAAAATTCGAGGAATAACAAAAATAGAAGTATTAGCAAAAGAACTTAATGTTTCAACAAGGCAAATCCAAACTTATAAAAAACAATTAGATGAAGCTGGAATTTGGATTAATTCTAAACCTGGAAAATATGGTGGATATGAGTTAATAGGAAATCCACTTATAAATCTAAATCTTAGTGAAAAAGATTTAATTATTTTAGATACAATAAATGAGCAATTAAAACATGATAATAATATCTATCAAAGTGAATTTAGTAATATTATAAATATTGTACGTTCAAGCATCAATCAGCTAAATCATGATAAAAATATTATGGAGTACTTTACACTCCAACCCAAATGTAATTCAGATAATAATAAACAAAAAAGAACTTGCGAGGCTATAATATATTCTTATATAACTAAAAAGAAGCTAGAAATAAAATATCACTCACTATCATCAGGTTTAAGTAAAAGAATTGTGCATCCTTATGCAATTACAAGTTATAAGGGTGACTTTTATATGGTTGCATTTTGTGAAAAAAGACAAAAAGTATTAGATTTTAAAATTTGTAGAATTGAAGAATATAATACTTTAGAAGAAAACTATTCCATAGATGAAAATTTTTCAAGTGAAAATTATATAAAAAATTGTATTGGTATTTATAAGGGTAATGAAATTAAAGTTATTTTAGAAATACGAAATGATTTTAGGTACATAATAAAAGAAAAAATTTGGGTAGATAATCAAAAAATAACCGATTTTGATGATTACATCCTTTTCGAGGCTAATATGAGGGGCTATAATGAAATTAAAAGTTGGATTTTAAGTATGGGCAGTAATGTTAAGGTTATAGAACCTGAAAATCTTAAAATGGATATTATAGAAGATTTGAAACTTAGTCTAGCTTCCTATAGTAAATAATTTTTAATATTTTGCATAGATAAAATATAGTTGTTAAAAAATATAATTTAATTTCTTATCAATTATATTTTTTACCTATGTCATATAGATAATATAAAATCTTCAGCATATCTTATCTTTCCTCTATCATGTGCCCAATTCGCATATCACATGCTTAATATAAAAATATATTCCAAAATAAATCTTCACTTATACCTAAAATATTTTACATATCATGTAGTTAATATAAAACTTTTGGTTTTGTTGATGCGTGGGCTCCAATTATACGTTTTACATATCACGTAGTTAATATAAAACTTTTTGCGCATTTTCTCGCGCCTCCTTTTCTTTTTTATTTACATATCACGTAGTTAATATAAAACAGAGAACTTGAATTAGGAAATTTATGGGGAAAAATATTTACATATCACGTAGTTAATATAAAACATAAATATTCTATTTATGAAGAAGATTTTCCATATAAATTTACATATCACGTAGTTAATATAAAACTTATGTACACTTCATTCATATCTGTCTTGTCGATCACATTTACATATCACGTAGTTAATATAAAACAAGAAATTGTGGATTTTGCTTTGTACCAGAAAAAGAATTTACATATCACGTAGTTAATATAAAACGTTTCAGTAAATCAAAACCTTCCTCCATGTTTTTATATTTACATATCACGTAGTTAATATAAAACAGAAGATTCCTCGTTGCTAGAATTAGTTTATATTACATTTACATATCACGTAGTTAATATAAAACTCTTATCATCGTTCCAACACCAGTAGCCTCCCCATGAATTTACATATCACGTAGTTAATATAAAACTCATTAAGCTTCGCTTTATGGGCAATGGAAAATTTTAAATTTACATATCACGTAGTTAATATAAAACAATATATTAGAATACAATGACTTTCAAGAGTGTAATAATTTACATATCACGTAGTTAATATAAAACCATATGAAGATTTAGTTAAATATTCAATGAGTTTATCATTTACATATCACGTAGTTAATATAAAACTTTCATTTGTTATCCCCCTTTTACCCCACCAATAAAATTTACATATCACGTAGTTAATATAAAACCCCTTATCTCTGCTTCTTACATTTTTATTGTCTATAATTTACATATCACGTAGTTAATATAAAACATGAAGTTCTTTGAGTTTAAGTTGTTTATTTTTATAGATTTACATATCACGTAGTTAATATAAAACTTGAGTAGATAAACCCTGTATTGTAATTTTATGATCATTTACATATCACGTAGTTAATATAAAACTGACTTTATGTCTTCTCATTATTCTTCCCCTTCCTCCATTTACATATCACGTAGTTAATATAAAACCTGCCAATATAGAAGTGTAATCCTTACTTTCTATATAATTTACATATCACGTAGTTAATATAAAACTTTGATATACTTTATGTATAATCTCCATCTTTTCCCCATTTACATATCACGTAGTTAATATAAAACTAAATGAAACTTCTGTAAACAAAATGAAAGTCTTGGATTTACATATCACGTAGTTAATATAAAACATATATTTTCTTAGATCCTACAGACTTATCGAAATTATTTACATATCACGTAGTTAATATAAAACTAAGAGATTCAATATCTATAATGATTAGCCTTTTAACATTTACATATCACGTAGTTAATATAAAACTTAGAAGATTATAAAAAAGATTATGCTATATTTACTCATTTACATATCACGTAGTTAATATAAAACAGCTCACAAAATGACAAGAGAAATAGTAGAAAAATAATTTACATATCACGTAGTTAATATAAAACGTTCTACTTCAAATGCTATTCCTGATGTATCTAAAATATTTACATATCACGTAGTTAATATAAAACTAATTTTTCTAATACTTCTTCTATTCCTTCTTTCTCCATTTACATATCACGTAGTTAATATAAAACTCATTATTCCACCACCTAAATAATTTAATCCACCACTATTTACATATCACGTAGTTAATATAAAACCTGTATTGAACTTCTTTTGTTTTTAACTCTTCTAAATATTTACATATCACGTAGTTAATATAAAACTGTATATTTAAAACAATGAATATAAATACAACAAAAATTTACATATCACGTAGTTAATATAAAACAAATAAATTAAATCAAATTGAAGAAAATAAAACAGAAGATTTACATATCACGTAGTTAATATAAAACCCCTTTATTTAAATTTCTTGGATTTATTGATATAACAATATTATAGCCTAATCAAATTACCTAATAAATATAATTTTTGCAGTGAGGTGTAAGTAGTGTTTTTTATTAATTCCAAAATACACCCTTCAAACACAGTATTTCCAATAATTATACATATGTTCTTCTTTTAAATCGCTCACTGCAAATCTATTAATATTTTTAAATTTTGTTATTTTCCCTTTCAAATACAACCAATCCACATTCATACGGATGATCCATATAAAGGATCTCTTCTTTTTTACTCTTATATCTCAATAATTTCAATAAAATCGTCAAATCTCCACCACCTGCCAAAATCATTAATTCACCCATAATAAACCAAAATAATGAACCTGTGAAAATTGATATTACTGCTGGAACTATTCCTAAGAGTACAGTTGGCATAATTCCACCTACGATATATTGAGATTTTGTCAGCATATCCTTGCAACAACAGTATGGTGTAAGACTACTAATCATAAATCCAAATTCAATAGATTTTAGATGATTTTTAGCATAAATCGCCCAGAATAATCCATGTATTAATTCATGAACTACAACTAATACAGCAAAAACAATTAGAAATACTACCGGTCCATAAATTGAAAAAGTATATATCCCACTTTGATTTTTATAAATAAATAATATTAGCAATAAAATTATTATCGGCAACCCCAATACAAATGCCATAATATTTGCATACACAACACCTATAGTCAAATCTTTTTCTTCATACCCCTGTGCAAGAAGTTCCTTTTTCTTTTCTTCGTATAATTTTTTGCGTTTCTGCTCTGACTTGCTCAATTTCCTATTATCTTTTCCCATATATCCTCCTAATCCCCTTGTCTAAATTTGCTTATAAAAAAGATAGTATAAAATTTTATAACTCTATACTATCTTTCTTAATCTTATCTTTCCTTCCCAATTAAAGTATCGATTAAATTCTTTGCCTATTGCCAATCTTTTTATTTTTCATTCTAATTTATTTTATTTTTTGAACACTTAATTGATTCTATACAGTAAGCTATTGTCTGAACTAACCATATAATTGTAACCATTACTAGTGGCATAATTCCAAAATCAAAGAAATTATATCCTAACACACATACTATCCAAAGTATTAGGCATGTATTTGTAATAGATTTATATGCTTTAAAAGAACTTTTGTATACATTTAATTTTATTGCTTCATCACAGCTATCAAGCCATTTTTGACTAAATTTAAAATCATATACACTACCATTTAAAAATGGATTTATTTCTTTTTCTAGGTTAACAACTTTATTTTGGATTAATATAGTTGATACTACACATACTATGAATCCAACTAAAAATAAAATTACTTTTGTATATGAGTCTTCTGATAATAATGCCATTCCTGCTCCAAAGAAAAAGAATCCAATTATTAAATTGACTGATGCAAATAATAATACATATGATAATTTTTCTTCTATATTATCTATAATTTCCTCTTGGTCATCCGATTGATTCCATAATTTTAATTTCTTTCTTGAGTTACTATAAATAACAACACTCACTATTATTACTAGTATAGATAATACTAAACTTGCATAAGGTGTAATTATCATAAGTGCATTTAAAAGAAATTCCGATATATTATCACCTATATTTTCTTGTAAATATATAGATCCTCCTCCTATTATAGCTCCTATCATAGCTGATATAACCATCATAATAGCAAAACTTTTAAAAGCCTTCTTATCCTCTTTTTTAATTTCCTCTACACGATTACTACTCATTTACCTCATCCTCCTCATAACTGAAAATTTCCTCTACACTTACATTTAAAACCTTCGCTATCTTTAGCGCTAATGTCACTGATGGAGAATAATCTCCACGTTCAATTTGACTAATTGTCTGTCTCGATACACCGACTAAATTTCCCATTTCTGTCTGATTCACTTTGATTTTTGCTCTATATTCTTTTAAACGATTATATAACGGCATATAACTTCCTCCTGACTATTTTATTTGTCATTATGACAACTATTATTGTCATAATTAATAATATGCTATGACAAGTATAGTTGTCAACCTATATTTAAAATTTTTTACAAAAAAATAAGTAGCCTATTATAGGCTACTCTTTTAAATCTATTTTTTAAATTTATTTAGCATTCCTCTTAAAAATTCTATTTTTTCATCAATATCTTTTTTATTACAGTTCATAACTGCCATTTGACCACCTATAAAAAATTTCGTAAATAAATCAGTATCATCTATTTCAAATTCATCTTTATCTATCCTATGTTGAATATATTTTTTCATAGATTTCTCCATTTCTTTTCCCATATAAAATTCAAGTTGCTTATTGAAAATTTCATTACCTGACTTATCAAAGAATTGTTTATACTTATAGTTTTCTTCCCCTTGTTTTATAACTTTCTCTAATTTAGTTGTTATTTCATCTAAAGATAAATCTGTTCTGTTAAACAGTATTACAAATGGTTCGCTACATTCTCTCGCATATTGAGTTACAGCAGTTTCGTATAATTCATGCTTATTTTTAAAATAGTGATAGCACAAACCAGGTACCACATCAGCTGCCTTTGCTATATCTTTCATAGTTGTTGTCTCGTAGCCCTTTTCTGCAAAAACTTGCATAGCTACATCTATAATCTCTTGTTTTCTTATTTCTGGATCTTTTGATACCCTCATTTTGCCCCCTAAATTACCTTATTTAATTTCTCACAATATGATAGTAGTACTTTGTTGAATAAGTGTCAATCAAATTTATTCATAATTTTTCCATTTAGGTGTATTTTTAATTTAAAAAGGACTCTACACATTGAAATATAGAATCCATTTTTATTTTTATATTATATTTTATAAATTTCTCATTCTTTCTAGTTGAGTAAATACACTCTTCATATCATTTCTTATTATCTGTTGTTGAATTCCAAACATTCTTCTATAAAACTTAGTATTTTCCTCATTTGGAGTATAGACCCTTTTTACTTTTACAACATCTAAAAGTGCCTTTTTTAAGTCATCTATATCACCAACTGCATAGGCTGCTAGTATTGCATCGGAAAGCACAGCTCCTTCAACATTTTGCAATGTGACTACTTCGCTTCCAAGCATGTCGGCCTTGATTTGATTCCATAAACTGCTCTTACTTCCGCCTTCTGTAACGATTATTTTATCTAAATTACAGCCTGCTGCTCTATACATATCAGCTACATAAATATAATCGTAACCTATTGCCTCAAGTACAGCACGCCACATTATTCCTTGATCAGTATTAGTTGTTAAATTTAAAAATGCACCACTTGCATTTTCAATTCCAACAGAACCTCCTTGCAAATATGGAAGGAATAAAACTCCATCGCAACCAGGTTTAACTTTTTGTGCCCTTTCTTGCAACTCATCGTAGTATTTTGAGTCATCTACTTTGTCGCAAACATTATCTCTAAACCATCTTAGTGATAAGCCTCCTGTTCTTATATAACCCCAGTAAAAATAAGTATCTGGAAGAGTTCCGCTACAGAAAATCAAACCTGAATCCTTTGTACTTAATTTTTCATTTATTCCATCAGTTGTAACAGTGAACATCGCACAAGTCCCTGCAACATCAGACGCCATATTCGGTTCCATTACTCCACAAGCGATATTTGATTGCATTGTGTCACCTGCCCCTGCTACAATCGGAATTCCAGATGGTATACCCAGTTTTTCTGCCATTTCATCGCATAATTTTCCTACTATATCCCATGGTTTAACGATTTTAGGCAACATATTCATCGGTATTTCTAAAAGCTCCATTTGTCTTTCTGACCATTTTTTATTTATTACATCATAACCAAGTGCCCAACCTGAAATAGTTGCCCAATCTATAAATGCATCATCAGCCTTTAACCCTGCTAATTTTGCCAAAACATATGGACCGTTATTCAAAAGTTTTGCACCATTTTCTTTAAATCCCTCTACATTTTTTAAAAACCAGCGCGCAAATAAAGGTGGATAAAATGAGTCGACATATGCATTTCCACTTTCGCTTGCCCAAATATCTTCCACATTTTCATTAAGCCATTTCGCGTCTTCTTTTGTTCTCGAATCTAGATAATTTATGTATGGAGTTATGGGATTCAAATCCTTATCCACCCCTACAATTCCACAAATAACACCATCTCCGCAAATAGCCCTTATATCATTAGGATTTATGCCACTAGTTTCAATACAATATTTTATCCCCTCAATTACTCCATTTAAGTAATCATCTACATCCATTTCAAGCCATTCTGGTTTTGGACACTTTAGATTAGTTGCTATTTGTGTTTTTGCCATACAAACCATGTCATCTCTATATAGTGCTGTTTTAGCACTTTGTGTGCCACAATCAAATCCAATATAATACTTTGCCATTTATTATGCCTCCAAATTTCTTATATCTCCGGATTAAAAATTAAAAAAGCTCGAAGAAAAAATCTCCGAGCTCAATATTACCTAAATTCTTAAACATTCTTCTCTCATCCAGACTATACTGTCGGCTTTGGAATTTCACCAAATCAACTATTCTCATAGCTCGCGGGCTTTACCGCCGGTAGGGAATTTCACCCTGCCCCGAAGACATATATTCTATTCTAATTTGATAGTAGTCCTTTTGTAAAAATATGTCAATAAAAATAAAGGCATCATAGAATAATTTTTAGTATCTATGATGCCTTCTCTGTATTAATTATCAAATATATATTCTAATTCATATTGCATTGTATCATAATCTTGAGATACATTATTTATATAAAGCTGATCAAATGAATATGAAATAGTATCCTCATTTAATTTTTCATAAGTTACAACCCATAGGTAATTTATATCATCTTTATTTGCCTCAATTGTTACTTTGTCCTCATGATTGTCTTTCCATTCAATATCATGGCCATAGTAAAATTCAAGAGCCTCTTCTGTAGTATGAGTACAATAGTGATATTTACCATTTTTTATTATACTTATTGCATCAATTGTACCAGTTGAATCATCTGATGGTTCAGATGGTATAAAAGAAAGAATTAAAATAAATATAAAAAATAGTGCAACAATTATGCCTATAACACTTATAATCTTTTTCATTTTTCTACCCCCTAACTATTATTCCCAATCTATTCATTTGTTGTGAAAACTTTTAAGGGTTATCTTATGTTAAGGCTAAATTGACTCTACTTATTACTATATTTATGTTTATACATTAAAAATTATGAAATTATATTTTTAATTATGCGCTTATATCATATCTCCATATTTTTTAGTAATAATAGAGATTACGGGAAAAGGGAGGTATAAATTATTTATCCTCCCTTGATATGGCTTACATTTCTCTTAAGTTTTACATCTTGAACATTTTTATTTTTTACTTTCGGTTTTAAAACAATATAAACTATATTTGCGTATTAAACATTTATTAATCGTATTCTATAAAATACTATGTGTATTAAAAATATCTTCTATCTTTACATATACTCTCTTTTTATGAATAAGTTTTGGGGATTTTTATTTATTAAGCTTGTGCTATTTTTTTACCATATTCTTTACAAGCATCGCATGCTTCTCCTTCTGGAGTTTCATTAACTGTTAATCCTTCATCTGATATTAAAACTGCTCCAGCATCTTTTGCATCAGATTCCCAATCTCTCATCCAGTCACATTCACCCCATCCATAAGATCCGAATAATGCTACTTTTTTACCATTTAATTTTGGTTTTATTGATGAATACATTGGTTCAAATTCTGAATCCTCTAATTCTTCATCTCCCATTGATGGGCAACCTAATACTATTTTTTCATAATTATCTACATCATCTATTCCAAAGCAATCACTTGTAGCTACTTCAACTTCAGCGCCTGCTTCTTTTATTCCGTCAGCTATTAAATTAGCCATTGCTTCTGTGTTTCCTGTTCCACTCCAATATACTACTGCTATTTTACTCATTTCTAACCTCCACCTTTCTTGGATAATAACTTGTGATTTTTATTATTTATTGTTAATTATTTATAATTGATACTAATTATCATTATCTTAATTTAAATTATAGTAACTCTTTTCTAATATGTCAATTATTTTTTTATAATTTATTTTTAAAATAAAATAAGTCCGAGAAATTATAAAATAACTCGGACTCGTTTTAATTTTTTATTTTATTATCCCAATATTGCAGCGCCAATTATACCGGCATCATTGCCTAATGTCGCTATTACAATATCTGCAAATTCCTCTTCTTTATAAACAAGATGGCCTCTTACCATTTCTTTTAATCCATCTAAAATTATATCTTCTGATTTGGATACTCCTCCTCCGATAGCTATAATTCCTGGATCTATTGTGTTTACTATGTTTGCAATTCCTTTTGCAAGGTAATCTTTAAATCTAGCTATAACCTTTTTTGCAACTTCATCATCTTGATTATATGCATCAAATATCATTTTCGCATTTATATCAGATATATTTTGTTTACATATATCTAATATTATACTTTCTTCTCCTTCTGATAAAAGTTTTTGTGCATATTTTATTATTGCAGTTGCTGAACAGTAAGTTTCAAAACATCCTGTATTTCCGCAATTACATTTATACCATCCATCACCAATCATCATATGTCCAATTTCAGAACCTACACCATGTGCGCCACTAAATGGTTTCCCATGTATTATAATTGCTCCACCTACACCAGTTCCAAGAGTTATCATAACTGATGTATCGTGTTCTTTTGTACTTCCAAATCTACTTTCTGCTAACCCTGCAACTGTTGCATCATTTTCAGCAAATATATCTGTACCTGGAAAAGTCTCTTTTAATTTTTGTATAAAGTCAACTTTTTTCCAATTTAAATTTACACAGTTAGCTTTTCCATATCTATCAATATATCCTGGAATTCCAAATCCGATAGATTTAATTTGATTTTTTTCTATATCATTTTGGTCTATTATATCTTCAATTACATCATGAATATCAGAAATAATTTTATCAAATCCACCTGTAACATCTGTCACACAATTTCCTCTATAAAGGATATTCCCACTCTCGTCTACAACTCCTATTTTTATTCCTGTTCCTCCAACATCTACGCCTATACTATACATACTCTTCCCCTTCTGTTGTTTATTTTTAATTTATAAATTTACTACATTCATTAATTATTTTAATTCATTTTTAATCCTGATACTATAATTTTATACTCTTTTAATTTCAACTGTATTTGAATTTAATGTAGTTGCCTCACCTATATCCGATAATCTATCGTCATGCAGAGCATTTACCAACTTTCCATTTATGGCAAAATCTCTATTATACACACCTTCTGCTATTACTGTATTTTGGGCTACTGTATCTGTAACCTCTGCTATAAAGCCAACTTCACCTAAGTTATTAAAACAAACGACTTCATCACCATTTTTTATATCTCGTTTTGATGCATCTTTGCTGTTGATTTTTACTTTTATTTTTCCTCTTTTCTCAACAACTTTATTTTTTTCTAAGAATATAGAGTTTAGAGTTTCACAGCTTGGAACCGCTACTAAATTAAGCGGATAATTTTGACCTATATTCTCTGTATATCGAGGAATTCTTTCTTCCATTTCATCATTTATAATTTGTATTTTTCCACTTTTTGTTTTTATATCAATATGGTTTTCAAATGGTGTTGAAATTGCTCCCCCATTTTTCAATATATACTTTTGTTCTTGTGTCAAGTTTTCCACGTCTTCTAGCGATTTTTCTATTAACTCATCAAAAATCTCTCTTTCTGTCTTTTTAAAATATTCGTCATCATATCCCATATATTTTGCAAGCAATCTGAACATATCCCAATTGCTTTTACATTCTTTTGGAGGTTCTATAACTTTATTTGCAGTCGCCAAAGTGCAATATCCGTAAGAAGTGTACACATCATCTTGTTCAACAGAAAAAGTAGCTGGAAGCACTATATCTGCATATTTTGCTGTATCCGTCATAAACCTTTCATGCACTACTGTAAATAAGTCATCTCTCATAAGTCCTTTTATCATCTTATTTTGATTGCTTATAGAACCTATTGGATTTGATGCATATACAAATAAACTCTTTATAGGTTGATTTTCGTCTACTAATGCTGATGAAACTTGATTTATATTTATAATCCTAGCTTTGTTTGTTCTAAAATCTGGTCTAGTGATTATGTCTTTTCTAATATAAGATAGCGAAGTTGGTGAAACTCCACATAATCCTCCACCTGGATATTTTATTGCTCCTGTAAAAATCGATAATATTGTTATAAGCCTTACTGTCATTCCTCCATTTGTATATCTAGAATTTCCGCTTCCAAGAATTATTGCAGGCGCTTTTACACTTGCATACTCTCTTGCTAATTTTACGATTACATCGTTAGGAATTCCTGTGATTTCTTCTGCCCATTTTGGAGTATATTGTTTTAAAGTTTTTTTGAATTCTTGGTATCCTATTGATTTTTCTAATAAAAATTCCTCATCTTGAAGATTCTCTTCGACCATAACATTCATCATTGCAAGTGCTAATGCTCCATCAGTTCCTGGTTTTATTAAAATAACTTCATCACAGTATTTTTCCATCGGTTTTGAGTAAGTCTCTATAAGAACTACTTTCTTCCCTTCTTTTCTTGCTTTTATAAGAGTTGGTAGTGCTTGAATCCTTGTAGCCTTCATATTGCTTCCCCAAACAATATAATAATCGCTATTTTCTAGTTCTCTCGGATCTAATGCTCCGGTAGAACCCATTACAGAATTATATCCTGCACCTTTTGCTGATGAACATAGAGTTTTTACCAAAGAACATGCACCCATCTTGTTAAACAATGCATCTCCACAATTACGATGAATAACACTCATTACTCCAGAATAATAAACTGGTAAAATCGCACTAGGACCATCTTCTTTTATAATTTTTTTCCACTTATCTGTTATTTCCTGTGCTGCTTCTTCCCATGTTATTTTTTCAAATTTTCCTTCTCCCTTTTTGCCAATTCTTTTTAATGGAGTTAAAATTCTATCCTTAGAATGAACAGACTCCTCATAGTTTCTCATCTTTCTGCATATTAACCCCTGTGTTGCTGGGTGATTTTCGTCACCTTTAACTTTTAATATCTTTTTTCCATCTGTTTCTATAACTAATCCACATGAAGTAGGACAGTCATATGGACATATACTCTTCTTGATTTTCATTGTAAATACTCCTTTATATTATTCCTATATTTATAATAATTTTTTAATTAATTCCATAATTAGACTTTATATATTTTATCATATTTTTTCAATGACATATATCACATACAATATTATATAAAGGAATATTTATTATAGAAATCCTTAAAAGTGTAGCTTTCATTGAATGATATTTCGGTTATTTAATTATCTATCCAATAAACTTGAATAATTTTGCCATCTATATAGGTAAATTCCTTTTCAAGCTTTCCTCCACATTTCACAATTATTTTTCTTGAGCCTTCATTTTCTTTATAACATGCAAGCATAACATTATTTATATTTATTGTCTTTGCATATTCAAGAGCCTGTTTTAAAATTTTCGTTCCATAACCTTTTTTTCGTTCCGATGGTCTAACACTATATCCAATATGTCCCCCACAAATTGATAAAAAATAATTTAGACGATGGCGTATATCTACCATTCCGACTATTCTATTATCAGAAGTTCTGACTACAAAAAATGTAGTCGCATCAACCCAATCTTTTGATACTGTATCTGGATTTGAACTTTTCTCTAAGTGCTCTAACCATTCTTCATAAGTTAAATTATCTAAAAGTGCACTTCCATTAATGATTTTTTCTCCCTTCTCAAAATGTTCCTGTCTATAATCTAATGCTTGCTCTTTTAACTCGGTTGTCGGTTTTACTAATATTAAATTATCCATGATATCCCTCCCAATAGCGTTGTTTAACCTTTTATTATTTATTAATTAAATTAAAAATATTTTTATTCCTATTATATATTAATTAATAAACTTTTTATTTGAATATATACTGTTTTTTTAATTATTTTTAGATACAACAAAAGAATCTACTTAGGTTCATACAATTAAGTACGAAATTAAGTAGATTCTCTAAAATGTAAAACAATTACCGTCGGTCACAATTGATAGACTGCGCCCGACCTTACCTGTCTTTTGGTCCATCCTCGCTTATGCCTTCTGGTGGAGCATCCGTAGTATGGATGCTGTGGTTACTACGTGTTTTCATCACTGTTCGCCTCCTGCATCTGTATTTGCTTTACACTAATATTATGTCCTGTGATATTTTTTATATACTAAAATTTATATGTTTATTTTTTCCAATTTCAAATTAATCTAAATTAACTATTTCGTATTCTCTGCTACCAAGTCCTCCCATAGCATGGCCTTTAAAGTGAGATAACATTAACATAGAGTCATAATTTTTTATATGAGCTCCAACATAATTTTCTTTTAGGTGTTTTCCGCCTTCAACTTTTAATGCTATTTCTCCTTCTTCATCCATTATGTCACAAGGTGAAATATCCGAAAAACCATGGTCTTTTATTGTTTGCCAATGTGCTTCTGGTGTGATGTCTTTAGTGAAATAAACTTTTGATTTTGATACGAGTACCCCTCCTCATTTTACATATATTTTTGTTAGACTTATAAGAATTAAATTTATTAGATTTATAAAAACGAATCAGTTTACTTTTAATTCTAACAAAATTTTACTCCTTTGAGTTAACTCCAAGTCAATAAGTTTATTAATAATTTTTATTATATTATTTCCACGGACGGACATTTTCTATCCATCCTTGTTCAATCCACCAATCTCTATCTTTCGGATTCCAAGCTGCATCTGGTGATGATTGCATTTTTCTAAACATATAAAACATTATTTTTCCTTTTAAACTAGCATGAGGATTTTGTGCTCTTCTTTTTACTTTTGATGCTATTTTTTCTGCTTTTCGTTTTAATTCAACTTCTTTTTTAGATGATATTGTTGAAATATTTAAAGCATTGCTTATTAAAGGAAATTTATATACTTTGGGTACTCCCATCCATTTAAGCTGTTTCGCCATTGATTTTACAGTGTTACTTGGAGGTGCACCGGCTGATGAACTTATTGTAAGTCCGACTTTTTTGAACATATTTGCATGAGGTCTGTGAGTAATCCATCTATATGCAAAATGATCCATTAAGTTTTTCATATTTCCGCTCATTTCCATAACATAATTTGGACTATCTAGTATAATTATTTCCGATTCTTCCATAGATTTTATTATTGGTTGTACCTTGTCTGCACCAGGACAGAATTCTTCTCCCTTCATAAAACAAGTATTACATCCAACACAAAACCCCGGCCCGTCTTTTGGCAAGAAAAATTCATTTATTTCATCATCATCTTCTGCTAAAAAATCTAATACTGTCTTTGTCATTTTATAAGTTATCCCTTTATGTCCCTGACCATGTATTACTGTAATTTTCAATTTAATCCCCCCAATTAACTATTAATTCGATATCTTATTTAATACTATATTTATATAATATATTAATTTGTAAATTTAATCTTGGATAAATATATAATTTAAGGAGTATGACAAAATAGAATAAAAACTATTTTGCTATACTCCCTTTCCTGTTATATATTCATTAATTCTCTCTTTATCTCTTCAAATTTCTCATCATCAACCCACAATGTCTTTTTCATTCTCTCATCATCAATTCTCACAATTTCAATCTTATCTGGGTTTATTCTTTTTATTACATCTTTTATCTTTTGAATTGATTCTTCATCGTCATTATATTTTTTAATTATTGTAATTTCAAATATAAATTTTCCGTTGTACTGTTTATTGAATGAAACCATATTTTCTATATAGTTCTCTAATGTATATCCTTCAATTGGTCTTTGTAATTTTTTAAAATCTTCTTCTGTTATAGCTTTTATTTCACCTATAACTTCATCACATTTATTTGCGATATTTATATACTCATCTTTTGAAAGTATATACCCATTAGAAAGAAGTCTTACTTTTAATCCTTTAGATTTTATAAAGTCTATAATTTGGCTGACTTTATCATTTACTAAAGCCTCTCCTTTTGAATTTATAAATACTAAATCTGGTTGTGTTTTTTCTATTATACTATCTAATTCCGAAATAGATGAACTATAATCTTCAAATGACACAGGTTCATCTATTTTATTTTTTGACCTTCCGATTGGACAAAATACACAGTCAAAATTACAATACTTTTCTGGAAGTATGTTCATTTCTAATACTTTCTTACCATCTTCAACATAAATATCCTTATAACTAAAATTACTTTTCATCCTAAAACCTCCTATTAATACAAAAAAAGCCTAGGAAATATCGCTAAATATCTCCCAGGCTTTTATCCTTCCGTGTCCACAAATATACTTGTGTGTTTTCTCTCGGACCAGCTAGTACAAACTACGGAACCCTAGAAAACCATAAAATTATTATTTTTAATTCTGAAATCTAAAGCTAATTTTATCACAATTATATTTGTCTATCAAGTAATTAATATATTAACTTGCTTGTTTCATTTTATTATTTTTAGCTGTCTTTTTATTTTTCTTAATTGCCGAATCAACATAATAAGTTCCGATAGCGAATACTCCCATCATACTTCCATATACATTGATTAATTGTAGGAAAGATAAACTTTCTTTTTTGTAATGTCCTCCACCTTCTGGTGCCTCAATATCTTGTGGAACTATATGCTGTGCTGCATATGAAAGTGTGTTATTCACTTTTGTAAAATATCCTTGAGTATGTAAATTATAAGTTCCTAAAACTAAAAGTGCAACAACTACTATTCTTGCTATTATTATTGACATTGTTCCAGAATTTTTTATGTTGAACATTTTTTTGAAAAAATTACTTACAAAGTTCCAGTAAAGTCCTAAATGAAGTCCTATAAGAGCTATTGATAAATATGAAGCTCCTATGTGAAGCATCTTCCAGAACATCACTCTATCGTAATTTGCAGCTTTCATTATACATATACCACTTACTAATATAGCGCAAACTGTTACTAATAAACAAAAACTGATTATATACGAAATTCTTGTTCTTGTTTTTAAATTTTTATCAAATATTCTTTTTGTTATATTAACTACCCATTTTCTATTTACTATAATATGTACTAATATAAGTGCTCCAAATATAATTCCACCTATAACATGGAATTTAAATCCTAATAATCTTATATTAAAAAATGTAACAAATAATGCTATCATCGCTATATCTACTGCTATTTTAAAAATATTTTTCTTATTCATCATCTTCCTCCTATTAAAATACTTTTTATCTCCTTTATTAATTTCTGATATTGATTTTCATTAACATCATTTATTATATATGGTATTTGCTATTTTAAATTTAAATATATTTGGTTTTTTTACACTATATTTGGTTGATTTTTAATATATTTAAGTTATTATAAATAAAAACACCCCAATTATTAGATTTCACTCCGATAATTGAGGTGTTTTTTATTTAGATTTCTCTAAAACTTTTTATATTAAAAATTCTATAATCCTAAGTCATTAACCCAAGATGATAATTGATCTTTACTTATTCCACTATTAAAGACTTTTCCTTCTTTTATAACTGTTGTATCAGAAACACTTCCTTTAAGTTCTGCTACAGTATTTCCAAATCCGCTACCACCAGATGTTGCAAATAAAACTATAGTTTTTCCTGAAAAATCATAGCTTTCTAAAAAAGTATTTATTATTGTTGGCGCAACATACCACCAAATTGGAAAACCAATATATACAACATCATAATCTTCCATGTTATTGAATTTTTCTGATATAGCTGGTCTGAAACTTTTATCATTCATTTCTATACTGCTACGACTTTTTTTATCCATCCAGTTTAAATCAGCTTCTGTATATGCTACTTCTGGTTTAATTTCAAATAAGTCAGCCCCTGCTGCTTCTGCAAGTTTTTCTGCAACTTTCTTTGTTACACCACTTGCTGAAAAATATGTTACTAATGATTTATTTTCCATTTCTATTCCCCCTGTTTATTTAAATTCTAATATAATCTTACTCCTTTAAGTTAACTCCAAGTCAATATCTTTTTTTGTTTCATTTCTAATGATATATCATTTATATATAGCTTCATTAGTTGACTTTTTATATATAAATGATATATTATTTATTGATAGTAATTATCATTAATTAGTGATAATATATTATTTTTTTGCAACACATTGATTATTAAAAATAAACAACTTTGAGGAGAGACATAATGAATCTTATAACTTCAACATTAAACGATTTTTATCACTGCTGTAAAATACCTGTTAAAGCAATTTCTTATGAGCTAAATGAAATATATAAAATTGGATATAATGAAGAATTCGAAACATATTTTCCTATAAAAGATATTTATACATTAGTTCATAGTGGAGAGGAATACTTAAATCATAGTATAAAAGTTTCAGAATATATTTGCTATAAAATTGTAAATATTTCAAAACCAAATAAATATAGAGGTTTTTTTGTACTTGGTCCTATTTCTACTTGTAGTTCAAGAAAAACAAATGACTCTATAACTTATATCCCTTTACATTGTTTTGATTATTGTGCTCAAATACTTTTAAGTATTGCAACTGATAAGTTTAATAAGACTATGTCTACTAAAAGTTTCAATCCTCATATAAAAAAAGCTATCGAATATGTACATAAACACTATGATAAAAGTATAAATATTACAGATTTATGTGAGCATTTAAATTTAAATAAAAGCTATTTTTGTAGTACTTTCAAAACTACAACTGGTCATACATTTTGTCATTTTCTAAATCATTTTAGGATTGAAAAAAGCAAAAAATTGCTCTTGGAAACAGATTTAAATATGCTTGATATTGCACTGTCTGTTGGATTTAATAACCAAAATTATTATTGTACAATGTTTAAAAAATTTACTGGCAAAACCCCTCTGCAGTATAGAGTTTGCAATAAACATTCGTAACGTTTAAAAAAATAACCCCACACAAGGTATATTCTTGCATGAGGTTATTTTCTAAAATGTTTTTGATGTATATTTATTTTAATTGATCTTTTGTATAATAATTTGCATCTTTAAATGCAGTATTTATATCAGTTATCCCTCTAATATTTCTGCTGCTTTCTTAAGTTCTTCCCTTATATATTACTTTTTCCCTTTACCTGTCATTTCAGCGACTTCCATTTTTAATATATATGTTTTATCTGTATTTTTATCTATACATTTCATTCCAACTTCCATATATTCTGGTGACAATTTTTTTATAAGTGCTTCTAACCCTTTTTTCTTTTCCTCAATATCTTCAACTATTGAAATTTTTCCAAATAGAATAGCTGATTTATATTTAGTAGATAATATTTCTGGTTGTAAACATACATCATCTACTACTGTAAAACAAACATTACTATTATTTATTATGTTTATAATTTTATATCCATTTGCTTTTGCACAATGAAAGTAAATAACGCCCTCTACATATGCAAAATTCAGTGGAACGCCATAAGGTGCATTATCTTTTCCCACTGTTGAAAGAATCCCATATTCTGATCTGTTTAAAATATCAATAGTTTCTCCTTGATTTAACATACGATCTTTTCTTAGCATCTCCATCTAAAAATCCCCTTTATTCTTTATTTTTCTGAGGTAATTATATCACTAATCTAACCAAAATAATATATAGTAATATAAGTTTTCTTAATGTGTTTTTATCCTATTATGACATAACTGTAATCAAAACGTTACCTAAATGTAATTTTTTTGTATGATTTATAAAGTATAATATATTTTAATAAACTATTTAAAAAATCATCATTTAATCAAAGATTTTAAGGGAGGAAAATTATATGAATAAAAATATAACTATGCTCATTATTTCATTCTTAATAGTGGCAGTTATTGGGGTAATGCAACAAAGTACTAGTTATGAGCAATCTAATTTCGGAGATACAGTTGTTTTTTATCCACAACATGAAGATGATGAAACTCTTTGGGCTGGTAGTGCAATTCTCGAGGCCATAAAGGAAAGAGGGGCTGACAATGTATATGTTGTTTTAGTATCTTATGGTACAGGGATAAAAGTTTTTAAGGATGAGAAATATAGCAATTTGAGCAATCAGGAAAAATATGAATATAGAGAACGTGAATTCTTAGATGCCGTTAAAGAATTAGGAGTTAAAAAGGAAAATATTATTTTATTACCTAGAATAAATAATTCAGAAGTAACTAGTTTTAATCTTATGGAAAAAACAGCACTAGATTTTGAAAGAAAATTTGATAATGTTACACATGTAGCTCACACATATAAATACGACTGGCATCTTCAACATCTAAAAAATGGTTCTACTATTCAATCTCTATACAACAGTGGAAAAATAAAACATGCACTTTATTTTATAAAACCTAGATATGAAAAAGATTTACCTATTTCTGAAAAAATTATCTATAAATCTGAAACAACTATGGAAAAACAAAGAATTAAAAAGGCATGTATGGCATATAAAATCATTGATGAAAAATCAAAACGCGAAGGAATTGGATATAAATCAGACCATAAGTCATTTGAAGATTTAATGATAAAAAATCGTTCAATCCTTCATACACCAAATGTTTAAAAATGTTCTTATATTGGTATAATAAATTAAAAACACCCTTGTGCAGTGATAAACTCCGTACAAGGGTGTTTTTTAGCAATATTGATACCCTGGTCGAATACTGCTTTTTAGTTCATGTAATTTTCCATCAAATAAACAATTTATACCGTCTATATTTGTATAATCAGCTGGACGCATTAAACTTGGATGTTTTGGAAGTTCAATTGCATTGCTTTTTTCTAAGACCTCGCTTACAAATTCCGAACAGAAGTAACGTCGCTTTCTATCATATGCAATATTCATCCTACATAAAATAAGTCCTAAAACATTATATCTATAACAATCCGCATTTTCCATCATATCATCAACATGACTTCTCGCCTTTTCATATGTTTCCTCATTAACTTTTAACTCATATAAAGCACATGGAATATGATTGCATTTCTCATAAAATCCGCTATATAAAGCCTCATGTCTTATTCCAGCAGGCAATGGAGTTCTTTTGTATTTCCTCGCAAAACTATATAATGGTTCCAAAGTTTCTTCAAATGATATAGAAATATGCGTATACTTGTCTGATGTCGCTAATCCAATTGTCTTAGACACATAGGTATCTGATTTTGTCAGTAGTAAATAAATTGATTTCATCTACTCTTTCCTCCTGTAGTATATTGTATACTCCCACTATCAAAATACATTTACTATACTTTTTTAAGATAATCATACTTTTCAATTCTACAAAATACAAATAATAAAATCAAGTTTTTAAATAATTTATTAAATAAAAAACTGACTTCCTTATATTTTGAAAGTCAGCTTTTTTATATCTAAATAATTTCTTTTTCTATAACACACTCATTTTTTAATTTTATCAAAAGCTGGTTTTAGACTGTTGTAATGTAAAAATCCTATTTCTTTTTCATAGTTTTGGATTTCTTCAAAAGTAGCAATATTAAACTCTAAAACTTCTTCTTCTTGAACTTTTATATCAGATGCCTTAAAGTCTAGAACAAAATTATATACATCTACAAAATAATTATTTTTTTCCTCTGGGCTTTCATTTTTATAAGTGTATATATGTCCACCTTTCGCATTTGAAACATCTATTCCTACTTCCTCTTTTATTTCACGAATGATAGCATCTTTAGAATCTTCACCAGCATTTACACCCCCGCCTGGCAACTCCCACCATCCGGCAGCCCATTCTTTATCTAAATTTCTTCTAGTAACAAGAAATCTTCCTTCTAAATCTTGTACTATTCCTATTACAGTTAAGTGAAATTCGCCAGGCTTCATATTCCAGTCATTTCGCTTCATAAGCTTTCCTGTTCTTTTTTTATCTTTATCGTAAATATCCCACATTTCCATCATAATCAACCCCTTATTAAATAGTATTACTTTTATTTTACCAAACATTTTAAAATTAACAATCAAAAAAGCTGCAGCAAAATTAATTTTGCTACAGCCTTTTTGTATTTAAGATTACTTTTATATATGTTTATTTAAATGTTAATACTGTCTAATTATTAGAAATCCTTATTCCCATTCAATAGTTCCAGGAGGTTTAGAAGTTATGTCATACACAACTCTGTTAGCTCCATCAACTTCGTTAACAATTCTGTTAGCTATTTTTTCTAGTACATCATAAGGTATTTTGTACCAGTCAGAAGTCATTCCGTCAGAAGATGAAACTGCTCTTAGACCAACTAAGTATGCATAAGTTCTTTCATCTCCCATAACTCCAACTGTTTTAACATCTGGTAATGTTGCGAATGCTTGCCATATTTCTCTGTATAAACCAGCTTTTCTTAATTCATCCATGTATATAGCATCTGCTTCTCTTAATATGTCACATTTTTCTTTTGTAACTTCACCGATAACTCTTATTCCAAGACCTGGTCCTGGGAATGGATGTCTGAATATTAGTTTATCTTCTATTCCTAATTCTAAACCTATTTTTCTAACTTCATCTTTGAATAATTCTTTTAGTGGTTCAACTATTTGGAAATCAACATCTTCAGGAAGTCCACCAACGTTATGGTGAGATTTTATTGTTGCTGATTCTCCTCCAAGTCCACTTTCTACTATATCAGGGTAAATTGTTCCTTGAACTAAGAAGTCCATTTTTCCAAGTTTGTTTGATTCTTCTTCAAATACTCTTATGAACTCTTCACCTATTATTTTTCTTTTTGCTTCTGGTTCAGTAACGCCTTTTAATTTTCCTAAGAATCTATCTTCTGCATTAACTCTTATTAAGTTCATGTCAAAAGTATTTCTAAATATTCTTTCTACGTCGTCACCTTCATTTTTTCTTAAAAGACCGTGGTCAACAAATACACAAGTTAAATTATCACCTATTGCTTTATGAACAAGTACTGCTGCTACTGATGAGTCAACTCCACCACTTAATGCACAAAGTACTTTTTTATCTCCTATTGTTGCTTTTAATTCAGCTACTTTATCTTTTATGAATGAATCTGTAGTCCAGTCTCCTTTAACACCACATATGTTGTATAAGAAGTTTTTGATTATCATGTAACCTTCTTGTGAATGTTCAACTTCTGGGTGGAATTGAACTCCATATAAATTCTTTTCTACATTTTGTATACCTGCAACTGGACAATCAGCAGTGTATGCTATTATTTCAAATCCTTCTGGAACTGTGTCTATTCTATCAGTATGACTCATCCATACAGAATTAGTTGTCATTCCTTCAAATAATCTTGATTCTTTGTAAGTTATTGCAGTTTTTCCGTATTCTTTTTCTGCTGCAGTTCCTTTTCTAACTGTTCCACCTAAAGTGTGACACATAGTTTGGATACCATAGCATATACCTAATATTGGTATACCTGCATCATATATTTCTTTTGCCATTTGTGGAGAATCTTCTAAATATGCACTATTTGGTCCCCCAGTGAATATTATACCTTTTGGGTTTTTAGCTTTTATCTCTTCAATATCTGTCTTGTAAGATATTATCTCACAATATACATTATTTTCTCTAACTCTTCTAGCTATTAATTGATTGTATTGACCTCCGAAGTCTATAACAAGCACTAATTCATGTTTCATTACATCATATCTCCTTGTGTACTATAATTTGGCGCCTCTTTTGTTATTGTTATGTCATGTGGATGACTTTCTTTTAAAGAAGCTGCTGTTATTTTTACAAACTCAGCATGAGCTTGTAGTTGTTCGATAGTATGAGCACCACAGTATCCCATTCCTGATCTTATTCCGCCTATCATTTGGAATACTATATCTTCTGCTTTACCTTTGTAAGCAACCATACCTTCTACGCCTTCTGGAACTAATTTCTTTTGTCCTGATTGGAAGTATCTATCTTTTGAGCCATCTTCCATAGCTGCTATAGATCCCATACCTCTGTATGTTTTGTAAGATCTACCTCTATATAAAACTATTTCTCCTGGACTTTCTTCAGTTCCAGCAAACATTGAGCCCATCATACAAACATTAGCACCCGCTGCTAAAGCTTTTACGATATCTCCAGAATATTGAATTCCACCATCTGCTATTATTGGAATATCATATTTTTTAGCTACTTCGTAACAGTCCATTATAGCTGTTATTTGTGGTACACCTATACCAGCAACTACTCTTGTTGTACATATAGAACCAGGTCCCATACCTATTTTAACACAATCTGCACCAGCCTTTATTAAATCCTCACATCCTGCTGCTGTAGCAACATTCCCTGCTATAACAGGAAGATCAGGATAAGCTGCTTTTACTTTTTTAAGGGCATTTATTACATTTACTGTATGTCCGTGAGCACTATCTAAAACGATTATATCGACCTTTGCTTTATAAAGAGCATCTACTCTTTCTAATAAATCGCCTGTTATTCCTACACCAGCTCCACAAAGAAGTCTTCCTCTTTTGTCTTTTGCTGAGTTAGGATATTGTATTTTCTTCTCGATATCTTTTATAGTTATTAATCCTTTTAAGTGACCTTCGTCATCAACTATAGGTAATTTTTCTATTCTGTGTTTACCTAATATGTCTTTAGCTTGCTCTAAAGTTACACCTTCTTTTGCAGTTACTAGATGCTCTTGAGTAGTCATAGCTTCTTCTATTTTTCTAGACATATCTGTTTCGAATTTTATATCTCTGTTTGTTATTATACCGATTAAGATGTTGTTTTCATCTACTATTGGAACTCCTGATATTTTATATTTTGCCATTATATCATCTGCATCTTGTATTGTGTGACCTTTTGATAAAGAGAATGGATCTACTATTACGCCACTTTCACTTCTTTTAACTCTATCTACTTCTGAAGCTTGTTCTTCTATTGACATGTTTTTGTGGATTATACCTATTCCACCTTGTCTAGCCATTGATATAGCCATTTTTGACTCTGTAACTGTATCCATACTGGCACTCATTAACGGAATATTTAATTCGATATCTTTTGTTAATTTTGTTTTTGTATCTATTTGTGATGGTAGTATTTCTGATTTTTGTGGAATTAATAATACATCATCAAAAGTTAAACCTTCTTTTACAATAGTTGCCATCTTTACATTACCCCTTTCATAGTTAATTGATTATGTTAATTTTTATTTTTCTAATAATAATGTTATTTTTTATATTTTAAGTTAATTTTAATCCATATTGTGCAATTTTTTATAAAAATTTATATCAAAAAAGCCTGTATTGTAACTTCCATCATTTTTTCAAAAGTGAAATTACTATACAGGCTTCTAACATCATAGTTGTAGCCAATTCACAGGGATAAAAATCAGCCGGTGAATTTACTTAAAGATGCCGCAGATATAATAATTCCACTCATAGTCTAGATATTTACGGTATCTAGGTAGAAACTCTCAGACCATATTACTGAGCATATACGAGTGATTTATTAATTATCTTTTATTAAATTATTTAAAATTAATTTGTTGAATTAATTGAATATTAATTTATCAAAATTAATGAACATTGTCAATAATTAAAAAAAAATTTTTCGGATATTATACAATTTATTTCATTAAAAACCTTAATTAATGGCAAATTTTCCTTTTTCGCTATTATTTTACAATCCTCATACTCTGGTGTTACTTTAATTAATTCGCCATTTAAGTATCCTAACTTAATTTGTATATTGCCATACTTAGTTTCTATTTTTTCAAATTTTCTTTCTAGCATGACTCTTTTTAACTTTTGATATCTGACGCCAAATGTTGATGTTTCAACGAGTAATAACTTCGTAAACTTATCTAAATCTTTTTCTTTACACAAAACAGTTATCTTATATGCAGGTCTATTTTTTTTCATAAAAATACCCTCCGTATAGATATCTAAGGCCCCTTTTTCCAAAATTTGTTCGTATAAATACGAATAAGTTTCAGATGACATATCATCTATATTGGCACTAATTTCCCATACTATATTATTCTGTTTTTTTTTACTCCTATAAAAGTTCTAAGCATATTTGGAAACTCGAACTTTTTATATCCTATTCCGTAGCCAACTTGTTTTATTTCAAATTCCACTTCATCTACAAATTTGTCACAAACAGTTTTTATTATTGCTGCTCCTGTTGGAGTTGTACATTCTCCTTTTACATTATTGAATTTTACTGGAACATCTTTTAATATTTCTACTACGGCCGGTGCTGGCACTGGAATAACCCCGTGCGCACACTTAACAAAACCAGAACCTAGTGGTACTTTTGTTGCATATATTTCGTCTACACATAGTAAATCTAATAATATACATGATCCTACTATATCTATGATTGAGTCCATCGCTCCAACTTCATGAAAATGTATTTTATCAATAGAAGTTCCGTGCACTTTTGCTTCTGCTTTTGCAACTTCCATAAATATATCTTTCGCATTTTGTTTGATTTTGTCGTTTAATGTACTCTTATCTATTATATCATATATATCGATTAAATTTCTATGTACATGACCTTCATTTACTACTACATTTACGTTTGTTCCCTTTATTCCATTCTCAAATTTATCAGTTATCTCTATTTTAAATTCTTTTCCTAAATTTAATTTATCTAGTTCCTCTAAGAATATTTGCTTTGGAACGCCTAAATCTAATAAAGTAGCTAAAGTCATATCCCCTGATATTCCATTTATTATGTCAAAGTATAAAATCTTTTGTTCTTTCATAATCATTCTCCCTATAATACCTTTTCAGTTTATTTGTTGTTTTATCATTAACAAATTCTTATATAAATTTATATTTAATTATCTCAGTCTCTATATTTATAATTATTATCCTTATTTTCTTAATTTATTTTAATTTGATATATATTTTAACTACTATTCATTTTTTTTAATTTACTAAATCTTTATAATTATTTTAATTTATTAATAGTAGCTGCTAAATATCCTGCCCCGAATCCGTTATCTATGTTAACTACTGATATTCCAGATGCGCAACTATTTAACATTGCTAAAAGTGCAGTAAGTCCATTAAAACTCGCCCCATAACCAACTGAAGTCGGAACTGCTATTACTGGCACATCTACCATTCCTCCAACGACACTTGGTAGTGCTCCCTCCATTCCTGCAACAGCAACTACTACCCTAGCCTGTTCAATAAGGTGTCTTTTGTTTAACAATCTATGTATTCCCGCTACCCCAACATCATAAATTCGTTCTACATTATTTCCTAAAAATTTTGCTGTATAATACGCTTCATCTGCCACAGATATATCAGATGTTCCTGCTGCAAGTATAGCGATTGTTCCCTTTCCTCTGTTTTTTATTTCATGATTCTTTATCATTAATACTCTTGATAATTCATCATACTCGACATTATCATATATTTCTTTTAACTTTTCTGCTGTTTCTTTTCTACATCTTGTCCCTAATACATTACTTTGTTTTTTCAATAAAACATCAACTATTCCAATTATATGTTCATCTGTTTTTCCTTCACAGTAAATAACTTCTGGAAATCCATTTCTAAGTTCTCTATGATGATCTATATTTGCATATCCTAAATCTTCATAAGGTAAATCTTTTAATTTATTTACAGCTGTATCTATATCTATTTCATCTGTTTTAACTGCTTCTAATAATTGTCTTACATCCATGTTATTTAGTGCCCCCCTCTATATAACTATATATTTCTACGTTTTATCTATCTTTATAAATTATAACTCTTTATCTTCAAAATATAAATGAAATATATTATATATATTGCATAAAAAAACAGATTAGAATAATTTCTCTTCTAATCTGTTTTTTTATTATTTTAATATCCTAAAGCTTTTCCATCTCTTCTTTCGTCAGCTCCACCGACCATAGTTCCATCTTTTTTATACATTACTGCTTGTACAGAACCGAAGTGTTTTGGCTCGCCTTCATATACGCTAACCATATGCCCCATAGAACTTAATTTTGGAATTAAGCTGCTATCTACTGTATCTTCAAGTACTAAACCTGTATCTGGCTTATCGTAGATTCTTGGTTGTTTTATAGCATCTTCAATTGATAAATCATAATCTATTACGTTACTTATAACTTGAGTTAATAATGAAACAATTCTTGAACCTCCTGGAGTACCGATAACTAAAAATGGTGAACCATCTTCATTTAATATAATAGTTGGACTCATTGAGCTAAGTGGTTCGCTGCCTGGTTTTACAGCATTTACTGAGTCAGCATCAGCAGCAAAGTCTGCCATCGCATCATTTAAAACAAATCCATATCCGTCAACCATAACCCCAGAACCGAACTCTAAGTTTACAGTTTGAGTTATTGCAACCATATTTCCCGCTTTATCAGCTACAGAAAAATGAGTTGTATCTTCATGCTCATAGTCTTCTGGTGAACCCGGAACATAATCTTGAGAGTAATCCATATTTATCTTGCTTGCTAATTGTTTTGCATATTTTTTACTAGTTAATCCCTTTATTAAAACGTCTGTATTAAATGGATCTGCCATATATGCTTCTCTATCTGCATATACTTGTTTAAACATTTCTGATAGTACATGTGCTCTTTCTACAGAATTTATATCATAGTCTGACATATTGAAGTTTTCTAATATGTTTAATCCTTCAATTATGTTTGTTCCTCCGCCTTTAGAAGATAATATTTTATATCCTCTATAAGTTCCTTCTACTGGTTTTGATACTTTTGGTTGATAATTTGCTAAATCATCCATAGTTAAAATTCCACCGTATTTTTTAGTCATTTCAACTATTTTTTCAGCAACTTCACCTTTATAGAATCCGTCTCTTCCGTTTTTAGCTATTATTCTTAATGTATCTGCTAGCTCTTCATTTTTCCATAAGTCGCCAACTTGATAAAGTTCTCCATTATCTTTTCTAAGGAATTTATAAAACTCTGGGAATCTAGACATTTTTTCATCTGCTGCAACCATATCTTTATAAAGAGTTGGTGTAACATAGAATCCATTTTGGGCTAAGTTGATTGCTGGTGCCATAACTTGTTCTAATGTTAGATTTCCAGAACCATAATTATCAAATGCATATAAAAGACCTGCAACTTCTCCTGGTATTGTTACAGCTTTTCCACCTTGTCTGTTTGCTTTATTCGCTACTTTTCCATTTTCAACAACCCACATATCAGGGCTTGCTGCTGATGGTGCATCACCTCTAAATGCGATAAATACATTTTCGCCTTCTTCAGTTCTTATCATCATAGAACCTCCGCCACCTATTCCTGATGCATTCTGTTCTATTACTGATAATGCAAATGCCACTGCTACTGCTGCATCAATTGCATTTCCACCTGCCTTTAATACTTCAAGTCCTGCTTGAGAGGCTTCATATTTTGCTGCTGAGACAACACCATTTTTACCCGTTGCATCTCTATCTCCTGATGTAAGATGTCCATCCTCATCCCATAATGTCCATCCATCACCATCACTTACAACGCCTGTGCTTTCTTTTGTCTCTTCTACTTCTTTTAATTTTGATTTTGCTTCTTCTATAACTTTATTAGCTTGTTCATTGTTTTCTGATTCTTCTTTTACAGTTTTAGCACATCCTACACATAGAGGTATCGTCATGCTAAGTACTAGTAACAATGATATAACCTTTTTGCTTATTTTCATACATTTCTCCTTCCTATAAAAAATCTGTTTTTCCGGCCTCGATATATATTTTCCTATTCTTATATCACTTATAAATAATTTCGGGTTGTATATATCACATAGACAATTTTAACACTTTTTATCGATTTTAAAAAATGATTTTATTAAAAATTTGTTTATCTTAATAATTTTTAGTCTAAAAGAAAAAACGCCATTTCCCAATAATATTAATATTATTGAGAAATAGCGCATTAATTTTGAGTCGAGTTATTTCTGTATTTTGAGTTATTTTTATTTTAATCTAGATATTCTATCTATACTTAGATTACATCATTCCTGGCATTGAGCCACCAACTGCTGCAGCTGGATCTTCTTTTTCAGGTATTTCTGCAACTGCTGCTTCAGTAGTTAAGAATACACTTGCTATTGATGAAGAATTTTGTAAAGCACTTCTAGTAACTTTAGTTGGGTCAACTATACCAGCATCTATCATGTTTACATATTCTTCTTTGTATGCATCGAATCCTACTTCTGGATCTGCATTTATTACGTTTTGTACTATTACAGCACCTTCAAGACCTGCATTTACTGCTATTTGTCTTAATGGTTCTTCTAATGCTTTTCTTATTATTTTAGCACCTATAGCTTCTTCGCCATCTAATTCAGATATTAATTTTTCTACTGCTGGTATAACACTTACAAGTGCAGTACCACCACCAGCAACTATACCTTCTTCAACAGCGGCTTTAGTTGCATTTAAAGCATCTTCTATTCTTAATTTCTTTTCTTTCATTTCAACTTCTGTAGCTGCACCAACTTTAACTACTGCAACTCCACCAGATAATTTAGCTAGTCTTTCCATTAATTTTTCTCTGTCGAAATCAGAAGTAGTTTCTTCAGCTAAATGTTTTATTTGGTTTATTCTGTTTTCTATGTTAGCTTTTTCTCCAGCTCCACCAACTATTGTAGTACTGTCTTTTGTTACTTTTATTGAAGAAGCTCTACCTAACATGCTTAAGTCAGCTTCTTTTAATTCGTAACCAACTTCTGAAGATATTACTGTACCACCAGTAAGTATTGCTATATCTTCTAACATTTGTTTTCTTCTGTCACCAAATCCAGGAGCTTTAACAGCAACGACATCAAATGTTCCTCTTAATTTATTAACTACTAATGTAGATAATGCTTCACCTTCAACATCTTCAGCGATTATTAATAATTTTTTACCTGTTTTAACTAATTGTTCAAGTAATGGTAATATTTCTTGTATGTTAGATATTTTCTTGTCAGTTATTAATATGAAAGGATCATTTAAAACAGCTTCCATTTTATCAACATCTGTTACCATGTAAGCAGAAACAAATCCTCTATCAAATTGCATACCTTCAACAGTGTCTAATTCTGTTTTCATAGTTTTTGATTCTTCAACAGTTATAACACCGTCTCTACCAACAACTTTCATTGCTTCAGCTATTAATTGACCTATTTCATCATCTCCTGAAGATACAGCACCAACTTGAGCTATTGCTTCGTCAGTTTCAACTGTTCTTGATTGATGTTTTAATTCGTTAACTGCAACTTCTACAGCTTTAGCTATACCTTTTCTTATTAATATTGGGTTTGCTCCAGCTGTTACATTTTTAAGACCTTCTCTTATTATTGCTTGTGCTAAAACTGTTGCTGTAGTAGTACCATCACCAGCTACATCGTTAGTTTTAGTTGCAACTTGTTTAACAAGTTGAGCACCCATATTTTCAAATCTATCTTCTAATTCTATTTCTTTAGCTATTGTTACACCATCGTTTGTTATTAGTGGAACACCATACATTTTATCAAGTATTACGTTTCTACCTTTTGGTCCTAATGTAACTTTAACTGTATCTGCTAATTTATTTACTCCTCTTTCAAGAGCTCTTCTAGTTTCTTCTGCAAATTTAATTTCTTTTGGCATGTTAATTCATCCTCCTACTTATAATATTATAATTCTACTATCGCTAATATATCGCTTTGTCTTAATATTATGTAATTTTCCCCATCTGCTTTTATTTCGTTTCCAGCGTATTTAGAGAATATAACTTTATCTCCAACTTTAACTTCCATTTTTACTTCATTTCCATCTACCATACCACCTGGTCCTACTTCTATAACTTCAGCCATTTGTGGTTGTTCTTTAGCTGCTGTTGGTAATACTATACCGCTTGCAGTTTTTTCTTCAGCTTCAAATTTTTTAATTACAACTCTGTCTGCTAATGGTCTTATTTTCATTTCCCATTCCTCCTATTTATATAAAAAATCTTTGTATATAGAATTTAAATCTTTATTTTGCTAATTTTATCACTCTTTGAGTAAGAGTGCTAACAATTATTATATTATACTATTTTAGCTATTTTTTCAACCTATAATTGGATTTTTTTTCAAATTTTAATGGATTTTCAGTAAAATTTTTCAATCACATTTTTTCGTACTTTTATATATTCTTTTTTGTTTTAATTTATCCTTTAAAATTTATCTTCCTATACCAAATTCTCTTGCATAATAGAATAAGTATTGTTGCGCAAACCCTGCTAAATCCCCGAATTTTTCTATACCAAATTTTCTAATTTTAGTTAAACTTAAATCTTCATCAACATAGAATTCTTGCATAACTCTTTTTACCCAAACATCAACTGGGAATGTATCATATTTTTGCATTCCGAATAATGCTATACAATCTGCAACTTTTGGACCAACTCCATTAAATTTAAGAAGTTCTTTTAAACATTGATCAGTAGATAGTTTTCTGTATTCTAATACATCTATATTTTCGTCATTTACAGTTTGAGAAGTTGATTTAATGTATTTATCCCTAAATCCTGTTGAACACGCTCTTATCTCTTCTACACTCGCTTTTGATAATTGCTCTGATGTTGGGAATGCATAGTATTCTTGACCTTTATATTCTCCTATATATGTTCCGAAATTTTTTGATAGATTATTTATCGCTCTTTGTATCATAGGTATTCTATTATTTGCAGATATTATGAAAGAGATAAGCATTTCCCATCCATCTTGTTTTAATATTCTTATACCTTCACCAAATTCAGTTGCTTTTTCTAAATATTCATCCATAACTTTTAATGTATTTACCATTTCTTCATAATCTCTTCCTAAATCGAAATAGTCATACCATATATTATCGAAATCTTCTTTTGTTGTATTATCTAAATATATTTTATCTCCATCTTGTTTAACGTTTATTACTTTGCCCATTGCCACACCTGTGTATGAGTCATCTTCTTGTTTAATCCATCTGAAACATTGACCGCATTCAAATATGTGTTTTGGATTAAAATGTTTTATATCTTCTAATATTACTGTATTTCCTTGTTGTGATACTTTCATTATAATTTCTCCTCTTACTTTATATAAAGTTTCTAGTCTATTACCTTATTAATTATATTTTTTACCATTATGTTAATTATACCCTTGTTAATCATAGTTAATTACAATAACTTATAATCATTATCTATTTTTTTAGTATTTTCATATAAAACAGTCATTGTGATAAATCCTTGCCCAATTTCATTATCATATATCACAGATTGTTTTATATCTATTACTTTTTTATTTTTTATAAAATTATTTATTTCATTTTCAAGATTTACTGTATCAAAGCCATCACCGATAAAGTCTTTGAATATTTTTATTTTCATACTTACACCTCCGATTTGTAATCTCTATATTATTTATATAAAAAATAGCTTATAAATACCTTAATTATAATCTTAAAGTAAAAAAACCTTTATCCTAAAGCCCTTTAAAAATGTAGATTTTTTTGAAATGCATTAACGGAAATTATATTTATCCACAATTTAAAGCTGATTATAATTTCCTATGCATTATAAAAAAACTTCAGCCTATTTTGGCTGAAGTTTTTATTTTAAATTATGATAATACTTTTTCTATTATTGGTTGTGGTGCAACTTCTTCATTTGTTAATTCAAATGCATGATAAAGTTCATCTACCCATTGTGGCTTTAATTCTTCATCATGATAAACGATGCAGATTGTATCTCCTTTGTTTACTTTATCCCCACGTTTGCAGGCAAGTTCTAAACCAACAGCATGGTTTACATCTTGTTCTTTAGTTTCTCTTCCTGCTCCAAGTTGCATTGCTAATACTCCTAATCTTTCAGAATGAAGTACTTTAACATTTCCTGATTCTTCGCTTTTTATTTCAGTTTTAAACTTAGATTGCGGTAATAATTCTGGATTTTCTATCATATCTACATTACCACCTTGAGCTTTTACCATGTCTTTAAATGTTTCAAATGCTTTACCAGAAGCAACTACTTCGTCTAACATTTTTCTAGCTTCTTCTTTGTTTTCTGCAACTTTACCTTGCATTAACATTATTTCAGCAGCTTGCATGCAAAGTTCTGTGAAGTCTTTTGGTCCATGACCTTTTAATGTTTCTATAGCTTCTCTTATTTCTATTGCATTACCTATAGTATTTCCTAAAGGTTGGTTCATATCAGTTATCATAGCCATTGTATTTCTACCAAGACTGTTTCCTATAGATATCATTGCTTCAGCTAATTTTGTTGCATCTTCTATAGTATGCATAAATGCCCCTTCACCATATTTAACGTCTAGTAATATAGTGTCTGAACCAGATGCTAATTTTTTAGACATTATTGATGATGCTATTAGTGGTATTGACTCAACAGTTCCAGTAACATCTCTTAAAGCGTATAATTTTTTGTCTGCTGGTACTAAGTCCCCAGTTTGACCTATTATAGCTATTCCAACTTCTGAAACTTGTTTTTTAAATTCTTCTTCTGTTAAGAAGCAGTTGAATCCTTCTATAGATTCTAATTTATCAAGTGTTCCTCCTGTATGACCAAGACCTCTACCTGACATTTTAGCAACTTTTAGTCCACAAGCTGCAACTAGTGGTCCTAATGCCATAGATGTTTTGTCACCAACCCCACCAGTTGAGTGTTTGTCAGCTTTTATACCTTCTATTGAAGTTAAATCTATAACATCTCCACTATGCATCATAGCTTTAGCTAAATATGATGTTTCTCTTTCATTCATACCATTTAATACTATGGCCATTAATAATGCACTTACTTGATAATCTGGTATAGAACCGTCAGTTACACCATCTACAAAGAATTGTATTTCTTTATCTGTTAGTTCTTCGTTGTATCTTTTTTTATTAATAATATCTACAAAACGCATATCCACTTTCCCTCTATTCTTAATATCCTTGAGCTTCTTTTCCTTTTATTAAGTTTATTGCAGAACTTGTTCCTATTCTTTCACAGCCTTCAGTTATAAACATTTCAAGATCTTCTACAGTTTTAACACCACCTGCTGCCTTTATTTTTACATTTGGTCCTATATGTTGTTTAAATAATTTTATATCTTCTATTGTTGCACCGCCAGTACCAAATCCAGTTGATGTTTTTATATAGTCAGCTCCTGCATCTGTAACTGATTTGCACATTGCTATTTTTTCTTCTTCTGTTAAGTAGCAAGTTTCTATTATAACTTTTAATATTTTATCTCCTACAGCTTCTTTAAGTGCTTTTATTTCTGCTGTAACTTTGTCATAATCTCCATTTTTAACATCTGATATATTTATTACCATATCTATTTCATTAGCTCCATTTTCGATAGCTTGTTTAGCTTCTAAAACTTTTGCTTCTGTTGTTGAATATCCAAGAGGGAATCCCACAACTGTACATATGTTTACTTTATCTCCATATTTTTCATTTATACGAGATATATAACAAGATGGTATACATATTGATGCTGTATTATATTCTATTGATTCATCACATATTTTTTGTATATCTTCCCATGTTGCTATAGGTTTTAATAATGTATGGTCTACGTGTTTTAATATTTCTGCTGTATTCATTTAATTACCCACTTTCTTTTACTAAGTTTTTTATTATTTATAGTGCTACAGTTATTAAACAAGTTCATTTAGCACAGATTCACCAATTGTATTTTCAGGCATTTTTAAATTGAAGTTTTCTGCTAAAGTTGCTCCTATCGTTGCAAAACTTTCTTTAATTCCTAAAACTCCTTCGCCTTTCATAGCTGGTGAATAAGCTAAGAATGGTACATATTCACGAGTATGGTCAGTTCCTTGGTATGTTGGGTCATTTCCATGATCTGCAGTTATTATTAATAAATCATTTTGTCCTAATTTATCTATAACTTTTCCTAAATTAACGTCGAATTTTTCTAGTTCTTGGGCATATCCAACTGGATTTCTTCTATGTCCCCATAAAGCATCGAAATCAACTAAATTTACGAAGCAAACTCCTTTGAAATCTTTGTCCATTATTTCTAATGTTTGTTCCATACCGTGAATAGAAGATGTGGATTTATTAGATTCAGTTATTCCTTCACCATCGAATATATCGCTGATTTTTCCTACTGATATAACATCATATCCATTGTCTTTTAATTCATTTAAGACAGTTCTTCCATATGGTTTTAATGCATAATCGTGTCTGTTACTTGTACGAGTAAAGTGTCCTTTCCCAGTCCCAACATATGGTCTAGCTATTACTCTACCTACTTTGTATTCATCTCTTAGAGTTATTTCTCTAGCAATTTCACAACATCTGTAAAGTTCATCTAGTCCGAAAGTTTCTTCGTGACCACATATTTGTAAAACAGAATCTGCTGAAGTATAAACTATCATATCTCCTGTTTTCATTTGGTGTTCACCTAATTCATCTAGTATTGCTGTTCCACTTGCACTTTTATTTCCTACTATTTTATGACCAGTTCTTTCTGATAACTCATCTAGTAATTCTTGTGGGAATCCAGTATCTGTGAAAGTTTTGAAAGGCTTAGTTATATGAAGACCCATCATCTCCCAGTGACCTGTCATTGTATCTTTACCAACACTAGCTTCCCTAAGTTTCATTTGATATCCTAGTGGATGTTCAACTTTATCTACATGTTTTATTGGGTGTAGATTTGCAAGACCTAATCTTTGAAGATTTGGTATTTTTAAACTATCTACTGATTCTGATATATGTAATAATGTATCAACATCTACATCACCATATTCTTTAGAAGTATCATCTTGCCCTATTCCTAGTGAATCTATTACTAAAAGAAATACTCTATCATATTTTTTCATTTTTATCACTTCCTAAATTAAATATTTTTATATTAATGTTATTAGTCCAACTATCATTGCACTTAATACACTAACTGCAAATCCCCCTATCATAGCTTTAAATGCTAATTTTGAAAGGACTTTTCTTTTTTCTGGGCATAATGCAGATATCCCTGAAATACAAATTCCCATACTTGATATATTTGCAAAACCACAAAGTGAAATAGCCATTACTAAACCTGTTCTATAGTCTAAAGTTTGTATTACTTCTCCTAATGTTTGGAATGCAACAAATTCATTTAATACTAACTTTTCACCTAATAGTTGGCCTGCTCTAAGTATTTCTGCTCCATCAAGCCCCATTAAAAATCCTATCGGTGAGAATATATAAGAGAATATTTGTTGTAATGTTATACCGAATATACCCAATATTCCATTTACTAAAGCAACTAAACCTATTATTGCTATTAAAGAAGCACCTATCGCTAAAGCACTTTGAAGACCATTCATTGCACCTTCTGCTATAGCCCCTATAAGGTTTTCGTTATCACCTTTGTTATCCATACTTACATTTTCGATATTTTCTACAGTTTCTAATTCTGGTAATAATAATTTTGATATTGCTATACTCCCAAATGGAACTAGTGCACTTGCTATTAAGAGATATTCCATAGGTATTCCTAATGCAACATACCCTCCTATTATTGTAGCAGACATACTACCCATTCCAGATATTAATACTACCATGATTTCACTTTCTGTCATAGACATTAAGTATTTACTAATTAATATTGGACTTTCTGTTTGTCCCAAGAACATGTTTGCTACTGCTACGAAACTTTCAACTTTACTTGTTCCTAATAATTTTCCAACAACTGTTCCTATAACTTTAACAATAAATCCTAAAATACCTAGATAATATAATGCTCCAACTAATGCTGAAATAAATATTATATTTCCTAATGTTTGTATTCCGAATATAGATCCGGTAGGCGCTGATGAGTTTGCAAGACTTCCAAATACGAAACTAATTCCATCCATTCCGTAAGTTAAAACTTGAGTTACTACATCCGAAACCTTCTCGATAGCTAATCTTCCTAATGGGAATTTAACTAGTATAAAAGCTATTATAAATTGTATTCCTAATGCTTTTAATACAGTCTTAAGTGGCACATCTTTTTTGCTTGCTGATAACAAATACATAATTGCCATAACTACTAAGATTCCTAATATACTTATTACTATTTTCATTTTTTCTTCCTCTCTCGGTTTAAATTTTATTAATAACCTTTAAACTATAAATTTTAATTTAATAAATAGTTTTTACATATATTAATCAATTATCCCCTATATTTAAATAGCCATCTAGAAAATATATATCTGCTGTTTTTTAATTTTTAACTTGTCTAATAACTTGTCTATTTATCTGCATTTAAAATTCTAGCATCATATACAAATAATGTCAATCGTTTTCCCTTTAAACTATTGCTTGTCAAAGCTTACATATTTTTTATATAATTATTATAGAATCGTTTAACTTGTATAATAATTATATAACTTGTCTATTTTTTTAAAGGAGCTTTTTATGAATGATATAAATATAAGAAAAAAAATCAAAGAACCAAAATACGTAACCATATATAATATACTATTTAAAATGATTACACTAGGAGAGTTTTCAAAAAACGATAGACTCCCGTCTGAACCAGACTTAGCAAGAGATTTAGGGGTTAGCAGAACAACATTAAGACAAGCGCTTACATTACTTCAAGAAGACGGACTTATAAAAATAATTAGGGGTAAGGGGAATTTTATTACAAAAGACAGTCATTACATAAACACTATTCCTAATAACAAAATTCAAAGTTCAGTTTATAAATTTTTAAACAACTCTGATAAAATAGATGATGTAGAAATGGAATTTCACCTAGAAACTTGTAAGGATTATTTCCATAGAGTTTTGGGCACAAAGCCTGCTGCTGTAGTAGTTATAGATAGATGGTACAAAATCGATAAAAAAGTCGTTGCCTATTCATTTAGTATAGTACCTATCGAAAATATTTCTAAATTCAACGTGGATTTAAACGATCACGATAGTCTATTAAACTTTATAGAAAAAGATATATACGATATTTGCGATAGTATTACATTAGATATTAAATTTTCCGTTTCTGGTAATTACGCAGCTAAGAAACATCCTTTTTCAAGCAAAGATCAATTCTTTTTGCTTGAAGAAAAGGTTTATCTAGAAAACAACTCTGTAATGGCGTTCAGTAAATTTTATCTACCTGTAGATACGTCTACAATTAGAATAAATTTCAAAAAATAAATAAGAAGCTGATTCCTATTGAATTAGAAATCAGCTTCTTATTTATTTTGGCTAAATTTATGTTAATAATTTTTATTTAATTATTTAATAGAAAAATAAACTTAAATACTATTTTTAATAGAAAGCTCTTCTACAATATTTTCTTTAACTGCCTGTTTATTACTTCTTAATGCAATTATCATAGATATGGCCATGAAAATAATTCCTATTAATTTAATAAAGGAATATTGTTCTCCCAATAAAGTCCATCCTATCAAAACTGCAAATATTAATTCTACTGAAGCTAATACACCTGCAACAGATAATTCTACGCCTTTTTTTACTCCTATAGAATAAGATATATACGCTAAAGCTCCTGTAATAACACCAAAAGCAATTATAAGTAACACTGCTTTTAAATTATTTATACAACTTATCATATGTAATACATCTATTTTTAGTAATATAATCAAAGCTCCTATTAAAAATGAATAAGCTATCATTGTAAGATTATCCATTTCTTCCAATGCTTTTTTACCAAATATAGAGAATAATGAATAGGCTATTGCGGCAATAATACCAAATACTATTCCCAATAAATTTAAATTTTCATAATTTAATTTTCCTTCTGTAACAGTTATAAAAGCTCCTAAAAAACAAACTATTAATGAAATTATTTTCAAGAAGTTAATTCTCTCTTTATAAATTAATTTAGAAAATAAAGCTACAAATAAAGGCGATGTATACAACAATACTGCTGCTGTAGAAGTTCCTACACTATTAATCGCCTTTAAATAGAAAATATTAAATACTACTTGAACAAATATAGCAATCAACACAACATATATATACATATTTCTTTTTATTTTTAATAATTCAGGTCTCCTTAACTTCGCAAAAATAGCTATAGAGATAAATCCTATTCCCAATCTAAAGAATATGATCTCAAACGAAGTAAAACCACATTCAGTTAATTTAGTTACAAAAAATCCTAAAATAGACCAAAACAAACCTGCTATAAGTATATACATATACCCTATTTTATTAAATTTCATTCCACAACCTCCTAATTACGTATTTTTATACTATACAGAATGAAATTCATTTTTTATTTTTTCTAATAGATTTTTATTAGCTAATATATCAAAACCTGTTAGTGCCATTATTTTTGAACCTATTATAAGTCTTTGTTTTGCAAAAGAAGTTATAGATGCATCTAAAAATTCTTTTGTATGTACACTAGATCTGTCTTCTGAAAAAACAACTAGGGGTTGAAGTACTGGTAATTTATAACTTAAGTCTCCTATATCAGAAGCTCCACCACTATAAGATCCTTCTTCATAAATACCGAATTCTTCCATGTGATTTTTAAATATTTGCATAAAAGGGGTATTCTTTTTTAAATTTAAACATGTTCTTTCAAAAGACTTATATTCTAGTGTACATCCAGTTGCCCAAGCTGCTGCTTCGGCACATTTTATAACTTTTTTCAAAACTTCATTATAATAATTAAGGTCTATATGTCTAACTTCATATCTTATAGTACATCTATCTGGAATCGAGTTTACAACATCTCCTCCACTTGTGATTATCCCATGAATTCTTGTTCCATCTTTTAATTGCTGTCTTAAAACGCTTATATTATTATAAAACAGCACTATTGCATCTAATGCATTAACACCTTCATAAGGCAATTGTCCTGCATGACTAGTTTTTCCTGTAAAAGTAAAATCATATCCTCCCACATTGACTTCATTGGGTTGTAATACTGTTACTCCATCTGGATGTATCATCATGGCAACATCATAATCATCAAAAACTCCATTTTCAATCAAGCACGGTTTGCCTTCACCGATTTCTTCTGCTGGTGTTCCAATTACACAAACTTCTCCTGGATATTTATCTAGTACTTCTGATAACCCAATTGCTGCTGCCAGACTCATTGTACATATTAAGTGATGACCACATGCATGTCCATATGGAAGTGCATCATATTCTGCAATAAAAACAATTTTAGGACCTTCTTTATTTTTCTTACTCGCTTTAAAAGCCGTATCCATATTTCCAATCTTTTTTTCTATCTCAAAACCTTTATTTTCAAGATAATTACATAGCTTTTGACAAGTTTCAAATTCTTCTAAAGCTACTTCAGGATTATTATATATATCCATGCTTAGTGCAATTATTTCTTCCTTTATTTCTTCAATTCTATTAAATATTTTTTCTTTCATAGCTTTATATCTCTCCATTAGAGGATATACTAAACGTATATCCACTTTGTATTAAAAACTTCTTAATTTTATAGTTTCTATTTATTATTTATGTTTACCTTCTATTTATTATTGAACTCTTGTTTCATTTTTTCTACAATTGCAGGATTTTTTAAAACTTCTAAACCAGTCATAGCCATTGCCTTAGCTCCATTTATTAACATATTATATGCAAAAGGTTTAATTGAAGCATTCATAAATTCTAAAGTATGTGCATCTGCTCCATTTTCAACAAATTTAACCATAGGATGAATAGCTGGTATTGTATAACTAACATCTCCCATATCTGTTGAACCTCCATTTTGTTGATCGTGTTCTTCTATATTAAATTCACCCATAACACTTCTAAAAACATTTGCTAAAGTTGTATTTTTCTTTAATCCTAAACAAACACGTTCAAAAGGACCATACTTTAATTCACATCCTGTAGCTAAAGCTGCTGCTTTTGCACAATTTACAACTTTATCAACAACTTCATGATAATACTTCATATCTTCAGATCTAACTTCATATCGCATAACAGCTTTTTCTGGAATTGAATTTACTACACTTCCACCTTCTAAAACAATACCGTGAATTCTTGTTCCATCTTTTAATTGTTGTCTCAATACACTCACGTTATTATAAAAACTAACTAATGCATCTAATGCATTTATTCCATCAAAAGGTTTTGCACCAGCATGACTAGTTTTTCCAATAAAAGTAAAATCGTATCCTCCTATAGTTGAAATAGTTGGCTCTATGCAAGTTTCTGCAAATGGATGTATCATCATAGCAAGATCGTAATATTGAAAAATATTATGATCTATAAGGTAGGGTTTTCCTTCACCAATTTCTTCAGCTGGTGTTCCAATTACAGCTATTTCTCCTGCATATTCTGATAAAGCTTCCGCAAGACCTATACCTGCAGCACAACTCATAGTTCCAATTAAATGATGACCACATGCATGTCCGTATGGAAGTGCATCATATTCTGCACATATAGCTATTTTAGGTCCTTCTCCATTTTTTTTTGTTGCTCTAAAAGCAGTATCCATTCCTGCTAATTTTTCTTCTACATCAAATCCTTTTGTTCTAAGATAACTAGCTAATTTTTTAGATGACTCAAATTCTTCCATAGCAATCTCTGGATTATTATATATATCCATACTTAAATCAATTATTTCATCTTTTATCTCATCTATTTTATTTAAAATAATCTCTTTCATTAAAATCATCCTCCAAGCTATACTAACTTAATATACTTTAGATTTCGTAGTTGTATCCTGCTTCAAAAGCTTCTACATTTTTAGCATTAAATTTACCTTTTCCTTGATTCTCAAAGTATTCACACATTCCAGATTCAAATTCATCTTTTGTAAAGATTCCTAACTTTTTAACCATAGCTCCTAACATACATATATTTGCTGCTCTTTCATTTTTTATTCCTTGAGCAATTTCTGTAACAGGTACTAAAACTACATTTATGTCGTCTCTATATTTTTTATCTTCATTTACTAGAGAACTATTCACAAACATATATGAATCTTTTTTCATTAATGGTTCATATTTATCAACAGATACACTGTTCATTCCTAATAAAATATCAGGATTTTTTACTACTGGACTCGCTATTTTTTCATCACTTATTACTACATTACAGTTAGCACTTCCACCTCTCATTTCATTTCCATAAGAAGGGAACCATGTTAATTGTTTATTGGCCTTATATGCTACATAAATTAATATTTTTCCTGCTGTTAAAACTCCTTGACCCCCAAAACCAGCACAGATTATTTCATTTAACATAACTATTTTTCCTCCTTCTTATCTATAAATTCACCAAGTGGATATTTAGGAACTAATTCTTCTTCTATTCTCTTCATTGCATCTACTGGTTTTAATCCCCAGTTAGTTGGACATGGTACTAAAACTTCTACTAAACAGAATCCTTGTTTATCTCTTTGTTTTTCTAAAGCCTTCTTTATATATTTCTTTGTTTTATTTATTTCTTTAGGATTAGTTATAGTACATCTAGCTAAATAAGCTATATCTAATCCGCCCATAGTTTTTACTACATCAATAGTAGCTCCATGATCTTCAAAATTTCTACCATATGGAGTTGAAGCAGTTTTTTGACCTGGTATTGTAGTTGGAGCCATTTGTCCACCTGTCATTGCAAATAAACCATTGTTCATAACGAAGAAAGCTACATTTTCATTTCTTATTGCTGCTGACATTGTTTCACCTAAACCTATTGCATAAGCTCCACCATCACCTGCTATTGTAAATATATATTTATCTGGTCTAACTCTTTTCATTGCTGTCATAGCAGCTCCCATTTTACCATGTGGAGGAACTACAACATCTACATTCATACTAAATTGGAACATATGGTTACAACCTATATCTGAACATACTATAGTATCTTGACATATATCCATTTCAGTAAGAACTTCTCCTAATATTCTATCAAATAATGAATGTCCGCAACCTCCGCAGAACATATTTTCACACATCATAATTGCTGGTGCTTTTTTAGCCATAATTAAAATACCTCCTCTGCAGTAGCATTTCCGTTTATAATATCTTTTGCAAATTCAACTAATTGGTCCACTTCTGGCATATGTTGAGCTGTTGCAGCAGAATAAACAGGATATTTATTTTCACATGCTATAATTACATCTTCTTTCATTTGAGCCATCATATTCATCTCTACAGTTACTAATCCTTTTAATGTTTCTGGTAATTTTTTGAAAGCTTTTCTTGGATAAGGCCATAAAGTTTTAGGTCTTATAATTCCAAGTTTTAATCCTTGTTTTCTACCTTCTCTAACTGCACCTTCTGCAACTCTTGAAGATATACCATAAGCTACAAATACAACATCTGCATCTTCTATGGAAATTTCTTCCCATCTTTGTTCATCTTCTTGTATTTTTCTCATTTTTTCAATATAACCTTTTTGCCAAATATCTTGATCTTCAAAATAAGTTATATCTGTTATAACTTTATTTTTTTGCCCTACAGGAGTTCCTTTTGCTGCCCATGGAGCTTTATCCATATCATATTCTTTCATAGGAGGTGCTACACATGGTTCTATCATTTGACCTATACAAGCATCAGATAATATTAAAACTGGATGCATATATTTTTCTGCTAATTCAAATGACTCATAAGCCATATCCATATTTTCTTGAACACAGTTAGGAGCTAAAACTATCAAATGATAATCTCCATTTCCTCCACCTTTTACTGCTTGCCAATAGTTATCTTGGCCTGCACCTATAAATCCATCACCTATACCATATCTTTGTACACAAGCTACAACTACTGGTAATCCTGCAGATACCCAGTATGCTATACCTTCTTGTTTTAAAGAGAACCCAGGACCAGAAGATGAAGTCATCGCTCTTGCTCCTAAAGCACATGCACCCATTACCATGTTTACACTTGCTATTTCAGATTCACCTTGTACAAATACACCTCCTACTTCTTTTTGTCTCCATGACATCATTTCTAATATTTCAGTCTGAGGTGTAATAGGATAACCTGCATAAAATCTACATCCACCTCTAATCGCACCTTCTGTTAAAGCTTCATTTCCTTTTATTAACAAAGTTTCCATATATATATCCCCTTCCTTATTAAAGTATCTCAAATACTAGATCTGGACACATTGTATAACATGATCCACATTGTACACATTTTTCTTCATCTACTTGAACAGTTATAAACCCTTTTTTATTAGTATAATTAGAAAGGCTTATAGCTTCTTTTTTACAAGCTGCCATACATAAATAACATCCTTTACATCTTTCAACTTCTAATTTTACCTTTTCCATTTTTCATCCCCCTATAAAGATATTAGATATAAAATTTAAGTATAAAATTTTATATCTAATAAAAATAATTTATAATAAAACCTCAGTTTATTAACAAGCCTCTTGTTTTTCTTGCATTTTTTTCTTTCTTCTTAATATAAATAATGCCGAAAATACACCAACAACCATTATTCCCAATTGGAATAAGAATGTATAAGTATATCCAAGCGCTCCATAAGTATCTATCCAATGACCTATTAGTACAAATAAGAATACATCTGGCGAAAATCCTAGTATTGCACCTATACCTGTAGTAGTTGCAGCATATTTAATCGGTATATTTAATTCATTTTGTACTGCATAATATACGCCTTTACCCATGTAAGCTATTATACCTACTACAAATGTCAATGCTATAAATACTGCCATAGATGCTGTTGCAGGAAGTCTTAAGAATAATAATATTGTTATTATTCCTCCTATATATACGATTAATAATACTTTTGTTGGTGATTTTAATTTATCTGCTAAAATTCCTCCAAATGGTGCTCCTACCAATTTAAGACCATGTTGTCTAATTATTGCTAATGCACCACCTAATGCTACTGATCCTCCTAATACATCTGTTACATATGGAGTAAAATAAGACATTGTACATGAGAAGGAATATGCACAGAATATACCTATTGCAACTAACCAAGTTTCAGGTGCTTTTAATACTACTAAAAAATCTTTTGCGCCTATCTTTTCTTGCGGTTCTTGTTCTGGCTTTTCTACTGCTATTGCTGAATTTACATCGACATCTTTAACTGCAACCCATAATAGTAATGCCGAAATAAAAGATATTATTCCTAATACTATCATTGCCCATTTCATACCGGCTGCTGCATCTACAAATCTAGTACAAACATATAATAATATTGCACCTAATATTGTACTTATAACACCTACTGCTGCTTCATTAAATCCAAATATTTTACCAGGCATATCTTTACCAACAACTCTAAGAAGTTTAACTATAGATGGATAATTCATTACTAGTGAAGTTACAGAACATGCTACCCATGTAATTAAAGCAAATGTATAATTCATATTGAAAGCAAACAAAATTGAAATTACACCATTTAAAATTACTGACCATAATGTGATTTTTTTGTAGTCAAATTTATCTGCTAACCATCCACCAATTGGAGCCCCAAACACATTTCCTAAACCATAAATACTAAGTAAAAAACCTAATTGGGTATTACTACATTGCAATGCATTTAACATTGGATCATATAGGGTATATTGTATAAATGGGATCATATAGACTACTTCCCATGCTAAAGCTATCATAACTATTTGAAAAATTATCCAAGTACCATTTTTCGATTTTGTGCTACTAGTCATAAAATTACGCCCCCTTTTATATATTTTTTTATGTAAACCTATTTCATTTTATTTTCTATAACTTTTGCCAAGATCTTTATACCTTCAACTATTTGTTCTTCTGACATAGTTGTGTAATTAAGTCTTATAGTATTTTTCTTTCCTTCGTTAGCGTAGAAAAATTCACCTGATACATAGGCAACTCCAGCTTCTATAGCATCATCTAACATTTCATTTGCATCTATACCTTCTGGTAATTCTACCCATATAAACATTCCACCATCTGGATCTGTATATTTAACACCTTCTGGAAAATATTCTTTTATTGTTTTCATCATCAATTCACATCTATTTTTATAAGCGGCTCTTATCTCTTCTATATGAGCATCTAAATCATAATTTTCAAGATATTCGGCAACTTGATTTTGTGCAAATTGGTTACATTGAAGGTCTGCTCCTTCTTTTATAAGTTCCATCTTATCTACTACTTCTTTATCTGCAACTACCCAAGCAACTCTAAGTCCTGGAGTTAATACCTTTGACATTGAACCTAAATATACAACATTACCTTTAGTATCTAGAGATTTTAATGTTGGAGTTGGTTCCCCTTTAAATCTTATTTCACCATAAGGATTATCTTCTATTACAACTATATCGTCGTATTTATTTACTACTTCCATAAATGCTTTTCTTCTTTCAGTAGTCCATGTTTTACCACTTGGATTTTGGAATGAAGGTATAACATATATCATTTTTACATTTGGATTTTCAGATAATATTTTATCTAAATGTTCAACAACTATTCCGTCTTCATCTGTATCTACTCCTAAAAATTGTGGTTCATATGGTCTAAATGCATTGATTGCTCCTAAGTAACTTGGATTTTCTGCTATTACTATATCGTCTTTATCTAAAAATATCATCGCTGAAAATGCTATTCCTTGTTGAGAGCCTGTAACTACTAATAAATTTTCTGCATCGACATCCATATTTTCTTTTTCTTGCATTCTCTTCGCTAATAATTTTAATAGTCTATTGTCGCCTTTACTTAATCCATAAGCTACAGCTTCTTTTCCATTCTTTTCAAAGACTTTCATTGTAGCGTCTTTTAATTCTTCCATTGGATATAAATTAGGATCAGGTAACCCTGCTGCAAATGATATTACACTTCCACCGTTAGCTACTTTAGCAGCTATTTTCTTTTGAGAACTTCTTATTGCTGATGCTTTAACTTTTTCCATTCTTTTTGCGTATTTCATTACATTCATCCCCCTATAAAATTAAATTTTCATTTTTTATAAAATTTATTATTTCAAAATTATTATTTGAATAATTTATTTTATTGTGAAGCTAAACACGCTAGTGCAATTGAATTAACTTTTATTTCAGCAGTGTCAGATCTTGATCCCAATATAACTGGATTAGTTGCTCCTAAAACAATCCCTGCCCATTTAGCATTATTAAATCTAAGCCATGATTTTCCTAGAACATTACCTGTTTCTATATTAGGAAATACTAACAAATCTACATCTCCTGCAATCTTACTATCTATACCTTTGTGTTTAGCTGCATGTTCATCAAAAGCCACATCAAAAGCAATTGGTCCTTCTGCAATACAACTAGGTATTTCATTGTTATTTACCATTTTAACCAATGCATCTGCATCTACAGTTGATTGAACTTTTGGATCTAGCATTTCATTTGCTGTTAAAATAGCTGTTTTTGGGTTTTCTATTCCTATACTTTTCATACTTAATAGAGCATTTGTCATTATATCTTTCTTTTGTTTTAGATCTGGAGCTACATTTATACCACTATCAGTACAATATAAAAGTTTATGATATTGTGGTAATTCATATACTGCTAGCAAACTAAGTAATCTACCACTTCTTAGACCATTTTCTCTATTTAATATAGCTCTTAAGTATACACTTGTATTAACTAACCCCTTCATAAGAACTTTCGCTTTATTTTCTTTTACTAATTTAACTGCTATTTTAGCTGATTCTTCTGCTGAAGTTGAGTTTACAACTTCGTAGTTTTTAAGTTCTATTTTTGAAGCTATACTTTTTATTTTTTCTTCATCTCCAACTAATATGGGATCTATAAAGCCTAAATCACTCGCATATTTTACTGCTGTAAGTACAGCTTCATCTTCTGCTGCTGCAACACTTACTTTTACTTTTTTTAATTTTTTAGCTTGTTGCAATAAATCATCAAAATTTTTTAACATTTCTTCACCTCTTTATTTTTATTACATCAAATATACCTTTTATTTTTTATAATTATCTATATACTTTTACTTTTTCTTCTCCACTTAAAACCCTTAATGCTCCGAGAGCTAATGCTTCCATTTCCATTTCTCCTGGTATAACTGCCACATTTGCTAATTTAGAAACGTTTTCTGAAATTTTATGAACTATATTTTCAGAATAAGCTATTCCTCCAGTTAAAATTATTTTATCTACTTTTCCTTCTAATGATGCTGCGTACATCCATATTTCTTTTGTTGTTTGATATATAAAAGCATCTACTACTAGCTTTGCTTCTTTGTCTCCATTATCAACTCTATTTTGTATTTCAATCATATCTTTAGTTCCAAGATAATCATACATTCCAGCCGCACTACTTACCTTAGTAACTAGTTCTTCTCTTGTGTATTTTCCACTATAACATAATTCTATCAACGGATATGCTAGTAAACCTCCACATCTTTCTGGTGAAAATGGTCCATCAGATCTTCCTCCGCTACCATCTATCATTTTTCCATTTTTATGAGCTACTATAGATATTCCAGATCCTAAATGAGCTACTATAAAATTATAATCTTCGTATTTTCCTCCCATAGATTCAGCTACTTTTCTAGAAACGGCTTTGTGATTTAATGCATGTAGCCAACTTGCTTTTTCTATATCAGATATTCCAGTAAATCTAGATACTGGTTGAAATTCATCTACTGATACTGGATCTACTACAAATGATTCAACATTTATTTCGTCACCAATCTCTTTTGCTAAAACTGCCCCTAAATTAGATGCATGTTCTCCATTTACTTCATTTTTTAAATCTTCTATCATTTGATCATTTACTTTATAAGTTCCACCTTCGATAGGTTTCATCAAGCCTCCTCTACCTACAACAGTGTCAAATGATTTTATATCTATATTTTCTTGTTTTAAAATATCTAATATTAATTTTTTTCTATAAGGACCTTCATCAAATACTTTTTTAAATGATTTTAATTCTTCCCTTGTATGTGTAATACTTTTTTTTAAAATTTCTGTTTTGTCTTCAAATATAGAAATTTTTGTAGATGTTCCACCTGGATTAATAACTAATACTCTCATATTTTCCTCCATTTTTATTTTTTACTCTATATAACCTTACTCATATAAATTTATTTAATTCTATTTTAATTATATTTAGTTTTGTATTATGTTCCATTAAATAGAACGTTGTTCTATTTAATTTTCAAAAAAAAGATTGCTTTCAGCCCATTTTTTTATTAAGTGTTTTCTATATTTGAATTTTTAATATATACTACATTTATACAATCTCTTCTTTGTTTGAATTTGTTCTTACTATTTTAATTCCAAATGCAATCATAATAAGTGATACAAATGGATTTATTATATTTAAAAATGTAAATGGAGCATATGTAAATGCACTTACCCCTAAAACACCAGCTACATAAGCACCGCATGATGTCCATGGTACTAAAACTGATGTTAATGTTCCACTATCTTCAAGTGCTCTAGATAGCATCACTGGATCAAGTCCCTTTTTTTCAAATTCACTTTTATACATCTTACCTGGAATTACTATTGCTAAATATTGCTCCCCTGCTATTATGTTAGTAAATAAACAAGTAAGCATTGTACATGCTACTGTTCCAAATACACCTTTTGCTCTTTTTAATAAAACTTCTGCTATGGATTTTAACATTCCTGTTTTTTCAAGAACTCCTCCTAGAGACAACGCACATAATATCAACGAAATTGTAGACATCATACTCGAAAGTCCTCCTTTAGATAAGAGTTCATCTACTGCTTGTACACCAGTTTTTGCTACATATCCATTCTGTGCTGCTGATAATACACTTCCTAAATCAACACCTTGTAAAGTTACTGCAAATAAAACTCCTATTAAAATACCTCCTACTAATCCTGGTATAGCAGGTATTTTAAATATTACTAATGATATAACAAATATTGGTGCTATTAATAGTACGGGAGATAAAGTATTAAATGTTAATTTCAGTGTTTCTTGTACTAATAATATATTTTCTATGTCTAAATTTCTACCTGAATATCTTAATCCTATAACTCCATATATTATTATACATATAATAAGCGATGGAATTGTTGAATATGTCATATATTTTATATGACTAAATAAGTCTGTACCTGATACTGCTGGAGCTAAGTTAGTTGTTTCAGACAATGGTGATAACTTATCTCCAAAATAAGCTCCTGAAATTATAGCCCCTGCTGCTAATCCTACTGGTATTTCCAAACTTTGTGCTATTCCTAAAAGGGCTACACCTATTGTTCCTATAGTACTCCAAGATGATCCAGTTGAAATTGAAATTATTGCACATGCTAACAACGATGCTACCAAAAAAATATTTGGTGATATTATTTTCAAACCCCAATAAATCATACATGGAACTACTCCACTTACAATCCAAACTCCTATTAAAATTCCTATTAATATAGTTATTAATATTGCCTGCATCGCTGATATAATAGTTTCGAACATCCCTTGTTCTATAACTTCCCATGAATATCCTAACCTAAATACAGCTATTAATGATGCTATAATCGTTGTTACTATTAACGGAATATGTGGTGATGCTCCATATTTAAAAATGCAAAAGCTTAAAAATATAGCCATAAAACTAATTGGAATTAATGATTCCACCAAGGTGGCATTCCTTACCTCTTTTTTACTCATTAGTTACTCCTCCCTATAAAATATTATTTTCATGCTATATCCTTAGAAATATATTCTCAAAATTATTTTGACAAACTTTTTAATATTAACTTTTATTAAATAATTTATAGCTTTTGTTTTTATTATGTTCTATTCTATAGAACTATGTTCTATTTTTTATTTATACTTAAATCATAGCATCATTAATCACATAACACAAGCACTTTTTTATATTTATTGGTAATTTTTTATTTAGGTTTTATCGATTCCTTTTAAATACAAACTTTAATTATTCAATTCACAATACTTCTATACATTTAATGTAACAAATCAGATATTTTTTTAGCTGTTTCTATCACTCTTTTTATTTTATAATCAAAATCCCCACTCTTCATTCTAGCTGTTGGACCTGATAAACTAATAGCTGCTATAGCTTTATTATTTTTATCTAAAATCGGAGCACCTATACAAGTTAATCCATGTTCTAGTTCTTCATTATCTATTGCATATCCATTTTCTCTTATTTTTTCAAGTACTTTATTCATTTCATCCCAGTTATCTATAGTTGTTTCTGTATATTTTGTTATTTCAATGTTTTTAAACCTATTATAATTTATATCATTGTAAGCCATTAAACACTTTCCAACTGCCGAACAATAACACTCACAACTTGATCCAACTGTAGGATTTACAGATTGTAATTGGTTAGATCCACTTTCTTTATGTATTACAATACTTCTAGGACAATCATCACTCTTTTCCTCTAGTATAGAAACATTTACAACTTCATTAAACTCTTTATTAAGCTCTTTAGTATATGGTTTTACAAGTTCTTTAATAGAAAATTTTTCACCTACAACCATTCCTATTGCATATAACTTAGTTCCAAGCCAGTATTTACCGTTTTCTTTGTTCTGATTAACAAATCCTTTGTTTTCTAAAGTATATAGAGTTCTGTGAATTGTACTTTTATAAACACCCAACTCTTTACTAATTTCTGTTACACCCATTTCCCTTTTTTCATGATATAAAAGTATCATTACATCCAGAGCCCTATCTAATGCGTTAATAATTTCACTCATTTTATGTCACCTCACTAAAATATTATAAATAAAAAATCTTAAATAGATTCTTTCATTATTGATATTATAATAAAAAAATCTTCCTTGTAAAACACTATCAAGGAAGATTTTTTATTATTCTATAAAAATTAATCTTTATATTACATTCCTATTTCTTTGAATTCTCTACTTCCTGGTTTAATTAATTCTATTTTTCCTTCTTTGCATAAAGGACAATCATCAGCCTCATGAACTTGTATGTCTAATTTTATAGCACTGTATATTGGCATTCCTATTGGAGCACTTGTTCTATCTGCTATACAAGCAACACCGATAACTTCTCCACCTAATTCTTCTAATGCTTTTTTAGTTTCTAGAGTTGATTTTCCTGTTGTTACAACATCTTCTGATATTATTATTTTAGCCCCTGGTTTAACTTCGAATCCTCTTCTTAATTGCATTACTCCATCTTTTCTTTCAGTAAATACAGCTTCCTTGTTTAATTGTCTTCCTAATTCATAAGAAACTATTACACCACCCATAGCTGGTCCAACTACTAAGTCTATGTCTAAGTCTTTTATTTGATCAACAACTGTGCTTAATACTTGCGCAGCATATTCTGGGTATCTTAAAACTTTTGCACATTGTACATATCTGTTACTGTGTTTTCCTGAAGATAATAAGAAGTGTCCTTCTAATAATGCATCACTTTTCTTTAATATTTCTACTACATCTACTTTGCTCATTTATATATTCCTCCGATAATTATAATTTATTTAAATTTTTAATCTTAATTTTTAATTTATTATTTCTAAAATTATATATTGTTACTTACACAATGTAACTTTACTCCGATTAATTCCAACCGATAACTATATTATTCCCCTTATTTCATCTAGAGATTTTATTCCCTCTTTTTCCATGAAGTCATTTATTCCTTCTATTATTTCAAGTCCAACTCTTGGATTCATAAAATTAGCTGTTCCGATTTGTACACAAGTTGCCCCTGCCATTATAAATTCTATTGCATCTTCGGCAGTTGTTATTCCTCCCATTCCGAATACTGGGATGCTGACATTTTTACAAACTTCGTGAACCATTCTTAGTGCTATTGGTTTTATCGCTGGACCTGATAAACCTGCATATACATTTTCAAATACTGGTTTTCTATTTTTTATATCTATTGCAAGAGCTTTAAATGTATTTACTAAAGATACACCGTCTGCTCCTTCTTCTTCACAAACTTTTGCCATTTCTACGATATCTTCTGCATTTGGTGAAAGTTTTATTACTAGTGGCTTTTTACAAACTGCCCTAACTTCTCTTACTACTTCTCTAGCAACTTCACTTTTTATTCCAAATGCCATTCCTCCTGCTTTAACATTTGGACAAGATATATTTAGTTCTATTATGTCGATATCTTTATCGTTTAAAAGTTCAACACCTTTTATGTAGTCTTCTAAACATCCACCCCCGACATTTGCAATTCTGACTAAATCTAATTTTTCAAAGAATGGAAGTTCTTTTTCTATAAAACCTTCAACTCCTGGATTTTCAAGACCTACACTATTTATCATTCCTGATGGTGTTTCCCAAACCCTTATTCCATTGTTTCCTGGTTTTGCATTTAATGTAAGTCCTTTTCCACTTACTCCACCTAATTGTGATATATCATAAACTTCGTTGTACTCTCTTCCAAATCCAAAGGTACCAGATGCCATTATTATTGGATTTTTAAAAGTTAAATTTTTAAATTTTACACTTAAATCAGCCATTAAAAAATCACATCCTCTCCCCAGAATACTGGACCGTCTTTACAAGTTTTTTTGTTTCCGCCTTGAGTTTTACAAGTACATACTAAACATGCACCCATACCACAAGCCATTCTATTTTCAAGAGATACCATTACTCTTGTATTTGTCCCCTTTTCAGCATTTGTTTTTTCAACTTTGTCCATTAATGCCTTCATCATTGGTGTCGGACCACAAGTTAATATGTAGTCATATTCCTCTGTATTTATTATGTCTGTAACAAAAGTGCTTCCCACAGCAGTCTTAACATTGTTACATACTTCTTCATATTTATCTATTAAAATAGGTTCATTTCTAAAACCTAAATATGAATCGCTATTTGGTATATTTTTTGCAACTAAGTATAGAGGTGCTACTCCTATTCCCCCTCCTACTAATGCAACTTTACCTTCCACCTTTTGATATCCGTTACCATAAGGTCCTTCTAATTTTATGTTGTCGCCAGGTGTTAATCTGCTAAAGATTTTTGTTCCTTCGCCAACTACTTTATATAAAAAAGTTATACTGTTTTCATCTATATCATGAATACTGATAGGTCTTGATAAGGTTGGATAATTATCCCATGCTCTAAGCATATAAAATTGACCCATTCTTCCTTTGAATTTTCCCTGTACCTTCATTTGGTACATGTCTTCTCCTATGTATGTGTTTTCTATTATTTTGTACATTATTTTACTCCTCTACATCTACCCCTAATAGTTTCATTATTAAAGCCATTCTTACATACATTCCAAACTTAGCTTGTTGGAAATATACTGCTCTTTTGTCGTTGTCTACTTCTGTTGCGATTTCATTTACTCTTGGTAGTGGGTGCATTACTAACATATTTTCTGGTGCTTTACTCATTTTGTCTGCATCTAATCTGTAGCAGTCTTTTAATAATTCATATTCTTCCAAATCTGCAAATCTTTCTTTTTGGATTCTTGTCATGTATAAAAGATCTAAACTTGGAATTGCATTATCTAAACTTGCAGTTTCATAATAAACATGATCTTTAAGATATTGTTTTACATATCCAGGCATTCTTAATTGTTCTGGAGCTATAAATACGAATTTACTGTCGTTATATCTGTTCATTGCTTTTACAAGTGAATGTACAGTTCTTCCGTATTTTAAGTCCCCACATAATCCTATTACGTGGTTATCTAATCTTCCTGTTAATGTTTTTATTGTTAGTAAATCTGTTAGTGTTTGAGTTGGATGTTGATTTCCACCATCTCCTGCGTTGATAAAAGGTACTTCTGTATATTTTACAGCTTCGTCTGCTGAGCCTGCTATTGGATGTCTCATCGCGATTATATCAACGTATCCAGATACTATTCTTATTGTGTCAGCTAGTGATTCTCCTTTTGATGCTGATGATGAACCAGGTTCTGAGAATCCGACAACATTTCCGCCTAATCTCTTCATAGCTGATTCAAAACTAAGTCTAGTTCTAGTTGATGGTTCATAAAATAATGTAGCTAATAATTTTCCCTTACAAACTTCAGAATATTTGTCAGGATTAGCCATGATTTGTTGAGCCAAATCTAAAATTTCATCTATTTCTTTAATTGAAAAGTCTTCTGGTTGGACCAAATTTCTTGATTTTAACATATTTATCCTCCTTTTTTAGCCTCACCGGACTAAAATTAAAAGTTATTTGTATTCTGTTAGTAGGTTATCATTTTTATATTTTTATGTCAATAGATTGCCATAAATTATCAATTAAATAAGTCATTATTTCCAAAAGTTGATATAAAATTTTATTATTTCGTACCTTTTTAATAATACCTATTTAACAAACTATAAATAACTTTACCGTAGTTATTTCTTTTTATTTTAGTTTGATTGATTACTACTTATATTATATGATATAATTTAATTGCTAACTAGTAGAAATACTAAAAGGCTATATATTTTCTCGTTTCTGAACAAAAACGGGCTGATATATAGCCTTTTTTTTATAACATATATAAAATTATACTCATTTTTGATTATGATTTCTTTTATATGTTTCAAAGAAATATTTATTTAATAAGGGGGTCGTTAAATGGAAAAAACAAATCAAAACCAAATGGGGACTAAACCGATTGCTTCTTTAATTTTTACTATGGGATGTCCACCTATAGTCTCTATGTTTGTGCAATCTATGTATAACATAGTCGATAGCATTTTTGTCGCAAAACTCGGTGAAAATGCACTAACTGCAGTATCGCTTGCCGCTCCAATCCAATATATATTATTAGCTGTTTCTGTCGGTGTAGGTGTTGGGATTAATTCTTATATCTCTAGAAATTTAGGGGCTGATAATATTGATGAGGCAAATAATACTGTTACCCACTCTATGATTTTAGCTCTTGCACATTCTGTTTTATTTATCATCTTGGGGTTATTATTTATCAAGCCATTTTTCAGAATTTATGCTAACAATGATGCAATTTTTTCCGATGGATGTAGTTACACTTATATAGTAGTGTTGCTTTCATTCTCTTTATTTTTTCAACTTACTTTTGAAAAAGTTTTTCAAGCAACAGGAAAAATGTTGTTACCGACTATTTCACAAATAATTGGGGCTATCTTAAATATAATTCTAGATCCAATATTTATATTTGGATGGTTTGGAATGCCGAAACTTGGTGTTACTGGAGCTGCAATAGCCACTGTAATTGGTCAAATAGTATCATTCCTTATACTACTTATATTTTTCATCAGAAACGATAGCGTATTAAAAATCGATTTAAAATTGTTTAAATTCGATTGGAACATTATCAAGCAGATATATGCAGTTGGAATTCCATCGGCACTTATGATTTCAATTTCTTCTATTCTTACAATTGCACTTAATTCTGTTTTAGTAAAATTCTCAAATACTGCCGTTTCGATTTACGGTATTTATTACAGACTTCAAACATTTATCACCATGCCTGTAAATGGGTTAGTTCAAGGTATTAGACCTATTATTGGATTTAATTATGGAGCCAAAGATAGGGGTAGAATTATTGAAACATTGAAGATAAGTCTTATTGTTTCTGTTGTGCTTATGTTAATTGGTTTATTATTGTTTATGTTTATACCAAGACAATTACTTTCAATGTTTAGTGCATCAGAAAATATGATGAGTCTTGGAGTTGTAACACTTCGTATAATGAGCCTTGGTTTCTTATTTTCTGCGATTTCGTTTATTATATCTGCGATGTATGAATCAATCGGAAAAGGAACTTACAGCTTGGCAATTTCTCTTGTAAGACAATGTATAATAATTATCCCAGTTTCTATGTTCTTTTATAAAGCAATTGGGCTTACTGGAATTTGGATTACCTTCCCTGTATCTGAAATTGCAGCTGCACTTGTTTGTTTGTGGATGTTTATTAGAACGTGTAAAAAAGATGCTGTATTTATTAAAAATAATGATTAATTATTTTTGGGGATATTTATCAGTATAAAATATTTAACTCTTAAAATTTAACTTTGAATAAAAAAAGAAATGTCATCTATTTTGACATTTCTTTTTTTTAATTTATATAATCGATTATTTTTTATAATTAATTAGTATTTATTAATTCATATAATTTCTCTATTGAAACGGGATCTACTACAAGAATACTAGTTCCTAAAGTCTCTATTGTTTTGCCATTAGATTTTCCTATTATTGATGGTTTTATTATTGAATTTGATACTGACTTATCAAGTGTCAAAGTAAAATCTATATCTCTTTCCTCATTTGGGCATAAATTTACACTATCAAAATCTATAGACAGTTTATCCGAAGAATTTAAATTAATTTTTTCTAGCAATATGTCATTGTTAGAATTATTTTTTACTGTATAACTTAATAAATAAGTATTATCTTCGTTTATAGCTTCTACTAAAGAGATTCCACCTACAACTTCTATATCATCACTTACTGAATTTTCATCATATACTGTCACAGAATAATTTCCTAAATTAGCAGAGTAAGTATCTGATGCAGTAGTTATAACTGCCTCTATATCGTCTAATTTAAATCGTCCTGTACTGTTAAATAACATATTAAACTGTAATGTATAACTTGTGAATTCAGGGAATTCTTGCTTATTATTTAACTCTATATTGTATATTTCACCATCGTCAAAGTTCTGTATACTTATAGATGTATCATCGTTAATTTTATGATTAAAATCATAAATAGGAATCTGAATAATAATATCTTCATTTTTTAAAACAGAAATATCATTATCCCATTTCCCATAAATATAGACATTAGAATTATTCTTATCCCTATTATAATCTAACTTCTTGCATCCAGTTATTAATCCAGGTAATAATAAAACTGAAATTATTGTTAAAAATATTTTATAACTCTTTTTCATATATAAAACCTAAATTAATTTACACTCCATTTATATTCAAAATGACTAAACTTATTTCCATATGCAATTGCGTTTTGAGTGTCCATAAATTTATCATTAACCATAAAATATCTTTGTTGATTTAGTTTAGTTCTGTTGTAAACATTTCTATATTTTATAGTATATGTTTTATTCTTTTTTGGAGCACTTATTGAATATGAAGTCGTTCTATTAAAAGTTTCTGTTGTTGAATACCCTAGTGTTAAATCAAGTTTAGAATGACTTAATTTTATATTTCCTGTTAAAGTATTGCTTACAGTATAACCTTTTGTTAAGGATATTTTAACTCCTTTTCCTCCTTTTCCTTTTACACCTGTTTTCCAATCTCCATAATACTTTCCAGCTGAAGATTTAGATTTTACAATCCACGGACTCCACCCTGCACTATTTAGTGCTAAAGATGAAGATGATGTTGCTGCAACCATTGTTATAGATAGTACAAGGCTACAAGCAACCATAGAAATTTTTCTTAATAATTTTTTCATAATAAACCTCCCATATATTTTTTCCTCATTTATTATACACAATTTCATGACAAAATATATATTTTATGTAATAAAATTGTTCATTTGTAAAATATTACATATTTATTATATATATTTGTAAAGTTTAAAAATTTAAACAAATAAATATAACAAAAAGGATGCTGTAGAATAAATTTTTATTTATCCACATACATCCCTTTTTAATTTATTATAAGTCTATAATATTTTTATAAGTCTATTACCCTATATTAATATCAGCTTCTGAATATAGGGCTGCCTTTCCGCTTAATTTAACCCTATCTCCATCTTTTGTACAGTAAAGTGTTCCGCCTCTTGGTGATGTTTGATATGCCACGATTGAATCTTTATTTAATTTATCTAGATTAGGTTTTAATTCTCTAACTGTTTTTTCATCATCAAATACACAAAGTAAATCTCTTCCCATATAAGCCTCTACTGGTTTTGCTCCGATAGCATCAACCATTGCATCAGTTATTTCAACAGGTTTTAAATCGTAAGCTGGAAAATCCATTTCATATAAATCACCTTTTCTATTTACGATTAAATCTCCACTCATTGTGCTGAATGTAACTGTTTTTAAATCTGGTTCAATTTTATTCATTACTACATATGCACAAGCTAAAGTAGCATGTCCACATAAGTTTTATTAAACTTATTTAAACCAAGAAGAGCTAAAAATTTCTTTCATCATATCAAATTTTTCTCTACCTATAGATTTGATTATTTCTTCTTCTATATTTCTTTTTATATGTAAAGTTTCATCCATAAAGTATCTCCCTTTATTGGTAAGACAAAGGAATTTATCTCTTGAATTATCTTGATGCTCCTCTATTATAATTAAAGTGAGGTAGTTTTATGTTTAAAAATAAAAAAGAACATTTTATATTTATTTTAATGGTATGTACAACTATGGTTTATATCATGAGTTGTTATAACGTAGCACTTATAGAAGGATTTTCAGCAAATATATTTTTACATGCTATATTAGGATTCCCTGCTGCATTCGTATTCGCATTAATAG